>Ga0068867_100001352_pt1 | contig 16954 bp, 18 predicted proteins | sample KBSMisM32_FD_65649 | JGI IMG/M metagenome (GOLD analysis project Ga0068867, IMG submission 65649) | Miscanthus rhizosphere microbial communities from Kellogg Biological Station, Michigan, USA - KBS Miscanthus M3-2 | ecosystem: Host-associated > Plants > Roots > Rhizosphere > Soil ...
GAAGAACAAGATCCTGTTCGAGAACCTGACGCCGCTGCACCCGGACAAGGCGTTCAAGCTCGAGCGCGACATCAAGGCGGAAGAGAACCTCACCGGGCGCGTGCTGGACATCGTCGCGCCGATCGGCAAAGGCCAGCGCGGGCTGATCGTCAGCCCGCCCAAGGCCGGCAAGACCGTGATGCTGCAGCACATCGCCCACGCCCTGGTCTCCAACCACCCCGAAATCTCCCTCATGGTGCTGCTGATCGACGAGCGGCCCGAGGAAGTGACCGAGATGTCGCGCACCGTGCGCGGCGAAGTCGTCGCCTCCACCTTCGACGAGCCCGCCAGCCGCCACGTACAGGTGGCCGAGATGGTGATCGAGAAGGCGAAGCGCCTGGTCGAGCACAAGAAGGACGTCGTCATCCTGCTCGACTCGATCACCCGCCTGGCGCGCGCCTACAACACCGTGGTGCCGGCTTCCGGCAAGGTGCTGACCGGCGGCGTCGACGCCAACGCGCTGCAGAAACCCAAGCGCTTCTTCGGCGCGGCGCGCAACGTCGAGGAAGGCGGCTCGCTCACCATCATCGCCACCGCGCTGATCGACACCGGCAGCCGCATGGACGACGTGATCTACGAGGAATTCAAGGGCACCGGCAACATGGAGGTGCACCTCGACCGGCGCATGCACGAGAAGCGCATCTACCCGGCGATCAACGTCAACCGCTCCGGCACGCGGCGCGAGGAGCTGCTGATCGACGCGCCGGTGCTGCAGAAGGTCTGGGTGCTGCGCAAGCTTCTGTTCCCGATGGACGAGCTCGAGGCCGCCGAGTTCCTGATCGACAAGCTGCGCGCCACCAAGTCGAACGCCGAGTTCTTCGACTCGATGCGTCGAGGTTGAGGCAAGAAGAAGATCGGGGACGGAGCGCTAATTAGATAGTGCTCCGTCCCCGAATTTAGGGGGGCTTTTGCTCGACACAACTCGCCGTGTCGCGACGCCCGAGGGCATCGAGCTCACCTTACGCCTCGCCGGCCCGGTGCCGCGCGCCCTCGCCTGGTCGGTCGACTTCCTGCTGCGCGCCGCGCTGGTGCTCCTGGTCGGCATGCTCGCGAGCCGCCTCGGCAAAGCGGGCTGGGGCGTGATCCTGATCGTCGCGTTCTTCGTCGAGTGGCTGCTGCCCGCCTGGTTCGAGACGGCGTGGGGCGGCCAGACGCCGGGCAAGCGCCTGTTCCGCCTGGTGGTGCTGAACGACGACGGCACGCCGGTGCGCTGGCCCGGCGCGCTGACCCGCAACCTGCTGCGCGCGGCCGACTTCCTGCCGTTCCTCTATGGCGTGGGCCTGCTCAGCATGCTGATGAACCGCGACTTCAAGCGCCTGGGCGACCTCGCCGCGGGCACGGTGGTGGTCTACCAGGGCGAGAAGGCGGAGGCCGCGCGCGCCATCCCGCAGGCCGCGCCGCAGCCGCCGCCGCTTTCGCTCTCGCCGGAGGAGCAGCGCGCGGTGCTCGAGCTCGCGGAGCGCTCGAGCACCTTTACGCGCGAGCGCTTCGAGGAGCTGGCCGAGCTGCCGACGCCGCTGGTGGGACGCGCCGTGCGGGAGGCCGCCACCAACCGCATTCTTGGAATCGCGAACTATCTGGCGGGACGGCAATGAAGCAAATGCCGTTCGAAGCCGCGCATGCGCGCGAATGGGACGAGTTCGAGGCGTTCCTCGACAAGAAGAAGTCGTTCGACCCGGCGGAGATGCCGGCGCGCTTCCGCCGTATCAGCCAGAGCCTCGCCCTCGCCGCCGAGCGGCACTACAGCGCCGACCTGGTCGATCGCCTCAACCGCCTGGCGCTGCGCGGCCACCACGCGCTGTACGCCAACCAGCGCCGCGAGTCGCAGCAGATCCTCGACTTCGTGCTCGCCGGCTTCCCGCGCCTGGTGCGCGAGGAGTGGCGCCTGGTGCTGGCCGCGGCGCTGCTGTTCTTCGGCCCCTTGCTGCTGCTGATCGCGGTGCTGCAGGCGTTCCCGGATTTCGTGCACTACCTGCTCTCGCCCCAGCAGATCGCGAGCTTCCACGAGATGTACGACCCGGCCAACCGCCGCCTCGGCATGCGCGAGGCCGACACCAGCATGGCGATGTTCGGCTTCTACATCTGGAACAACGTGCGCATCGGCTTCCAGACCTTCGCCGGCGGCCTCGCCGCGGGCGTCGGCTCGGCCTACTTCCTCGGCGCGAACGGCGTGATCATCGGCGCGGTCGCGGGCTACCTCACCCAGGTGGGCTACACCGAGACCTTCTGGTCGTTCGTCGCCGGCCACTCGTCGCTCGAGCTGCTCGCCATCGTGCTGAGCGGCGCGGCGGGCTTCAAGCTCGGCATGGCGGTGATCGCGCCCGGCAACAGAAGCCGCCGAGCCGCGCTGGTGGCCGCGGCGCGCCCGGCGGTGCGCATCATGTACGGCGCGGCGATCATGTTCTTCGGCGCGGCGTTCGTCGAGGCGTTCTGGTCGCCGATCACCGAGATTCCCTTCACCGCAAAAATCGCGGTCGGCAGCGCCGGTTGGGTCCTGCTGCTCGCCTACTTCCTGTTCGCCGGTCGCGCGCATGCAAGCCGCTGACATCGCCATCGGCCTGCGCCGGCGCTCGCCTTGGGAGGCGATGGACCTCGGCCTCACCATGCTGCAGCGCTGGTGGCGGCACGTGTATGTGCCGCACCTGCTGTTCGCGCTGCCGCTGATGGCGGCGGCGCTCGGCGCCGGCTGGTGGCTCGAGCGCGCGTGGGTCGCGGCGCTCGCCATCTGGTGGATGAAGCCGGCGTACGACCGGGTGGTGCTGCACGTGCTCTCGCGCGCGGTGTTCGGCGAGCTGCCGACGACGCGCGCCGTATTTCGCGCGGCGAAGGAGTGGCTCGGCACGGGCCTGTTCTTCGCCCTGCTGCTGCGGCCGAGCCTGTCGCGCTCCTTCACCCTGCCCGTGCGCCAGCTCGAAGGACAGAGCGGACGCGCGGCGCGCGAGCGCCGCGCGGTGCTCGGCCGGCGTGTCGGCGGCTACGCCACCTGGCTCACGGTGACCTGCCTCGCGATCGAGATCCTGGTGCTGGGCACCTCGTTCGGCATGCTCACCGAGCTCTTCATGCCGGCGAAGGCGAGCGAGGGCACGGACTTCTTCCAGATGGTGTTCGGCGGCGGCGAGGGCGGCAGCTTCATCGGCTTCGACGATGCCATCGCCTACGGCGCCGCGGTGCTGGTGCTCGAGCCGTTCTACGTCGCCGCGGGCTTCGGCCTCTACCTCAACCGGCGCACGATGCTCGAAGGCTGGGACATCGAGGTCGCCCTGCGCCGCATCGCCGCCCGCCATGCCGTTGCCGTGCTGCTCATGCTGTGCGTTGGATTTTTCTCGATACCTGCCGTGGTGTATGCCCAAGAGAAGGATCCGAAGAAAGAAATTACCGAGGTGCTGAAAGCGAAGGAGTTCGGCTACTACAAGGACGTGAAGCGCTGGCAGTCGCGCGAAAAGCCCGACGCCCCGGGCAAGAGCTGGTTCGATCTCGGCTGGCTGCGTGGCGTGGGCTACGCCCTGGCCAAGGCGGGCGAAGTGCTGATGTGGCTCGGCGCCGGTGCCCTGCTCGCCTACGCGCTGTGGTGGGCCTCGCGCATGCTGCCGCGCTTTCGCGGCCCGCCGCCCGAGCCCTACCGCCCGCCTGCAGCGTTGTTCGGCATGGACCTCGCGCCCGAGAAGCTGCCCGCGGACGTCGGCGCCGCCGCGGCTGCGCTCGCGCGCGAAGGCAAGCTGCGCGAGGCCCTCGGCCTGCTCTACCGGGGCGCGCTGTCCGAGCTGGTGCACAAGCGCGGCGTCCAGCTCCTCGCCAGCCACACCGAAGGCGAGGCGGTGAGACTCGCCAAGGTGCCGTATTTCGGCGCGCTGGTCGGCGCCTGGCAGCAATGCGCGTACGCGCGCCGCATGCCGCAAGCGGACGACGTGGTGCGCCTCGCCAACGACTATCAGGGCGCCTTCGCATGAGGGCCCGGGTGATCGTGTTCTCGGCGCTCGGCATCCTCGTGTTTCTCGGCGTGGTGTGGTTCCTCGCCACGCACGACCGCGTGATGACCAAGGAATGGGTCGGGCCTTCGGGCGATGCGCGGCTCAAGGAGTTCCTCGCCGCGCAGCGCTTCGCCGACCGCATGGGCATGAAGGTGGTGGAGGTGCGCTCGCTGCTCGAGCTCGACGCGCTGCCGGCGCAGGCGGTGCTGATCGTGCCGCACCACCGCCAGGAGCTGCCGCCGGCGCGCATCCAGATGCTGCTGAAGTGGGTCGACAACGGCGGCCACCTGATCGCGGAAGCCGAGTACCCCGGCGTCGCCGACCCGCTGTTCGACCAGCTCGGCGTCAAGCGCTCGGTGGTCGAGGAGACGGCCAAGCCGGCGGCGGTCGAGCTGCCGAACACCGAGGGCAAGGCCACGGTGTTCCTGGGCAGCGCGGTCAAGCTCGAGCCCGCGGAGCGCGACGTGCGCCTGCGCGTCGGCTCGGGCCTGATCAGCTTTGCGCGCGGCCGCGGCCTGGTGACGGTCGCGGCCTCGCTGCGCTTCGCGCGCAACCCGGGCTGGGACGATTACTTCAGCCGGATGATGAAGCGGCCCGCCTTTTCGATCGGCGAGTACGACCACGCCACGCTGCTGTGGAGCATCCTCTCGCTGAGCTCGGGCCGCGAGGCTTCGCTCACTCCGCGCTACGAGCTGCGCCTGTTTTTCCGGCCCGAGCCGCTCTCGTTGGTCGGCTTCCTGCGCGAGCACGCCCTGGCGGCGCTGATCGCGTGCGCGCTGCTGCTCGCGCTCTGGATCTGGAGCATCGTGCCGCGCTTCGGGCCGGTCGCGCCCGACGTCCCGCCCGGGCGGCGGCGCCTGCTCGATCACCTGCGCGCGAGCGGCCGCTACTACTGGGCGAAAGGCCTGCGCTCGCGCCTCGTGGTCGCGGCGCGCGACGCCGCCCTGCGCAAGGTGGTGCGCGCGCAGCCCGACTTCGCCACCGCTTCGCAAGCGGAGCGCGCCGCACGCCTGTCGGTGCTGATCCAGAGATCCAAGGAAGACGCCGCAAGGTTCATGAGCGCCGCCGGCGCGATGCGCGGCGCGGACTTCATCCGCCTGACGCAGGACGCCCAGAGCGTGCACAAGGCACTCGAAAAAGGGAGCAAACAATGACAACGCCAAAACCGACCCCCGAACAATTTGCCCAGGCCGCCAAGGTCGCCGCCGCGATGCGCGCCGAGGTCGGCAAGGCGCTGATCGGCCAGCCCGAGGTGATCGACGCGGTGCTGTGCGCGCTGCTCGCCGGCGGCCATGTGCTGGTCGAAGGCGTGCCCGGCCTCGGCAAGACGCTGCTGGTGAAGGCGCTGGCGCGCACCGTCAGCGGCAGCTTCGGGCGCATCCAGTTCACGCCCGACCTGATGCCGGCCGACGTGACCGGCCACACGCTGTACGACCCGAAGAACCAGGTGTTCACCACGCGGCGCGGTCCGGTCTTCGTGAATCTGCTCCTCGCCGACGAGATCAACCGCGCGCCGGCCAAGACCCAGGCCGCGCTGCTCGAAGTGATGCAGGAAGCCCAGGTCACGATCGAGGGCGAGGCGCACAAGCTCGAGCCGCCGTTCATGGTGCTCGCGACGCAGAACCCGATCGAGCAGGAAGGCACCTACGCGCTGCCGGAAGCGCAGCTCGACCGCTTCCTGCTCAAGGTGAAGATCGACTACCCGTCGCAGGCCGACGAGCTCGCGCTGGTGCGCCACGTCACCGACGGCAAGGTGGGCGACAAGCTCGAGGTCGAGCAGGTGCAGAGCCTGGTCAAGCCCTCGACCGTGACCTCGCTGCAGGCGATCGCCGCCTCGCTGCGCGCCGACGACACGGTGCTCGACTACGCGATTCGCCTGGTGCGCGCCACGCGCTCCTGGGCCGGCGTGGTGGCCGGCGCCGGGCCGCGCGGCGCGATCTCGATCGTGCGCGCGGCGCGCGCCGCGGCGCTGCTCGAAGGCCGCGACTTCGTCACGCCCGACGACGTGAAGCGCATGGCGCTGCCCGCGCTGCGCCACCGCATCATGCCGTCGCCGGAGCTGGAGCTCGAGGGGCGGGATACCGACGCAATCCTGAAAGGCCTGCTCGAGAAAATCGAGGCCCCGCGCAAGTGATCGTTCCGTCGTCCCGCCTGCTGTGGATTGTGCTGGTGATGGCGGCGACGGCCATCGCGGTGTCGATCTTCCCGACCTACCAGCTGCCGTGGACGGCCGTGGCCGGCGCCTTCGTGCTGCTCGCGCTGCTCGATCTCTTCGCCGGGCTGCGGCTGCCCGCGCCGGTGCTCACGCGGCGCGTGCCAGGGTCGCTCGCGATGGGCGTGCGCACCGACGTGAAGCTGCGCATAGCCAATGCCGCGAGTCTCGCCGTGCGCATGGAGCTGCACGACCATCACCCGGCGAGCGTCGAGGCCGAAGGCCTGCCGCGGCGCGTCGAGCTCAAGCGCGGCGAATGGAGCGAGGTCGCCTACCAGGTGCGTCCGGTGGCGCGCGGCGAGGCGCAGTTCCAGGCGGCGGAAGCACGGCTGCATTCGCCGCTCGGTCTCTGGATGATTCGAAGATTTTCCGGACCGACGACTCCGGTGCGCGTCTATCCCAATTTCCGCGCGCTGGCGAAGTACACGCTGCTCGCCACCGACAACCGCCTGTCGCAGATCGGCGTGCTGCAGGTGCGGCGGCGCGGCGAAGGCATGGAGTTCCACCAGCTGCGCGAGTACCGCCAGGGCGACCCGCAGCGCGCCATCGACTGGAAGGCTACCGCGCGCACCCAGCGCCTGATCGCGCGCGAGTACGAGGAGGAGAAGGACCAGCGCGTGCTGCTGGTGATCGACTGCGGCCGGCGCATGGCGGCCAAGGACGACGACCTCTCGCACTTCGATCACGCGTTGAATGCGGGCCTGCTGCTGGCCCATGTCGCGCTGCGCCAGGGCGACGCGGTCGGCATGATGACCATGGGCGGCATCAGCCGCTACAGCGAGCCGCGCAAGTCGGTGGCGGCGGTGAACGCCATCCTCAACCGCGTGTACGACATCGAGCCGACCCAGGCAGTGCCGGACTACCACCTCGCGGCGCGCGACGTGATGAAGAACCTGCGGCGCCGCTCGCTCGTCATCCTGCTCACCAACCTGCGCGACGAGGACGACGAGACCCTGCTGCCGGCGCTCAAGCTTCTGCGCACCCGCCACCTGGTGGTGCTGGCCTCGTTGCGGGAAGCGATCATTTCCCGGGCGCTATCGGCGCGGGTCGACAGCTTCGACCGGGCGGTGACCCATGCCGCCGCCGCCGACTACCTCGCCCAGCGCGAGCGCGCCTTCCGGCGCATCGGGGCGGCCGGCGCGGTCTGCCTGGACGTCGAGCCCGAGCGCCTGGCGATCTCGCTGGTCAACCGCTATCTGGAATTGAAGCGCGAAGGCCGGCTGTGAAAATGGGGACGGACCCCATTTTCCTGCGGGCTGTGCTGAGCAACGGAAAATGGGGTCCGTCCCCATTTTTTCCTTTATAATGCGCGCCCTATGAAACCTGGCATCCACCCCGAATACCGGGCGGTGATCTTTCTCGACACCAGCTCGAACCACTCTATCCTCACGCGCTCGGCGATCGACACCAAGGGCCGCGAGACCATGAAGTGGAGCGACGGCAAGGAATACCCGCTGGTCAAGGTCGAGGTCTCCTCCGAGTCGCACTCGTTCTATACCGGCAAGACCAAGGTCATCGACACCGCCGGCCGCGTCGAGAAGTTCAAGCGGCGCTACACGAAGAAACCCACCGAGAAGAAGGCTTAGTAGGCCGGGGGGATGCTCCCCCAACCTCAGGGCAGGGGGATGCTCCCCCGCCTCAGCCTCCCGCCGTCACCAGCCGCGCTGGCGCTCATCGCGCTGGCGTTCGCGCTTCCCGGCCTTGCCGGGCACGACCTGTGGAAGACGCACGACGCCATCGGCCTGGGCATCGTGCACGACATGACCACCAGCGGCACGCCGCTCGTGCCGCGCGTCGCCGGCATGCCCTGGCTGTTCGACCCGCCGCTCTATCACTGGCTCGCGGCCGGCTTCGGCAAGGTGTTCCAGTTTTTCACCGAGTTCCACTCCGGCGCGCGCCTGGTGAGCGGCGTGCTGGTGCTCAGCGCGTACTGGATGATCTACGTCGCCGCGCGCGACTGGGCCGCGGAGCACGAGGACCGGCGCACCAGCGGCTCGGCGGCGATGCTGGTGCTGCTCGGCTCGATCGGGCTGATGGTGCACGCGCACGAGGCGCTGCCCGAGCTCGGCTGCCTCGCCGCGCTGTGCGGCGCGCTCGCCGTCCTGCCGCACGCCGCGCGCAAGCCGCTTCCCGCCGGTCTGCTGTTCGGCGCCGCGATCGGCTGCGCCGCGCTGTCGGCGATCTGGATCGGCGCGGTCTCGCTATTCGCCGCGGTGCTGCTCGCGCACCTCGCCTGCCCGGAGTGGCGCTCGCGCAGCGGACTGATCTTCATCGGCTCGTCTTTCGTCGTTGCGCTCCTCCTGGCCGCGACCTGGCCGCTTCTGCTCGCGTGGCGCCAGCCCGAGGCGTTCGCCTTGTGGCGCATCGCGGCGTGGCAGCCGATCGGCGACCCGCTCGCCAACCTGCGCTATTTCCTGGCGACCGGCAGCTGGTTCGCGTTTCCCGGCTGGCTGCTCGCGCTCTGGGCAGTGTGGGCGCTGCGGCGGCGCTGGCGCGAGCCGCGCCTGTTCGTGCCGGCCGTCGCCAGCATCCTGGTGCTCGCGGTCGCGGCCTACTGGGGGCCGCCGCAGGACGTCAATCTGATTCCGCTGCTCGCGCCGCTCGCGCTCATCGCCTACCAGGGCGCGCTGGTCCTGCGCCGCGGCGCCGCCGGCGCGCTCGACTGGTTCGGCGTGCTCGGCTTCGGCTTCTTCGCCGGGCTGGTCTGGCTCGGCTGGTTCGCCATGCTGACCGGCCTGCCGCCGCGCGTCGCCAACAACTTCTTCAAGAGCGCGCCCGCCTTCTCGCTCGAGTTCAAGGTGCTGCCGGTGCTGATGGCGCTCGCCCTGACGCTAGGCTGGCTCTACCTCGTGTTCTTCACCACGCGCTCGCCGATGCGCAGCCTTTTGCGCTGGGCCTCGGGAATCGTGCTGCTGTGGGGAGCGTTCGCCATGCTGTGGATGCCGTGGGCCGATTACCAGAAGAGCTACCGTAACGTGGCGCTGCAGCTGCGCTCGAAGATCCCGGTCGGCGCCAGCTGCATGGCGCACAAGGGGCTCGGCGTGTCGCAGGCCGCGGCACTCGACTACCATGGCGGCATCCGCGGCCAGGCCTTCGACATCGTGCGGCCGAACGCCTGTCCGCTGCTGCTGGTGCAAGGCAGCCCGCAGCACGAGTTCGACGGGCCGGGCGCCGGCTGGGTCAAGCTCGCCGACGTCGGCCGGCCCGGCGATCGCTCGGAGCGTTACCGCCTTTATAGGCTCGGAAGATGAACACGCGTTCGCCGCTCGAATGCCCGTCCTGGGCCAAGCTCGCCCAGCACGCCGAGAGCTGGCGCAGCGTGCACCTGCGCGAGCTGTTCGCCGCCGACGCCACGCGCGAGCGCCTGTTTGCCGCGGAAGCGCCGGGCGTGCGCTACGACTACTCGCGCCAGCGCCTGGGTGCGATGACCCTACGCCTGCTCACCCACCTCGCAGGGGAGCGAGGATTCGCCGAGTGGCGCATGGCGCTGCTTTCCGGCAGCACGGTGAACTCGACCGAGAAGCGCGCCGCGTGGCACACGGCGCTGCGCGCCGGCGATGGCGCCCCCGCCGAGGTCAAAGAGACGCTCGCGCGCATGAAGCAGCTGGTGGTCTCGCTAAGAGAGAAGAAAACCTACCGGCGCATCGTCAACCTCGGCACCGGCGGCTCGGATCTCGGCCCGCGCCTGATCGCCGACGCCTTGAGCGACGGCGAGATCGACGTGCGCTTCGCGGCCAACGTCGACCCGCACGACCTCGAGCGCGCGCTGGACGGCGCCGAGCCGGCGAGCACGCTGTTCGTGGTGGTGTCGAAAACCTTCACCACCCAGGAAACCATGGCCAACGCGGAGCGCGCGAAGGCGCTCGGCGCAAAAGCGTTCTACGCCGTCACCTCCAACGTGCCCGCGGCCAAGGCATTTGGCGCGAGCGAGATCCTGCCGATGTGGGACTGGGTGGGCGGGCGCTTCTCGGTGTGGTCGGCGGTGGGCTTTGCGGCGGCCTGCTCGATCGGCTGGGAGGGGTTCGAAGACTTTCTCCTCGGCGCGAACGAGATCGATCGCCATTTCGCCGAAGCTCCGCTGGAGAAGAACCTGCCGGCGCTGATGGCGCTGATCGGAGCATGGAACACCAACTTCCTCGGCGCGCCTACGCACGCGGTGCTGCCCTACTCCAACGCGCTGCGCCTGCTGCCCGCCTACCTGCAGCAGCTCGAGATGGAATCGAACGGCAAGCGCGTCGACCGCGAAGGCCGGCCGGTGGAGTACGCCACCGCGCCGATCCTGTGGGGCGCAGAAGGCACCGTGAGCCAGCACTCCTTCCACCAGCTCCTGCACCAGGGCACGCACTCGGTGCCGGCCGATTTCATCGACCTCGCGCTCGAGAAGAACCTGTCGGCGAACTGCCGCGCGCAAGCCGACGCGCTCGCGTTCGGCACCGACGACCCGGCGCTGCCGCCGCACAGGCAGTATCCCGGCAACCGCCCGTCGAGCTTTTTCACGCTGCAGGGCGTGAATCCGCGTAACCTCGGACGCCTCCTCGCGCTGTACGAGCACAAGGTCTTCACCCAGGGCGTGCTCTGGAACATCAACAGCTTCGACCAGTGGGGCGTCGAGCTCGGCAAGGAAATGGCCAAGAAAATCCTCTCAGGAGACCGCTAATGGACCAGGAAACGTTCAACCTCAGCATCCGCAAGTTCCTCAAGATGGTGGGGGTCAATTCGCAGCGCGAGATCGAGCAGGCGGTGCAGAAATCGCAGGGCAAGCTGGGGGGAACGGACGCGGTACCGGTCAAGATGACGCTCGAGATTCCCGCGCTGGGCGTGAAGGTGCCTTTCGACGGCGAGATACGCCTAAAATGAGGGCATGAACAAAGCCCGCGAGTTCGACCAGTCGGTCCTGGCGGAGCTGAGGGCGCTGCTCGGCGACCGGGTGAGCACCTCGGCGGCGGTGCGCGAGCACCACGGCAAGGACGAAAGCTATTTTCCGTACGCGCTGCCGGACGCGGTCGTGTTCCTGAAAACGACCGAAGAGGTGCGCGACGTCGTCAACATCTGCCGCCGGCACCGCGTGCCGATGATCCCCTATGGCGTCGGCACCTCGCTCGAGGGCCACATCCTCGCGGTCAAGGGCGGCGTGTGCATCGATCTGTCGCAGATGAACCAGGTGCTCACGGTGCACGAGGAGGACCTCGACGCCGTGGTGCAGGCCGGCGTGACGCGCAAGCAGCTGAACGAGCATATCAAGCACACCGGCCTGTTCTTCCCGGTGGACCCCGGCGCCGACGCGACGCTCGGCGGCATGGCGGCGACGCGCGCCTCCGGCACCAACGCCGTGCGCTACGGCACCATGCGCGAAAACGTGCTCGCGCTGAAAGTCGTCCTCGCCGACGGCCGCATCATCCAGACCTCGCGCCGCGCGAAGAAGTCCGCGGCGGGCTACGACCTCACGCGCCTGTTCGTCGGCTCCGAGGGCACGCTCGGCATCATCACCGAGGTCACGGTGCGCCTCTACCCGGTGCAGGAAGCGATGTCGGCGGCGGTGTGCGCCTTCGATTCGGTCGACGGCTGCACCAACACGGTGATCCAGACCATCCAGTCCGGCATCCCGATCGCGCGCTGCGACATCGTCTGCGAGAAGACGGTCGGCGCGATCAACAAGTACAAGAAGACGAACTACCGCGTGGCGCCCACGGTGTTTTTCGAGTTTCATGGATCAAAGACTTCTGTCGTCGAGCAGGCCGAGGCGGTGCAAGCGATCGCCAAGGAGCACGGCGGCAAGGATTTCGTCTGGGCGACGAAGCCCGAGGAACGCACGCAGCTCTGGCAGGCACGGCACGACGCCTATTTCGCCTGCCTGCAGATCCGTCCCGGCTCGCGCGCCGTATCCACCGATGTGTGCGTGCCGATCTCGCGCCTCGCCGAGTGCGTGCACGAGACGATGGAGGACGTGAAGGACTATTTCGCGCCGGTGCCGCTGCTCGGCCACATCGGCGACGGCAATTTCCACCTCATGCTGCTGGTCGACCCGGCGAAGCCGGAGGAGACCGAGACCGCGAAGACCTTCAACAAGCGCCTGGTGGAGCGCGCGCTGCGCATGGAAGGCACCTGCACCGGCGAGCACGGCGTCGGCCTGGGCAAGATGGGCTCGATGAAGCTCGAGCTGGGCGACGACGTGATGGACGTGATGCGCGACATTAAGAGAGTGTTCGATCCCGAGAACCTGATGAACCCTGGAAAAGTGGTACCCGACCCGTCATGAGAAAAGCGATCCTCGCGGTCCTGGCGTTGTCCGCCGCGCAAGCCGCGGCGCAATCGAGCGCCCCGCAGCAGACGCCGACGCCGGCGCCGCAGACGCCCCCCGCCGCCGAGCGCAAGGCGTCGCCGAGCGAGCCGCGCCTCAACCTCAAGCTCGACCAGCCCGCGAGCTTCTATGTGCGCGAGACGCAGCCCGCAACCCCGGCCGACGGCCTGCCGACGCTCGGTGGCGGCACGCTCAACTTCACCCCCCCGCCGGTCAACCTGAAGAACGACGCCAGGGGCGCCTATCCGGTGGATGCGGAAAACAGCCGCCGATGAGCGCCGAAAAGAAGCTGAAGGACCTCGGCATCACCCTCGCCCCGGTCACCCCGCCGGTGGCGAACTACGTGAACGCCGTGCGCACCGGCAACCTGCTGTTCCTCGCCGGCAAGGGCCCGGCGTCGGGCATCGCCGGCATCGTCGGCAAGGACATCACCGTCGAGCAGGCCTACGGCCACGCGCGCACCACCGGCCTCAACCTGATGGCGGTGATGCGCGACGAGCTCGGCAGCCTCGACCGCGTGCAACGCATCGTCAAGGTGCTCGGTATGGTGAACGCCGTGCCCGGCTTCACCGACCAGCCCAAGGTGATCAACGGCTGCTCGGATCTCTTCGTCGAGGTATTCGGCGAGCGCGGCAAGCACGCGCGCTCCGCGGTCGGCATGGGCTCGCTGCCGAACAACATCCCGGTCGAGATCGAAGTCATCGTCGAGGTGGGCGGCGCGCCCCGCAAGGCGCCGCGCGCCAAGAAGAAGAAAAAAACTAAATAGTCATTACCGACTTGCGATAGAACTTCAGCTCCTCGATCGACTCGAGGATGTCGGCGAGCGCCTCGTGCTTGCCTTCTTTCGAGAACGCCTTCAGCTCCGGCTTCCAGCGCTTCACCAGCTCTTTCAGCGTGGAGACGTCGAGGTTGCGGTAGTGGAAGTACGACTCCAGGCGCGGCAACCAGCGCGCGAGGAAGCGGCGATCCTGGCAGATCGAGTTGCCGCACATCGGCGAGGACGACGCCGGCACGTGCGCCGAGAGGAACGCGAGCGCCTCGCGCTCGGCGGCGGCTTCGTCCAGCCTGGAGGCGCGCACGCGCTCGATCAGGCCGCTCTTCGCGTGGGTGCTCTTGTTCCACGAGTCCATCGCGTTGAGCACCTCGTCGGGCTGGTGAATCACCAGCACCGGCCCGGTGGCGAGCACGTTGAGCTGCGGGTCGGTGACCAGCGTCGCGATCTCGATCACGCGGTCGGCGTCCGGCTGTAGGCCGGTCATCTCCATGTCGATCCAGATGAGGTTGTTGGGGTCGCCGGCCATGGCTTATTCTCGCATGATGACAAACGCCTTCACCCTGGTGTTCGTGGCCGTGCTGGCCGCCGCGACCGCCACCAAGCTATGGCTCGCGCTGCGCCAGATCCGGCACGTGCGCGCGCATCGCGGCGCGGTGCCCGGCATGTTCGCCGAAGCGATTCCGCTCAGCTCGCATCAGAAGGCCGCCGACTATACGGTGGCGAAAGCGCGCCTCGGCATCCTCGACCTCGTGCTCGACGCCGCGATCCTGCTCGTGCTCACGCTCGGCGGCGTGCTGCAGTGGCTCGCGGCGTCATGGGAGCGCGTGTTCGATGTGCAATCGCTGTGGCATGGCACTGCCCTGATCTTGAGTCTCTTGTTGATCAAGACACTGGTGGGCGTGCCGCTCGACCTTTACCGCACCTTCGTGATCGAGGAGCGCTTCGGCTTCAACCGCATTACCCTGAAGCTGTACGTCGTGGACGCGATCAAGCACCTGCTCGTGGGCGCGGTGCTCGGCATTCCGTTGCTGCTGGTGATCCTCTGGCTGATGAACGCCGCCGGAGCGCTGTGGTGGCTGTACGCGTGGGTGGTGCTGATCGCCTACACGCTCTTCCTGCAGATGGTCTACCCGGCCGTGGTGATGCCGCTGTTCAACAAGTTCTCGCCGCTCACCGACCCGGCGCTCGCCGCGCGCGTCGAGGAGCTGCTGCGCCGCACCGGCTTCCGCTCGCGGGGTCTCTACGTCATGGACGGCTCCAAGCGCTCCTCGCACGGCAACGCATTCTTCACCGGCTTCGGCGCGGCCAAGCGCATCGTGCTGTTCGACACCCTGGTGTCGCGCCTGCAGCCCGCCGAGGTGGAGGCCGTGCTCGCCCACGAGCTCGGCCATTACAAGCTGCACCACGTGGTGAAGGGGATGGCGCTGTCCTGGACCTTCAGCTTCGCCCTGCTCTTCGTGCTGGGCGTGCTCACCAACCAGCCGTGGTTCTACCGGGGGCTGGGCATGACCACCGCCACCCCCGCGATCGCGCTGCTGCTCTTCATGCTGGTGGTGGGCGAGTTCACCTTCTTCCTGCAGCCGCTGCTGAGCCTGTTCTCGCGCAAGAACGAGTACGAGGCCGACCGCTACGCCGCCCAGTTCGCCAATCCCGCGGAGCTGGCGCAGGCGCTGGTCAAGCTCTACCACGACAACTCCTCCACCCTGACCCCCGACCCGCTGCACTCCGCCTATTACGACTCGCACCCACCGGCGGCGATGCGCATCGCAAGATTGAGAACCGCATGAGCGACTTTGCGAACCGGAAATGCAAACCCTGCGAGGGCGGCATGAAACCGTACAGCGCGGCCGAAGCCAAGGAGCTGCTCAAGGACCTGAAGGGCTGGAAGATCGAGAACAGCCGCCTCACCAAGACCTACGCGTTCGAGAATTACTACCAGACCATGGCGTTCGTCAACGCGCTCGCCTGGGTCTCGCACCGCGAGGACCATCATCCGGACCTCGGCGTGCACTACAACAAGTGCAAGGTCGAGTACTGGACGCACGCCATCGGCGGGCTGTCGGAGAACGACTTCATCTGCGCCGCGAAATGCGAAGCGCTGTTCGAGATTTGAAGCGCGTTCTCGGCTCGTATAACCAGACCGTCGTCTATCACGGCAGGAATCTCCTGCAAGCCCAGGGCATCGAAGTCCTGGTGCGTAACGCGACCCTGTCTTCCGCCCTCGGCGAGCTGCCGCCGACCGAAACCGAGCTCTGGGTCTTGAATGACGCCGACCAGGAAAGAGCAAAGCAAATACTCTTTTCAAGCCCTGTGGCAGGGCCGGAATGGATCTGCCAGTGTGGCGAGCGCCTGGGCCCGCAGTTCACCCAGTGTTGGAACTGCGGCGCGTACCGCGCCTAAGCGATCGCGCGCGCGAAAGCGCTGACCAGCGCGGCGCCGGCGAGCACCGCGACCCACAGCACCAGCGCCCGCCACAGCATGCCCACGGTGGTGTCGAGGAACGGACCGTCGGCCTCCTCGCCGGCGCCGAGCTCGGGGCGCGGCTGCATGCCGTCGACCTCCTGCACCGGCATGCCGAGGCGCACGCCCATCGCGCCGGCGCCGGCGGCGAGCACGATGCCGGCATCGGGATCGGCCCAGGTGCGCGCCTGCGTGCGCCAGCAGTAGACCGTGTTCTCGAAATCGCCCACCAGCGCGAACGCCGCCGCGGTGATGCGCACCGCCGGCCATTCGAGCATGTGGAACGCCCGGGCGGCGAAGCTGCCGAAGGCGCCTATCGGTTTCCAGCGCACGGCGAGGTAGGCGGCGAGGCGGTACAGGATCGCGCCGCTCGGCCCGGGCAGCAGCAGGTACCAGAGCAGAACGCCGAACACGTGGCGGTGCGCGGCGACCAGCGCCTCCTCGATCGAGAGGCGGATCACTTCCTCGCGCGAACGCACCACGCCGGAAGCGCCGCGCCACTGCTCGAGCAGCGCGCGCGCGCGTTCTATGTCGCCCGCCTTGAGCGCGAGCTGGATATCGGTGAAGTAGTGGCTGAACTGGCGGAAGCCGAGCGTCAGGTAGAGCACGGCGATGTTGAAGAGCAGCGCGAGCACGCCGCTCACCGCGGCCAGCAGCCAGTAGAGCACCGCGGTAATGATGACCGGCGGCAGGACCGCGACCAGCCACGCCACCATGCCGTGGCGGCGCTCGCCGCCGTTGAACGAGCGCTCGAGCGAGGTCGCCCAGGCGGACAGCGTGGCCGACACGCTCTGCCGCTCGCCGAGCGGGCGCCATTGCTCGATCACCAGCGCGACGATGATAGCGAGGATGCTCATGCCAGCATTTTATGCAGGTTGACCAGCATGCCGGCGGTGGCGCCCCAGATCATCTTTTCACCGTACTCGAACACGTAATAGCCCACCTGCTGGCCCTGGAACTCGCGCGTGCGCCGCTGGCGGTTGCGCTCGTCCAGCAGGAAGGCGAGCGGCACCTCGAAGATCTCGGCCACCTCGTTCGGATCGGGCGCGAACGCGACCGGCGGCGTGAGCAGGCCGACGATGGGCGTGACGCGATAGCCGGTGCGCGTGCGGTAGTCCGGCAGGCGGCCGAGCACCTCCACGGCTGCCGGGCGCAGGCCGATCTCCTCCTCGGCCTCGCGCAGCGCGGTGCATTCGGCGCTC
>Ga0068867_100001359_pt1 | contig 16910 bp, 11 predicted proteins | sample KBSMisM32_FD_65649 | JGI IMG/M metagenome (GOLD analysis project Ga0068867, IMG submission 65649) | Miscanthus rhizosphere microbial communities from Kellogg Biological Station, Michigan, USA - KBS Miscanthus M3-2 | ecosystem: Host-associated > Plants > Roots > Rhizosphere > Soil ...
CTGGAACAGCGCCGTCTGTGAGTCTGCTGGCTCTAGCAGCTCCACGGGTGTGGGCACTGCTGGCGCTCCCTGAGACGCTGCCCTCTCCGGCGATTCGCGAAGCGCTGGCATGAGCACGTACGTCAGGTGCATCAGGCGCCGGATCCGGAACTCCACGTCGTAGCGCTGAAATAGTCCGTCTGCGACGGCGCGAGAGCCGCACACACGAGACTCTGCCTGGGCTATCGCCTGATCGAGAGCGTGCCGCAACTGCTCCAGCAGTGCCTTGGCGTCATCGTCCAAGCGGCTTGTCGGCCCGAGACTCAATAGCCCTTGGGCCACCTGATCCGCGAGCGACTGCAAACGAGCACGAGCATAAATTGCTCGCGATGCGTCGCCTTGCCTGCCGGTCCCAGCAGCATCGGGCGGTTCGCTCCTGCGCGTGGGACCACGCATGACCCAATTGCGCAGCTCCGCGCAGGTGCGCTTGTAGCTCTCGATCGAGTCGTTGTGTTTGCCGATATCCTGCAGGTCCCCCGCGATGCTCTCGTACGAGGGCAGGCGCGTCAGTGAGTCGATGGCCGAGCTCAGGAAGTTGGGGACGCGAGGCTGCTCATCCTGAAAGCGCTCCGGATCGGGCTCGACATAGAGCAAGTGGCGCTGCACGGGCCGATTTGCCATGCGGTAGAAAATGGCCTGGATGGTGCTGGTAAAGGGCTTGTTGTCGAGGATGCCGCCATCCAGGAAGTGGTACTGACCGGGCTCGAGCAAGCCCCAGACCCCCAGCTTGCGCGCCACCGCCGTCTGGGGCGCGTCGACCTGGTCCGCGGTCGCTCGCGGCGGCACCTCGAGAGATACCGGCGCAAAGGCGGCCGGGAAACAGGAGGTGATCCGGGCCAGCTTTGCGAGCGCAGAAAACCCCGTTCGGGGCAGGGCCTCCGTGGCGGCGTTGGGCGCAACCGCCACCGCTGCCGTGTCTCTCCGTCCCAGGGCGTCGGCACGCGGGTCCAGTTGCGTCTTGCGGCCCGCACGATGCTTCAGCCAGAACTTGGCTCGGTAGTCCTTGACGTCGATCAGGTGGGCCGCAGAGTCCACCGTCGTCGAGCGACGGCCGTTGAAGTCCGTGCCCGCTACGAACAGATCGAGCTCGTTCGACCTGCTGGGCGCCCCCTTCTCTTGCTTCGCATCGATGGGGTGAGTCCACATCTGCTCAAAGGCGGCGGCGAGATGTGGTTCGTAATATTCCTCGCTATCGAGGAGTGACGTTTGCGACCGGACGGGCGAGTCTGGCTTGCGCAGCAGGTCCTTGATGTCTCCGTGTCTGCGCCAAAGGTTCGCGCACTCCGAGAATTCCAGCTCGTTGCACAGCGCGAACGCCAGAAACATTCCGTTGATTCCACCGGCGGAGGCGCCGCTCACCACGTCCACCACCAGATCGGACTCCGTCAGCGTCTTGAAGAGCTTGTATACGCCGCGACCGCGGACCGCACGGAACAGCTCATTGGCCACGCCGTTCATGTAGATGGCGAGCGACACACCGCCGTACATGACGAGCCCAATTCTGACCTCTCGGCTCCGGCCGTTGCTTTGCGTGTGCCCCAATCAGCCCTCCTTCGTCCTCAAATTGGCAGAGAACGAGCTTTCAACGCGCCCCAGTGACGGCCGCGCCCCACGGCGAACCGGGCCGCATCATATCCAGGAATGACGTCCTCGAGAACGCCGGAAAGGCAGCTCGAAACCACTGACGTCACGGGTGCGACAATGTCGCACTGATTTGTTCGTTGCCTGCAAACAGGTGCAGCGTCTCTTGGTCGAGAATCGAGTCATCGTAGCCGTCGGCTTCGCGTCGCCCGGTCCTTGCTCACAGCGTCGCGCCACGCCTGGAGCCCGTCCGCCAGGCGGGCATAACGTGTGTGCCGAGGTGAGTGCCTAGAGTTGCTCTGATGCAACAATTGCGTGCAGCTAGCGAGTGGTTCTTTCGCTTCCGTCTTTGGTTGTCACCAGCGCGTGGATCGCTCAGAACGAGAGCTGGGCTTGCCATCAGCGCGCGTTCACCGTTCGCCACTCACCCGATCTCGGCGCGTGGCTCTGACGGGCCCGAGCGAAAGGAAATCGCAGACATGAAAAAACGTCGACCGAACACAGCTCCCGCACACTTCGAACGGCGATCTGTGGAGACGCCCCACCAGCAAACGGAGCTCGATCAGTACGAGGAGGACGACGCGATCACGCTACCCTGGTTGCCTGCGAGCGAGCACGAGTCCGGCGCGCGGCATCGAGGCTGAGACTCGGAGCGCTCCAGGCCCCGAGGATGCGCACGGCACCTGCCGGGGTGCGCCGCAGCGCTGGCGAAGGCGGAGCGGTGACGGAGCTCCGCGCTCGTTCAACGCTCGGAAGCGCGGAGCTGCTCCGTCCGTTTCTTGCGGGACCGTGGCTCGCTCTCGGCGCGTTCGGACTCGCGGGACAGCGCAGCGCCGGGCCCCTGTTCGGTCGACTGCTCGGGCTCGGCCGGCGATGTGGAGCGCGACCTCTCCGTGTGCGATCGCGCGAGAGCAAACATCCAGAGCTGGATCAGCAGCACCACTGTGGCCATGGCGGCGAGCAGCGCGCGCTTGGGGCCGAGACGGACCGGCGCAGAGGGAGTCGTGTGGCCGCGGGCCCCGTCGGGATCACGCACCGCGCGGAGCACGGTGGTCTTCTCCTCCTCCTCTGCGGAGCTCGGGTCAGCGGGCCCCTCACGGCGCTGCGACGGCAACGGGGGAGCGGGCGGCGACAGCACCTGTAGCGGTAGCTGGGCGCGGGCGCGCACCAGTGTGCCAACCCCGGCGCCTTTCGGCAGGACCGCGCTGCGGGCTAGAGGCGGCAGCGGTGCCCAGCTCCCGAGCGATGTAGCTCGCGACGCTGCGGGCCCCGCTTCGGGCGCAAACTTAGGAAACTCGCCACTGGCGCGGCGCCGCTCGAGTGCGAGCGCCAGCGCGGTCGCGAGCGGGCGGGACGGGGCGGCGCTCGACAGCGCGACTCCCGCTGGCTGCCCAGCGCGCGGCGCGGGTGGAGCCACGGGACGCTCGCGCGCCGCCGTCGCCGCGGGAGACGACCGTGGCGCTTCGGCGCCGCGCTGCACGGCCGCGGCGCCCAGTGGCGTGGCAGCGAGATCGGGCGGCGCAGCAGCGGTCGCCGGCGGCTCGTCCGCGAGATCGGACGCAAGCAACTGCGCGTCCTCGGCGCCCGCTGCGTAGCCGAGGGCGAGGCGCACGATCGTGGCGACCCGATCCAGCTGCGCGCCGACGAGCTCGTTGACGAATGCGGCCACCTCCGCGTGGGACGCAACGACGTGGCCGCAGCGCTCGAGCGCCTTGGCGAGGCCACCCGGGGTCGGGGGGCGCTGATTGGGATCCAGAGACAGGCTGCTGTCGAGCAGCTCGAGCAGGCCGCGGGACAGCGGGCCGTCGGCGCGCAGGTCCGCGGTCGCGCGGGGCAGATCGTGCTCCAGCAATTTGCGTTCGATCTCCTCCTTGGAACCGGACAGCAAGCTGCGCCCGGACAGGAGCTCCCAGAGCAGAATGGTCGCGATGAACACGTCCGTCGACGGCTCCGGCGGGGAACTGGCGTAGACCTGCTCAGGGGCCCGGTACGCGAGCTCGGCAGCGCTGAGGTCGAAGCCACGCTGCAACAGCGCCGAGCTGGCGACCAGCGCGTCGCACAGATGCGTGCGCCCCTCGCGCGACACCAACACGCTGGCTGGCAACAGGCCGCCATAGGGAACCTCCGTGGGCCAGCCGAGCCAGCTCTCGTGCACGGCCTGAAGCGCCCGCAGCAGGTCGATGATCAGGCGCAAGCTGACGCCCACGGGGAAGAGCAACTCGCGCGCGCGAGCGCTGGCCTGCAGCGTGCTCAACGGCTGCGCCTCGATGTACTCGTAGGCGACGGCCAGCGGGCCCTGCTGCTGAAGCACCTCCACCACGGGCAAGAGCAGGTCGTTGCGCAGGCTCATTGCGGTCTGAGCAGCGGCGACGACGCGCTCGAGCGTGTCCACGGTCGCCCCACCGGCGAGCGAAACATAGCGCAATAGCAGGGGCTCTCCGGGGGGCCCGCGCCGCTGGTCGAGCGCGATCCAGAGGTCGCCCAGGGGGCTCTTTGCGACCCGGTGCAGGAGCGACACGCCGTTGCCGACGAGCTCGTGTTGGTTCTGCGGCGCGACCATGACGATGGACAAAGTCGGAGCAGTAGTGGGACCGCGGAGCCGCGGTCTGCCAGTGTACCTTACCTGGTCTGCTGCGGGGGGCTCGCTCTGTCCGGCGAGCGTCGCTCTTCTTTTTTCCCCCGATCCGCCGAGTTTCCCCCGATCTGCCGAGGAAAGGCGCCGCGCGTCGCACCGGCCAGAAAGCCAGAGCGCTCGCTTCGCAGCCCCTGGAGCAGCCCTGGAGCACTCAGTCCCGGCGCCGGATATTAAAAATTACCTAGCTTTTCCCATTGCTTACAAATTTTGTTGCGGCCCGCGTCGAGAGCTCGAGGTTCGGCGTGTAGCCACGCCTGCGTGATCCCGAGCCACGGCCTGCTGTGTGCGGCGCGGGCGCCGAGAGGGTGCCGGGTAGTGTGCTGGTTTGGACACGCGAGCTAGGTGCCGAGCGGTTCGGCGCAGAGCCCGCTTGCCCTCCTGCCTCATCGTCTGAGCGCGCCGTCAGTCATAGGCCTCGCCGACGGGTAGCTCCAGCTTGTCTCGCGAGAGCCCCGACCACCAGCTGACTTCCAGGCCCAGCCACAGGGCTGTCGTGGTGAAGGTCGGGTCGGGACCGACCTCCAGGGTCAACACCGGTGAGAGCACCCAGCCGCCGCTCCGAGCGGCATCGGACAGATACAGGTGGGTGCCGAGACCCGCCAGGTAGACGTCGCCGTAGCGGCCGCGGCTCTGCTCCAGATCCTCGGGGTCCGCTCCCTGGCCTTTGGTTGCCCCGAAACCCGCTTGAAGAAACCAGCGACGACTCACGTACCACTGGCTGTGAATCGTGAAGCGACCGAGGGACAAGGCGTCTTGCTCCTTCCCCTGGGTGGAGCCGAGGGCAAACGCGACCCCCAGATCGAGCCAGTCCGTCACGGCTTCGCCCAGGCGCAGGCTGAAACCAGCCCCGAAGGTCGGCCGCCGCGTGCCTCGACCGTCGTCGAAGGCCATGGCACCGAGCGTGTAGAGGCCGAGCGCCAGGTACTGACCTTGGTTGGGCTTCGGCAGCTCCAGCTGGAGCTGCGCTTCGGGTGCATTCTGCGCCGCGGCCGTCGCTCCGCAGCTGCCCGTGAGCACGAGCAGCAGGGCCGAGGGGATCCTTGTCCGAGCCATTTTCAAAACTCTCCTCGCAGACCTATCACCGGGATGATGGGCAGACCTTGCTGGCTCTCGCTCTCGGAGAAATCGTAGTTGTATTGCACGCCGTCGGCGTTGGCCCGATTGTACACGTTCTGAACGTCGAGATAGGCGTTGAGCATCCACTTTTCAAAGACCCAGCGCTTGTCGATGCGCACGTCGAGCTGGTGAAAGGCGTTGGCTCTGCCCGAGTTCACCGGTCCGTCGACGCCCACGTATTGGTCGGCGTCTGCGTCGTACAGCGCGCCGGTGACGGGGGTGTACAGGTTGCCGGTGACGTAGCGGAACCTCGCGCCGATCTCCCAGTTGCGAGGCAACCGGTAGCTGCCGATCAGGGTCAGGATGTGCGTCTGGTCGAGATCGAACAGGCGATAGGCCCGCGCACGAGCGTCTCTTCGTTCCGCCCGCGACAGCGTGTAGGAAGCCCAACCGTAGAACTTGTCGCTCAGCTCGTGGCGCGCGGACAGCTCCAGCCCGATCACTCGGCCCGCGCCGCCGTTGCTGAAGTTCAAGGGTTGAGCCTCGCCAGCTCGAGAGATGACCCCGTCGCTGCGGCTCACCAGACGGTGAAGCGTCTTGTAGAAGCCGGTCACGTCGAGGCTTACCTGCGGCAGGGGCTTATATTCGAACCCGGCGGAGTAGTGCACCGCGCGTTCGAGACCGAGCCTCGGGTTGCCGACTCGAGCGGCCGTCTCGTCGAAGGTTGGCTCCTGCGCAAAGAGACCGATCCCGCCCTTGAGCGTCCACCGTTCGTCCAGCTGTTGCCGGGCGGTGAAGCGCGGCAACACCGCCGACTCGCCCGTGCGCGAGAAGTGATCGACGCGCACGCCCGGCAGCAGCAACGCGTCGGGCCAGAGCCGGAGCTCGAGCTCGGCAAACCCCGCGCTGGAATGATACGTAGCTGCCGTGTTGGTCAGCTGAGATTCCGTGAGGTCGTTGCCGTCGTTGCCATCTCCCTCCTGGGACAGCTCAGGCAATCGCGCCTCTTGCCGGTAGCGCTGGAACAGGTAGTCGACGCCGCCGCGCAGCGCGATGGCATCGGAGAGCTGATAGCGGGCGGTCTCTCGCACCTGGCCCTGCTGGAGCCTCGTGTTGTTGAAGAGCTGCTGACCGAAGTTCAGGCCCTGGCGGTCGCGTCCAAAGGAGACCTCGAGCTCGCTCTGGAACTTGTCGTTCGGTACATATTTGTACTCGACAATGCCGCGGTAGAAGTTGACCGCGAGCCCAAAGTCGGAGATCACCGTCTCGGCGCCCGCGGCGATCGGCTCCTCGAAGAGCACTTCAAAGCGGTCATCCGACAGAAAGAAGAAGGCCTGCAGCTGATGCGCCGGCGACGGCCGATAGCTGGCCAACGCCTGCAGGTCGTAGTAGCGCGGTGCGACGATCGTATCCCCGGTATCCGGCAAGGCGGCTCCCAGGACCAGGTCGATATAGCTGCGTCGCCCACCCACGGCGATGGCCAGCTCGTCGGTGATGGGTGCCTCCAGGTAAATGCTGGAATCGAACAGGTTGATGTCGGCGTACCCGCCGAGCTTGCGAGGCTTGATGTCCTTCAGCTCGACATCGATGATTCCGCCGGTGGCGCGGCCGTATTCGACCGAAAAATTGCCCGGATAGAACTCGACGCGTTCGATCATGCCCACCGGCAGAACGCTGCGCACGTTGCCAAAGTGGTAGAGCAAGGGTACGTCGACGCTGTCGACGAACAGCCGTGAATCTTCCGGCGCTGAGCCGCGGATCACCACGCCGCCCCCTGCCGGATCGAAGCCGCCGGTCCGCGCTACGCCTGGAAAGTTCTGCACCACCGCGAGCACGTCCCCGAAGGTGCCGGGGATGCGCTCGGCTTGCCGAGCATCGATGCTGATCTGGCTCACTTCGCGCCGAACGCGCTTGGCATCGACCAAGACGTCATAGGGGTTATAGGAGCTGCGCTCGATCGAATACGCTACGTCCGTGCGCGAGCCCTGCGCGATCTTCTCGGTCGTTCTCAGGGGATAGTAGCCATCCGGATCAGCGAGCACCCGCCAGTCGCCGAGGCCCAGGGCCTCGAGGTGAAACCTGCCTTCGGCGTCGGTCTCCGTCTCGTAGCCCTCGGCGCTGGTTCCCTCGCCGCGGAACACCGTCACCTTCACGCCGGAGAGCGGCTGCCGTGTGCCTCGCTCCCGAAGGGTGCCCCACAGCTGCCCGGTAGGTGGGGTTGCCCGGGGCTCGGCGTCGCCGGTATTCGGGGGCACCGGCTGGGCTCGCGCCTGTGGCGAGACGTCCGGCACGAAGCGGAAGCGGTAGTGGAGGGTCACCGCCACCGTCTGCGCGCCCTCTCGCGCCGGCTCGAACTGAAGGAGTCGGGCGGCCTCCAGGGCCGACTCGTCGAAGCCGTAGCCGGCAGGGGTTGCAGGCTCGACGACGCGCGCGCTCTCGACGCGCCCCTGTGCATCGATGTCGATCTCCAGCACGACGACGGCCGCGAGCCCCTCCCGTTGCGCCGCTTCGGGGTAGCGAGGTTGCACGTCACGCCGGAGCTTCGGCGGTGTGAGCTCGGGGACGCCCGGCGCCGACGGGGCGGGCGCTCCGGCATCCGGGGCCGACGGGTTTGCCGATGTTGCGGGTGGGAGCACCGGCACCTCTGCGGGCACCTCTGCGGGGAATGGTTGCGCCGCTGCGAACCGGGCGAGCGCGCACAGCGAGAGCCCGGCAGCAGCAGGCAAGAGGCGTGACCGCCGAGCGTGCGTCATTCGCTCACCCCCACGGCGAAGCGGTGTTCCGCCCAGCCGACGCCGCCGCGCTCGTCGCGCAGCACGAGCACGAGCGTCGACTCGCTCGCATCCAGCGTGCGGGGTAAGCGCCACTGGTTGGCGAGCAACGCGCCAAAATCGCTTGCCCCATCGACGAACGTGGTCCGTTCGCCTCCGCCCCCACCAATGGGGCCGTCGCCGTCGCCAAAGCCGTCCGCGCCGGGAAAGGAACCGTCGGTCGCAAACCAGCTCAGGACCAGCGTCTCTCGCCGGGACGCCTCCGTCGCGGCGCCTGGCGGCGCGCTCGGTAGGAAGGTCTCGGACACTGCCTCGTCCAGCGCGAGGCTCAAGGCGTATTCGTGTCCCGGTGCGAGCGCGCCACCTGCCTCGACCAGCCGATCCTCCGCGAGGTCTCTGACCAGCAGCTCTCCGGTCGGAGCAGGGTTTTGATTGCGCTCCGCCGCGCGGTCCTCCCCCAGCAGGACCAGTCGCTTGACTGCCGTCACCTCCTGCTCGGCGCTGCGCACGGTGAGGCTCACACTCACTTCCAGACCGAGCAGGCACGAAAGCAGTGCTTGCTCCGCGTCCTGTTTCCCTGCGCTGAGCGCAGCGCACAGCGGCTGCAACACATCGGCACCGAACACGTGCGTCCAGTGCGCCTCGCGGTTGCTGCCGAGATCGTAGGGCGGGAGCTCTCGGTCCGTGTCCAGCGCCGCCCACGCCCGCTGCAGCTCTGCTTCTTCGATGCGGCACGCGCCGCCCTCCGCCAGCTCCCGGCGCGACGGGCACCAGGACCAGGTGTACTGCAGCTCTCGCTGTTGCGGCTCGAAGCTGAGCGCGCTCAGCGTGGCCACCTCGCCCAGGAGCAGAGCCGCCGGCTGCGAGCGCACGGCCAGCACGCGCAGGCGGTCCAGCTCGCTGAACCGAGCCTGGTCGTCCGAGAGATCGTCGCAGGCCCCGAGCGCCAGAGCCAGGCAGAGCGCCCACGGCAGTCGGGTCGCGTTGGTCGATGAGGGTATGCGCATGGCGTCAGTCTTCGATTCGAAATCGGTACGAGTAGGTCAGAATGAACGCGACCGGTTGCCCGTCGCGCAGCGCGGGCGAAAAGCGCTCCTCGAGGGCGGCTTGCTGGGCGGCTCGATCGAAGGCCGCTTGTCCCGAGCTCTGCACGATCGAGACGCTCGTCACCTGTCCGCGGGCGTCGATGCTGACGCTCAAGAGGACGTCGCCCTCGATGCCCTGGGCCTTCAGCAGGGGGGGGTAGGCGGGTGCGTTGCCTCGCATCCGCTTTGGTTTTTCGAACCGCGCGTCGCGCGTCGGGATGCGCGTGGCTGCGCGTTGTGTCGCAGCGGCTCCGGCGACGCCGGCGCCCGGAGCTTCCGCGGCGCGTTCCGGATCCTCGGCGGACCGTTGCGTGCGCGCCATCCGGCTCGTGCCCGTCGCGAAGCCCGGACCCTCACCCTGCACGGTCGATTCGAGACTGAGCCCGACGATTCGACGCGGCACGGGTTGCTGGGCGACTGGCGCGGGCACGGGCGGCGTCTGGGCCTTGACCGGTTGGGGTAGGGGCGAGCGCGGTTTGTCCACCAGGGGAGGTGGCGCGAACTCGGGCTCGACAGGGCCCTCTTCGACGGGCGCCTCTTCGACCGGCGCTGGCTCGAGCACCGGACGCGGCACCTCCACGATACTGACCGTCAGGCGTTCTGCAGGGCCAAAGCTGGACTGGGAACCGATCAGGCGGTTGATGAACGCAAAGCAGATGATGATGAGCCCGTGAATGACCACAGCTCCCACCAACAAACGAAGGCTGGTCAGGGTCGAGAGCACTCGGGACTCACGCCGCTCGAGCGGGTCGCGTATCAGGCGCGGAGTATCGATGGGCCTGACCACTCTCGCGTGGATCCGCTCTCGACTCGCCTGCCGCTCGGAGCTGCGTTGGACGGCCCGCCCCGACAGCACTGCGAAGCGCACACGTCTCCTGTCCGGCGCCCCGACCCTGGGCTCACTCTCCATGCCTAGAGCTCGCGTTGAATGTTCAGAGCGAAGGTCTTGACGCCGTTACTCTTGACCAGGTCGATGACGCCAACGACGAGACCGTAGCCCACGCTCCTGTCGGCGGATATCACGGCCTGAAGATCCCTCTCCTGCCAGGAGACCCGCGCCACGTGCGCGGCCAGCGCACTCTGGGTGATCTCACGCCCGTCCAGGTAGAGCTTGCCCTGGGCGTCGAGCACGATGTTCAGCGTGCTCGAGACGGCGGCTCCCGCGCTGGCCGCGGTGGGCAGCTCCACGGTGATGCTGGCGCGCACGATCGCCGAGGACGTCAACATGAACGTGATCAGCAGGACCAGCACGATGTCCACGAAAGGGACGACGTTGATCTCGGCGATGACGTCGTCCTCTTCTGCAAAGATGTTTGCGGCCATATTCGCTCACCCTAGGCCGCGTTTCGGACGTCGGCCGCGAAATCCCGCGACTTCAAGGACGCCAGCAAGGTCGCGGCAAGTAGATTTCCGTCATCCGCGACGTCTTTCACGCGCGCCTTGAGCATGTTGAAGGCGATGACCGCCGGGATCGCGACGAGCAGCCCCACCGCTGTCGCAATCAAGGCTTCGGCGATGCCCCCCATCACCGCCGTGCTGGCTTCCGCCATGTTTCTGGATAGGTCTTTGAAGGCCCGAATGATCCCCAGCACCGTACCGAACAGGCCGATGAAGGGCGCGTTGCTCGCTACCGTCGCCAGGAAGCTGAGTCGGCGTTCATAGCGCGCGCGCTCCTTGCGAGCGGCCGCCTGCAGCAAGTCCTCGACAGCCTCCGGCCCACGTGCGTACTCTCGCAGGCCGAACAACACCGTATTGGTCTCGAGGCTGTCGAAGTGGGACAGGAACTCAGCTGCACCCCCAAGGTCCCCCTCGGCGAGCAGGTCGGACAGCTTCGAGCGCACGCTCGACGCATCGACGGCGTGCTTCCGATAAAACAGCAGCCGTTCGATCATGACGGCAACCGAGGCAAAGGACAGGGCAATGAGCACCCAGAGCACCCACTCGGCCTGAAAAATGGGGAGCCCGAGGAGGATGGGGACAAGACCCGTTGGTCCGTTCTGCATTGCGCTTTCCTTTCGACTGCTGGATTCAAGGGTAGAGCTTGCCGGCGTTGGAGTCCGTGGGGCTTTTGAAACGTTACACACTGTTACAAATCATCGGCCTGGACGGATCCGCGTGCCCGGCACAGGATGGACGGGTTGCCCATGAGCCAGAGCGAAACTCGAATACTGATCGTCGAGGACGACGAGGAGCTCGCCACGTTGATCAGCGACTATTTGATCGACAATGGGCTTCATGTCTTGGTGATCTCCGATGGCTCGGAAGCCGAGCGCGGCATGCGGAGTTTCAATCCGGACCTGGTCATTCTCGACCAGATGCTTCCCAACAAGGACGGGCTGCAGATCTGTCGGGAGCTACGCTCTCATTTTGCTGGCCCCATCCTCTTTCTGACGGCGCGCTCGGGTTGGGTGGACGAGGTCGTGGGGCTCGAGCTCGGCGCTGACGACTACCTGGGCAAGCCGGTCGAACCCCGTCTGCTGCTCGCGCGCGTTCGCAGCCTGCTGCGCAGGACCGAGGCCCTGTCCGCCGCTGCGGCCCAGGACGAGCACGAGCAGCTGCAGATCGACACGAGGAAGCGTTGCGCTCGGGTGGGTACACGTCCGATCGATCTCACGGATGTGGAGTTTGATCTCCTCGCCTACCTCTCTGCCCACGCCGGTCAGCCGCTGACCCGAGCCCAGTTGTCTGCCGACCTGTGTGGCCACCAGTACGACGCGTTCGACCGAACCATCGACGTGCGGATCGCGCGAGTCCGCGCCAAGCTCGGTGACGATCCCAAACGCCCGCGCTGGATCAAGTCCATTCGCGGGGTCGGGTACTTGTTCCTGGAGTAGGGTAGAGCGTGCTCCGCTTTTACTTGCGGGTGATGCTGGCCATCGTGACCGCAACGCTGAGCATGGTGGCGCTCGGACGTCTGGTGCTCGAGAGCCCGGCGGACGCCGTCATTTCGAGAGTGCTCGGTGGTCACGCAGCGCTGCTCGCCGAAATGATCGCCCGGACGGCTCCCGCCGAGCGGCGTGCCAAGGTGGACGACCTGGAGCGGACACTCGGCTATCCGATACGAATGGAAGTGGCGGTGGGCTCTCCCGAACCTCGCACGGAATGGCGCGCTGGCCGAGTCCACGTCGTTGCGGGTGTCCCGGGCACGCCCGGACAACTGACGTTTGGCCCCATTCCGTATGGACACGTCCCCGCTTTACCCGCGCTGGTGGGCCTTTCTGTCCTGCTCGCTGCGCTCTGCGCCTGGTTCGCGGTGCGGCCGTTGATGCTCCGCGTCCGCTCGCTGGAGGCAGCCGCCGCCGAGATTCGAGCCGGGAACTTTGCGACGCGCGTGCGCAACGAGCTGGGAGACCCGCTGGACAACATCGGCGCGTCCCTGAATCAACTCGCCGATCGCATCGGACAGCTGCTGTCCGACGAGCGAGACCTGCTGCGGACGGTGGCTCACGAGGTTCGCGCGCCCATTTCCAGGATGCGCTTTCGCATCGAGAAGATTCACGACAGGGCCGACGAATCCTCGAAGAAAGACTCGTCAGGGCTGATTTCGGATCTGCAACAGGTCGACAGACTGTTCGAAGAGCTCCTGACGTATGTCGCCTTCGACGAGTTCGACTACGAACGGCCGAAGCTGCAGACCACCACGATTGAAGTCACCGCGGCAGTCTCGCGAATCGTGGCCGAAGTCACGGCCACGGAGGAGGCCGCGGTCGTTGAAGTCAAAGGTGCGCCGGGAGTCCAGATCATCGCGAACCTCAAGCTCTTCGACAGAGCCGTCACCAACTTGTTGCTCAATGCGTTGGCCTACGGAGGCCCGCGGGTGACCGTCTTCGTGCGCGAGTTCCCCGAGGAGTGCGTCGTCGATGTCCAGGACTCGGGCCCAGGGATTCCGGAGCTGGATCGCCCGAAGGTCATCAAGCCTTTCGTGCGCCTCTCCAAGAAGAAGACGCGGGGCACCGGCCTCGGCTTGGCGATCGTGTTCCGGATCATGAAGCTGCACGAGGGGCGCCTGCACATCGTGGGCGCCCCGAGTGGGGGTGCTTCCATTCAACTCGTCTGGAAGAATGCCCGTCCTCGCCCGCGCCGGCGCTGGGCTATCGGCAGCGCCTAGCGCCACAGACCTCGCGCGTGCTCGGTTGCGGCACGTAACGGTGAGTAACGTTTCGCAACGCCAACGGACTCGGGAACCGCTGCAGCGCAGACTGAGGTGTGCGATTCGCTACGCCTCCTCACTCAGACGGACACAGTATGAGCCATCATCCATTTCGCAGAGATCTCGAGCCGCTCACCGGCTCACGTCGCCTCGCCAGTTTCCCTACACGTTCGGTCCTCGGGGCCATCGCTCTGGTTGCGCTGAGCGCCTGTGGCGACGACAGCACAGACGTCTTGTCACCGGCTGGAGGTGCGCCATCGGCTGGAGGTGCACCAGCCGAGGTGCGTAGGGGAGAGCAGCTCTTTAGCGAGCCCTTCCCGGACAGCAACGGCCGCTCGTGCGCTACCTGCCACGTGCCCGAGGACAACTTTACGCTCACGCCCGCGCGCGTGGCTCGCTTGCTGGAGACGAACCCGGGCGACCCGCTGTTCAGCGCGATCGACGCCGACGATCCCACGGCCGAGACGTTGACCTTCGAACACTTGAAGAAGGGCCTGATCCGCGTGGGCCTCGCGTTGCCGGACAACATGGACTTGATCGATGACGAGGGCAACGTCACCACGCCGCCCGACCGCACGCTGTTCGTGTGGCGCGGGGTTCCCTCGCTTGTCGACAGCGCAATGAGCGCGCCTTTCCAGCTGGACGGGCGCGTGGCGACGCTGGAAGAGCAGGCGCAAGGTGCGGTCACCGGGCACAGCCAAGGCGGCACGGTGCCTCAGCGCGAGCTCGAGCTCATCGCTGCTTTCGAGCGCGACCTATTTTCTTCTCCCCGCGCCCGCGCCATCGCAGAGCAACTGGCGCGCGGAGCCGCTCGCGAGGACATGCCCGAGCTCGATGGCCCTCTGCTCCTGTCACCGGCGGAGGCGCGTGGCCGGGAGGTATACCGAGCCACCTGCGCGGCGTGCCACGGGGGAGCCACCACGAACGTGATCGTGAATCGGGACATTCATGATCTGGCTTTCCCCGCCCTCAGACCCGACGGAAACGTGCGCTATCAGGTACCCGCCACAGATCCACCAACCCCGGTCCTCGCCGCTCAACCCAGGAACGAATTTCTGAATATTGGGTCAGCGTACGAAGCCATGCAGGGTCAATTCGACCCTGATCTCGAGAGCTTTACCAGGGACGTGAGCTTTCCCAATTACCGATATCGCTTCTACACGGACGCTTCTCGAACAGAGATCGCCGCGGATCTGCCTCCGGCTGCGCCGCCCTTCGACAATGAGGGGGGCCTCGGTGGAGACGGTGGTGACGATGGTGTCCCGCCGCTCAACCCCGTTACGGCGCCCAACGACATCGACGAGTTGGACAGCGATGGCAACCCCATCATAGGGCCAAACTTCGCGATCCAGTGGTTTTCTACCGATCCAGGGCGCTCCGTGATCACCGGCAGTCCCACCGACTTTGAGGCGTTCGACGTCCCCACATTGCGTGGAATAGGCAAGACCGCCCCCTACTTTCACAACAACGTCGCCGAGACCCTGGAGAGGGTCGCCGACGCCTACAGCGACCACTTTCTCGCTCGCTTCCCAACCCTCACCCTGCCCGGGGAGAAGGAGCCGGACCTGGATGGTGACGCCGGCCCTCCCGAAGCCCTGACCCGCGAACAGAAGAGCGACTTGGTCGCATTCCTGAAGCTTCTTTGATGGCAAGCAACGGCGTGCGCCGAAAAACCACCCTACAGAGAAAAGCCGACGCGCGCCTCAGAGCTCAGAGCATGGACGAACCAAGTCTCGCCGAGGGTCGAGACGCTGGTGTTGGCCGAGACGCCCAGGAACAGCCGCGAGGAGCGCGGCGAATACCAAACGCCGACACCGGGTGTCACCAGGCGCTGCCGAAGTAGGTCCTCGTGCGGGGTGTCGGGCGTCACCCACGAGACCTCTGGACCTGCGCCGAAACGGGCCGCGTCGATCAAATTGAGGTGCACGAATCCACCCCCGGCCACGACGACCCCGTGCGTCTGCTCGGGGTGTGCAGTTGGCAGGGAGGGGTGGGTGTGCCAATCCAACGGCAAAAGGAACACGGGGCGAGCGGGCAGCAGCCCATGCTCGATCAGGCCGTCTCCGAGCCAGACGACGGACACCCCGTCCGCGGCTCGCCCCCCATCGCCAGCGCTGGCGAGCGACGTGATGAGAAGGATGGGGAAGAGCAGCATCGTGGCGGAGCCGGGGCGAGCGGCTCAGTGTTCATCTTAGCTCGAGCTGCGCGCCGAGGCGTGCGGCGTTTCGCGCCCTGCGGGACAATCGCGAGCTCCCGCGTCCAGCGAGCCCATCCAGGGGTGACTCGCGCAGCACCCAAACGGGCCGTGGCTGGAACTTGCCAGCAGTGGCGTACGGCCGTCAGGGCCAGGTGACCCGAAAAAGTAGCCGCCCAAGATGGAATGAGTCGTTGGCGCCGGTCGGCATGGTGCTGCGCCGCGCGCGCCGCGCACGGCTCGCCCCCGTGCGTCCACTGGAGCGCCAGGGAAACAAGACGCGGACCTGCGCCAGTTGTCGCGGCAATGAGCAAAAAAAATATTGCACATGGTGAGACAGCGCACGAGCGCCCTTCAGCGTGTCAGCAAAACCAGTATCGAGAGAGCGCTTCCGGCGTTCCACGAATATGCGAGGCTGGCACCCATCCAAGCAGGAGGCAGCATGTTCGAGCGCAGCGCGACGCTGCTGCTGGCCGTGTCGTTGGTACACGCGTGCAGCAGCAAGGACGAGACCCACCTGACGCAGGCCGGCGCCAACAGCGCAGCGAGTGCCGCGCCGGCGAGCGCGCAGGCGCCGTGGAACAGCCTGCCGAGCAGCGCTCCGCTCGGTGCCGCCGGGGCGTGGGCGCCGTCCAGCGGCAGCGTGGGGCGCGTCGCGTCGCTGGCACGGTCGAGCCGAGTACCGAGCTTCATGTGGGCCGATCGCCGTGCCCCAAGCAGCGGCCGTAGCGCTGGCCTGAGCCGTGCGCAGCTGGGGCCCCGCCCGAGCGCGGAGCGGGCGGCGCGCACACACCTCACGGATGTTGCGCGCTACTATCGCATGAGCCCGGCGCAGGTCAGCTCGCTCGAGCTGCGCGACGTGCACGATCTCGGCCGAGGCGCGGTGATCGCACGTTTCGGGCGGCGCCTCGGCGGCGTGGAGATATTCGGCGAACAGCTGGCCGTGGCGATGGACGGCAACCTGGATCCGGTAGCCTTCGCGGGCTCCATTGCTGGAGACGCCCGGGTGGCGAGCAACGCAGCGCCAGCGCTAGACCCGACTCGGTCCGTGATTGCCGCGCTCGCTGACGCGACGCACGTCACCCTGGAGCCGAGCGAGCTGGAGCCGCCGGAGGCCGCGTCCGGCGACTACGTTCGGGTCGCGCTGCGACCCGCAGCCGCGCTGCGCGCCGGCGTGACCAGCAGCACCCCGGCTCGCGTCAAACCGGTGCTGTATCCGAGCGCCGGCGCGCAGCTGGTGAACGCCTATTACGTGGAGCTGAACCTCGGACAGGACGCCCGGCGCGAGCCGCGCGCGTTTTCGTTCGTGGTGGGCCCGGGCGCACACGTGCTCTGGAAGAAGAACCTGACGGCGTTCGATAACCCCTACAGCTACCGCGTGTATGCCGATGCGGATGAC
>Ga0068867_100001363_pt1 | contig 16865 bp, 16 predicted proteins | sample KBSMisM32_FD_65649 | JGI IMG/M metagenome (GOLD analysis project Ga0068867, IMG submission 65649) | Miscanthus rhizosphere microbial communities from Kellogg Biological Station, Michigan, USA - KBS Miscanthus M3-2 | ecosystem: Host-associated > Plants > Roots > Rhizosphere > Soil ...
AAGCGCCGCGCTCCTCCTGAAGGAACACGCGGCGCCTCATGACTGGAATTTAGGCGTGGTTGGAGCCTGATGACCCGCTGTCGTCGTCGTTCGACTCGTCATCGAGCGCACCCTGGCCTTGCTTGGCGAAATCGGAGCCCTCGACGGAGTCGGAGGATGATCCATCCTCGCGAAGATAATCGTCGGAGCCGCTGTCGTCCTGCGAACCGATGAAGCCTTCGCCCTGCGAACCGGACTGGCCGGTCGAGCCTTGGCTGCTGCTGTCCTGTCCTGAGGTCAGCGTGTCGCTGCCGGCGTCGCTCTGGGCCTGGCCACTCGAGCTCTGGCCGCCGAAGCTGCCTTCGCTAGCCTGGCTAGACGAGCCTGTGTCGCCGCTCATGGACGGTTGCTGGCCGAACTCACTCTGCTGACCCTGCTGACCGGTGGGCTGCTGGTTGCTGTTGTTGTCCTGGTTTTCCCCGAACTGGTTCTCGTCGCGTTCGTCAGCCATCGTGAAATACTCCCTCACTCATGGCCCCCGCTTGCTCCGGGTTGCTAAACAAGGGTGAGTGGCCTGCCGTTCCGCGCGGCCAACGAGCTTTGCGACGAACCGCTTGGCGCAACGAAAAAGGCCGCCAGTCCGGTTGGACCGACGGCCTTTTCTTGAAGCGTTGGAGGAGCTTTAGGCCTGCTCTTCTTCGCCCTCGTTCTCGGCAGGAGCTTCAGCTTCCTTGTCAGTTGCAAGGGCTTCCGCCGCCTCAGTCTCGGTCGAAGCCTCGGCATCAGCGGCCTCAGCAGTCTCGGCCTCGTCAGCTGCAGCGATCTCCTCGGCGGCGATCGGGGCAGCTTCTTCTTCGAACATTTGCTGAAGGACGTCGATGCCCTGCGCCTGGAGGTCGGCCTCTTCGGGCGAGCGGGCGACGTTGACTTTCACGGTCACGCTCACCTCGGGGTGGAGCGCGACCTTAACCTCGTGCACGCCGATCGCCTTGATCGGACGGTCGAGGATGACCTGGCTCTTGGTGACCTTCGCACCGTCGGCGCCGAGGGCGTCGACGATGTCGCGGGCGCTGACCGAGCCGTAGAGCTGGCCGGTGTTCGACGCCTGGCGAATGAGCTGCACGGTCTTGCCGTCGATGCCCTTCGAAGCGGCCTCGGCGTCGCCACGGCGGCTAGCGTTGTCGGCTTCGATCTGGGCGCGCTGCGCTTCGAACAGCTTGCGGTTGGCGTCGTTGGCGCGGAGCGCCTTCTTGCGCGGCAGGAGGTAGTTGCGGGCGAAGCCGTTCTTGACCTTCACCACATCACCGATGCCGCCGAGCTTTTCGACGCGCTCAAGCAGGATAACGTCCATGTCCTGAGCTCCTTATTTCACGATGTAGGGAAGCAGACCGATGTGGCGCGAGCGCTTGATCGCCTTCGCCAGCTCACGCTGCTTCTTAGAGGACACCGCGGTGATCCGCGACGGGACGATCTTGCCACGCTCCGAAATGAAACCCTGGAGCAGGCGGACGTCCTTGTAATCGATCTTTGGCGCGTCCTTGCCAGAGAAAGGGCAGGACTTGCGGCGGCGGAAGAAAGCGCGGGCCATTATTCAGCCTCCTCTTCACGACGGAAGTTCGGGCGATCGTCGCGATCGCCACGCGAACGCTCTCTGTCACCGCGGCGCATCATCGCCGAGGGACCAGCTTCGTGCTCGTCGACACGGATGGTGAGGAAGCGGATCACATCCTCGTTGATGTTCGACTGGCGCTCGAGCTCGGCGATCGCGGCAGCCGGGGCGTCGATGTCGAGAGCGACATAGTGCGCCTTGCGGTTCTTCGCGATGCGATAAGCGAGGCTCCGAAGGCCCCAATTCTCGGTCTTGGCGATTTTACCGCCATTGTCGGTGATAATTTTGGTGGCGTTTTCCGCAAGCGTATCGACCTGGGCCTGAGCCAGATCCTGACGCGCGAGGAAAACATGCTCGTAGAGCGGCATGTTTTACGTCTCTCTATTGGCCGATCGCTGACGCCGCCCAGTGCGACGCCCCTCCGGCTATCGTTCAAAAATTACAGGCGCAGCGGCAGGGCCGTGCGCCAGCGGGGCGGCCATTGCCGCAAATGGCGCAAAATGGCAAGTGTGGACCATGGCGACGCAGCTGAAATCGGTCCAGTCGACCCCCGATCCCCTAGATGACATGAGCCTGCCCGGCTGGCTCTATTACGAGCCGGAGTTCCTTGAGGCGGAGAAAAGAGCTTTCCTGAGGCGCGCGCCGCAGATCGTCTGCCACGAAAGCGAAATCCATCAGCCGGGCCAGTGGCGTACGCTCGAATATCTCGGCGAGAGCGTCATCGTCATCCGCGGCGATGACGACCAGGTTCGCGCCTTCTCCAACGTCTGCCGCCACCGCGGGTCGCGGCTGGTCGACGGCGCTGGCGGTTGCGACCGGGTGCTGACCTGCCCGTATCATGCTTGGAGCTATGCCCGCGACGGCAAGCTCGTCGGCGTTCCGCACCGGAGTGAATATCCGGGGCTCCAGACCGAGAAGCTCGGTCTTGTCGAGCTTCCGCTCGAGAATTGGCGCGGTTTCCTGTTCGCGACGCTCGAGGAAGGCAGTCCGTCGGTTGCCGAAATGATGGCGCCATACGAGCATGAGATCGAGCCCTACCGGTTCGAAGAGCTGCGGGTGCTTGGCCGGGTGACAACCCGCCCGCGCCAGCTCAACTGGAAGACGCTTTGCGACAATTACTCCGACCATTTGCATATTCCGGTCGGCCATCCGGGCCTGACGCGGCTGTTCGGCAAGAGCTATCGCATCGAGGCCCAGCCGCACGTCGACAAGATGGAAGGCGATTTGGTCGACAAGATTTCACTGAACGCCTCGGAGCGCGCTTATCAGAAATGGCTCCCGAGGATCGACGATCTGCCCGAGACCCACCAGCGCAAGTGGCTTTACTACAAGCTGTTCCCCAACATCGCCTTCGACATCTACCCGGACCAGGTGGATTTCATGCAGTTCATCCCCGTGAGCTCCACGACGACGATGCTGCGAGAGATCAGCTATGCCCACCCGGACAGCCGTCGCGAAATGAAGGCGGTTCGCTACCTCAACTGGCGGATCAACCGGCGGGTCAACGCCGAGGACACCGAGCTGATCACTCGGGTCCAGCAGGGCATGCAGTCGCCGACCTACAAGGCTGGGCCGCTCGGAACGAGCGAAGTGTGCCTGAGGAGCTTCGCCAAGAAGCTGCGGAAGATGATCCCGGAAGCTAGGCTGGAGTTTCCGCCGCCGTCCGGCTGGAGCCGCCTCGCCAACGCGAAATAGCGCGGACCGCTAATCCGGCAGCGAGTAGCACGAAGCACCAAAGGTCGGCTTCGAGCCCGGTGCCGTACATCGCGAAAGCCGCGAACAGCAGCGCGACAGCGATGATCGCTCGCGCTCCCGGCTTGCCCGTCGATCTCCAGGCCGCGAGGCCTCCTACGAAATAGACCACGATGATTCCCGCCGTCGAAAGCAGGATGATGAAGGTATAGAGGTTAGCGGTCGCGCGACTGCTGTTGGCGAGCAGCAGCAGGATCGTAAGTCCGCCAGCGACCATCTGGGAGACGACCGGCGTGTTGACCCCGCGAGTGCGGGACATGATCGCCGGAAGGTCACCTCGCAAGGCCATCGAATAGCCGAGCTCGCCAGTGCCAAGCAGCAGGCAGTTCAGGCAGCCGATCGCGCTGATCATGATGGCGAAGGCGGCCAATGAGGCGACTTTGCTGCCCCAGCCGGCCATGATCGCGCCGGCGAAGGGCGCAGGCGACGCTGCGACCACATCGGCCGGGAGGAGCATTTGGATGCTCGTGCCGGCGGCCAGGAAAATCAGTGCTGCAAATCCGGTCCCCCAGAGCAAAGCCCTGGTGACAGTGCGTGCGGCATCCCGCACTTTGGACACAGGCGCCGTCGCGTTCTCGAATCCGGTCAGCGCGAAGAAGGTCATTGCCGTAGCTGTGGCGAGGTTTGCGAAGTTGATCGGTGAGGGGGCGAGTGGCTGATAGCGCGCGCCGCTCGCGCCGCGTGCAGCAAAGAGCCAGATGACTGCGAGCAAAGGCAACACCTTGATCGCCACGGTCACGATCGAGAATCCACCGGCAGCGCGGACCCCGGTGGCGTTGATGGCAACCAGTCCGACCACGCATGCGATTGCTACCGGAACCACCATGCTGGCCCCGATTATTCCGACGAACGAGAGACTGGAGCCCGCTGCGATTGCCACCGACGCCTGCGCTGTCCAGTTCGAAAACCAGAATGCCCAGGTGACGAGGAAGCCGATTGTTGGCCCGAACTCGCGCTCGATGTTGGCCTGGATGCCTTCGCCGCCGAATTTCGAGAATTGGGCCAGCGCGAAGGCGATGCACATGGCCCCAAATCCGCTGACGACCCAACCGATCAGAGCGTTGGGCCCTAGTGGCGCGAGGCTGACAGGAAGCATGAAGATGCCGGCGCCGATGATGCTGCCGACGACCAGTGCGGTCGTCATCCAGATGCCCATCTTGCCGTCGCTATCGTTGGCCATGCTCGCCCTCCCCCGAGGAGACGCACACTAACGCAAACTGACGCTCACGCCTGAGGTTGAGCCTTGCTGATCCAAGGCTTTCTCAACAGGAAGATCAAGCCGCCCACAGCCAGCAGACCGACCGACAGCAGGACGGCTTCGATCCCCGATCCGTAAAAAGCGAACAGGACGAATGCCAGGCCGACCACGCAGGCGAGGGTCGTCAGCGGCTTCTTATCCTTTATCGCGGCGGCGATGGCAGCGGCCGAATAGAGATACAGGACCGCGTTGCTCGCTAAGAGCGTCATGAACGTGAATAGCTGGGTGGTCCCTTTGGTCGCATTGAGGCCCAGCAGGACGAAGCCGAGTACCACGCTCGCCAATTGCGCGGCCCATGGCGCGTTGAAACGGTTTGTACTGGCGAAAACGCGTGGCATGTCGCTTCGCAATCCCATCGAATAGAGCATTTCACCGCAGCCGAGCAGGGCGACGTTCAGCGTTCCAAATGCGCTGATTGCCATTGCCAGCGCAGCCAGCATTGCCGGAAGCTCTCCCCAATAAAGACCGATTGCGTCGGGGAAGGGCGCGCTGGCCATGCCGATCCTGGAGTTGGGAAGCACCAGGCTTAGCGAGGTCGTCGCCAGCAGATAGACGATGGCAACCGCTCCGACGCCTATAACTAGCGAACGAGACAGATTGCGCTCCGGATCTCGGATCTTCCCTACCGGCGACATAGAAAATTCGAATCCCGTCAGCGCCCACAGGCACAGCGCCGACGCCGTGGCGATATTGCCGAATGACGGTGCCGGGACGTTGATCGGCTGAAGCGGTGCACTCTTTAAGCCGAGGAACGCCGCAATCGCGACTACAGCAAAGAGCGGCATGATCTTGATCAGCACTGTGACGAAGTTCAGCTCTCCCGCCGCCTTGATCCCGCGCAGATTCACGAGGCTCAGAACGACGATGAAGAGGTAGGACAAAGCGACGAGGTGGCCGGTCAGAGCCGGGAACACCCGCGCCAACGCAGCGCCGGTTGCAAGCGCGACTGCGGGAACCCCGATCCAGGACGAGCTCCAGGTCATCCAGGTCACCATGAAGCCGGGAGCTGGCCCAAGCTCTTGCTCAACGTAGGCTTGGAGGCCGCCTCCGTCCGGGCTGACGATGCGCGACGCACAATAGGCCAAGGCCATCACGCCGATCCCACTTATCAGCCAGCCGATCGGAACGCTTCCACCGAGCGGCGCGAGAGCGACGGGCAGGTAGAAAATTCCGGAGCCGACAACGCCGCCAATGACGAGTGCAAGGGTTAGCCAGGGGCCGAGCAGCCTCTGTTCGCGATCTTCGGTCACACTCTCTCCCAACCTTGGCAATCGACGTTCGTCGGCCTAGTCGCCCGCTCGGTTCATAGCAGGGGCGAAGATGCGCGCATTCCTTTTTCCGGGGCAGGGCAGCCAGGCAGTCGGCATGGGCGCGTCGCTTGCCGACGCGAGCCGTGCGGCCCGCGATGTGTTCGACGAGGTCGATGAGGCGCTGGGTCAAAATTTGTCGCGGCTGATGCGCGACGGACCCGAAGACGAGCTCAAGCTCACCGAGAATGCCCAGCCGGCGATCATGGCGAATTCGATTGCGGTGTTGCGGGCATGGGGAATCCAGCTTCCTGATTTCGCGAGCTTCGTCGCGGGGCACAGCCTCGGCGAATATTCGGCTTTGTGTGCGGCCGGCTCTTTCGAGCTCGCGACGACCGCGAAGTTGCTGAAGCTGCGCGGCCAGGCGATGCAGCAGGCGGTACCGGTCGGGCAAGGCGCGATGGCGGCCTTGCTCGGCGCTGACCTCACGCTCGCGCAGAAGATCGCCGATGCCGCGGCGCAGGGCGAGGTTTGTACGGTCGCCAACGACAATGACCCGACGCAGGTCGTGATCTCCGGCCACAAGGGTGCGATCGACCGCGCGATCGAGCTGGCCAAGGACATGGGGGCCAAGCGCGCGCTTCCGCTGCCGGTGTCGGCGCCGTTCCACTGTCCGCTGATGCAGCCGGCCGCCGAGGCGATGGCCGATGCGCTGAGCTACGTCGTGCTCGGGGCGCCGGCGGTTCCGCTCTACGCTAATGTCACCGCGCAGCCAGAAACCGATCCCGACACGATCCGCAACCAGCTCGTTGAGCAAGTAACGGGCATGGTTCGCTGGCGCGAAAGCGTCGCCAACATGTTCGACGCTGGAGTCCACGAGTTTGTCGAGCTTGGCGGCAAGGTTCTCGGCGGAATGGTCAAACGGATCACTCCGGACGCCAAGGTGACGAGCGTCGTAACGATCGAAGACATTGAAGCGCTGGCGAAGGAGACCGCGTAAATGTTCGACCTTTCGGGAATGACCGCGCTGGTCACGGGCGCTTCGGGCGGGCTCGGTAGCTCTATCGCCAACGCGCTGGCGGGGCAGGGCGCCCGGCTCGCGGTTTCGGGCAGCAATGTCGACAAGCTCGAGGCTTTCCGCGGCACGCTCGGCGGCGATCATGTGGCGCTGCCGTGCAACCTCTCGGACGGTGCTGCCGTCGACCAATTGGTTCCACAGGCCGTCGACGCCCTCGGCAAGCTCGACATCCTCATCAACAATGCCGGAGTCACTCGCGACAATCTGCTGATGCGAATGAAGGATGAGGAATTCGAAGACGTTATCCGCATAAACCTAGAGGCCGCCTTCCGGCTGATGCGTGCGGCGGCCAAGCCAATGATGAAGGCTCGGTTCGGGCGGATCATTTCGGTTACGTCCGTGGTCGGCGTCACCGGCAATCCTGGCCAGGCGAACTATGTCGCGTCCAAGGCCGGACTGATCGGAATGACCAAATCGGTCGCGCAAGAGCTCGCCAGCCGCGGGATCACCGTCAATGCGATCGCGCCCGGCTTCATGACGTCGGCCATGACCGACGCGCTCAGCGACCAGCAGCGCGAAGGCATTTTGAGCCGGATTCCGCTGGGAACGATGGGCAGCGGCGACGATATCGGCGCGGCCTGCGTCTATCTCGCGTCGAAAGAGGCGGGGTACGTCACTGGGCAGACTCTTCACATTAACGGCGGCATGGCGATGCCCTAGGGTCGAGCGCAAACCGTTAACGCCTTCTTGCCGCAGTCCTTGTCGTCGGTTCCATGCCACCTATATCCGGCAAGAATTTCAACAATTCGGCGCCTTTTTTTGGAGGAGCCGAACAGGGGCTGGATAAGAGGGAATAGAATATGGCCAAGGTCATCGGCATCGACTTGGGCACGACGAATAGCTGCGTCGCCGTCATGGAAGGCGGAAAACCCAAGGTCATCGAAAATGTGGAAGGTGCGCGCACGACGCCTTCGACCGTCGCTTTCACCAAGGACGGCGAGCGCCTCATCGGACAGCCGGCCAAGCGCCAGGCGGTGACCAATCCTGACAATACGATTTTTGCGGTGAAGCGCCTTATCGGTCGCCGCTTCGACGACCCGATCACCAAGAAGGACACCGAGCTGGTGCCCTATAAGATCGTGAAGGGTCAGAACGGCGACGCGTGGGTGCAGGCCTCGGGCAAGGATTACAGCCCGTCGCAAATCTCCGCGTTCATCTTGCAGAAGATGAAGGAAACCGCCGAGGCTTATCTCGGTGAGGGTGTGACCCAGGCGGTCATTACGGTTCCCGCATACTTCAACGACGCGCAGCGCCAGGCCACTAAGGATGCCGGCCAGATCGCCGGTCTCGAAGTGCTGCGCATCATCAACGAGCCGACCGCTGCCGCCCTCGCCTACGGGCTCGAGAAGGACGACGGCAAGACGATCGCTGTTTACGACCTTGGCGGCGGCACGTTCGACGTGTCGGTCCTCGAGATCGGCGACGGCGTGTTCGAGGTGAAGTCAACCAACGGCGATACCTTCCTCGGCGGTGAGGACTTCGACGCCCGCATCGTCAATTGGCTCGCCGATAAGTTCAAGGCGAAGGAAGGTATCGACCTTCGTACCGATCGCCTCGCTCTGCAGCGCCTCAAGGAAGCTGCCGAAAAGGCGAAGATCGAGCTGAGCTCGGCCGCGACGACCGAGATCAACCAGCCGTTCATCACCGCGCGCATGGAAGGCGGCGCCACCACGCCGCTTCACCTCGTGGAGACGATCAGCCGCGCCGACCTTGAGAAGATGGTCGAGGACCTGATCGAGCGGACGATCGAGCCGTGCAAGAAGGCTCTCAAGGATGCCGGGCTCGACGCCAAGGACATCGCAGACGTCGTCCTGGTCGGCGGCATGACCCGCATGCCGCGCGTCCGCGAGAAGGTGAAAGAGTTCTTCGGGCGTGAGCCGCACACCGGCGTGAACCCGGACGAGGTCGTCGCCATGGGCGCAGCGATCCAGGCCGGCGTCCTGCAGGGCGACGTCAAGGACGTGCTCCTGCTCGACGTGACGCCGCTGTCGCTCGGTATCGAGACCCTGGGCGGCGTGTTCACCCGGATGATTGACCGCAACACGACGATCCCGACCAAGAAGAGCCAGGTCTTCTCGACCGCCGAGGACAATCAGAATGCGGTGACGATCCGCGTCTTCCAGGGCGAGCGCGAGATGGCCGCGGACAACAAGATGCTCGGCCAGTTCGATCTGGTCGGAATTCCGCCGGCTCCGCGCGGCGTGCCCCAGGTGGAAGTCACGTTCGACATCGATGCCAATGGCATCGTCAACGTTTCCGCCAAGGACAAGGGCACGGGCAAGGAGCAGCAGATCCGCATCCAGGCTTCGGGTGGCCTCAACGACTCCGACATCGACAAGATGGTCAAGGAAGCGGAGCAGTTCGCCGAAGAGGACAAGAAGCGGCGCGCTGCGGCCGAGGCAAAGAACAATGCCGAGAGCCTTATCCACTCGACCGAGAAACAGCTCGCCGAGCATGGCGATAAGGTCGATGCTTCCGTGAAGACGGAGATAGAGACGGCGCTGAGCGAAGCAAAGGCTGCGGTCGAGAGCGGCGATCCCGACCAGATGACCGAGAAGACGCAGGCGCTGACGCAGGCGGCGATGAAGCTCGGCGAGGCCATGTACAAGGCGCAGCAGGCCGAGGCGCAGGGCGCTACCGGCGAAGCTGGCGAGGCCGGTGCAGCTGAAGAGAAGCCGGCCGACGAGGACGTCGTCGACGCCGAGTTCTCCGAAGTCGACGAAGAGAACAAAGGCTGATGAGCGCGTGGCGCCGCGCTCGCGGGAGGGCCGGCGCCACGAGTAGGCGTATCGGGGAGGCGTGATGGTCGAGCAGGACTATTACGATTTGCTGGGTGTTGAACGCGGCGCCGATGAGGCGGCGATCAAGGCTGCCTACCGTCGTCTCGCAAAGGAGCATCACCCGGACCGAAAGAACGGGTGCAAGGAATCGGAGAACCACTTCAAGGCGATCAACGAGGCGTATGACGTCCTCAAGGATCCGCAGAAGCGTGCTGCCTACGATCGCTTTGGGAAGGCGGCGTTTACCAACGGCGGCGGGCAGGACCCATTCGGCGATGCAGGCTTCGAGGGCTTCTCCGACATTTTCTCGACGATTTTCGGTGAGTTCATGGATCCCCGCGGCGCTCGCCAGAATGCGGCTCGCGGGACGGACCTGCGTTACGACGTCGAGCTGACGCTTGAAGAAGCGTTCACCGGCACCGAGAAAACCATCACCATAGAATGTCTCGCCACCTGCGAGCGCTGCGAAGGGCGCGGTTGCACGTCGATGGACCGCTGCGCCGATACGTGCCGGACGTGCGGGGGCGCCGGAAAGATTCGCGCCCAGCAGGGCTTCTTCATGGTCGAGCGCGGCTGCCCAACCTGCCGCGGCAGCGGGGAAGTGATCAGCAATCCCTGTCCGGTGTGTCAGGGCGAGGGCCGGGCGATCAACCAGCGCCGCCTTTCAGTAAAGATTCCTCCGGGCGTCGACGAGGGAACCAGGATCCGGGTGTCCGGAGAAGGCGAAGCCGGCATCCGCAAGGCCTCGGCGGGCGATCTCTATCTTTTCGTCCACATGAAGCGTCACCCGATCTTCACTCGAGAAGGAACGAATCTCGTTGCGGATGTGCCCGTGACCTTCACGACCGCCGCGCTTGGCGGTTCCATCAGCCTGCCGGGCGTGGACGGCAACAAGGTCGAGATGAAGATCCCGGCCGGCGTCCAATCGGGTGAGCAATTGCGGCATCGCGGATCGGGCATGAGCGTGCTCAATGGGCGCGGCCGGGGCGATCTGGTCGCTCGCATCCTCGTGGAAACTCCGACCAAGATGAGCGCGAAGCAGAAGGAATTGCTCGAACAGTTCCGCGAAACCGAAACCGGCGAAGAATGCCCGGCAGCGAAGGGCTTCTTCAGCCGCGTCCGCGACATTTTCGGGAGCTAAGTCGCTCTCACCCGGTCCAGTTCGAGCCGCATCGCGAACATCTGCGCAAACAGTTCCGCCGCCGCGTGAAGCTCAAGGCTCGGCGACCGTGCCTTGGTATGCGCAAGGCGAAACTCGCCGATCTTCTCTCCGTCGATCCTGACCGGAACGCGCATCGTCGATGCGAATCCGCGCTCATTGAGTTCCGCGACCTGATGGGCGGTCGGCGCGCGCAACAATGCCTTGGCGATATCGCTGTTCTTGTCTTCGCGAGGGAAAATCGGAGTCTCGGCACCAGCTCCATCCGACACCAACTCGGGAAGATCGTCGGTTAGGCTCGCGTTGGCGTCAACGCGGAAGGGGACGCCCGTTCGGCTGCTGGTCGCCTTGGCGCCTTCAACCATCAAAGTGACCCGGTCGAAGGCCGTCAGCGCGCGCAGCCGCCGTGCAGCCGAGTCCAGCAAAGCCGAACCGCTGTGCCGTGACATCCCGGCCGCCAGTCCACCGACCGCGCTCAAACACTCGCCCAAACCGTCGGCTGGGCTCGGCACCGCCTCGAGCAGGACGCGATCGTCGGACTGCTGGAAGGCGATGTCGAATAGATTGGGGTCGTTGGTGAGCCGCACTCGATAGACGCGCGCGACACCGGTGCTTCCGCTCAGCCGCGAGAACAGGTTTCGCATGTCATGCAGCGGCTGCGCATGGATGAACTTGCCAAGGGGCTCGTCGATCAGCGTGACGTGCGATTCGCCGACCAAGTGGTGCACGTTCTCGGACGCGCGCTCGACAATCCAGTCGGGCGTCAGCTCGAGATAATAGCCGCAGGATTGAATGCCGTCCGTCACTGTCGAACTCTATGTCAGCGGAAGACGCGAGCAAAGATCGTGTCGACGTGCTTCAGATGATGGCCGAGGTCGAATAGTTCGTTCAGCTGCTCTTCCGACAATCGCCGGGTCACGTCCGGGTCGGCCTTCAACAGGTCCAGCAGCGATAGCTCGCCATCAGAGTCCCACACGCGCATCGCGTTACGCTGGACGAGTGAATAGGCGTCCTCACGGCTCAAGCCCGCTTGCGTGAGCGCGAGCATGACCCGTTGCGAGTGAACCAGGCCGCCCATGCGATCGAGATTCTTCTGCATCCGCTCGGGGTAAACCACGAGCTTGTCGATGACGCTCGTCAGCCGGGCAAGCGCGAAATCGAGCGTAATGGTGGCGTCAGGCCCGATGTAACGTTCTACGGAAGAGTGAGAGATGTCACGTTCGTGCCACAGCGCCACGTTCTCCAGAGCCGGCGTGACGTAACCGCGAACCATGCGGGCAAGACCGGTCAAGTTCTCGGTCAGGACGGGATTGCGCTTGTGGGGCATCGCGGAGCTGCCCTTCTGACCGGGTGAGAAATATTCCTCAGCCTCAAGGACTTCGGTGCGCTGAAGGTGCCGAACCTCGGTTGCGAGACGCTCGATCGACGAGGCGATGACTCCCAGGGTGGCGAAGAACATCGCGTGGCGGTCGCGTGGGATGACTTGGGTCGAAACGGGCTCGATGCTGAGGCCGAGCTCATCGGCAATGTGCTGCTCAACCGAAGGCGGGACATTGGCGAACGTGCCGATCGCTCCGGATATCGCGCAGGTCGCGACCCCGTCGCGGGCCGCGACCAGGCGCTCGCGGTTACGAGCGAACTCCGCATACGCCTGGGCCAGCTTCAGTCCAAACGTCGTCGGCTCGGCGTGAATGCCGTGGCTGCGTCCGATGGTCGGCGTCATTTTGTGCTCGACTGCGCGCTTCTTCAGCACGTCCAAAAGGGCGTCGACGTCCGCGATGAGCAGGTCGGCAGCCTGCTTCAGCTGCACCGCCAGCGTTGTGTCCAGCACGTCCGAGCTGGTCATGCCCTGATGGAGCCAACGCCGCTCTGGCCCCAGCTTCTCACCGGCCCAGGTCAGAAAGGCGATGACGTCGTGCTTGGTGACTGCCTCGATAGCGTCGATTGCGGCGATGTCGATCTCACCGAGCGCGTTGTCGTCATATGCCTTGCGGATTGTCGCTGCGTCGTCGGCCGGGATCATCCCGATCTTCCCCATCGCCTCGGCCGCGAAGACCTCGATCTGCCACCAGATACGATAGCGGTTTTCAGCCGACCAGATGGCCGTCATGTCGGGGCGGGAATAGCGAGGAACCATGGTCATGGCGGCTAGCAGAGGCGTTTGAATGCTTCAAATCGCGCGCTACGGTCGGCTGGGATGGCGGACGATCGGGATGCAGAGCTGGTCAGCGCCGCGGTCGCCGGCAATCGAACGGCGTTCGAAACCTTGCTTCGCACCCATTATGACCGAATTCACCGCCTCGCATGGCAGCTGACGGGCTCACGGGCCGACGCTGAAGACATCGCGCAGGAGGTTTGCTGTGCCTTGATCGGAAAGCTTCAGGGCTTTCGAGGAGAGGCCAAGTTCACGACGTGGTTGTGCGGGATTACGGTCAACGCCTGCCGGGACCATCATCGGCGGCGGCGCTCGTTCCGCGGGTTGACTGACAAGTTGATGATAACCGCGGGGCTCGCGTCACCGACGGATGGGCGCGACGCTTATGACGCGATCTGGCTGAAGAGCGCGATCGGGCGGATGAAGCCGGCTTATCGTGAGGCGGCTGTTCTTGTTTTAGATCAACAACTTACGCATGCGGAGGCAGCGGAGATTCTCGGTGTTGCGGAAGCGACCGTCTCCTGGCGGATGAGCGAGATCCGGAAGATGCTCGCGGGCTGAAGCAAGAATTTTTCGCAAATCTCCCAAGGAAATCCCGGACCGGCGCGTCGAAGGGACATGCGGGCAATCTCGCCCGCGGTTCAAAGGGAGGGCCTCATGTGCATCTTTTGCCGGTCGATCGGACCGATTTTCGCCGCGATTTGCCTCGCTTCATGCGGAAAAAACGACGTTCGCGAGGAAATTTCGACACCCGCGCCAGTCGCGGCGCAGAAGTCCGCCGAGGGCGATCTGGTTATCACGGGCCAGAGAATTGCCCGGCCCAACCTGGATAGTGCGATGCCGGTGACGGTGGTCGGCGGGTCGGCTTACGAGATGAGCATTGCGCCCGCGGCGCCGCCTCCGCCGGGAACCATGCCAATCTGGTCGCCGCCTTACCACGACCAGGGGCGTGACAAGTTCACCACAGTCGCGCAAAATGCGTTCAAGATCGTTCGGGAAGAGCCGGTATCGACCTTTTCGATCGACGTCGACACGGCCTCCTATGCCTGGGTCCGGGCCTCGCTCAACGGCAATACGTTGCCGCAGCCGGCCGCCGTCCGCACCGAGGAGATGATCAACTATTTCCCCTATGATTATGCGGTGCCCGGCCGCACCGAGGCGCCGTTCAGCACCAATGTCGCGGTGATGCCGAGCCCGTGGTCGGCCGGCCGGAAGCTCGTCCGCATCGGGATCAAGGGCTATTCGGTCCAGCGTGCAACGCGGCCGCACGCCAATTTGGTGTTCCTGATCGACACTTCGGGATCGATGCAGGAGCCCAACAAGCTGCCGCTGGTAAAGCAGTCGCTCGAAATGCTGCTCGACGAGCTGGCGCCGACCGATACGGTCTCGATCGTCACTTACGCTGGCTATGCTGGCACAGCGCTGGAGCCGACGCCCGCCAGCCAAAAAGGCAAGATCCGCTCGGTCATCGAAAGCCTTGGGGCGGGCGGCAGCACCGCAGGCGCCGAAGGAATCAGGCAGGCCTACAATTTGGCCGAGGCGAATTTCGATTCGAAAGGCGTCAACCGGGTGATCCTGGCTACCGACGGCGATTTCAATGTCGGCATCACCAACGAGGATGAGCTCAAGGGCTATATCGAGCGCGAGCGCGGCAAGGGCGTGTTCCTGTCCGTGCTCGGCTTTGGAATGGGCAATTACAACGACGCGCTGATGCAGACGCTTGCCCAGAACGGGAACGGCACCGCGGCTTATATCGACACGGTCAACGAGGCGCGGAAGACGCTGGTCGAGGAGGCGAGCTCGACCCTGTTCCCGATCGCCAAGGACGTGAAGATCCAGGTCGAGTTCAATCCGGCAGCGGTCTCCGAATACCGCCTGATCGGATACGAGACCCGGATGCTCAACCGCGACGACTTTAACAACGACAAGGTCGATGCGGGTGACGTCGGATCGGGACAGTCAGTGACGGCGCTGTACGAGGTTGTGCCGGTCGGCGGCCCGCGCGCGACTGAAGAACTACGTTACGGGGTAATCGCGGGATCACCGCGCGTCCCCCGCCCGCCGGAAGCCGAGCTTGGCTTCGTGAAGATCCGCTACAAATTGCCGAAATCGGATACGAGCAAGCTGATCGAGACGCCGATCGACCGGCGCGTCGAGTTCGCCAGCTTCGACCAGGCGCCGCAGGATGCGCGGTTCGCGGTCGGCGTCGCGGCGTTCGCCGAGCTGCTGCGCGGCGGCAAGTACAATGGTTCGATGTCCTATGAAGATGTGCTGAGGATCGCCCGCGCGTCGCGGGGCAAGGACGAGTTCGGATATCGCAGCGAGTTCATCCAGCTCGTCCAAGCGGCGAAGAGCGCGCGAACGCTGGCCCAGCTCGAGCAGTGAGAGTTCGGGGCCGCCGCTAGTCCGCCCGCCCGCGGCGGCCCCGTTCCACTTGCCGGTTCGACCGGCGTGCGATTGCCGCTATGAGTTCCTTGAGATGCCGCCAGATTCCGAATCCGTATCGTTGCCCGAGCCGCCGCCGCCGCGGCCGGCGGCTCGCGACGCGGCGATCGAGGCGGCGATGCGGCGTTTCGATGCAGTCGAGGAGCCGGCAGTAACGGCGAAACCGCGGCCCACGCCGTGGGCCCGCCGCCCGGAATTCCAGCTGGCCATGGCCGCATCGCTGGCGCTGATCATAGGCGTTCCGGCGGCCCTGATCGGCACTCGGGGCGAGGATGGCGTGTCGTCCGGCGAGCAAGCGCCGACGGCACCTGCCGCGCGGATGGCCGAACCCGCGCAGCAGCCTGCAGCCGCCGATATGGCGACGAACTCTGCAGTCGAGCAAGACCTTCAGGCGCCGAATGAGCCAGCGCCGCAGAAGGAGCAAGTGGCGCCGCCCTCCGTGGCGCCGATTGCGGGGGCATCGGTTGCGCCCGCCGTTCCGGCCCAGCGCGAAGAATATGCGGCTCCCGCAGCGCCACCGCCGGCTCCGGCACCCCCACCGCCAGCATTAGCCCAGAAAAGCGCCGACACGCGGACCAATGACGTGGTCGTGACGGGATCCCGCATCGCGCGGCCGAACCTGGAGTCCGCATCACCGGTGACGGTCGTCGGCGGCCAAGCTGCCGAGCGCGATGCGATCGCCAAGACCAACTTCGCAAAAAAGGACCGCGCTTACGCGTCGTTTCTCGATCGGCTGCAGACGGCGGTCCGCGACGACGATCCGGCGGCGGTCGTCAAGCTGATCAGCTTTCCATTGCGGGTGAATTCCGGGGGGCAGTCACAGACCTACCCCGACGCAAAGTCGGTTCGGCGCGACTTCGATCGCATCTTCACGGCGCAGGTACGCGAGGCCATCCTTGAGCAACGGGCCGATCGGCTGTTCTCTCGCGACCTGGGCGTGATGGTCGGGAACGGTGAGGTCTGGTTCGACCACGTCTGCCTCGACGAGAGCTGCTCCCGGCTTGGGCCGGTGCGCATCACGGCGGTCAACCGCTAGAGCCTGGTGGCAGGAATGGGTCGAATGCTGCCATTAGGTCCGGATCCAGAAATCTCTCATGGCCCCGGATCTTGGGAACAAGCTGGCTCGCTGCAGGGTGTGCCGTCTCATAAGCTTGGCGAAGCGATCTCGAAGCTCGGGCCACGTCCCCGCCGGCAGGAACCAATCTTCAACATATCCGCGATACGCTCGCCGGCGATGTAGGAGCGTTTCCATGGCCCTTGGGCTGCGATCGATCGCGCTTGCTGCGGCAGCGGCTTTTATCGGCACCTTTTATCTTGTGTCCCCATCGGGTCACGGCCTTCTCGCGGTCGAACAGCAAATCACGTCGGCACACGTCGATGGCAATGAGCTGGTCGAGCGCAAG
>Ga0068867_100001365_pt1 | contig 16851 bp, 12 predicted proteins | sample KBSMisM32_FD_65649 | JGI IMG/M metagenome (GOLD analysis project Ga0068867, IMG submission 65649) | Miscanthus rhizosphere microbial communities from Kellogg Biological Station, Michigan, USA - KBS Miscanthus M3-2 | ecosystem: Host-associated > Plants > Roots > Rhizosphere > Soil ...
TCCGCTATCAGGAGCTATTGTTGCTGTCATTGCCATGCTTACTATTAGTTTTCAAGCAATTTCAGCCGCATTAACAAACCCAGTCGAGAGTTTGCGAAACAAATGATTTAAACCTAAGCAGATTGATCTTGATTAAATAGACGTCCGACAAAAAACCAGGTCGGTCAGATTCGGCGTTTGGCCCCGGCCGTTGTGTGCCATTTCTTTCGGGTCAAAATAACGTTGAATGTCCCGCAATAAATACGGTATCGTTATAACAATTGTTAAAGAAATCAGTCCATTCCCATTTTCGACAACAGGTTTTTAAACCCTTCCTCTGTACGCAATGGATCAAATAACTTATTTACCCTAACACTGATCAGTGCATAATCATTTAAAAGATATGCGAGATTGAGATATTCTATGGCCTGTTGTTTTTTACCCATCCATGCATTTATAATTGCAATCGCAGCAGCATTGTCATTTTTCGAAGCATTACTCAAAGAGTCAAGGATAAAGTCGGCCTTGTCCTGTTTCCCGGTTTTTATATAAGCAATGGCAATTTGGGAAATCTGAAATCGCCGGTTACCATACAGGAGAATGCTATCATATTGGTCTTTTAGAAAATAATAAGGTATTCTTGCCGACATACGGAACGCGTTTCTTGTACCTGCAGAGTCACCTTGCTGCTGGTTTGCAATAAACCCTTCAGCATTCCGCGAATAATAATAGTAATTGGACCACCCTATCCTTAATACTCTTGATAACGGATCTAACTGTTTCGCTTTTAAGAGGTTTTTTTCTGCTTCCTGGAATTTACCAAGTTCCATCAATGCAAATGAGAGATAAACGTAAGCCTCTGCGTTATTCGGATTTAATTTGATGGACTTGTTAAGCTCTTTTATTGAAAGATTAGGATTGAGCGTTATGGTTTTCACTATATCACCAAGGATCATGTGCGTTTCAGAAAGATCCGGACCGTAATTTACCGCAGTCAATGCCGCGTCAAGGGATTTACTTATATAGTAATGCCTGTCTGTCGCATTCGCTAAAGGCATCCTGGCATAAATAATTGACAGATGCGACCAGGCTAACGCAAAAGTGGAGTCTTTTTGCAATGCACGAAGTATTAGCCTGTAGGCAGAATCGCCCTGTGATCTTTTTGCCATCAGGTAATCCTCATAGGCCGAGATATTGTTTGTGGCTTTTTTTTCTATTCTTTTATTTTCATCTTCCGTTAGTTTAGCATTCATTTCGTTTGCAATCTGGTGTGCTACTTCACTTTGAATGGCAAATACTTCAGCAATATTTCTGTCATAATTATTGGCCCATATATGCTGATCGGTGTTGGCGTCAATCAATTGAGCGGTAATGCGCACCTGGTTTCCCTCTTTTCTTACACTGCCTTCCAGGATAGTCGCTACGTTTAACTCTTCGGCAATCTGCCTGAAATTTCTGGCCACGTTTTTATAGGGCATTACTGACGTATTCGATATCACTTTCAGGTCGGCAATTTTAGAAAGTTGGGTTATGATGTCCTCGGTTATTCCGTCGCTGAAATATTCCTGCAAGCTATCGTTACTGATATTTTTGAAGGGAAGTACTGCAATGGATTTTTCTGTTCCTGTAAATCCTTTTTTGTGCACGACGGAACGATAGATAATAAACATAGCGATAACCGATAAAAGAATCGCGGATACTATAACGGCAGCTTTCCGACGGCGCGGGGCATCCTGATTTTGGGTGGACGCCACGATCATTCCGGCCATTTGTTCTTTATCCGGTATTGTTAATCCATCGTTGCAAAGAGCGTATACCTCCATTGGCTCTGCAACATTTTTTAATTGGAACCGGCCCAGCAACAATCCTTTAAACTCATTGTGGTTTTTTATTTTGTCGAATATCTCCTTTGAGAAAAGCACGCTTCCCTGCTGGCCCAAAGCCTGTATACGCGAAGCGATGTTCACAGCATCACCCATTACGGTGCCTTCGTCAAAAAGGATTTCCCCGATATGAAATCCGATACGAAGGGGAACGGCCGGCTCCATTAAAAGATCTTTTTGAATCTGGACGGCGCATCGTAAACCCTCGGTTACACTGGAAAAAATGCAGAGGCTCCCGTCTCCATAATACGCAATGACATTTCCTTTATAATCCGCGACATGTTTTTCCAGCACCAACCGATGATGTTTAATTGCTGCCACGGCCTGCTGCTCACTAATCTGCATCATGTTTGTATACCCAACCACATCTGTAAACATTATGGCAGCAAGTTGGCGCTGTTGTGGCATTAAGGTGGTTGTTTAGGAAGTTTTGATACCTAAGATAGGAATTTAAAAAATAGTCTTCCAGGTTCAGGCTAAAATAGAAGACAAGAATTCAAATGTTGTCGAAATAATTAGCTACCCCTGTTCGCCTTAGTTTTCCCGCTCTTCAAATCAGAAATGCTTGTACAAATTATAGGATGCTATGTTATGTCATCGACTAAGCATCAGCCCGTCTAGGCGGGACGTGCCCTGGGGCAGTACGAGAAATTTTGGTACGATGATTTTGCATATAGATAATAAAACGAACCTGACGCAATCCAGAAAACCGGCGCGTTTGGAGGCGGCAAATGGCAGTTAGACATATCCGTTATAGTGATCCGACCTGTCATCAGGTAGCAGCCATAATTACTCAAACCATTAAAACCATTGTACGAAACGCTTTATCGCTCCATGCGTTTTACTTATGCTATTGACCCCTTTGTCAGACATGTTTGCACAGATTTACAGTGACGTTGAGTTGTTAAGTAAAGGCATGAGCTATTCATAATAGCTCAGATTACAGGAATGCGCAGATGTATCTTTTCGCTTACATCCAGAAGAATACGTATTCTTACAGAACAGACAATCAATTTAAGAATGATTTGAATGCAGCATTGGACTATTGCAAAAGGCAAACAGGAAACAGCGCAGGTGTCAATGCTCATCAGGACACACGCGGACGACCACCTATCAGGCGAAGAGCGTCGGCTGCAGCCAATAAAGATATCAGTTCAGGAACATATACCTGTGATGACGGCGGAGTGTACTATATACGGAAGATCCGTAATGAGGTCTGGTGGTTCGGATCAAATGCGGCTAAAACCTATTCCAACGTAATGCGTGGCAGAATTGAAGGCGACAGGATATATGCGGACTGGGTAGATGTACCGTGGGGAAGAACGGCAAACTCGGGATCCCTGGCTTTACTTATTAATGACCGGAATACGTTGAGCGTTGTAGGACGAACAGGTAATATTTTCCCGGGAACAATTTGGAAGCTAAATACTGTTACCTCGGATACTGCGCAGCCGGTCAGAGGGTAATGGTTGAAAATCGCGCATTAAGAAGTTAGGGAAAAAGGCTCTGGGTATGCACAACTGTTTTATGATCCCCCGTCGGATTTGATTTCTCGTCACTTACGGGGTCTTTAATTCAAATTTCATTTCTGATTCTCCTTTTACATTTTACATTCTACACGCTGGCAGTATTTGTTTCATCGGGGTCGGTTTTAATTTCGTATGGCTCGCCCTTTTGTATAACGGTTACGTATAACTCAACTTCGCTTTATGAGCGAATTTGAAAAAATAATAAAGCAGCTAATAGTATACTCTTAAAGTCAATCAACTTAACCTGTAGTATGCTGGACTCACCAAAGATTTTTTTTTGCAACAAAAATTTTTTCATTTATCTTGGCTCAGCTTGTTCACAAAGTCATTTAGTTACCCCTCTAACCATATATACCCGGAGTAAAAAAGATAGCTCATTTCTTGTCCGGGTTAGCCAGGCGGTCTTAGTAGCACAATACCAAGGTTTATCTGATCAATTTAAAGGGAGTCCGTGAATTCATTTTCTGGCTTGTATCGGGCCATGAAAGGAAATTGTACTGCCCGCAAGACTTATACCCATGAGATTATTATTTTCAAACCGGATTCGCGTCAGTGAAGAGTGTTGTAACCGAAAGGATAGATACGTTTTAATAACTATTCATCGCTATAACAATCGGCTGGCAACGGTTACGCTTTTGGTTTTTATTATTTTATCACCATGCTGCCTGTGTGGTCAATCTCTTGAGGGCCGGGTTCGTGATTCCAGAGACAGCCAACCAATAGAATACATAACGGTCACCATTTCCAGTGACGTTGTCTCTTTAAAAACTGCAACAGACAGTCTTGGACGATTCGCATTTCATAATTTAAAAACCGGTGAAAAATATCATTTGACATTTTCACGGGTTGGATTCCTAAAGCAAGACACGGTAGTAATTCTGCAAAGCTCGTTGAAGCTTCCCATTATACTGCTTCCTGAACTCTCTGATCTGAAACCGGTCACAGTTGTCAGTAGGAAGCCGCTGATTGAAAGAAAAATTGATCGGTTGCTTTTCAATGTTGAAAACAATTTGAATGTATCAGCCTTGGATGCGATGGAAGTATTGGATAAAACACCTTTACTCAGGGTGGAGGGTGAAAATATTTCAATTGTCGGCAAAGATAAAGTCGGTGTAATGCTGGATGGCCGGTTACTCAATTTAACCGGGCAGCAACTGACGACCTTTTTGAAATCGATACCCGTTGAAAGTATTGCAAGAATTGAAGTCATTACAAATCCACCATCCCGTTATGAAGCTGTAGGCAACAGCGGGCTTATAAATATTGTTACCAAACGGGTAAATAAAAAAGGATTCTACGGGGTGCTGAATCCTACCTATACATATGCGGGTACCAATTCAGCGGCGCTGGTTCTGAGTTTAAATTATAACATAAACAAGCTTCAGTTATTCTCGACTGCGTTTGCCGGTAAAGGCTCCAATACATCAAAATATGCAAATGATATCTTTTACCCCGATAAAATGTGGAAGGAGCGCAATCAGCAAACCGAGTTTATGAACGTAGTAAGCGGAACAATTGGATTTGAGCTTCCTGTTTCAGCTAAATCGTCTATGGGAATGTCTTTCAGTCACATGATTTCTCATCCCAATACGACCACCAATACTGTGACAGAAATTTCCGACCTGTTGTCAAAGCCCGATTCTTTGCTGAATATTGTTACCGATGCAAAAAAACCATACAGGAACCAGGCGTTGAATTTGCATTTTAGTCACAAATTTGATAGCTCCGGGAAAAAAATTGATATCGATGCAGACTACTATCGCAACGAGTTCGATATCGGTAATACGGTAACCACGAATAAATATTTTGGCGATGGAACCAGTACGTCTGAACTTCCTTTATTCTCCTGGTCCGGGCAAACGGCGCAGGCGTATACGCTGAATGCTGCAGTAGAATCACCCATTGGGAAATGGAAATTGGAATATGGGGGGAAATTAAGTGTGATAGAAAATCGCACAAATGCGTATCTCTCTGAGAAGGTTGCAGGTGTTTGGAAAAATGATTCCAGCAAATCGGATCGTTTCAAAGTACAGGAAATAATCGAAGCATTCTTCTTCAGTTTTAATCATTCATTTTCGGAAAAGTTGGAAGTGCAGGGTGGTTTGCGCTCAGAACTGACGCAGACAAGTTTGTTTTCCTTGAGCCTTCATGGAAATTTTAAGAAGGAATATTTCAGCGTTTTCCCTACCCTTTATATTAAATATAGTCCGCAAGAAAATCATACGCTGACAATAAATTACGGAAGAAGGTATAATAGACCGCAATTCTCATCACTTAATCCATTTCGGATTTATAGTAATTACTTTACGTACGAAGAAGGAAACCCATACTTAAATCCATATTTTTCCAACAACGTTGAACTTGGCTACAGCTATAAGGACTATTTCTATGCCACCTTATTTTATAGCAGGACCTACAAAGGCATCGGAACGTTGACTATAATAAATGACAGCACCACCATCCAGGCAGATTTCCCTTTCAATTACCTGAACAGTAACCAGGCAGGGTTCTCTTCGGGCTTAACTTTTAACCGGGTAAAAAATATTCAATCAAGTAATGAATTTTCATTGTATTACAGTGATACGCACTCCGGGTTATCAGTCACCAAATCCGATGTTGCAGGTTGGGGAGCTGATCTTCGGTCAGTGAACAAAGTATTTATAAATAAGAGCAAATCGCTGGCAGCAGGGATCACCTTTACTTATCAGTTTCCTTATCTGGCCGGTATTGCGAAAGATAAAAAATATTACTACCTCGATTGTTCCCTTCGGTATGCATTACCCAAAAAACCCCTGCAGTTTACATTTTCGGTACGTGACATATTTAAAACAAGAAATGTTTATTGGACGGAGTTCATCAACAATCTCCAGAGAAACTCTTTCCTGAATAATAATTCAAGACGTCTCAGTTTCGACATTCGGTATACGTTCGGGGAAACCAAAATGAAACGGGGCAATTCTCATGCTGAAAATCGTGCAGAAAAAGGGCGGTTAAATTAAAACGGTACTGCATAGTTTAAATAAATAATTGATGCAGAATTTAAAAGTGCTATTGTAATTAAGTATAAAGAACCATTAAAACTAAACACATGAAAAAGAAAGCGAGTCAGTTCAATCTTTTCTTTCCTTATGATTCTCACCAGATTGGTTATAACAGTTTCTCTGACGAATACATCATCCTGGAGGAAATGCTATATGATATGTATGATGCCTCAAAAAAGACCGGTGATTTTGATGAATTAAAACAGGTTCATCAGGAGTTCTTTGATACCCTCTGTGGAAAGGGCTTTCTGGTGGACAATGGCTTTGACGAAGTGGAGGCTGTTAAAGAAATTTCCAGGAAGATAGACAATGACGACACCAAATTTGAACTGCATATTAACCCGACAATGAATTGCAATTTCAAATGTTGGTATTGTTATGAAACCCATATCAAAGATTCAAAAATGGATGAACAGACTGTTAACAATACTAAATCCTTTATCGCCGGGATTTTTAACCAGCAGACAAACTTAAAAGAATTCACACTCGGCTGGTTTGGCGGAGAGCCTTTGCTTTACTTTGAGAGGGTCATTGTGCCCTTGCTGGAATTTTCATACAATCTTGCCCGGGATCGTGGTGTAATCTTTCATTCATCAATTACAACCAACGGGCTGCTCGTAAATTCAAAAGTCATTCAACACGCGTTGGGATATGGGCTCAGTTTCTTTCAGATAACGCTTGACGGAGCCAGGGAGCGGCACGATAAGGTCCGCTTTATTAGTGAAGGCAGGGGATCTTACGATGCAATTGTATCGAACATCATTACGCTCGCTCAAAATAAAATCACCGTTAGCATTCGTATCAATATTTCTTTGGAGACCTTACCCGGCATCCGTCAGATCCCGGGAGATTTCCTGCATCTTGATCCCGAAACAAAAAAATTTCTGGTTTTTGATCTACATAAGGTTTGGCAGGTGGGTGAAGACATTGATGATGAAATAAATGACGAAAGGAATTATTTCCGGGAAATGGGATTTAACGTGTCAAGCGGAACAATGAATACAGTTCTCAACTCCTGCTATGGTGATCACCGGTATCATGCGACGTTAAATTATAACGGGGAGGCATTTAAATGTACCGCGCGGGATTTCACAACCCTGAACAGTGAAGGGTTACTGACAGGCAATGGATCAATAATCTGGAATGAAAAATATGAGAAAAGACTCAGCAGTAAATTCAAAAATAAGCCGTGTCTTGAATGTACAATACTACCCATGTGTGGTGGAGGTTGTTCCCAGCAGGCTATTGAACATGAGGGCCGTGATTATTGCGTAAACGATTTTGACGAGAACAAAAAACTGCAGTTGGTTAAAAACAGGTTTTTCGAAATTCTCGCTGAACATGGGTAAGTTCTATTTTCAAAAGCAATATGATTCTATTGACTGTGGCCCGGCCTGCTTAAAAATGGTAGCAGCCCATTTTGGGAAGCACTATTCGTTTGAATTTTTACGGGAACAATGCTATCTGACTAAAGAAGGTGTCAGCTTGCTGAGTATAAATGATGCTGCGGAAAAAATCGGGTTCAGAACGCTGATGGCTTTTGTTGATGAGAATATTATTAGCGATGATGCGCCACTACCCTGCATCTTACATTGGAATCAGAATCACTTTGTTGTTTTGTATGCTGTAAAACGTTCGTTGTTTTCGCGGGGTGAAAAAAAATTTATCATCGGTGACCCTGCTCACGGAATTGTCAGGATTGACAGGGAAACATTTGATAAATTATGGATTTCGGGAAAAGGTGGAAAAGGAACTGTACTATTTCTTGAGCCCATGCCGGCATTTTTTAAACAACCCCTTCCTGTAAGAAATAAATTAAATATTGGCTTTCTGTATCAATATATCAGGCCGTATAAGAAGATGCTTGCTCAGCTAGTTATCGGCATGATCGCGGCAAGTATAATTACATTAACCTTTCCTGTTCTTACGCAAATATTAATCGATAAAGGAGTAAGTGCCGGGAATACCTCGTTGGTTTTACTCATGCTTGCGTCTCAGGTATTTTTGTTTTTTGGAAATACCGTCATTGATATTGTACGAAGCTGGTTGCTGCTGCACATTAATGCAAGGGTAAGTCTCAATATAATTTCCGACTTCTTAATTAAACTGCTGAAATTACCTATTAGATATTTCGATACCAGGGCAGTGGGAGACATTTCACAGCGTATAAATGATCATCATCGTATTGAAAACTTTCTCACCGGCGAATCTATCAATTCGGTTTTTTCAGTTATCAACATCTTAACTTTCATCTTTGCGCTGGTATATTACAATTGGCTTGTTCTGTTGGTGTTTTTGGCCATGAGTATCTTCGGGCTGGTTTGGATATTTCTGTTCCAGAACAGGCGTAAGCAGCTTGACTATAAAAGATTCTCCATCGGCAGTGAAAACCAGGATAAGCTGGTCGAAATGATTAACGGGATGCAGGAGATCAAATTGAACGGAAGTGAGACATTCAAGCGCTGGGAATGGGAAAAATTACAGGTAACAACATTCAGGCTGAACATTAAGAGTTTGGCGCTTGAACAATACCAGCACGTTGGATTTATGTTTTTTACACACCTCAAGAACATAATCATTTCGTATATCGCCGCCCGTGAAACGATCAATGGTCATCTGACGCTCGGTGGAATGTTAAGTATATCTTACATAATCGGGCAAACCAACGGGCCTCTGGATCAGCTTGTAAGTTTAATAAAAACCGGGCAGGACGCACGCCTCAGTATAGCAAGGCTCCAGGAAATTCATTTAAAGAAGAATGAAGAAGATGAAATTGTAGCCACCACCATCACTGATCCCGGTAGTTTGCACGATGATATTTTTATTCGTGACCTGTCGTTTCAATACGAAGGTCCTAATTCGCCATTTGTCCTTAAGAGTATCAACTTGACAATTCCAAGAGGAAGGGTCACTGCGATCGTTGGTACCAGTGGAAGCGGGAAAACGACACTGATGAAACTGCTGTTGAATTTTTATCCGCCCGTAAAAGGTACCATTCATATCGGGGAGCAGAGTCTCGCTTCTGTTTCTCCAAAAATCTGGCGGTCGTATTGCGGAACAGTGATGCAGGACGGGTATATTTTCTATGACACAATTGCGGGGAACATAGCATTGGATGGTAAAGAAATAGATGAATGCAAAATGACCAGAGCAATGAATGTATCAAATCTCAAAGAATTCGTTGATGGATTACCGTTAGGATATACAACAAAGATCGGGAGTTCGGGTGTAGGTATAAGCGGGGGGCAGCGGCAAAGGATTTTAATAGCACGTGCGGTGTATAAGGATCCGGAATACCTGTTTTTTGACGAAGCGACAAGTAGTCTTGATGCAAATAATGAACGGATTATAATGGATAATCTTAATGATTTTTTTAAAGGAAAGACGGTCGTTATTATTGCACACAGGTTAAGTACCGTGAAGAATGCTGATCAGGTCATAGTTTTACACCAGGGCAAGATCGTGGAAATGGGCCGTCACCATGATCTTGTAAAAGTACGGGGACATTATTTTGAATTAGTGAAGAATCAGTTAGAATTAGGAGACTAAAACATGCCGGGATCGATTTATGAAATGCGGAGTAAGGAAGTTCAGGAGATCCTTGATAATCCTCCGCGCCATATTATTTTGTTTGGCAATTCAATAGTATTGCTGTTACTCGTTTGCGGCATACTGTTAATCAACAGGCTTAAGATTCCAAATATCGTTACGCTTCAGGGAAGGGTGCTATCAGTAGAATTACCAAAGTCTCCCGGGACCCCGGCAATGTTGACCGTTCAAACCGAATATAGTACGGAGATATCGGGTATGAAGAATGCATCTCTCGATTTATATTCGAAAACAAAGCGTGTTCCGGGTTTTGAATTAAGAAATGTTACAAACGGGAGGGGTAGTGATGGACTTCAGCTGACGATGGCTCAGCGGGATAAAGAAATCATCTCGGAGTGGCCTGCGATAGGCGAGTTTGTAACCGTCAAAATTGCGACGCAGGAAAGTGGGGTTCTATCGTTACTAAGAAAACAGGTTAACTTTTAATTTTCAAAGTTGTACCTATTTTACAATCGTAATTTATTTTTCGCGCGATGATCCGGATATTTTTACGCTCCGTTTTTTGGGGTTTACTATTTATGAGGTTATCAGTTCAACTGTTTGCCCAGGATAACGTTCCGTTGTTAAAAGGCAGCGTAAATATTTCCATCACAAATGGTACTATCGAATGCGATTTAATGCTCAGTAATATTCCACGGGTAGAAGAATATGTACTAAGGCTGAATGCAGGAATGAATATCCGCTATTTTAAAGACGTATCAACAGGCAATTTGCTTTACTTCGACCGGGATCGCACCGACACGATGTCAACGGGGGAAACAATCGCATATTATTTTACCGCAGGCGGCAAAAAAAGTCCGCTTCCCCATAGCATAAAAATTCGTTATGTAGGAATGTTTCCTGTTATGAAAGATACATTACATGAATTGCCTGTAGAAGATTGGCGCGGCAATATTGCATTCAATGGCTATTCGATCCGTGCCGATGGACATCAAAGCGGATGGTACCCGGTGATATTTGATTTAAAGAGGCAAAAAAGTTATGAGGAACTAAAATATAACCTTACAGTTACGTGTAAGGACTGCAGCACAATGTATGTTAACGGGTGTGAACCTGTTTACAAAAGCAGCGCTGTATTCAAATGCGACTACCCTGCTGAGGTGGCCCTTTATTGCGGGAACTACAGATTCTTTAAAGGTGAGAACACCTATATTCTGAATTCTGGCCTTGATGAATTACAGCGAAACCGGTTTACTCAGCAGGTTGAATTGTATAAAAAGTTTTACGAGCGCAATTTGCTGATCCCGTATAGTGTTAAAACTGTCTTTCTCGAGACTACACCAACATCGAATAAGAATGGATTTTTGTTTGCAGCTTTTCCGACAATTTTCCGGGTTGGACCGCGAGGGTTAGGATTCAAACGATTTTTCGATGATAAGTCGGGTGATATCTTCAGGACCTATATTGCGCACGAACTGGGACATTTTTACTTTGGCTCGGTGCTCAGTCCCAATACAATCTTGGGACCGGCGTTGACAGAAGGATTCACAGAATTTCTATCTCTTAAATTAACGAGAGAACTTATTTCTGATAGCATCTACAGGCAGGTCATTGCAACGAAGATCAATGCGCTTTCTGATTTCACGGCGGTTCCCTTTGACCAGGTTAGGAGTATTTCAGATTATGGCGATCGTGAGTTGTATTTGTATTATTACACACCCCTTATCTTATTAGCAGTGGAAAAAGAATTGGGAGGGAGATCCATGTGGAAATGGCTGCAAACAATACTATCGGAGCAGGTAATATTAACCGACTATCATTTTTTAGAAAAAACCTTAATAGATGCTGTTGGAGATAATGAAGTAACAAAAAAAATAAAAGAAAAATTGTTCTCAGGCTCGTCGACCGTGCAGTTTGCAATTGATGTACTCAATGGTAAAGTGAGCACGGATTAAATAATAGAATATACCTTCGTTTTGTCAATAAAAAAACACTGTAATTTTTGGTAACGTAAAAAAAAACCATATCTTTAGTCTATAGCTCACAGGTAGTAGCAGAAACAAAAAATAGTTTTATCCATTTCAGTTTCTTTCCATTCTAAAAATCTTCCTTTAACCATTCTACATATTTCGCCAGGTGCATTTTCAATTGTCCTTGCTGACATTTTGGATTGCTTTTTTTATATCGTTCCGGGTGACACGAAACGGGATTGCTGATGATCGGATGGTATAAATAAAATTTAATTAATGAATGTTTATTGATTTTCGGTATGATGATGAACTGTTCATCATATCCAGGCGGAGCCGTTTTAGTCATCAAACTTCAAACATATGAGCAAACAACGAAAAAAATTAGCACACCTTGTCGAAAAACTGCAAGCGAAGGGCAGCTTGCTTTCGGGAGGATTCGGGTCAATTAAAGGAGGCTTCGGTATACTTGCTGTGAATTCCAAGTGCACCAATCCGACCAGTTGCGACAATACGAACAATCCTGGCTGCACCAATTCCGGTTTATGCGGCGACACCACCAACACTGGTTGTCATAACACAGGGCTTTGCAACATAATGTAGACCCTGAGCCTTCTGTATTTTAAAACTTAATTAAACACTGATTTTTATGAAAAAGAACATAAGCGATTTAATAAAAAGAATTGAAATCTCATCAAATGGCGGAATGAGCGGAGGATTTGGTTCAATCAGGGGCGGATTTGCTGCTCTGGATTCCATAAACGACAAATGCCAGAACGATTTCTCCTGTGAGGGCACTAACAGGACGTGTACAAATTCAACGAGCTGTGGTAACACAACAAATCAGGGCAAATGTTCAAATACGGCCACTTGTAATATTATGTAAATCAAATTGAAATATCAATACTTTTAAATTTTTATTTATGTCAAAATCGATAAAGGACATTGTTTCCAGGATTTCGAGTACGGGTGACGGTCAGATGACGGGTGGATTCGGTTCAATAAGAGGTGGATCGGGTGCAGTATATTCAATTAATACGGGCGATTGTTCAAACAGTTCCTGTGTGAATTCAACGAATAACGGTAATTGTACAAATTCTTCGAATTGCACTGGAGCAACAAACCAGGGACCAAAATGTGCGAAAAAGTAAATATCACCAGGGTTATTAATGATTTCAGATTTTATGAATTGTCGGGTCGTTAATAAACCTTCATAAGATCTAAAACCACGAGCCGCTGAACTCTGTAGTCAGCGGCTTTTACATTTTCGAAGTATGAGGTAGGCGTTTGTCATTTTAAAGATTCTTTAAACTTCTCATTTTACATTCTATATCCCACTCCTCATTCCTTTTTCTCGTTGTACATTGCAGGTCATCTCCTCGTTACCTATAAACTTACCACACTATCGACCTCACCCTTTTACATTTTACATTTCCTTCCCTATTTCCCCGGGAAAATCCTTGTTTTTCTCAGTTCAGCACGGAGTGCCAGGCGCTATGGTAAATTGCATCTCCTAACGTGCATATGCACACTGTTTAAAACCATACAATGGCCCTTTGTGCTGGGACTCCAATCTTTTATCGGGATCGACTTTGATTTCCCATTACACACTCGATCTTTTAGTTTCACCAGGCCTGTTGTTTTTACAACAGTTTTATCGTTGGAATATACCATCAGCTTTTTATCTTTACTCAGCAACAGTACCGAACTCAAGTAACACGGTCCAGATAGCTATCGGGAATCAGCACAGCAGACAGCCCTAACGTTAGCGGTCATTATAAAGGACAACTATACAAAGCAAAACGACAGACAATGCTGACATAAAATGAAAAGTATGAAAAAGATAATTGCAGCATTCAATATGACACTTGACGGTGTTTGCGACCATACGGCAGGAATTGTTGCTGATGAAGAACTACATCGGCATTATTCTGAACTGGTAGATAATGCAGGAGTTATTTTATATGGACGAACAACCTATCAACTCATGCAATTTTGGCAAACACTCCTGCAAAGTCCCTCAGGTAAAAAATCAATGGACGACTTCGCAGTTTCAATAGATAAAATTCAAAAACTTGTTTTTTCCAATACACTAAAAGACACAGGCTGGAATAGCGCAGCACTTGCAAAAAGAAGGCCTGACGAAGAGATTTTGGAACTCAAACAACAGGCAGGGAAAGATATTCTTGTTGGAAGCCGGAGTTTGATTATTCAACTTTTAAACAGTAACCTTATTGACGAATTTCAGATTTGTATTCATCCGGTCATCGAAGGGAAAGGGCTGCTGCTGTTTGACCAAATAAAAGGCAGGATTATGTTGAAACTCATTAAAACAAAATTGCTAAACTCAGGTGCAGCAGTATTTTATTATGAGCCGATACGGGAGTAAACAACGAACCGTAAGAAGGGTTTAGCATCAGGTGGGCTGAAGTGCAAAACTCCACGGCAGTTTTTCAATTCAACCTTAGTAATAATATCGGCTTTTGTGCTTCGATTTCCACCCAAACACAAAGCCCAGAACCGTTACCTGTAACTGTAACAAACGACAATGACAGACAATTTACCACAGAAACCAAAAGCATTCATTGCAGACCTATACGACTTTGACAAGAACGAAAAGTCGTTACATATGTCTGTATCTGCTAAGAATATTGACAGACTTAAAGAGTTATCAATTGAGAATTTGTGGCTTATTGGAGCAAACGACGAGGAATTAAGAAAGATACTTCCATTGGTTGATGTAAAGTATTTGAACTTATATCAAGTGTTAGCAAAAGATTTAACAATTCTTGAAACTCTCGACAAAATAGAGGTAATAATTCTGAATTGGAACACTAAGGCAACAGCACTTTGGGACATCAGCAAAAACAAACACCTAAAAACTCTTGAGATAACTGATTTTTCAAAATTGGAAGAAATAGACCAACTATCGCTTGCAACGCAAATTATAGACTTGAAATTGGGAGGTGGACACGATAAGCCATTAAAAATAAAATCAATTTATCCCTTGAAAGCCTTAAAAAACTTGAGAACACTCAGCTTAACGAACCTTAAAATTGCGGACGACACTTTACAGCCTTTAGGGCATCTGAAAAATTTAGAAGTTCTTTATTTGTCAAATCAATTTGAAACGAAAGAATATGCTTGGTTAGCAACAAGACTTCCGAACACAAAATGCGAAATGTTTCAGCCAACAAATTCTTGCAATATAGTTGGTGCTGATAATAAATTAGTTTGGGACACAATGGTTACGGGACGAAAAAAATCATTCCTGCTTTCAACTAAAGACCAAGCTAAAATTGCCAAGCACATTAAAGATTTTGAAAAACTGAAAAATGAACTTTCAGAATAAAACGGCTAAACATAAAAGGTATTTCCAAAACGTTGGCTGCAATTAACGTCTCGATACGTTCAACAATAATCACACTTACATTTTACCAAATGATCAACGACTTTAACTTTTGGTTGACCGGTACCGGATGGGCAGCAGCTTTTTTTTCGAACGAAAGACAAAATATGCGGTTTGAATTTTCTTATTTGAGCGACCCATTGCTGGAATTGTTTGAGGCATTAACCAAGTTAATAAAAGGTCAGTCAGACATAGAAAAAATTACTTTTTTAGATGAACCCGGAGAACATATTCTTATTATTACGAGACAAAAAGAAGACGTTATAGGTGTTGAAATTACCAGGAGCGACACTTGGGATAGTATGAGTGAGAAATATAGCACTCTGGGCGAGAAGGAAATTGTATATTCTGACATCGACACATTGAAGAATTTTGCATCGGTTGTTTGCGCTGGTATTGACAATTTATTGAAGCGGCATACACTATCGGAGTATCAAGAGAAATGGCACCTATCTGCATTCCCCGCAGAGGCTTATGATAAATTGAAACAAGTAACTACAATGACATGAAAAGCGACCCACCACATACGGTTTTCTGCTATGCTGGCTTCAGAACATATTCTCATCGAAATATCGCTCCTTGGCAGTAGTCCCAACTGTTCGAACATAACCAAGCTTTGGAATATACCATCCCCTTTTTATCTTTATCAAGCGACAGGTCCGGGCTGAAGTATCACGGTCCCGATAGCTACCGGGAATCAACACAGCAGAAAGCCCTGGATGTTAGCGGTTATTTTATTCGACACTAAATGCAAGTTCTAAATCCAAAGACATATATAGACAGACTTCGACAACATTATGAAAACTATTTCGGTTTGACAGGTAAAAGGTTGACACTTGACAAAGGACCAAAAGAAAAACTTCATTCGGACTTTCACGTTCTGGAGTTTCCGCCAAATCAAAAACATAGTATGTTTTGCTATTGCACAGCAGGCATGTCGGCAGACAGGCTTGACGACAATTTGATTGAGTTAGTGGTTTATGCTCCAAAAGCACACGACTCGTTGGTGGAACTGTTGACGATCTGTGCTTCCTATCACAGGAATGTTTTGCCTTTGAACATTCACCACACGGTTAACATTGGACAACCATGGCTGGACGACTCAACGTGTGATCATGCTTTTATTTCACTACCCTATTTAGATGGACATGAACTTGAGATATTCAATTTTGACAATAATAAAGAAATTCATTGCTATTGGCTCATTCCTATTACAGAAAAAGAAAGAGATTTTAAGATTGAAAATGGATGTGAAGCCTTGGAACAACTCTTTGAGGAAAAACAAATAGATTATCTAAACCCGGGTAGAGATAGTTTAGTAACGTGACAAAAAACAACCGCTAACAAGGGGTTCTCTGCTATGTTAGCAGCAGATAGCCCTGGCCGTTAGGTGCAATCAATATTACAATATCAACCACTTTTTATTAAACAGCAATTATGAAATCGGGCAAATACAACAGGAAAAAATTTTTATCCAATATCGGATCTGCTACT
>Ga0068867_100001383_pt1 | contig 16772 bp, 15 predicted proteins | sample KBSMisM32_FD_65649 | JGI IMG/M metagenome (GOLD analysis project Ga0068867, IMG submission 65649) | Miscanthus rhizosphere microbial communities from Kellogg Biological Station, Michigan, USA - KBS Miscanthus M3-2 | ecosystem: Host-associated > Plants > Roots > Rhizosphere > Soil ...
GGTGCCGGCGTTGAGCGTGGCGGCGATCAGCAGCGCAAAGGCGTCCATTCAGGCCTCCTTCGCGGCCGGCTGCACCGCCACGGCGGCCGTGGCCGCCGACACGCGTGGCGCGTGGCGCCAGCGCACGCGATAGTGGATCAAGGTGTCGCACGCCAGCAGCGCGAACAGCAGCAGCCCCTGGAACACGCCGGTCAGCGACTTCGGCAGGCCCAGGCGCGATTGCGCGAGCTCGCCGCCGATGTAGAACATGCTCATCAGGATGCCGGCGAACACCACGCCCACCGGATGCAGTCGGCCGACGTAGGCGACGATGATGGCCGCGAAGCCGTAGCCCGCCGGTACGTAGGGCGTGAGCTGCCCCAGGGGCCCGGTGGCCTCGAGCGCACCGGCCAGGCCTGCCAGCCCGCCCGAGATCAGCAGCGCGATCCACAGCGCGCGCCGCGAGGAGAAGCCCGCGTAGCGCGCCGCGGCCGGCGCGAGCCCGCCCACCTGCAGCGCGAAGCCGCGATAGGTGCGAAACATGAACAACCAGGCCAGCGCCACCGCGGCCAGCGCGATCAGCACGCCGATGTTGAGGCGAAAGCCCTCGATCAGGCGCGGCACCTTGGTCGCTGCAGCGAAGGTGATGGTCTGCGGGAAGTTGTAGCCCTTGGGATCCTTCCACGGACCATAGACCAGGTAGCTCAGCACCATCAGCGCCACGTACACCAGCATCAGGCTGACCAGGATCTCGTTGGCGTTGAAGCGGTCGCGCAGCAGCGCGACGATGCCAGCCCACACCATGCCGCCGACGATGCCGGCCAGGAGGATCGCCAGCACGATCGCGCGCGGCGTGTCGGCGCCGGCCTGCATCGCGATGCCGCTGGCGAAGATCGCGCCCACCACGTACTGTCCCTCGGCGCCGATGTTCCACACATTGGAGCGGTAGCAGATGGACAGCCCGAGGCCGATCAGCACCAGCGGCGTGGCCTTCACCGCGATCTCGGTCCAGGCGTAGGCGCTCCTGATCGGCTCCCAGAAGAACATCTGCAGAGCGCGCAGCGGGTCCTTGCCGAGCAACGCGAACATCACGATGCCGATCAGCACCGTCACCAGCAGCGCCACCAGCGGCGACGCGAACGACATCGCATTCGACGGCTGCGGCCGCGCCTCCAGCTTAAGCATGGGCGGCCCCCGGTTGCGCCGGCTGCGGCCACAGCCCCGACATCCATTCGCCGATGCGCTCGATCGTCGCCTGCGCGGTCGGCGTGCTCGGACTGATGCGACCCTGCGCCATCACCAGCAACCGATCGCTGATCTCGAACAGCTCGTCGAGTTCCTCGCTGACCACCAGCACCGCGCAGCCGGCATCGCGCAACGCGAGCAGTTCGCCGCGGATCTGCGCCGCGGCACCGACGTCGACGCCCCAGGTGGGCTGCGAGACGATCAACAGCTTCGGCGCCGCATCGATCTCGCGTCCGACGATGAATTTCTGCAGGTTGCCCCCTGACAGGCTGCGCGCCGCCGCGCCGGGGCCGCCCGCCTTGACCTTGAAGCGCTCGATCAACGCTGCGGCCAGCGCCTCGACCGCACCGATGCGCAGCCAACCGGCGCGGCCGACGTTCTCGGTGCGCGTCAGCAGCGTGTTGGCGGCCAGCGACAGTGTCGGCACGGCGCCGCGGCCGAGCCGCTCCTCGGGCACGAAGTGCAGGCCGAGCCTGCGCCGCGCGCGCGGCGAGGCGCGCGACACATCGGCATCGAAGAGCCGGATCGCGCCGGCGCCGGCGCGCGGGTCTTCGCCCGACAGCGCGGCCATCAGCTCCTGCTGGCCGTTGCCCGACACGCCGGCGATGCCGACGATCTCGCCGGCGCGCACCTCGAGCGCGATGTCGCGCAGATCGGTGCCGAACTGATCCTGCTTGGCAATCGACAGTCCGCGCACCTGCAGCACCACGGCACCGGGCTTGGCGTCGCGGTGCTGCAGCTGCGGCGGCTCGGCGCCGATCATCAGGCGCGACAGGCTCGCGTTGCTCTCGCGCGTGGGATCGACCTCGCCGGTGACCTTGCCGGCGCGCAGCACCGTGCAGTGGTGGCACAACGCGCGGATCTCGTCGAGCTTGTGGCTGATGTAGAGGATCGAGCAGCCTTCGCTGCTGAGCTTGCGCAGCGTCACGAACAGGCGCTCCACCGCCTGTGGCGTCAACACCGACGTCGGCTCGTCGAGGATCAGCAGCTTCGGGCCGCTCAGCAGTGCGCGCACGATCTCGACGCGCTGGCGCTCGCCCACCGACAGCGTGTGCACCGGCCGCGCAGGGTCGACCTCGAGCCCGTAGTCGCGCGCGACCTGCACGATGCGCTGCGTCACCTCGGCCAGCGACAGCGACTTCTCGAGGCCGAGCCAGACGTTCTCGGCGCCCGACAGCGTGTCGAACAACGAGAAATGCTGGAACACCATGCTGATGCCGAGCGCGCGCGCCTCGTGCGGGTTGCGCACCGCGACCGGTTGACCGTTCCAGCGCACCTCGCCTTCGTCGGGCTGCACCGCGCCGTAGATGATCTTCATCAGGGTCGACTTGCCGGCGCCGTTCTCGCCCAGCACCGCATGGATCTGCCCCGGCGCCACCGTGAGGTTCACGCCGTCGTTGGCCTTGACGGCGGGGTACTGCTTGCCGATGCCGATCAGCTCAAGCCGCGGTGGGGGCACCATGGGTTGTCTCCGATGCACCGGAAGCGTCGCTCCGGCGCTTGTATTGGGTGCGTCCGGCCACCAGGGTGGTGACCAGGTTCCTCTCGTCGCCGAGCATCATCCATGCGAACAGGCGCTCGTGCAGGTCGCGTGCCAGCGCGTCGCGCGCCGTTGCCACCGGGCCGACCGCCCAGTCCCACAGCGTGATGTCGGCGAGACAGCCCGGCTCGAGGCGACCGATCTCGCGCTCGAGGCGCAACGCGCGCGCCGCGCCGAGCGTCGCTGTGTGCAGCGCCTTGAACGCGCTCAGGCGCACGCCGCGCAGCGCCTGCACGCGATACGCATCGGCCATCGTGCGCAGCATCGACAGGCTGGTGCCGCCACCGACGTCGCTGGCCAGCGACACCGCGGCATGCGCGCTCGCCATCGCCTGCCAGTCGAACAGGCCGCTGCCGAGGAACAGGTTGGAGCTCGGGCTGTGCGCGATCTGCGCGCCGGTATCGGCCAGCAGCGCGCGGTCGGCATCGTCGAGCCAGATGCCGTGCGCCAGCACCGCGCGCTCGTTGAGCAGGCGATGCTGGTGATACACGTCCAGGTAGCTGCGCGCCTGCGGAAACAGCTGCGCGATCCACGCCACCTCGGCGCGGTTTTCGGCCACGTGGGTCTGCATGTACACGCCGGCGTGACGCTGCACGAGCGCACCGGCCATCGCCAGCTGCTGCGGCGTGCTGGTGGCCGCGAAGCGCGGCGTCACCGAGTAGGCGAGCCGCTCGACGCCATGCCAGCGGGCGATCAGCGCCTCGCACTGCGCCTGGGCCAGCGCCACGTCGTCGCGCAGCCCGTCGGGGGCGTGGCGGTCCATCAGCACCTTGCCGGTGACCAGGCGCATGCCGCGTCGCTGCGCGGCGCCGAACAGTGCGTCGACCGACGCAGCGTGCACGCTCGGAAACACCACCGCCGCGGTGCTGCCGTGCGCCAGCAGCGCATCGGCAAACGCCTCGGCCTGCGCGCCGGCGTGCACGGGGTCGACGTGACGCGCCTCGGCCGGAAAGGTGTAGCGCTCGAGCCAGTCGAGCAGCTCGCTGCCGTACGACGCGATCACGTCGAGCTGCACGCTGTGCACGTGCGTGTCGATGAAGCCCGGCAGCAACAGCCGGCCGCGCTGGTCTTCAAGCGCCCAATCGGGCCCCGGCGGGTGCGCAGCGGGTCGCGCATCGACGATGCGCCCGTGCTCGATCAGCAGCCAGTGGTCGGGCCGGTAGCGCACCGCATCGAGCGACGGCGCGCCGAGCCCCGGATCGGCGCAGACGTCCAGCAGGTCGGCGCGCAGCGCGCGGCGTGCGGGATCTCGAAGCGCGGCCATGGCCCGTGGACTATAGTCGGGCGCATTCCTTGCTCACAGGCCGGGAATCCTCGGGCCCACGCCCCGCCAGCCATGACCTCACGAGCGATCCGCTTCTTCCATCGCGGCCGCATGGTCGAGGTGAGCGGCGCCGCGCCGACGCGCACCGTGCTGCAGTGGCTGCGCGAGGACGCGCACTGCACCGGCACCAAGGAGGGTTGCGCCGAAGGCGACTGCGGAGCCTGCACCGTGATCGTCGGCGAGCCGGCGAGCGGCGGCAAGCTGACGCTGCAGACCGTCAACGCCTGCATCCGCTTCCTGCCGACCTTGCACGGCAAGGCGCTGTTCACGGTGGAAGACGTCGGCGCAGCCGGCGACGCCGCGCTGCACCCCGTGCGTCCCGATCCGGTGCGTCCTGACCCGCTGCACCCCGTGCAGCAGGCGATGGTCGACTGCCACGCCTCGCAATGCGGCTTCTGCACACCGGGCTTCGTGATGTCGCTCACCGCGTGCTACGAGCGCTACGCGGGCACGAAGAAGCGGCCGACCCGACAGCAGCTCGCCGACGAGATCGCCGGCAACCTGTGCCGCTGCACCGGCTACCGTCCGATCCTCGACGCGGGCCAGCGCATGTTCGACGCGCCCGTCAAGCGCCTGCCGGTCGAGGCGGCGGCCGCAGCGCTGCGCGAGCTGCCGCGCAGCGCGTTCAGCACCAGCGCGCCGAGCGCGGGGGCGCCCGGACGCAGCGAGCGCTTCTTCGCGCCGCGCACGTTGAAGGAGTTCGCGCGCCTGCGCGCCGCGCATCCGGATGCGCGTCTTCTGGCCGGCGCCACCGACATCGGGCTGTGGGTCAACAAGCAGTTGCGCGAGCTCGGCGACATCGTCTACATCGGCGAAGTGGCCGAGCTCAAGCGCATCGCGGTGCACGACGGCGTGCTCTCGATCGGCGCCGGTGCCTCGCTCGAGGACGCGTGGGCCGCGCTGGCCAAGCGCGCGCCTTCCTTGACCGAGGCGTGGCTGCGCTTCGCATCGCCGCCGATCCGCCACATGGGCACGATGGGTGGCAACGTCGCCAACGGCTCGCCGATCGGCGACAGCGCGCCGGTGCTGATCGCGCTCGACGCTCAGCTGCTGCTGCGCCGTGGCGAGCGCACGCGCCGGCTGGCGCTGGCCGAGTTCTACGTCGACTACCTGGTCAACCGGCTCGAGCCCGGCGAGTTCGTGCAGGCGATCGAGGTGCCGCTGTCGGCCTTCGATGCGTCGCTGCGCGCGTACAAGATCTCCAAGCGCTTCGACAGCGACATCTCCGCGGTGTTCGCGGCGCTGCGCATCCGGCTCGACGGCGAACGCGTCGCCGACGCGCGCTTCGTGTTCGGCGGCATGGCGGCGATCGTCAAGCGCGCCAGCGCGGCCGAGCAGGCGGCGATCGGCCAGCGCTGGGACGAGGCCACCGTGCAGCGCGCAGCGCAGGCGCTGGCCACCGATTTCAAGCCGCTGACCGATCTTCGAGCGAGCGCGTCGTACCGGCTGGCGGTGGCCGGCGCCCTGCTGCAGCGCCACTGGCTCGAGACACGGCTGCACGATGCGTTGCCGGCGCATGCGCTCAGCGTGTGGGCGCGCGAGACCGCGTGAGGCCGTTGCGATGAACAAGCCGCACGAAGCCGCCGTGGTCGAAGCGCGCGCCGAGGCGCTGCTCGCGCCAGCGGCCGCGGGGGCGACAGCCGCTGGGGCGACACCCGCGGTCGGCGTGCCGTCGCCGCACGAATCGGCGCACCTGCACGTCGCCGGAGCGGCCACGTACGTCGACGACATGCCCGAGCTCGCCGGCACGCTGCACGCGGCGCTCGGCCTGTCGCCGGTGGCGCACGGCCGGCTGGCACCGCCGGCACTGGCGGCGATCGCCACCCTGCCCGACGTGGTGGACGTGCTGAGTGCGCGCGACATCCCGGGGCGCAACGACTGCGGCCCGATCGTGCACGACGACCCCATCTTCGCCGACGGCGTCGTGCACTACCTCGGCCAGCCGGTGTTCGCGGTGCTGGCGCGCACGCGCGACGCCGCCCGGCGTGCCGCGGCGCAAGCCAGGAAGGTGCTCTCGATCGAGCCGCTGCCGCCGGTGCTGAGCGCGCGCGACGCGCACGCGAAGCAGCAGTACGTGCTGCCGCCGATGCACCTGGTGCGCGGCGATGCGGCGCGCGCGATCGCCGCCGCGCCGCGGCGCCTCGAAGGGTCGCTCTCGATCGGCGGCCAGGAGCAGTTCTACCTCGAAGGGCAGATCGCCTACGCGATCCCGCTCGAGGATGGCGGCGTGCACGTGCACTGCTCGACGCAGCACCCCACCGAGATGCAGAACGTGGTCGCGCATGCGCTGGGCGTCGACGCGCACCGCGTGCGCGTCGAGTGCCGCCGCATGGGCGGCGGCTTCGGCGGCAAGGAGTCGCAGTCGGCGCTGTTCGCCTGCGTGGCGGCGATCGCCGCGCGCCGCACCGGACACGCGGTGAAGCTGCGGCCCGATCGCGACGACGACTTCCTCGTCACCGGGCGCCGCCACGGTTTCGAGTACGACTACGAGATCGGCTACGACGACGACGGCCGCGTGCTGGGCGCGCAGATCGACCTGATCAGCAACGCCGGCTTTTCGGCCGACCTGTCGGGCCCCGTGATGACGCGCGCGCTGTGCCACTTCGACAATGCGTACTGGCTGCCGCACGTCGCCGCCCACGGCTACTCGGCGCGCACCAACACGCAGAGCAACACCGCGTTTCGCGGCTTCGGCGGCCCGCAGGGTGCGATCGCGATCGAGGCGATCCTCGACGAGATCGCGCGTGCGCTCGGCAAGGATGCGCTGGAGGTGCGGCGCGTCAACTTCTACGGCAAGACTCAGCAGCACGTCACGCCGTACGGCCAGGCGATCGAAGACAACATCATTCACGAGCTGGTCGAGCGCCTGGTCCGGACCAGCGGCTACACGTTGCGCCGCCGGCAGGTGGCCGCGTTCAACGAGGGCAGCCCGGTGCTCAAGCGCGGCCTCGCCTTGACGCCGGTGAAGTTCGGCATCTCGTTCAACGTCGCGCATTTCAACCAGGCCGGCGCGCTGGTGCACGTCTACGTCGACGGCTCGATCCTCGTCAACCACGGCGGCACCGAGATGGGCCAGGGGCTGAACACCAAGGTGGCGCAGGTGGTCGCGCACGAACTCGGTGTGCCGCTGGCCCGCGTGCACTGCACCGCCACCGACACGCAGAAGGTCGCCAACACGTCGGCCACGGCCGCCTCGACAGGCGCCGATCTCAACGGCAAGGCGGCCCAGGATGCGGCAGGCAAGCTGCGCGCGCGGCTGGCGGCGTTCGCGGCGCAGCGCTGCCGCACCGGCGTGCACGACGTGCGCTTCTCGGATGACACGGTGTTCGCGGGCGACCAGCGCATCCCCTTCTGCGTGCTGGTGCAGGAGGCCTACATGGCGCGCGTGCAGTTGTGGGCCGACGGCTTCTATGCGACGCCGGGGCTGCACTGGAACCGCGACACGCTGCAGGGCAGGCCGTTCTTCTACTTCGCTTACGGGGCCGCGGTCAGCGAGGTGGTGGTCGACACGCTGACGGGCGAGTCGCGCCTGCTGCGCGCCGACGTGCTGCACGACGTCGGTCGCTCGCTGAACCCGGCGATCGACATCGGCCAAGTCGAAGGCGCGTTCATCCAGGGCATGGGCTGGCTCACCACCGAAGAGCTGAAGTGGCACCCGCAGTCGGGGCTGCTGATGACGCACGCACCGAGCACCTACAAGATTCCCACCGCCAACGACTGCCCCGCCGAGTTCCACGTCGCGCTGTACGAGGCCGACAACGTGGCCGACAGCGTCCACCGCAGCAAGGCGGTGGGCGAGCCGCCGCTGCTGTTGCCGTTCTCGGTGTTCTTCGCGATCCGCGATGCAGTGTCGTCGCTCGGTGGCCACCGTGTGAACCCGCCGCTGCGCGCGCCGGCCACCGCCGAGGCGGTGCTCGAGGCGATCGCCGCGGTGCGCGCCGCGGCATGACAGCGCGCAGCGCGGTGCGCGGCCGATGAACCGGACGGTGTACGACACCGCCCGCGCGTGGCTGGCCGTGCAGCGCGCGGCGATGGTCATCGACGTGGTCGATTTCAAGGGCTCGGTGCCGCGCGAGACCGGCACCCGCATGCTGGTGGCCCACGACGCGGTGGTCGGCACGATCGGCGGCGGCCACCTCGAGCTGCAGGCGATCGACGAGGCGCGTCGCCTGCTTGGCGCGGACCGATCGGCGTCGACGCACGAGCGCGAGATCGCGCTCGGCCCCACGCTCGGACAGTGTTGCGGCGGCGTGCTGCGCCTGCGCTGGCAGCCGCTGTCTGCGCCGACACTGGCGGCGTGGCCGCCGCCGGCACCGCGCTTTCACCTGCAGCTGTACGGCGCCGGCCACGTGGGGCGCGCGATCGTGGCGCTGCTGGCCGGCATCGATTGCCGCGTGCAGTGGATCGACGAGCGCGACAGCGAGTTCCCCGCCGAGCCGTCGCCGCTGCACATCGAGCGGCTGTGCGTCGAGCCGGTCGAGGCCGAGGTCGCACAGGCGCCGCGCGCCGCGTGCTTCCTGGTGTTGACGCACAGCCACGACCTCGACCTGCGCATCACCGAGGCCATCCTGCGGCGCGGCGACTTCGCCTACCTCGGGCTGATCGGCTCGGCCACCAAGCGCGCGCGCTTCGTGCACCGCTTCGAGCAGCGCGGCATCGACGCCGCTGCGCTGCAGCGGCTCACCTGCCCGATCGGCGTGCCCGGCATCGAGGGCAAGGAGCCCGCGGTGATCGCGGTGGCGGTGGTGGCGCAGCTGCTGCAGCACACCAGCGCCTGATGCACCGCCGAAGCCCTCCGATGTCCAACCGTCTTCGCCCTCACAACGGCTGGACCGGCTGGGCCGGTGCCGCGGGCTTGGCCTGGCTGGCAGTGACCGGGTGTGCCGCCCATCACACGATCGATTGCAGCGGCCGCAGCGGCATCGAGCTCGCGCGCTGCGAGCGCCACCAGACCATGGCGGCGCAGTGCGGGCCGATCGCGGGCGACGCGCACTTCGCCTGCGACCGCGCGTTCCTGCTGGCCAACCCGCTGCGCTGCGACGCGCTCGGCGGCGACGACGCCACGCGCTGCGCCGCCGAAGCGGTGGCGTTCAAGGCCTGCGAGCCGGAACCCGGGCGCGCGTTCATGCGCTGCGTCGGCGAGCGCCTGAAGGCCAGCCCGATGGGGCACTGACGGCCGAGCCGCCAGCGCCGCACGGTCACGCGCGCATCGCCTTCAGCAACTCCTGCGAGCCGGCGCTGAGGATGCGCGCGTCGGAGCTCACCGTCACCAGGTCGAAGCCCATCGCGGCGCGCGCCTTCGCGACCGCCGGCGACAGGTTGTGGACGGCGGCGCGCACGCCGTGCGCCTTGGCGCGCGCCAGGATGTGCGCGATCGCCTGCGCAGCCGGCGCATCGACGTCGTCGAGCACCGGTCGGCAGCCGAGCGACAGCGACAGGTCCGATGGGCCGATGTAGACCGCGTCGAGCCCTTCGACCGACAGGATGTCGTCGAGGTGGTCGAGCGCCTGCTTGGTCTCGATCATCGCGAACACGACGATCGTGTCGTTGGCCTTGGTCGCATAGTCGCTGCCGCCGTACAGCGTGGCCCGCACGGGGCCGAAGCTGCGGCTGCCGCGCGGCGCATAGTGCGTGTAGGCGACCAGGCGCTGCGCTTCCTCGCGCGTGTTGACCATCGGGCAGATGATCCCGTAGGCGCCAGCGTCGAGGCTCTTCATGATGATGCCGGGTTCGAGCCACGGCACGCGCACGATCGGCGTGGTCGGCGTGGTGCTGATCGCCTGCAGCATCGGCACCAGCTGGCTGTAGTCGACCACGCCGTGCTGCATGTCGATCGTCAGCGTGTCCCAGCCTTGGTGCGCCATCACCTCGGCGCTGAAGCCGTTGGGGATGGCCAGCCAGCCGTTGATCGCGTACTGGTTCTGCTGCCACAACGTGCGCAGGCGGTTTTCTCTCACGAAGCTTCTCCAGGTATCGGTTGTTCAACCGAGCGATGCGGCATCGCATCGACAAGCGAACGCCGCGGATCCGGCTTCGCTGGGCCGGCGGCGTTGCCCCCCTCGAGGGGGGGCGGCCGCCAGGCCAGCTTCGGGCGTGGGCTCATGTCGCACGGCTGATCAGCTTGCCGGTGTCGAAGTACGACTTCAGGTTGTCGAACACCCGCTGCGCCATCGCGCCGCGGGTCTCGACGGTGGCACTGCCGATGTGCGGCACCAGCACGACGTTGTCCAGCCCCATCAGCTCGGCGGGCACCTGCGGCTCGTTCTCGAACACGTCGAGCCCCGCGCCGCCGATGCGGCGCTCCTTCAGCGCGCGCACCAGCGCGGCTTCATCGACCACCGAGCCGCGCGACACGTTGATCAGGTAGCCTTTGGTGCCGAGCGCGTCGAGCACCGCATCGTTGACCAGGTGGCGCGTCGCCGCGCCGCCCGGCACGATCACCACCAGGAAGTCGCACCAGCGCGCCAGCTCAACCAGCGAAGGCTCGTGCGCGATCGAGGTGTCGACCACCGGACGCCGGTTGTGATAGCGGATGTCCATGTCGAACGCCAGCGCGCGCTTGGCGATCACGTGGCCGATGCGCCCGAGGCCGACGATGCCGAGCTTCTTGCCGCTGACCTTGCGCTGCAGCGGATAGGCACCCCGCGGCCACGAGCCGGCGCGCAGGTAGCGCTCTGAAGCGCCGATGCCGCGCGCGACGTCGATGATCAGCCCCAGCGCCAGGTCGGCCACGCAATCGTTCAACACGTCGGGCGTGTTGCCCACCGGGATGCCACGCTGGGCGGCCGCATGGAGGTCGATCTTGTCGACGCCGACGCCAAAGCTCGAGATCACCTTCAACGCCGGCAGCGCCTCGATCAGCGCCGCATCGGCGAAGCCGGCGGTGGCCAGGCCGACGTACTCGCGGCCGCGCGCCGCGACGAAGGCCTTGGGGTCGGTCTCGTCGACCAGGCGGTGCCAGTCGAAGGTTTCGGCCAGCTGCTTCTCCAACGACGGCATCAGCTTGCCGTACTGCAGCACCTTGTGCTTCATCACGTCGCTCCCTGTCTCAATCGGAGGGCCGCATTCTCGCGCCGGCGCCGTGCCGACGCGCCGCGCCGGGCCCGTGGACCGTGAGCAGAAGGCAGAAGGCCATGTCGTCAGTCATCGTACAAGCATCGCGGGCGTTCGGCCGGGGTGTCAGGCCGCGGCGGCCTGGCCGGCGCGGCGCCGCCGCTCGCGGCTGTTGGCCAGGTGGGTGCGCATGGCGGCGCGCGCGGCCTCCGGATCCTGATTGGCGATCGCGTCCAGGATGCTCTCGTGCTCGGCGTGCACGCGCCGCAGATAGGCACGCCGCTCGTCGTCGAGCGTCTCGGACGGCTCCAGGCGCGCGCGCGGGATGATCTTGATGCCCAGCGTGGTGAGCAAGCCGGCGAAATGCGCGTTCTGCGTCGCGCGCGCGATCTCGCCATGGAAGCGGAAGTCGGCCGCCACCGAATCGCGCCCGCCGTCGACCGCGCGCGCGAAGTCGTCGAGCGCTTCGCGCATCACCTCCAGGTTGGCCTTGCTGCGCCGTCGAGCGGCCAGAGCCGCCGCCTCGGTCTCGACGCCGATGCGCAGCTCGAGCACCGCGATCACGTCGGTCAGCGTCGCCAGGTGCTTGGCCTCGATGCGAAAAGCGCGCCGCGCCGGCGTCGCATCGACCACGAAGGTGCCGACGCCGTGGCGCGTGTGCACCAGCCCGGCGGCCTGCAGCTTGGAGATGGCCTCGCGCACCACGGTGCGGCTGACGCCGAACTCCTCCATCACGGCGGCCTCGGTGGGCAGCTTGTCGCCCGCGGCCAGCGCGCCGGCGCGGATGCGGCTGCCCAGCACGTCGACCAGTTCGAGCGCAAGGGTGCGCGGGCGGCGGGACGACAGGTCGGTGTGCATCGCTTTGGTGGAAACCCGAGCCGGCGTTGACAGCCGAGAGCGCTTCCACGACCATGTTGTACGACAACAGACAACTGACGGCAACCCCCCGGCAACCCTGCCCCTCACGGCTTGGCCGGGCCACGACGACACCACGACGATGGCCTTCGATCGCTTGCTGCTCACCGGCGCCGCGGGTGCCCTCGGCCGCGTGCTGCGGCCCCGCCTGAAGGACCTGTGCACCACTTTGCGCGTGTCCGACAAGGACGACCTCGGCGCGGCGGCACCGGGCGAGGAAGTGCGTGCTGCCGCGCTCGAGGACAAGGCGGCGGTGCTCGCACTGCTCGAGGGTGTCGACGCGGTGGTGCACCTGGGCGGCATCAGCACCGAGCAGCCGTGGGAGCCCATCCTGGCGGCCAACGTGGTCGGCGCGGTGCACCTGTACGAAGCGGCGCGCAAGCACGGCGTCAAGCGCATCGTCTATGCGAGCTCCAACCACGTCACCGGCTTCTACCGGCAAGATCAAGTGATCTCGCCGCACGATCCGGTGCGCCCCGACGGCGCGTACGGCCTCAGCAAGGCGTGGGGCGAGAACGTGTCGCGCTTCTACTTCGACCGCTACGGCATCGAGACCGCCTGCCTGCGCATCGGCTCGTCGTTCCCCGAGCCGAAAGACCGCCGCATGCTCGCCACCTGGCTCAGTTACGACGACCTCGAGCGCCTGGTGCGCGCCTGCCTGAGCGCGCCGGTGCTCGGCCACACCATCGTCTACGGCATGTCGGACAACACCACCACCTGGTGGGACAACACGCCGGCGCGCCACATCGGCTATCGCCCGCAGGACAGCTCCGAGCCGTTTCGCGCCGCGCTCGAGCAGCGCCAGCCCACGCTCGACCTCAGCGACCCCGCCGTCATTTACCAGGGCGGCGTGTTCGTGCGCACCGGGCCCCTCGACTGAGTCGATGATTTTCTTTTCCGTTCCCGCACACACAGGAGACACACGATGCTCAAGCCGCTGATCACGCTGGCGCTGCTCGGCGCCGTCGCGTTCGCCGCGCAGGCCGTCGAATTCCGCTCGGCCGACGTGCACAACGCCGACGACTACCCCACCGTGGCCGCCGTCAAGTACATGAGCGAGCTGCTCGACAAGCGCAGCAACGGCAAGTACCACATCAAGGTGTTCAACAAGGGTGCGCTCGGCAGCGAGAAGGAGACGATCGACCAGGTGAAGATCGGCGCGCTCGAACTGACACGCGTGAACATCAGCCCGATGAATTCGGTCTGCGCCAAGACGCAGGTGCCGACGATGCCGTTCCTGTTCCGCTCGGTCGAGCACATGCGCAAGGTGCTCGACGGCCCGGTGGGCGAGGAGATCCTGAAGAGCTGCGAGGACCAGGGCTTCATCGGCCTGGCCTTCTACGACAGCGGCGCGCGCAGCATCTACGCCAAGAAGCCGATCAAGACCGTGGCCGACGCCAAGGGGCTGAAGATCCGGGTGCAGCAGAGCGACCTGTGGGTGGCGCTGGTCAGCGCGATGGGCGCCAACCCGACGCCGATGCCCTATGGCGAGGTCTACACCGCGTTGAAGACAGGGCTGATCGACGCCGCCGAGAACAACATCCCGTCGTTCGACACCGCGCGCCACTTCGAAGCGGTGAAGATCTACTCGAAGACCGAGCACTCGATGGCGCCCGAGATGCTGCTGATGAGCAAGATCGTCTACGACAAGCTGCCCAAGGCCGACCAGGACATGATCCGCGCCGCGGCCAAGGAATCGGTGGCGGTCGAGCGCCAGAAGTGGGACGAGCAGGAGGCCAAGTCGCTCGCCGTGGTCAAGGCCGGCGGCGTCGAGATCGTCGAGGTCGACAAGAAGAGCTTCCAGGACGCGATGGGGCCGGTCTACACCAAGTTCATGAACACGCCCGATCTGCAACGCCTGGTGAAGGCTGTCCAGGATACGAAGTGAGCGTGGCGGCGCCCGCGGCGGGAGGCTCGGCGCTGGCACAAGGTTTCACGCGCTTCTGCGCCGCCATCTCGAAGGCCTCGCTCGCCCTCGCGGTGTGCGGCCTGATCGGGCTGATCCTGTGCGTGCAGCTGCAGGTGGTGGGGCGCTACGTCTTCAACGACACCCCCACCTGGGCCGAGGCGCTGGCGCTGCTGCTGGTGCTGTACGTCACCGCGTTCGGCGTCGCGGTCGGCGTGCGCGACGCCGGGCACATCGGGCTCGAATCGATCGTGGTGCTGCTGCCCGAACGCTGGCGCCTGAGGCTCGAACTGCTGATCCACGGGCTGGTCGGGCTGTTCGGCGCGTTCATGCTCAAGAGCGGTTGGCTGTGGATGACGCTGAAGTGGAACGAGCGCAAACCGATGCTCGGCACGCCCGAGGGCATGGACTACCTGCCGCTGGTGATCGCGGGCCTGCTGGTGATGCTGTTCTCGGTGGAGCACATCGTCGCGCTGCGGCGCGGCGTCGACGTGGAGCCCGCGTGGCATTGAGGCCCCCATGGAACTGACCGTGCTGTGCGTCAGCTTCACGCTGCTGCTGCTGATCGGCGTGCCCGTGGCGTTCGCGATCGGCCTGTCGTCGGTGGCCACCATCGCCGCCGCCGGGCTGCCGGTGGCCATCGTGTTCCAGAAGATGGTCGGCGGGATGCAGATCTTCAGCTTCCTGGCGATCCCGTTCTTCGTGTTCGCCGGCGAGCTGATGCTGTACGGCGGCATCGCCGACCGCATCGTGCGTTTCGCCAACGCGCTGGTCGGGCATGTGCGCGGCGGCCTGGGCATGAGCAACGTGCTCGGCTGCACCCTGTTCGGCGGCGTCGCCGGCTCGCCGTTGGCCGACGTGTCGGCGATGGGCTCGGTGATGATCCCGCTGATGAAGCGCGAGGGCTATCACGCCGACTACGCGGTCAACGTGACGACGCACGCGGCGCTGGTCGGCGCGCTGATGCCGACCTCGCACAACATGATCATCTTCACGCTCGCCACCGCGGGCATCGCGTCGGTGAGCATGTTCAACCTGATCCTCGCCGGCCTGATCCCGGCCGCGATCCTGACGATCTGCAACCTGCTGGCGGCCTACGGGGTGGCGGTCAAGCGCGGCTATCCGACGCACGGCGAGTTTCCCGGCTGGCGCGTGGTGGCGGTGGCGTTCGTCGCCGCGCTGCCCGGCCTGATGGTGGTGGTGATCATCCTGGCCGGCATCCTGTCGGGCGTGTTCACTGCCACCGAGTCGGCCGCCACCGCGGTGTTCTGGGCGCTGCTGATCACGGTGTTCGTCTACAAGACGCTGTCGTGGCAGAACTTCCTGAAGGCGTGCGCGAAGGCGTGCAAGACCACCGGCGTCGTGCTGCTGCTGATCGGCATCTCGTCGGCGTTCGGCTACTTCCTCGCGCTGTACGAGGTGCCGCAGAAGACCGGCGAGCTGATGAAGCTGGTGTCGGACACGCCGTGGGTCATCTTCCTGATGGTCAACGTGCTGCTGTTCCTGCTCGGCACGTTTCTCGACATGGCGCCGACGATCCTGGTGTGCACGCCGATCTTCCTGCCGATCTGCCAGCAGTTCGGCATGGACCCCACGCAGTTCGGCGTGATGCTGCTGATCAACTGCGCACTCGGGCTGAACACGCCGCCGGTGGGCACCACGCAGTTCGTCGGCTGCGCGATCGGCGAGATTTCGGTCGGCGAGGTGATGCGCTCCATACTGCCGTTCTACGGCGCGCTCACCGCCACGCTGATGCTGGTGACCTACGTGCCGGCGTTCTCGCTCTGGCTGCCCGGACTGTTCAAATGAATCCACCGACTTCGCGCCTGCCCCTGGTGCCGCTCGAAGGGCCGGGCGTGCCGTTCACGCCGAGCGCGCGCTACCCCGATCCGGCCGTCGAGGTGCTCGACGAGTCGTTCCTGAAATTGCGCCTCTTCAGCGCACACGTCGAGCAACTGGCCACCGGGTTGCGCTGGGCCGAGGGGCCGGTGTGGTTCGGCGACGGACGCTACCTGCTGTTCAGCGACATCCCGAACAACCGCATCCTGCGCTGGGACGAGACCAGCGGCCTCACAAGCGTCTGGCGCAGCCCGTCGAACCACGCCAATGGCCACGCGCGCGACCGCCAGGGCCGACTGATCGGCTGCGAACACTTGACGCGCCGCGTCACACGCACCGAGTACGACGGCTCGATCACCGTGCTGGCCGAGCGCTGGCAAGGCAAGCGGCTCAACTCGCCGAACGACATCGTGTGCGCACGCGACGGCGGTGTCTGGTTCACCGACCCGCTGTTCGGCATCGCCGGCCACTGGGAGGGCGAGCCCGCGCCGAGCGAGACGCCGTGGGCGGTGTACCGCATCGACCCGCGCAATGGCGCACTGCAGCGCGTGATCGACGACCTCGCGGCCCCCAACGGCCTGGCGTTCTCGCCTGACGAGAAGATCCTCTACGTGGTCGAGAGCCGCGCTGTGCCGCACCGCAAGGTCTGGGCATACGACGTCGACGCGACCGGCGCGCTCGCCAACAAGCGCCTGTTCGTCGACGCCAGCGGCCCGGGCGCCTACGACGGCATCAAGGTCGACGTCACCGGCCACGTGTGGTGCGGGTTCGGCAGCAGCACCGGTGCCGACTTCGACAAGCTCGACGGCGTGCGCGTCTACAACCCGGCCGGCCAAGACGTCGCGCACATCCATCTGCCCGAGCGCTGCGCCAACCTGTGTTTCGGTGGTGCAAAGAACAACCGCCTCTTCATGGCCGCCAGCCATTCGCTGTACGCGCTGTATGTGAACACCACCGGCGCGGTGTGAGCC
>Ga0068867_100001410_pt1 | contig 16603 bp, 7 predicted proteins | sample KBSMisM32_FD_65649 | JGI IMG/M metagenome (GOLD analysis project Ga0068867, IMG submission 65649) | Miscanthus rhizosphere microbial communities from Kellogg Biological Station, Michigan, USA - KBS Miscanthus M3-2 | ecosystem: Host-associated > Plants > Roots > Rhizosphere > Soil ...
CCTTGTCATTTTGTTTTTTATTGAATTCATAGATGTACATCACTATTTTGGACAATAAACCTGAAGGGATGATACAATAGCTATTGACCATCCCCTGGTATTCTGCTGTATGAAACATTTCACTGCTAAACTGATCTTACCTGATTTTAACAACTCTCAAATTATCAAATGCACCATAAAATCCTGTTGGTGTATCAGCAGTGCTGTAGTTATGTAAATACACAGTACACGCACTGTTTCCTGATGTTCCCAATAGATCGGCAAACTTTGTCATTGAAACCCCTTTACCCTCACCAAGCGTAGCATCAGTTTTTCGAAACGAACTAAAAGGAATGGTTATAGTTTTCCATCCTTTTGTAACGTATGGTGCAGTGGCAGTTGGAGATATCTGCCAGGGTTCCCAACGGGCTATGTATGTAGCATCGGAGCTTTGAATATCAATTGTACCACCATTCCAGGGTTGCGGGATATTTACTTCAAACTTAAATGCCCAATTGCCAATCGGATCATTGATATTAGCTGTGGGCACCCATTGTGCCGCATTCATTAAAATGGCGTAATTAGACCAGGTATTTCCCTCACCGCCACTAAGAATGGGTCTTTTTAATACCTGGTACATAGTTTTATTCCCTGGAAAATCAGGAATGTAAGGCGGCCATCCGGAGTTTGGATCGCCGCTGTTTAAATTACTGCCACCCCACCATTGCCAGTTGAAATTGCCAGCCCATTCCCAGTTTGAGATAGAACCGTCTCCGCTACCAATATCATTTACCTTATACACAGTAGTTGCCGTACCAAATTGGGTAGTAATGGACACTGGTCCGCTTGTTGAAATAGCAGGCATTACAAAACCAACAGAATTATTGTCAGTAGCCGATTTGAAGGAAGTGATTGACGTCCCGGCAAAAGTGAAGGATTGAATATTCCTGAGATAGGTGCCATACACGTACACGGAATCACCTTCAGCTGCATTTTCGTTGGAAACACCGGTAATGGTGGGCGTTGCCTCTATTTTAAATGCCACTGAACCACCTTTTGTAGTCAGTAATATCTGGTTAGTGGGTTGCTGTGCAGGCATAAGAAACCCAAGAATAGTTCCATCAAGATTTGATTTGGTGGATGAGATGGCAGTTCCCGCATATGAAAGACTTTGAACCAAAACCAGGTTAGTACCATATAAAAAAACAGAGTCGCCCGGGTTGGCAAATACATTGGAAATGGCCGTAATAGTTGGTGTGCCAGGCCCTAACTTAAAAGCAAAGGTTGTTGAGCCGCCAGTGGTAGTATACTCAACCGTATAAAGTTTAGACGTATCTATTGTTGAGAACATTATGGCAGGTATCTGCACTACTGCACTGTTTTGAGCAAACAAAGCACCGTTAAAGGGGGCTATAACACCATTGAATTTTATTTGAATTGCATTATGCAAATTCTGACCTGTGATCACCACCCATTGACCATCTGCCACAAGGCTATGGAGCACTGTGTCATTAGGAGTAGCTATATAACTCCTGATCTCTGAAATAACTGGCGGCTTTTCAATATCTTTTTTGCAGGCCGACAATAATGCTATTATCACTATGAAAAGCGACAAAAAATGCAGGCGGCTATTTAATATTTTCTTCATTATAGTATATTATAACGTTATGAATTAATAATACTTGACAGGGGGTTCGGCCAGGTTAGGATCTGCAGCCAGTTCGGATGCCGGAATCTGCAATGTAAATGATGAAATAGAGGCTTGCACTATAGCTGTACCAATAGGCGCATCCGGAGTTGCTACTCCATTTGCATAAGCAAAGGTTACCCGCTGCTGGTTGTTGAGAATATTCACCGCTTTGGTGGGGTTCCAATAAGACAGTCGAACCAGGTCCAGCCAGTATTGTCCTTCAAAGGCAAATTCAATTCTCCTTTCCTTAAGAACACTGTCCATGTTAATTGTTGAAACAGGATCAATACCAGCCCTTGTTCTTACTTTATTGAAATACTTCAGGGCCTCGGCGTCGGAGGTGCTTGCATTATTTCCAAGAATCGATTCGGCATAAATTAAATAGACATCTGCAAGACGAAGCAGGGCATCATGCTCAATAGAGGCCGTAAATGTCATAGAAGGTGAGTTATTATCCTTTTCATTCCCGATAATATGCTTCTTCATGCTTTGGCCGCCGGCAGTGAATCCCCCACCTGCAGCATTCAATTCAGGATAAAAATCTCCATTAAGTGTGAACGTTGCCTTCCTTCTGATACTATCTTTTGAAGAATAATTCAGATACAAATCGTAAGTAGGATCTAAAGAAGTCCACGCACCATTTTTTTGCGGGTTAATATCATTTGATGGTGAATAAGTCAGCAATAAATTACCTTCTTCCCAGCTAACACTGGCACCTGTGGCCCATTGAAGGGCAAACAGGGCTTCCTGGTTGTCATTGAATTGAGACTGGAACAGGTTATAATAATTATTCAACAAATTCAATCCACTTTCATTACAAACAATACCGGAATATTTTTTTGCACTGTCCAAATACTTTTGTTCACGACTTCCATTACCTCCAAGTCCTGCCATGGTCAGGTAAACTTTTGCCAGCATTCCCTGTGCGGACCAGGTTGTAACTCTTCCTTTTTCCTCAGTGCGTGGCAGGCTTTTCGCAGCAAAACTCAGATCATTCGTTATAAACCTGTAAACATCAGCAACAACATTACGTTTTATCAAAGGGTCCTTAATAAGTTTACTATTGTCCTCAATAATCGGAACTGCTCCCCACAGGCTGGCGAGATAATAATAGGCTACTCCGCGAATAAATTTTGCTTCGCCGATAGCTGCATTTTTGTCCTTATCGCTAATAGACTTATCTGCCTTTTGCTGTATGGAATTAATTACACCATTACATTGACCAATCAGATTGTAGAGTCCTTTCCATCCACCCTGCATTACACTATTGCCCGCAGTAATGGTGCGTGTGTAGAGTTGCACCCAGTCACTGATCCATTGACGGTTGCCGTTTCCGCTTAATATATCTCCCAAAGGCAAAAAAGCTTCATGATGCCAAATACCCCAGGGAGAACCACCATAAAGACTTGCAGTGGCTAATCTTAGATCTGAAGTGGTTTTATAAAAGTTATCAGCACTGATTTGCGATTCTGAAGGTCGGTCAAGAAAGCTTTTCTTACACGCCAAACAGGATACAGTCACCAATGCGATCAATACAATCTTATTAATATATTTCATGATCTCTAACTTTTTTATTTGGTTAAATTCAGGTTTGCTCCTATTGTGAATGTCCTTGATTGCGGATAATATCCACCATCCCAACCAGCCTGTAATGGATTCCAGGATCCAATCTCAGGATCCATACCTGAATAATTTGTTATGAGGAAAGCATTTGATACGGTTGCATAAACTCTAAGCGCGCGCACATGTATTTTAGATAATATTCTTTCAGGAAATCTATAGCCCAGGGTTATGTTTTTACACCTGATAAAAGAACCATCTTCAATAAACAAATCAGAAGGGCGGAGATTTTCATTTGTGTTATCGTTTCTCAAGCCAGTAATTTTTGTAGTTGGATTTGATACGTATGCATTGTTAACGTCTGAATGGGATGCATTTGCATCCAAATACGCAACCCGTGCATAATCCATAACCGACTTGAAATAGTTGGTATTATTCCGGGGATAAGCCTGTGAAATTGTTAACTGGTTGAACACTTTATTTCCTATACTTCCACTGAAGAAAAAGTTTAAATCAAAATCCTTATAAGTAAATGAGTTGTTTAAGCCAACCTGAAACTTTGGTAAAGGAGAGCCCAAGAAGGTTTGGTCTTTTGTATCAATAACTCCATCTCCATTCAGGTCTTTAAACTTTCTGTCGCCATACCAGATTCCTCCACCATTAGGTGACACAGGATAAGGTTTTCCACTTTGATCCACCGGCAGTGCATGAGATTTAAAGTCTTCCGGGGTTGCAAAAATGCCATCGAACAGATAACCATAAAATGATCCGATTGCCTGACCAACCACTGTTTTTTCAAACACATATCCATTATAGGTTTGTGATAAATTGGCGCCTGCATCACCATTACCCAAACTGATAATCTTATTTACGTTGTGGGAAACAGTGATGTCGGTTTTCCATGTAAGGTTTTTTGTTCTGATATTAGTGGAACTGATCCTGAAATCAAACCCCCTGTTGCTAATCGCACCAATATTTACATAAGGTGCCCGCATAGCTCCCGGTGACCAACTTGTTGTAGTTCCTGAAAATAAAGGCAATGGGAGATTTAACAACAGCCCGTCTGTTTGACGATCGTAAATGTCAAAAGAAAAACTTAGTCTCCAGTTCAAAAATGTACCGTCTATTCCGGCATTAGAATATTTTGTTTTTTCCCAGCTAACATCAGGATTTGCCAGGTTGGATTGAAACTGTGCCGTGCCCGATAAGCCATTATTTACAGTTGTAAGCATTGTAACGAATGTATTGCCCGGGATGCCCTGGTTATTGGTTACACCATAACCTAAGCGTAATTTCAATTCGTTAATGAATGGAACATTCTTTAGAAACTCTTCATTATTTATTTTCCAGGCCAAAGCGGCAGAAGAGGTAGTTACCCATTTGCGCCCGGGTGCGAAATTGGAAGAACCGTCATCACGAATATTACCAGTAAGCAAATACCTGTCATTCCACCCAAGAGTAACACGGCCAAACCAGGATTCCTGAGCTGGGCCTGAGCCTGAAGAGCCACCGTTGGCAGCCGTATTTGCATCGCCACTGCTAACAGAGGTCACATTATCAGAAGGAAAATTTCTTCTTGATGCGGACACATTTTCATAAGTATTTAATTGTGATTCGTGCCCGGCTAATGCGTTTACACTATACTTCTCAAATGTGTGGTTATATGTAAGATAATTGCGAACTACCGTGTATAGATTTTGGCCGGAAGAAGAAGATGAAGAATTGGTAGTATTTTTTGCCCTGCCAAAATCATAGGTAGGGTTGAAAGATTTTTCGTTACTAAAATCAAAATTTCCGGATACTTCATTCCTCAATGATAAATCTTTATAAAACTGGATCTCAGCATATATGTTTCCAAATAGCTGGTATCTTTTTCTGGTATGCGAATTCAAAAGCGCGAGTCCAACGGGGTTAGGAATAGGTACCACCCAACCCGCGTCATTGGTTACACCACCCCAGCTTCCATCTAAATTTCTTACAGGAACATCAGGTGTAAGGTTCAGTGCGTTAGAAATTACGCTTGAAGTAGTTGAATTAACGTTCTCGTCAACGTGCGCTAATTGCAGGCTGGTTCCCATCTTCAGCCAGTTGGTTGTTTTATTATCCAAATTCAAACGGACCGAATACCTTTTGAAGTCAGAACCAAGCGCTATACCTTCCTGGTTAAAATAAGAAGTGGATAATAAATATTGGGTGCGGGCATCGCCACCGTTAACAGTAACTGAATGGTTTTGCATTGGAGCGCTGCGGAATAATTCCGATTGCCAATCTGTACCCTTTCCGAGGTATTTGGGGTTGGCAAGTTCAGGCCTGGCATCAAACTGCCACACAACGGCACGGTCGTTCAACAGTGAAGCGAACTCCTGCAAATTAACGGTAGCAAGCTTTTTAGGTAATGCCTGGTAACCATAATAACCATCGTAAGAAATACTTGGAGCTGCAACCCTACCCCTTTTGGTAGTAATTACGATTACGCCATTGGTAGCCTGCGAACCATAAATAGCGGTGGCTGAAGCATCTTTTAATACATCAATACTTTCAATTTCAGAAGGGTTGATGGTATTCAATGGATTTGAACCACTACCCGGATCACCTGGAGGTGGGATAATCACACCATCTATTACATACAATGGTGAATTATTTCCGGTGATGGAGGACACCCCCCGAACCTGGATAGAAACACCGCCACCAGGCTGACCAGAAACCTGCTGCACCATTACACCGGCTACTTTACCCTGTAAAGCCTGATCAATAGTAGTGGGAACAGTTTTGACAAGGTCCTCTCCCGTAATGGAAGATATGGACCCGGTAACGTCTTTTCTCCTTGTTTTTCCATAACCAATTACCACAACATCATCCAATTGGGAGACAGCTTCCCGCAGTTTTACCTCTATGGAACTGCTATTGCCAACTCCGATTTCTTTTGGCGCATAACCGACCATTGTAATTACCAGCACATCACGGTTTGATGCCTCTATTGTAAATTTTCCGGCTTCATCTGCAACCGTTGATCGATTGGTGTTCTTTACAGTAATGGTTGCTCCCGCAGCAGGAGCTGAAGTTCGTTCATTGATGATCTTACCGGTAATCCTGGTTTGTGCAAATGCCTCATTACCCGTTAGAAATAATAATACTGCACCCGATATCACCAATAATCGCAAGCAAGTCGTTTTGGATAATTTCATAATTTATATGTTTAGCTTAACTACCTGATAAAAGATTGTTCTTTAAAGGAACCTGATTAATAAAGTTGGAGAAAGCATTTGCCTGCGGGATGCGGGGATAGCGGACTGACACAATGACATCAGGAAAACCAATAGTAAGGCTGGTTGGCCGTGGTACTTGTATTCGCATAAACAGCAAGCTTCGTTTTGAAACAATGCACTAAACTATCGGTTTGCATTCTGAGTGACGGGAGTCAAATGGGGATTATTGGGGTATGAAAATGGCCAGCCAGGCAGATTTTTCCAGTCACTTCAAATGAGGTTCTATTTGTAACTATTCAGACAATCATGCAGTTAGGGGGATCTTCTAAGAAGATCCCTTCTTGCCAGCCATATATTGAGAAGGCAGTACTTTAAATTCTTCTTTGAAGTATTTCGTGAAGTTTTTTGGATTATTAAACCCAACATCATATGCTATTTCGGCAATGCTCATCCCGCTTTTTTCTAACAACTGGGCTGCCCGCTTGATCCTTATTGACCGAATAAACTCCAGGGGAGCTTTGCCCGTTAGTGAAAGTATTTTATTATAAAGGGCCTTGCGGCTCATACACATCTCCCGGCTGAAATCTTCCACTGAAAAATCCGGTTTGTCTATGTATTTTTCAACCACATCCAATGCCTGCTTCAGGAACTTTTCGTCAACCGGGGTTATTGTTACCTCGCCCGGATTGACTTCAACCTGCTTTTGGAACCTTTTCTGTAATAATTTTTGCTGCATCAGCAGGTTCCTGATCTTTGAAGCCAGAATTTCAAAGGTGAATGGTTTGGTAATGTAATCGTTTACTCCAGCTTTTAAACCTTCCAGCTGTTTTTCCTCGCTTCCCATTGCAGTGAGCAGAATTACCGGGATATGGGCGGTCAGCATTTCGGTTTTAATTCTTTTTGCCAGTTCCACTCCGTCCATTAGCGGCATCATGATGTCACTCACCACCAGGTCCGGGTTTAATTGTTTTATTTTCTCCCATCCTTCCAATCCATTTATAGCCTCTTCAATATGATATTGCCCTTTTAAATTATCTTTTAAATAAAATCGAAGATCTTCATTGTCTTCCACTATGATAATTGTTTTCCGCTTACTACCCTTTTGAGCCTCTTCCGGTATCATTTGCTGCTCATCATCTGCAGGGACCGGATTGGTTACAGAACGTGTTGAAGCATCATAAATCTTTTTTGCAGGAAGTAAAACTGTAAAACAGGTTCCTTTCTCGGGTTCGCTTTTGACAGTTATTATTCCGTTGTGAAGTTTTACAAATTCTTTTGTAATTGCGAGGCCAATACCGGTACCCTGGTTAACCATGCTTGCGGGAACATCAGTTTGAAAAAAACGCTCGAATATCTTGTCATGTTGATCAGCAGGAATACCAATACCCGAATCTTTTATTTCTATAGCAAGGATTCCATCGCTTTCTTTATTTACCGGCTGATTATACGTCAGGTTGATACTCACGGTTCCATTGTCGTGCGTATATTTAAAAGCGTTTGAAAGTAAGTTCAAAAGGATCTTTTCAAATTTGTCCTTATCAAAATAAATTTCAAGTTTTTCGATGGTAGAAGAAAATAAAAACCGGATCTTTTTCTTCTCCGCAATATCCATAAAAGAATCGCTGATATCCTTACTAAATCCCACGATATCGCCGATTGAAGGATGCAATTTCATTTCCTGGACTTCCATTTTTCTGAAATCCAGCAACTGATTTACCAGGTTTAATAAGCGCCTGGCATTCCTTTGGACAAGATTCAATTGCTTTTTCTGCTCGTCATCGCCAATTTGTTTAATTATTTTGTCTAAGGGCGCAAGAATTAAACTTAAAGGTGTTCGGAATTCGTGACTTACATTGGTAAAGAATTTGGTCTTTAACTGTTCCAGGGCATGCGCCCTTTCAGCCTCCTTACGCTGTTGCCGTACTTCATAGCGCATGTGTATCCTGTCCAGGGTTATCCGACGGGCCAGTAAAAACAAGCTCGCAGCTATTATTGCATAAATAATGTATGCAAGAGTGGTTCGCCAGAATGGTGGTTCAATATCAATTTTCAGGGTTTTTACTTCACTCCACATCCCGTTTTTATTCAAAACCCTGACCTTAAGAGTATAATGCCCCGGGTTCAGGTTCGTATAAGTGACTCGCCGCTGGGCTCCATCATCATACAACCAGTCTGAATTAAAGCCCTGCAGCATGTATGCGTATTTATTACCCGAACTATGCCCAAAATCAAGCGAAGTGAATTCGATTGAAAAGACATTCTCTTTATACTTCAGCCTGATACCCTGCAGCCTTGATAAAGATTGCTCCAACAGAATACGATTATTCACCACCTCATTCGGTTCAACCGTGTTATTTAATATCTGCAAACCTGTGAAAACAATCCGGGGTTGGTAATGAGGGGCCTGGATCATATCCGGGTTAATTATATTGAAACCTGAAGGCCCTCCAAAAATAAGTTCTCCCGTTTTTGTTTTTAGCGCAGCATGATCATTGAATTCACGATTTTGCAGGTTATTCGTTTCATCATAAGTACTCATTGATAAAACTACTTTATTACCGTCCTGTTTAGGAATAGCATTGCAGAGGCCGTTGGGTGTGGAAATCCATAAAGTATGATTATTATCTTCAAGAATATTTGATATCATATTTTCGGGGAGACCATCGGATATTGTAAAATGCTGAAACTGGTTCGTTTGCCGGTTTAACAAATTCAAACCTTCCCGCGATCCTGCCCATATCCTCCCTTTGCTATCCTCGAGAAGGCAGACAATATTATTATGGCTTAAACTTGTTTTGTCATTGGTGCGCTGATAGGAAAACGTACCCTTTTTATTTTTTTCAAATAGTGTTATTCCCCCGGATGAGCCAACCCATAAATTTCCATTCCTGTCTTGCATGATCGATGCAATATAATTGGAAGGTAAAGGATCGCCCGGTTGTCCCTTGTACTGGATGTGTTCAAACCGGTTCATCTGCCTGTCAAAACGATCCAGCCCGGTACCGAGTGTACCGATCCATAAATTGTATTGCCTGTCCTCAAACAGTTCCCATACATTATCATTTGACAAACTTGAAGAATCATTTGCATTATGCCTGTAGTGCGTAAACCTGTTTCCATCGAAGCTGCTAAGGCCGCCGAAGTAGGTTCCTATCCAAAGTATATTTTCATGATCGATCAGCAAGCTTACAATCACGTTACTTCCCGGGCTGTTCTTATTAGCAGGATCATGCAGATATTGTTTGAATGTATTATTTTTTCTGTCGAAATAGATCAGGCCGCCCCCATTGGTTCCAATCCACAGGTTACCCCACTTATCTTCAACAAAACGGTTTACATCATCATAGGGAAGACTTTTACTATTGGCTTCCTGGTGACGAAAAAGTGGAAACAGGACTATATTACTGTTTAAATAATTTACCCCCTGTTTATAAGTTCCCAGCCAGATAATTCCATCATTATCCTTATATGTTGCCGTGATACTGTTCTGACTGAGACTCCGTTGATCCTTAGGGTCATTTAAAAGATAACGGATGCTGAAGTTGTCTTTTTTATTGATCAGATTTACACCACCATGATCAGTGGCTACCCAAATTAGCCCGCTATTATCCTGAATGATCTGAGTTACAAGATTGCTATTCAGTTTTGAAGGAGATGAATTTTCGTTAAAGTGCCTGGTTGAATTATTCTTTGACTGAAAAAGAAAAACTCCGTTATTAATCCCCCATATCCAGAGATCGCCATCCTTATCAATAAAAAAATCAGAGGAGTTGCCTTCCTGATTCAACTGCTGAAAAGCGGTGCTTTCAAAACTGACCTTATCCAAATTAATATCATATTGCTGCAAAAATCCGCTTTGATATAGCAGCCATAATCTTCCATCATCCGATTCTTTAATAGATATTATTTTATCCTGGCGCTTTATTCCAGGCTTTTGCATGAATGATGCGGCCTTCTTTTCTGCTGTAGAATACAGGTAAAGGTCCAGGTTATAGTAAAGAAACCAGTAGCGTCCATTTTTTCCTTTTACTATATTATTTATCGGAGCAGTTGGTAAACCAAGGGAGCGTAAATACCTGAAATAGTCATTTTCAAATTTCTCAGTGTAAAAATTATAGATACAGGGGCCTCCCGAGGTTGATACCCACATCTTTCCTTCAGGAAGTTCATAAAGTGATTGGATAGTGTTGTCCAAAAGGGAAGAGCTATCATTAAAATTTTTACGGAAAATCCTGCAGGTATATCCATCATACCGGTTGAGACCTGACCCGGTCCCAAACCATAAAAAGCCGTCCTGGTCTTTTAAAATGGCTGTAACCTGGTTATGTGAAAGTCCGTTATAGGTATCAAGTTTGTAAAAATTGTAAGGTTCAATTTGTGAAAAAACCGAAATCGGTAATAACAGCATGGCAAGCTGGCAAAATCCAAATTGCCTGATTTGGACAACAAATGAAAGAGAAAGTACTCGTAATGAAGCAGTTAAATAAAAGCAAAGCATCTCTTCAAGTTTACCTCAGCAATGATTTGCAATTTCGATACAAAAAATGCCTTCACGCATCAGGAATCGAAAACTAAACTAAACAAAATCAATGAGATTCCAGTCTTTCCTCAATAAAACAAACAGTACTGTTACAATGGCTGATGACTATTAAGTTGTGCCTGTAAAACAATAATTAACCTATAATGGTATTCCTGGTCCCTAGAGTTCAATCAAATCAATTTTCCTGTAATAAATTTCTGCCCCTTCCGATTGTATAAGAATTTTCCCCACCTGTACACTGGGATCTGCAAACTCGTTTACAACTTTGCCATTTACCGTATAAGTAACTTTTCCATTATTCGCAATAATTTCAACCACATTCCATTCCCCGGTTGGATTTTCAGCATCTGTTTTTTTTACAACTCTCGTATAATTATCCGGATTGGTTCTTGTACCGTTTATTTGAATAGTAGTACTATCTATTAACCAGATATCTCCAACATCTCCTTCCTGTATCTGGCATTCAATTGATTTTGGCCAAACGGTGTCTTTTTCGCCAGCGGGGAAATAAAAGCAAATACCATTGTCACGTTTTGTGGTATCGGCGTCCCTTGGAGGAAATTTCTTTTGGCCCCACTTAAATTCTGCAATTAGTTTAAAATTACGATAGGTCTTTTCCGTGGCAATATATCCAAACTCTTTACCTGAAATGTGCAACATGCTATTTTCAATCAAAAAAACCTTATCAGGGTCATTATTCCTTCCTTTACTATTTAAAAAACTGTACCAACCCTCTAAATTTTTGCCATTAAACAATTGCACAGCATTTCCATCGATATTAACAGCCTTCGCATTTTTCTCAAGCTTTGGAATTTTCCCATCAAAACTTAGCTTTATGACGTACGCCAGATCTTCCTGATGGCTTTCAGGCAAATTAATAATCAATCCGGTTGAATCCTGGCTAAAAGATAATGGCAAATATTTATGTGCGGCGCCATTGATCATTTCAACTTTCTTAAGATTCCTGAGATTAATTCGCCCGGTTGAAAGAGCATTCAATTTTACCTGTTTTTGGCCCTTGTCCCAGCCCAGTAGAATAGCGTAAAGCGTAGTATTATCCTTTGATCTTGTATACCGTACATCTTTTGCTGAGCCCTCAGCAGGAGCTTGAAACACTCCGTGTGCGGCCCCCATTTTGGTAGGCCCTTCTCCATATATTTCCCAGGCACGCGTAAAATAAACAGCTTCCCCATATTTCCTGAGCCATGACCCCATTGAAAGCAAAAGATCTTTTTGCTCTTGTGGTATGGTGCCGTCTGCTTTAGGAGAGATATTCAACAACAGGTTTCCATTCTTGCTGATCCTATCAAGAAAGCCGTGTAAAACCTGTTTTTTTGAATAATAGCCGATGCCTTCCGTGTAACACCAACTTGAATTGCTGATTGCGTCATCAGTAAGCCAGTAGTTCTCTGTTATATCAGTTGGCCCTCCGCGCTCATAATCAAGAACAGCAATTTTATTATTCAGTCCATCCTTATAAGTAGCCACAACTTCCTTTTTCCATTCAGCCGCCCTGTTATAATAATAAGCCAAAAAACCAAGAAGAACAGAGTCAGTAATTTTATGAAGATTAAAATCCTGCCAGATAATATCAGGTCTGTAATTGTCAATAATTTCCTTATGCTTGTTCAACCAAAATGCTTCATTCTTTTCTTTCCCCTGTTGCCCATACAGCATTTGAAGTTTCACATTATCTGAATGTGGCACTTCACTATAAAAACCGGAGATATTAAAGGCATGGTGCATTGAAAGAATAATTTTCAGGTTCTTTCTTCTGATAGCGTCCGTTAACGCCCTTACCAGGTCCTGTTTAGGTCCCATCTCTTTTGCATTCCATGGATTTACCTTACTTGCCCACATTGAAAAGCCATCGTGATGTTCAGCTACCGGTCCGGCAAATTTGGCCCCTGCATCAGCAAATAGCTGTGCCCATTCCTCGGGATCAAATTTTCCTCCTTTAGATTTGAGCCTGGGGGCGAACTGCCAGAAATTCCCTTTTTTATCCTTTGCTCCCGTAATAAAATTATTGTAGGGCCATTCAACAGGGTCACCAAATACTTCCAGGTGATGTTTATTTTCGCGGGAGTTCTTAACGTACATATTCCGGGGATACCACTCATTTCCAAATGCAGGCACAGAATATACACCCCAATGGAAGTAAATACCGAATTTGGCATCTTTAAACCATTCGGGAACAGGATTCGCTTTTTCCAGCGATGTAACGGTAGGTTGAAATTTGGCCTGTGGCGTCTGGGCTGCCAAAGAACCATAAATTAAACTGGTAATAATAAAAAGAATTCTGGTTCGCATGATCGTTATTTTTAATTGTCATTCAAATAAACGGATATCTTCAGTATTTTCCCTCCCCACAATATTACCCGTTAATCCTTAAGTTATTTAAAAAGCAACTGCATTTCCTGTAATTCCTGTGCAAAGTTTAAAATTCTATTATTTTGTAATTATGTCTAATTCTGCATATCCTGCAGCATCATTACCCTGTGTATTTTTGAGGGCTCGGAGTTTAATATAGCGTGCTTTCACTTCTCCAAACTTTTTGATCTGCCACTGTGGATTATTTTTGATATTGGGAAATTCACCTTCATCCACCATTTTCCATTGCTCATTATCCTGTGAAACATAAAACTGGTAGTTAGTTATAATACCATTTGACCCGTTCTGACCAGGCAGGTATCGAAAACCTACAATATCTTCTACCTTACCCAAATCTATAATGATATCAACGGGCATCCTGGTACCCTGAGGTTGGTACCATGCTGAAGATGGGTTTCCATCAATAACATCATTTATTCTGGCATTGTCAATACCCAAAATCTTCCAGTCCCTGTGTACAACATCAAACTTTTCCCTGGTTACCAAACTTGATTTTCCGTATAGAGGGTCATATGCTATAGCTCTGATATCTACCTTTCCATCCGTTTGAACAGGACCGGTAAATTTTTTTGAACTTTTACCAGGAGTACTTCCATCCAGGGAATAATAGATAATGGATTCTTTACTAGTGGCGCTGATTGTTATTTCGCCAGTTTTATTCCTAAGAATATTGGGTGCCGTGAGGATCTGCTGTGCATAGTAAATACCTACATTGGAAATGACTGGATTACTTTTAGCGTCAGTAATGGTAAAACGCACCTGGTTTGCTTTGACGGTAGGGAAAAGCAGGATACGTTTGTAACCAATAGTTGTTCCTTTGGCCAATTCCTGCCATTCCTCATTTACCAAACCCTCCACCTTAAAAGTTTTCACCCGCTGACCCAGCTGAATATATTCCTGAGCCAGAAATCGATTGAAAGTGACTGTTTTTCCCAGGTCTATAGTAATGGAAGCTGTATTTACATTATCATCTGTAGCCCAATAGGTATTTTTATTGCCATCCAGCGCTTTATCTGCCCCATATTCTTTTGCATTTCCTCTAAAATTAGATGCATTTACTTTCTTATTTTTTGCAAGATTGGTGGCAAAGGTTTCTTTTACCGTTTTTGCCAATTGAAGTGCTTCTTTAATATCATTTTCATGTATTAGCCCGTGCCTGTCTATCGGGAAATTGAGCAGCAACGTTCCATTACGGCCGAAAGAACTGTAGTATGTGTTCAGCAACTGTGGAAGCTTTTTTACCCGGCTGTCCTCATAGGTATGGTAGAACCATCCGGGACGTATGGAAGTATTGACCTCACCGGGAACCCATGAATCACCATTTTCCAAACCATTAGCCAACATATCTCCTGAGACATCGCCTTTAGCATTTAATAAGCTCCAGTTAGTTTCCCCAACGTAGCCCGCTTCCGTTCCTACCCATCGCAAATCACCTCTATCCCCTCCATCATTCCAGATCACGATTTTGGGTTGTAGTTCACGAATGAGTTTGTAAGTATTGGGCCAGTCATAATAGGTTTTCCTGTCAATCGTGCGGGTTTCTCTTGCTCCGCCATAATATCCAGATCCCCCGTTGGCACCATCGAACCACACTTCGAAAATATCTCCATAATTAGTGAGCAATTCCCTCAACTGGTTTCTGAAATAGGTAATGTATTCCGGCTTGCCGTAGTCAGGATAGTTCCTGTCCCACGGAGACAGATATACGCCAAACTTCAAGCCGTACTCTTTACATGCGTTAGACAACTCCCGAACAATATCTCCTTTGCCATCCTTCCACGGTGAATTTTTTACTGAATATTCCGTGTATTTTGAAGGCCAGAGACAAAAGCCGGCGTGATGCTTGGCAGTAAGGATAATCGCTTTCATTCCAGCTTCCTTGCAAACCCTTGCCCATTGTCTGCAATCCAACTTATCAGGATTGAATAGTTTAGGATCTTCATCCCCAAAACCCCACTCCTGATCGGTAAATGTGTTAATGGAAAAATGAAGAAAGGCATAATATTCCAGTTCCTGCCATTTCAGTTGATTTTCATTTGGAACTGGACCAAATGGTTTAGGCGCGTTAGTCTGCGAAGCACAAAAGCTTATGAAGAACAAAACATTCAGAGAAACCAGTAAAAATCTTTTGATCATAGACAAGTTATTAATGTGGTGTTCCAGGACTGTTTTGGAGTAGTTCGGGTTATAACTGATATATTTTATTCATCAATACCCATTTTCCATTTCCATTTGCCCAGGGTAGAGGTTTCTGAAACTTCTCCATTAACTTCTCCCACTTCTGAACCATTGGATTTGATGTATCCATTTCTGCTTTTCGTTCAAAACTAAAGGAATCGTCTGTTTCAATGATCATGAACAATCTGTTCCCAATCAGGTATATCTGCATATCCTGAATGCCCGCATCAAGAATACTACTTTTTATTTCAGGCCAACCATTTCCATCCTTATGCCAATACTCATATTCTGCTATTAATAAGGGATCATTTACCAAATCCAGTGCTAAACAATATCGTTTCATTTTTATGAAATTGGATTATTTCAATAAACTGAAGGGAGATCAGTTAAAAAATCAGCTTTGACCAATCCTTTTGATCGCAATGAGGACCAGAATTCGACCGGAATTTTGATAGAGGCCATCTCCAGGTTCTCTTTTACCCGTTTTGCATCGGTTGTGTTTAATGCAATGCTCTTTACGCCGGGAACATTCAGAGCAAACTGTACACAGGCAGTTGCAGGTGATACCTCAAATTGTTTACAGACTTCGAAAAAAACTTTTCGCCATTTAAATAGACTATCTCCTTTGGGACTTCCTTCTTCTATCATTTCATAATCAAAGTAATCGCCCCCAACTAAAAATCCTGAATGAAATACTGCCGAATTAATCACATTTACGCCTTTATCTTCCAGTGCTGATATAAATTCCAGGAGTTCCGGCGGATGGTTCTTAATTGTCATACTGTTCGCGATCATTACCCAATCCAATTCCACATCTCCTGATATCCTCTTTATAGTCCTCCAATTTTTTGCACCTACGCCAATTGATTGAACCTTTCCCTGTTGCTTCAAATCGCTTAATGCTTTATAGGAATCAAGGATATCCTCATACAATTTATTTTCATGGTGTTGATCCCTGGCTTGAGCGAGATACTCATCCGGATCGTGTACTGATACCATTTGAGGAACATAACCGTTTAACAATTCGTTGCCCTGTTCAAAACATTCAATAATCCCGTG
>Ga0068867_100001452_pt1 | contig 16424 bp, 13 predicted proteins | sample KBSMisM32_FD_65649 | JGI IMG/M metagenome (GOLD analysis project Ga0068867, IMG submission 65649) | Miscanthus rhizosphere microbial communities from Kellogg Biological Station, Michigan, USA - KBS Miscanthus M3-2 | ecosystem: Host-associated > Plants > Roots > Rhizosphere > Soil ...
GGACCGTGTGACAGGTGGGCGCCGCCCTTCCCGCGGACTGGAGGCGTCCTGCGAACGCCGGCGCTAGCGTAATCCAGCCGCGGCCGGTGTGCCAATCTGCGCGCGCGCCGTCGTGATGACCCAGCCGGTCTCACGCTCCTCGAGCGCAATCAGCGTTTCTCGCGTGTCCACGCTCTGGGCGCCGTCGCGATCCCGCAGGATCAGTGTCGCCGTGGTGCGGACCGACGCCGTACGGCCGTCGACGGCAATCTGAGGGTCGGAGAACGTGAGGTCGACGGCCGTCATCACGGCGCGGAGCCGCCCGACCGTCGAGACGATCTCCTGCGCGCCGCTGATGGCCCGGAACGGCTCGCCCGGCTCGAATGTGACGTCGGGCGCCAGGTAGCGCGTCAATCCCGCGACCTCCGCCAGCCCCACCACGCCGCCGGCGCCCTCCTCCTGGCTGACGGCGTCGGCCACGCCGTCGAGCAGCCGGCGGATCTGACGCTCGTCGCTCGCCCAATACAGATAGCCCGCCAGTACCGCGCCGAGAGCGATGACGATGAGGACGGTGCGTTTCACCGCAGCCACTCGCTGGGGCGGCCGCGGACCTGAATGCGCGAGGGGGCGATGGTGTCGTCGTGCGGCCGGAAGAAGGTCGTCGGCGGTGCGCCGGCGAAGCCGCGGAACTCGTTGATCATGTGGGCCTGGTCGTAGAAGCCCGCGGCGGACGCCACCGACGCCCACTGCGCGACGTCGTTCGACAGCAGCGCATGCACCAACCCTTGAAAGCGCACGATCCGGCCGAACTGCTTGGGCGGCAGTCCGGCCACGTCGTGGAAGCGCTGCGCGAAGCGCTGTCGGCTGAGGCCGTAGTGCCGTGCGATTCGTTCGATCGACACGCCGCCCCGCTGTGCCGACAACAGCCGCACCGCCGCGTGTTCCAGCGTGTCGCCGGGCGCCGCGACGTCGAGCCGCGCGAGCAGCGCGTCTTTCAGCACCCGAAGTCCGTCTGGCAGCGAACGGTTCGCGAGCGCGCCGCCCAGCCGTTCGACGTCCTCGCGCGGCCAGACGTCCTCGAGCGCGACGATCTGGTTGACCAGTTCGGGTGCCGGGACGCCGATCACGTCAGGTGAGAAGACCGAGGGAAACACCGCACCGATGGCGCGGACGCTCCGTCCGACGCGGAGGAACTGCGGCCACGTGAACGGACCGATCACCGAGATCGCGGGCAGCTGCGATGTCGACGGCAACGACCGGCCGGTGGCCCACGGATCGCCGAAGTTGACGACCACCGACACGTGCGTGCCGGGCAGCATCGTGTTCAGCAGTGGATCAGAACGATGGAGCCAGTACTGGTGAGGCGGGTCTAAAGACCCGCGACTACGTACAGACGACTCGTACGACCAGAGCGATGCCAGCGGCGTCCCCGCCGCGAGCGCCGGGAAGTCGGTGTAGAGCACCCCGAGTTCGAACGGGTCAGACATCAGCAATCGTGAGCGGACGCGGACTCTTGCCGTCCACGTCGGTGAACCCGTAGTCTCTCGCGACCGCGGCCGCGACGAGCACTTGACCGGTGTGGCGCAGCACGTCCGGGTCGCCTGCCAGCGCCGCAATGGCCCGTCCGACGAACTCGGGCGACTCTGAGTTGCTCAAGTCGAGCCATTGCGCCGCTTCCATCACCTTCTCGGTCCGCACCATGCCCGGGTACAGCGACACCACGGCCACGCCGTGCGGCTTCAGCTCCACCGCCATGTCCGACGTCAGCTTGTCGGTGGCCGCTTTCGAGACCCCGTAGGCCACGTTGCCGAGATGCTTCTGCGCCGCCCAGTGCGAGATGTTCACGATGAGCCCGCGGCGCCGGGCGATCATGGACGGCGCGGCCAGCTGGCCGGCGCGATAGTGCGCGCGCACCCCCGCGTGGAACATCTCGTCCCAGCGCCACAACGGCTGCTCCCAGAACGGTTTCGGCCACGTGAACTGGCCATTCTCCATCATGTTGTCGTAGCCGCCCCACACGTTGTTCACCAGGATGTCGATGGTGCCGGCCTCGCGCAGGACGCGGGCAAACGCGGCGTCCACCTGCGAATCCTGGCGGTGATCGCACCGAACGGCGGTGATGGAGCCGGCCTGGTCGGCGGATTCGTCTGCGGTGCGGCCGGTGACGAAGACACGTGCGCCTGCCTGCGCGAGCGCCAGTACCGCGCCACGCCCAACGCCCTTGGTGCCCCCGGTGACGACGGCGGTCTGTGAGTCGAGTGTCATGGCCCTCAGCCTACGGGCGCCCGCCGCCGGGCGTATTGGAAAAAGGGAACGTGGCCCGACGAGGCGCCCTCATCCCGTGACCGCGCCGGTCAGCCGTCCTACCACGGCGGTCACGATCATCGCCACCGCGCCCCACAGCGAGACGCGGGCCGCGCCCACGACCATCGAGGCGCCGCCGGCCCGTGCGGCAAGCGCACCGAGCGAGAGCAGGCACGCGAGCGTCACGACGCCGATCACTGGTACGAGCGCTCCGGAGGGGGAGACAAGGACCGTCAGCACCGGCACGCCGGCGCCGACCGCGAAGCTTGCCGCAGAGGCCAGCGCTGCCTGGAGTGGACGTGACGTGAGCTCTTCGGTGAGTCCGAGCTCGTCGCGGGCGTGCGCCGCGAGGGCGTCCTTGGCCATCAGCTGCCGGGCCACAGCACGGGCCAGCTCCGGGTCAAGCCCGCGGCCCTGGTAGATCCCCGCGAGCTCGTCCTCCTCGGCCTCGGGCTGTGTCGCCAGTTCATGGCGCTCGCGTGCGAGATCGGCCTGTTCGGTATCCGCCTGTGAGCTGACGGAGACGTACTCCCCCGCCGCCATCGACAGTGCGCCGGCGAAGAGACCGGCCACGCCGGCGATCAGCACGTCGTGGCGCGCGGCATTCGCCGCTGCGACGCCCACCACGAGGCTGGCCGTGGAAACGATGCCGTCGTTGGCGCCGAGCACGGCCGCCCGGAGCCACCCGATTCGCTCACTGCGATGCCACTCACGATGTGCCATGGGCCAACTCTGCCTCGATTACCCCTGATTTGACTCATTTTTTTCGCGCCGTCCGTGGCCGTCCGGCGGGACAATGGCCCCGTGCGACCGACGATCGGGCTTCTCTGCGGGCTCCTGCTGCTGCCGGCGTTGGCGGCGGCGGCCGACGACCCGCTGGTGCGCGCCGCAGCCGCGGGAGATGCGGCCGCGATCCGCGCGCTGATCAAGCAGGGGCACGACGTCAACGCCGCCGGCCCGGACGGCGCCACCGCGCTGCACTGGGCGGTGCGCGCCGACGACCTCGCCACCGTTGACGCGCTGATTCGCGCCGGCGCGCGCGTCACCGTGGCCAATGCGCTCGGGGTTCAGCCCGTGTACGTGGCCGCGCAGAACGGCAACGCGGCCATGCTTGCGCGGCTGCTCGACGCCAGGGCCGACGTCAACACCACGGATGCCGCCGGCGACACCCTGCTCATGGCGGCCGTGCGGGCCGAGAGCCCCGAAGCCGTGCGGCTCCTCCTCGAGCGCGGCGCCAAGGTGAACGCGGCCGATCCCGACGTGGCGCAGACCGCGCTCAGCTGGGCGGCGCGGCTCAACAACCCCGAGATGATGCGCGCGCTGCTGTCCGCCGGCGCCACCGTCGACGCGGCGACGCGCGTCGGACCAAAGCCCGCGGCGCGGCCGCCGGGCGCAGGCGGCGGATCGCACGGCGTCGGCATCGTCCGCAGCGGCGTGCCGTCGCAGGGCGAGCAGCTGCCGGCCCCGGGCGGCATGACGCCCCTCCTGTTCGCGGCGCGCGACGGGCTGCTCGACGCCGCGAAGATCCTGCTCGAGGCCGGCGCGGACGCGAACCGGCCGGATCCGAACGGCATCACGCCGCTCATGATGGCGATCACCAACGGCCAGCTGCCGGTCGCGACGTTCCTCCTCGAACGCGGCGCCGATCCCCGGGCCGCCGACTGGTATGGGCGCACGCCGCTCTGGGCGGCCGTGGAGATCCGCAATCTCGATCTGCGCAGCGCCGCCACCGACAACGGTGTCGATCGCGAGGCGGCGCTGCGGCTCATCGCGGCGCTCCTCGACAAGGGTGTCGACGTGAACGCCCGCGTCAAGGAGTTCCCGCCGGCGCGGCGCTACATGCTGCCGCTCGGCTCGCTCGAGTGGGTGGACATCACCGGCCAGACCGCGTTCACGCGCGCCGCGCAGTCGGCGGATCTCGAGGCGATGCGGCTGCTGCTGGCAAAGGGCGCCGACCCGAAGATCGCGACCTTCAACGGCACGAACGCGCTGATGATGGCGGCCGGCGTGAACTGGGTGATCGGTCAGACCTACGGCAGCCGCTGGCTCGAGGCCGTGCAGCTCTGTCTCGACCTCGGCTTCGACGTCAACGCCGTCAACCAGATGGGGCTTGCCGCCGTGCACGGCGCCGCCAATCGCGGTTCGGACGACGTGATCGCGCTGCTGGCGAAACGCGGCGCCCGCCTCGACGTGCCCGACAAGGAAGGGCGCACGCCGCGGGCGTGGGCCGAAGGCGTATTCCTGGCCACCAACTCGCCCATCGCCAAGCCGTCCACGATGGCGCTGCTCGATACGCTGACGAAGAAATGAGGGTTCTCCTGTCCACGGCGGCGGCCCTGTTCGCGTTCACCACGATGATCGCGGCAGGCGCTGGCGGGCAGGGGCCGGCCGTCCCCCAGGCCGCGCCGGTGCCCGACGCGGCGTTCCTGAAGCAGTACTGCGTCACCTGCCACAACGATCGCGTGAAGGCTGGTGCGCTGACGCTCGCGAGCCTCGACGTGGCGGCGGTCGAGGGGCACGCCGACGTGTGGGAAAAGGTCGTCCGCAAGCTGCGCACCGGCATGATGCCGCCCGAAGGTGTGCCGAAGCCGCCGGCAGCGGCGCGCGCGGCCTTCACCGGCGCGCTCGAGGCATCGCTCGATCGCGCGGCCACCCGCCGGCCGGATCCGGGCACACCGGCGCTCCATCGTCTCAATCGCGTCGAGTACGCCAACGCCGTCCGCGACCTGCTGGCGCTCGACGTCGACGTGACGGCGCTTCTGCCGCCGGACGACTCCGCGGCCGGCTTCGACAACATCGCCGACGTCCTGGGCGTCTCGCCGGCGCTCATCGAGGGCTACGCTGCGGCCGCGGCCAGCATCAGCCGGCGCGCGATCGGCAGCCCGACGATCGGTCTCGATCGCACGACCTACCGCATGCCGGGCGACGTGTCGCAGGAGGCGCACGTCGACGGCCTGCCGCTCGGCACGCGCGGCGGCTTCGTGGTCACCCACACGTTCCCGCTCGATGCCGAGTACGACCTGCAGGTGGGACAGGCGGGTGGCGCACGGCTCGGTGGTCCGCCCGCGGCGGGACCGCGCAGCGACGATCTTTACGTGACGCTCGACGGCACGCGCGTCGCGGTGCAGGGGCGGGGTGCCACGCGTCTCAAAGTCGCGGCCGGCCCGCACACCATCGCGGCGGCCAGCGTCGTGCGCAGCCATGCGGGCGGCGCCGACGGCGTCTTTCACGTCGAAACACGGACGCCGGGCATCACGCAGGTCACGGTCGCGGGGCCGTTCAATCCCACCGGTCCTGGCGACACGCCGAGCCGGCGCAAGCTGCTCGTTTGCACGCCAGCCTCCGCGGCCGACGAACTCACGTGCGCGCGCACGATCCTGTCGACGTTCGCCACGCGTGCGTTCCGGCGGCCGGTCGCGCCGTCGAGTCCGGACCTCGACACGCCGCTGCAGTTCTATCGCGACGGCCGGAAGCAGAACTTTGAGTTCGGCATCGAGCGCGCTGTCGCGCGCATCCTCGTCGATCCGCAGTTCCTGTTCCGGTTCGAGCGCGAACCCGCCCGGGTTGCACCTGGCGCCGCGTTCCGCGTGAGCGATCTCGAGCTGGCGTCGCGGCTGTCGTTCTTCCTCTGGAGCAGCGTGCCGGACGACGAGCTGCTCGCCGTGGCGGCCAAGGGCGCGCTGAGCGCACCGGCGACGCTCGAACGACAAGTGCGGCGCATGCTGGCCGACCCCAAGGCCGACGCGCTCGTCACGAACTTCGCCGCGCAGTGGCTCTACCTGCGCGAGCTGCAGAACGCCAGGCCCGACACGCCGGAGTTCGACGGCAACCTGCGCCAGTCGTTCCAGCGCGAGACGGAGCTCCTCTTCCGCACCGTCATGCGGGAGGACCGCGGCATCGTCGATCTCCTCGACGCCGACTTCACGTTCGTCGACGAGCGCCTGGCGCGTCACTACGGCATCCCCGGCATCCGCGGGTCGCGGATGCGGCGCGTGGCGCTGCCGCCGGGCAGCCCCCGGCGCGGCCTGCTGGGGCAGGGCAGCATCCTCACGGTGACGTCCGCCGCCAACCGCACCTCGCCGGTGCAGCGCGGCAAATGGGTACTCGAGAACGTGCTCGGCGCGCCGCCTCCGCAACCGCCGCCCGGCGTGGAGACGAACATCGACGGCGACGCCTCGAAGGTCAAGGCGGTGTCGCTGCGGCAGCGGATGGAGCAGCACCGCGCCAATGCCGCCTGCGCGTCGTGCCACCGCATCATGGACCCGATCGGCTTCGCGCTCGAGAACTTCGATCACGCGGGCAAGTGGCGGGCGGTGGACGGGCAGACGCCGATCGACGCCACCGGCGTGATGGTGGACGGCACGCGGCTCGACGGCGCCGAATCGCTGCGCCGCGCGCTGGTGGCCAAGCCCGAGCTTTTTGCCGGGGTGGCGGCCGAGAAGATGCTGACCTACGCACTTGGCCGCGCGCTGCGGCCGCAGGACATGCCGTCGGTGCGCGCCATCACGCGGGGTGCCGCGCCCGGCCGCTACACGTTCTCGTCGCTCGTTCTCGGCGTCGTCAAAACGTCGCAGTTCCAGATGCGTACCAAGGCCGCGGCGTCGTCGGCGACAGCGGACTGAGCCCAGGAGTTCTCGCGATGTTCATCACCAAAAAGCATCTGTCCCGCCGCACGGTGCTGCGCGGCATTGGCGCCACCGTGGCGCTGCCGCTGCTCGACTCGATGGTGGGCGCCCAGACGCCGGCCCGCTCGGTGGCGCCGAAGACGCGCTTTGCCGCCTTCTACATTCCGCACGGCGCCACGATGGACAAGTGGACGCCGGCCACCGAGGGCGCGGGCTTCGAGTACACCGAGATCCTGAAGCCGCTCGAGCAGTTCCGCGAGCGCATCACCATCGTGAGCGGCCTGGCGCATCCGTACGTAGCCGGCGCCGGCGGCGCCGACGTATCGGCGGGCGCCAACCACACGCGCGCGGCCGCCGTGTTTCTCACCGGCTCGGTGCCGCAGCGCGGGGCGCAGGCGCACCTGGGCATCTCGGCCGACCAGGTGGCGGCACAGCACATCGGCCAGGACACGCCGCTGCCGTCGCTCGAGCTCTCGATCGAGGAGTCGGTGCTGGCGTGCGAGGCGAGCTTCAGCTGCGCCTATCGCAATTCGATCTCGTGGAAGAGTCCGACGCAGCCGCTGCCGATGCAGAGCAACCCGCGGCTGGTGTTCGAGAAGCTGTTCGGCGACGGCGCCACCGCGGCCGAACGCCGCGGCCGCCGCCAGGACACCCGCAGCCTGCTCGATTCCGTGATGACGCAGCTGCCATCGCTGCAGCGGGATCTGCCGGCCAACGACCGGCGGCGGCTCGATCAGTATCTGGAGGACGTGCGCGAGATCGAACGCCGCATCCAACGCGCTGAAGCGACCGCGCGCGAGGACGTCACGCTGCCCGACGTGCCGGCCGGCGTGCCGGCCACGTTTGCCGAGCACATCAAGCTGATGATGGACCTGCAGGTGCTGGCCTTCCAGTCCGACATCACGCGCGTCTCCACGCTGATGCTGGCGCGCGAGCTGAGCGGGGCCGTGTTCCCCGAGACGACCATCCGCGATCCGTTCCACAACCTGTCCCACCACTCGAACGATCGCGGCAACATGGATCGTTTCGCGATCCTGAACCTGTACCACATGACGAAGTTTGCCTACTTCGTCCTCAAGCTGAAAGAAACGCCCGACGGCGACGGGTCGCTCCTCGATCACTCGCTCGTGCTCTACGGCAGCTCGCTCAGCGACGGCAATCAGCACAACTTCAGCCCGCTCCCGATCGTGCTGGCTGGCGGCGCGTCCGGCGCGCTCAAGGGCGGACGCCACGTGCGCTATCCGAAGGACACGCACATGTCGAACCTGCTGCTGGCGATGCTCGACAAGCTGGGCGCCCGGCTCGACACCTTCGGCGACAGCACCGAGATGTTGTCTTTGTAGAGGCGCACCTCGTAGAGGTGCGCCTGCGCAGGCAGACCTCTGCGAGGTCCGCCTCTACGTACGAGGAGCGACCACTTCGAGAGAGATGCCGTCCGGGTCGGTCAGGCGAACGACGCCGGGCTCATACGGCGTGGGCGTGACGCGCGCGCCGAGCGCCTGCAGCCCCGCCGCAACCTTCTGCGCATCGAACGGCGCGACCTTGATCCCGAAGTGGGCGATGTGCGGCTTCTGTCCCGCGTCGGCCTGCTGGAGGCCGAGGCGCGTGTCGCCGATCTGAAACCACACGCGGCCAGTGGTCCGGTCGCGCAGCGACTCCGTGCCGTACAAGATCCGGTAGAAGCGCACGCCCTTCTCCAGATCGGCCACGTGCAGCAGCACGTGATCGACGCCGAGCGGCTTGACGAGCCCCTTCCGCGACGGGACCAGATCCGACGGCACCGCGGCGGTGACGAGCGTGTCGGGCGCGGGCAGGAACTGGATCTCGATGCCGTCCGGATCCGAGAAGATGCCGCCGACGCCGCCGCGCCCGCCGATTTTCCCGAGCCCTTCCTTGGCGACGGCGTCGTCGAGCGCCGCCGAGATCGCTGTCGCATCGCGCCGGTAGTCGAACACCGACGTGCAGAAGTGGCCGATGTAGGTGCCACGTCCGCGCGAGTCGCCGATCGCGAGATAACCCACCTGCCGCGTGTCGGCCGGCAGTTCCCCGAAGAGCACGAAGTAGCGGAACCCGCCCTGGAACGGCTGCGCGTGCAGCGTGGTGTTGAAGAGGCCCATGTAGAAACGCGCCGACGACTCGACGTTGGGCACGATGACGTCGAGGTGATCGATCTTCGGCGTGCGAATCGGCAACAGGTTCGCCGGGGGCGCCTGTCCCGCCCATCCGATTCGGGGAACGGCCAGGGCGCCAAGCCCGGCCATGAACGCGCGGCGTGTGGTCTCGGTCACGCGGGCATTCTCGCCCGGATGCCGCTCGAGGTCGAGCGCGTCAGGTTCGTTTGAGTGGAATTTGCAGAGGCGCCGGCGCCACCCCGTTGTGGTATCACTTACGCCCCATGACCGTTGCGACCACGTCGTCCAACGCTTCGGATCCCGCGACCCTTCTCGCGCACGCGGCGGCGATTCGTCCGATTCTCGAACGCAACGCCGACGCCACCGACGCGGGGCGGCGCCTGGCGGACGAGAACGTCAAAGCCTTGATCGACAGCGGGCTCTGCCGGCTCATGGTGCCGGCGCGATTCGGCGGCCATCAGACGAGCATTCGCACCTATATCGACGTGATGGCCGAAGTCGGCCGCGGGTGCGGCGCCACCTCGTGGGTGGCCAGCTTGATCAACGTGTGCGCGTGGCTGGCGGCGCTCTTTCCCGAGCAGGCGCAGGCGGATGTCTGGGGCGCCAACCGCGACGCCTGGATTGCCGGATCGCTCGCGCCCAACGGCTCCGCCCTGGCCGTCGACGGCGGCTGGCGCGTGACCGGACGCTGGCCGTGGGCGTCCGGCTCGCTGCACGCGCAGTGGGCCGCGTGCGGCATCCACATGAAGAACGAGCGCGGCGAGATGGCGAACTTCGGCCTGTCGCTCATGCCGATGGGGGAGTTGACCATCGAGGACACCTGGTTCATGGCCGGCATGAAGGGCACCGGCAGCAACACCATCGTGGCCAAGGACGCCTTCGTGCCCGCGCACCGGTTCCTGCCGTACCCCGACGCCTTCGCCGGCCGCTATCGCACCGAGCACACGGATGAAGCCGTCTACCGCGCGGCGCTCGTGCCGGTCACGGTGCTGATCCTGGCGCCGTCGCAGCTCGGCGTCGCGCGGGCGGCGCTCGATCACGCGATGGCGAAGTCGAAGACGCGCGGCATCACCCACACCAACTTCCCGACGCAGGCCGAGTCGGCGGGTTTTCAAATGCAGATCGCCGAAGCGGCGATGAAAATCGATACCGCCGCATTGCACGTGGCGCGCTCGGCGGACGATCTCGATCGCTGCGCGGGCGACGTGCGGCAGATGACCCTGGTCGAGCGCGCACGCGTCCGGATCGACACGGCGCTGGCGGCGAAGTACTGCCGCGATGCGGTGGAGATCCTGGTACAGGCCCACGGTACGTCCAGCCTCGCCGATTCCAACCGGATGCAGCGGCTGTGGCGCGACGTCCACACGGCCAGCCACCACGCGATCACGGAGTGGCAGGTGAATCTGGAGGTCTACGGCAAGGCGCTGCTCGGCATCGAGCCGAACATCACGCACCTCATCTAAGGTTGTAGAGGGGCACCTTCAGGTGCCCCTGCAGGCGGACCTGAAGGTCCGCCTCTACGTACTCGCGATCACACGTCGTCGCGGCCGATGTTGACGATGAAATAGGTGGCGCGGGTCGTGCCGACGTTCTTGGCGTTGTGCAGCTCGTTCGACCCGATGACGCCCACGTCGCCCGGCCCGAGTCGATAAGGCTTCCCGGCGATGGTCAGCTCCATCGTGCCCTCGCGGATCAGCATCATCTCTTCGCGCAGGTGCTGATGCGGCGGGTGGTTCACCTCGCCCGGCGCGATGTCGCTCTGATGTGATTCGATCTTGAAGCCGGTGTGCGTCTTGGCGGTGAACATCCGCTTCTGACGGTTCTGCCCGTTGGTCGTCACCGGCAGCTCGTCGTACTTGAAGTGCTGCGTGCGCATCACGGGCAGGCGCTCCACCGCGTTGTCGGCGGCGGGCGCGGGGGCTGTTTGCTGGGCGTCGAGGACAGCGTCGTGAACGACGGCGCTGGCGGCCACGAGTGACGGAAGTAAAAACCCCAGGTCTCGGCGGGTGCACTTCATGTGGTGCCTCCTGCGACCTGCTTGTATTGTACGACGCGGCGCAAGTCCAGAACAGACTGCCGCCGGCCGCCCGCGTCCGCTAGAGTGGCCATCGTGTTCCTTCAACGCATCCTCGACACGCCTCATCTGGCGCGAGCCGTTTCCCGGCTCCAGCCGGCGCTGCTGCATCGCGTCATCCAGCATGTGGGCCTGGAGGACGCCGCCGAGCTGGTCGCGCTTGCGACGCCGGAACAGTTGACGCGCGTGTTCGATCTGGACCTCTGGCCGTCCACCCGGCCTGGGGTTGAGGAGCAGTTCGACGCCGCCCGGTTCGGCACCTGGCTGCAGGTCCTGATCGAGGCTGGCGCCGACGTGGCGGCCGGGAAGCTCGCGGCAATGGCGCCCGACGTGGTGATTGCCGGGCTCGCGCAGCACGTGCGCGTGTTCGACCTGTCGACGGTGATGCCGTACATCACGCTGGAGGGGGAGTTGGCCGGCGGGCGCGTCGAGAATCGGGCGCGCACGTATGACATCGGCGGCTACCACGTCGTGGCCGGGCGCGAAGACGCTTGGGATGCGATCGTCGAGGTGTTGCTGGCGCTCGAGGCCACGCACCCCGACGGGTTCCATCGGCTGATGATCGGCTGTCGCACGGTGTCGAGCGCGCGGCCGGAAGAGAGCGGCATGCACCATCTGCTCGACGACCCCGACCAGGCCATGTTCGATCTGGCCGCCGAGCGGGAACGGCGGCGCGAGCAGCAGGGCTACGTCACGCCGGTGCAGGCGCGCGCGTTTCTCGAGCTGGCCCGGCGTCCGGCCACGGCGGGGACCGCCCAATCTGCAGGTTCAGTCGCGCGAGCCTACTTTCATTCGCTCGAGGAGCCGGTGCCCGTCGAGCCCCTCGCGGATGCCGGCGAGGCGGATGCAAGCGGCGACGGCGTCGCCGCGGTGGTCGAAGTGCTGATCGACTCGGGGGTCCTCGCCCCGACCGATCGCGCGCTGCTCGCCGGATCTTTCGACGAGGCCCCGCGTCTGGCACGTATCCACGCGGCGCTGCGCGTCGTCGTCGAACGCGATCCCGCGCTGTACGCGCATCGAAGCGGTGAGTTGGGCTACCTCGCCAACACGCTCCTATCGGGATGCTCGCTGCAAGGCCGCGCGTTTACGCCGCAAGAGGCGTCGGATGCGGTGCTGGCGGTGTGCAACCTCGGGCTGGAAAACGGGGCGGAAGGGGCGTCCGACGACGTGCTCGTGGCGCACGATCTCGTCGCGGTGTTCCAGGTCGGCTGGGCCACCCTGCACGACAAGGTCGGCCTGGCAGCGGCCCGGCGGCTGATCGAGGTGCTGGCGCTCCTGCGCCCGCACGATCGCGACACGCAGATCGGGCTGGCCAGACTGCGTCGCGAGCTCACGAAGCACGTCGAGGCGGGCATGCCGTGGCGCGCCCGCGCGTCGCTCGAGGTGATCGCCGACCTGGACCTGTTGGCCCATGCGGGCCTCTCCGGCCTGCTCGACGAGTGTCCCGTGATTCACGGGGCCGTTGCCGCGTCATCCGGGCCGAAGCCGCTCACGGTCAGCGCCTCCGCGTTCGAATTCGTCTCTGAGAATTCGCAGATCCTCGCGGTCGAGGCCTTCATGGCGTCGCTGCCTCAGCTCTTGGCGTCCTGAGGTATGAGCTGGCGGATGGCCCCCATGTGATACGCCGTGTGCGCGATGCTGCTCATGTAGCCGCTCAGCGACATCGCGTCCCACTCTCGCGGTGCTTCCAGTCGCGCCTGCCACTGACGCGCCTGTTCCTCGAACGCCTGCCGCAACGTCCGCCATTCGTCGTCGTTCACCTGTTGATGGCTCCAGCTCTCGGCGAAGCTCGCGTCCGCGAACGCGTTGGGATCGCCGGCGGCCCACCGGTTGAGCAGCGTGAGCCCGAACCGCAAATGCTGGACGTGCCCGGCCACCGACGAACGTCCGTTCGGGCGCGCGCTGGCTTTCTCCGCCGGCAGCGCCGCGAGCCATCTGAGGAGCCCCGGGTCGCTGGCATCGACGATGAAGGCCATGTCGCCGGGCGGCCCGTCGACGATCTCGCGAAACAGGCTGGTGAGCACCTGCGGTAGAAGGGCGGCGAGTTCCATGGGCGGGGATGATACGCCCGGTAACGGCTGGGGCTCCCGGCGCCGAAACACCCTGCGTGAAGTGTCCCCACTGCGGGATCGTCAATTTTGCCGATGGCGGCGCGTGCCGGCGCTGCGGCGAGGTGGTGTGGGCGCCGCGGCCGGCGGTGTCCGCGGCGGTCGCCGCCAACGAGCCTTCGCTCCTCAGGCGGGCCGCTGCCATCGCGGGCACCGTGATGGCCGTTCTCTTCCTCTGGTGGGCGTCGCTCTATGCCACCTCGGAGGGGCTCGACCCCGATCAGCAGGTGATCGTGTATCGCGCCGTCGACCTGCTGGAGGAAAAGGGATTCCGCAAGGAAGTGTTCGCGCTGCGGAACATGGCGCGCTTCCGCTCCACCGACAACTGGTGGAATCTCTACAACGAGCACTACCAGGCGTACGCCGCCACCAACTTTCCGTTCGAGATCGTCACCATCTATCCCTGGTTCTTCGACCTGCCCAAGGACGACATCGAGCGCGCGGTCATCCTGCTGCACGAGGCCCAGCACCTGATGGGGGCCGGCGAAGAGGAGGCCCTCCGCCGAGTCTGGGCTCTCAAGGGCCGGCTGGACTGGACGGCGGAGCGCTACGGCCGGAGCAAGGTCTGGAAAAACACGCGCGAGTGGACCCAGACCAGCGCCCCGGACCTGTTTAGCTGCAAGGACGTCGAGATCGACTGCACCAGGTGAACCTGGAGAGGGCTGAGGGGCTGGGGGGCTGAGGGGTTGAGAGGAAGATTCAGGAGGCCGATTGGCGTTAACATTTCCGGCGTGAAAAGGGCCCCTGTCTTCGCCGGTCTCCTCGCAATCACCTGGGTTGGTTTTGTCGCGGCGCAGACGGGAGGGGCACCCAAGCCGGCCCCGAAACCGGCCTCGCAGGCGCCCGTCGCGAAGCCAGCCGCGAAGCCGGCCGCCAAGCCGCCGGCTCAGGCGGTATCCGCCGTCCAGGCGCCGCCCGCCACCAGTGGCAGTCCGGCTGCCGCGCGCGCCCTCCTCGACCAGTACTGCGTCACCTGCCACAACGCGCGGGTGAAGACGGCCAACCTTCTCCTCGACCAGCTCGATCTGCAGCACCTCGGCGATCACGTGGACATTGCCGAGACGCTGGTCCGCAAGGTGCGCGCGGGGCTGATGCCGCCGCCCAGCGCCCGGCGCCCGGATGCGGCGGCGCTGCAGGCGATGGTCACCTGGATGGAAGGCGAGCTCGATCGCTCCGCCGACACGCACCTGCCCGCGCCAGGCCTGCACCGGTTGAACCGGACCGAATACACCAACGCCATTCGCGATCTGCTGTCGCTCGAAGTGGATGCCAGCAAGTTCCTGCCGGCCGACGACTCCACGCGCGGCTTCGACAACATCGCCGGCGCGCTCACGATGTCGCCCGCGCTGATGGAGGCGTATCTCTCGGCCGCCGGCAAGATCAGCCGGCTGGCGATGGGCGACGTGAACGCGGCGTCGCAGGCGGTATTCGAGGTGCCGCCCGACACCGCGCAGAACCACCACATCGAAGGGCTGCCGTTCGGCACGCGCGGCGGCATCCTCATTCGCCACCAGTTCCCGGTCGACGGGCAGTACACGTTCAAGGTCAAGGGCGTCACCGGCTACTTCCAGGCGGTGCTGGGCGGCGTCAACGGCGAGCAGCTGATCGTGACCGTGGACGGCGAGCGCGTGGCCCAGTTCGACTGGGACAAGGAAATTGCCGGCACGACCGGTCTGGGCAAGTCCACGCCGAAGATTCCGGTGAGCGCGGGGCTGCACACCGTGGGCGTCACGTTCCTCGCCACCAACGACGTTCCTGGCTCTGAGCTCAATCGCCCGTTCCAGCGGACGATGAACACGCCGGGCTCGATTCCCGGCTTCCTGTTCTATCCGCACGTCGGTCAGGTGCAGATCGAAGGGCCCTACGACATCAGCGGCGCCGGCGACACCGCGTCGCGCCGCGCCATCCTGTCGTGCCGGCCGAAGACGCCGGCCCAGGAGCCGGCGTGCGCGCGCACGATCGTGTCGTCGCTCGCGCGCAAGGCGTTCCGCCGTCCGATTGCGGCCGCCGACCTCCGCGTGCTGATGCCGTTCTACACCGCCGGCCGGGGCGAGGACGGCACTTTCGAGGCCGGCATCGAGGCGGCGCTGCAGCGCATCCTCGCCGACCCCGAGTTCATCTATCGCGGCGAGCCCGAGCCGGCCGCGCTGCGCCCCGGCCAGACTTATCCGATCAGCGACCTCGCCCTCGCGTCGCGCCTGTCGTTCTTCCTGTGGAGCAGCATTCCCGACGACCGCTTGATCACGCTGGCGGCGCAGGGGCGCCTGAAGGATCCGGCAGTCCTCGAGCAGCAGGTGCGTCGAATGCTTGCCGATCCGAAGTCCGAGGCGCTGGTGCGCAACTTCACCGGCCAGTGGCTCGGCGTGCGGTCGCTCGCCGCGAGCGAGCCGGTGGTCAACCTGTTCCCGGACTTCGACGACAACCTTCGCGAGGCGTACGAAAAAGAGATCGAGCTCTTCTTCGGCGCCATCGTGCAGGAGGACCGCAGCGTCCTCGAACTGCTCGACGGCAACTTCACGTTCGTGAACGAGCGGCTGGCGAAGGAATACGGCATCCCCAACATCTACGGGCCGCACTTCCGCCGCGTGACGCTGCCGCCGTCGCTCGAGATGCGGCGCGGCCTGCTCGGAAAGGGCGCGCTGATGACGGTGACGTCGAACGCGGCGCGCACGTCGCCGGTCACGCGCGGCAAGTGGTTCCTGCAGACGTTCCTCGGCGTCAGCCCGCCGGACCCGCCGCCGAACGTGCCGGCGTTCGTCGAGCGCGCCGCCGACAGCACCGGCAACACCAAGCCGCCCACGATGCGGCAGGCGCTCGAGAAGCACCGCATCAGCCCCACATGCTCGGCGTGCCATCAGATCTTCGAGCCGATGGGGCTCGCGCTCGAGAACTTCGACGCCGTCGGGTCCTGGCGGACGCTCGACGAGGGGCAGCCGATCGACGCCTCGGGCGTGCTGCCGGACGGCACCAGAGTGAACGGCGTGAATGATCTGCGCAAAGCGCTCGGCAACTACTCCACGCAGTTCGTGCAGGTGGTATCCGAGAAGCTGCTCACCTACGCCGTCGGGCGCGGCACCGAGCACCAGGACATGCCGCGGGTGCGCGCCATCACGCGTGATGCGGCGGCAAACGGCTACAAGTTCTCGTCGCTGGTGCTGAGCATCGTGAAGAGCGACATGTTCCGGATGAACCAGAAGGCCGT
>Ga0068867_100001457_pt1 | contig 16397 bp, 11 predicted proteins | sample KBSMisM32_FD_65649 | JGI IMG/M metagenome (GOLD analysis project Ga0068867, IMG submission 65649) | Miscanthus rhizosphere microbial communities from Kellogg Biological Station, Michigan, USA - KBS Miscanthus M3-2 | ecosystem: Host-associated > Plants > Roots > Rhizosphere > Soil ...
CTCCCAGGAATCAATATCCATTGAATTCGATTCCGGGAGTTCACGCCATTGGCAATCGCCCGCAAAACCCAACGTTCATGCGGCTCGCCGAGGTTTTGCAGGCCGGACGCATGAGGTCGCCGGCGGCTTCGCGACACGGCCGCACTGCGCTTCGCACGCGACCGCGAGTGCCGTGAGACATCGACGAAGGGCGCCCTGCCCGCGACGCCAGGGGGCACTGGCGCCGCGCGACGCAGGCCCTCGATTGGGGAGCTCGATGCGGCTGGCCTCAACTGCCCGTTTCCATGGCACGTGCGCTCAAGCTGGAGGTCAGCCGCTTGCGCAGGAGCCGTTGCATTTCTTCTCCGATGTCATTGGCCTCCGCGGCCCGCACGAGTGCATTGAGCACATTGGCCTTGGCCAGCTTGTAGTCGGCCTTGGGCAGGACGCTGGCTAGCCAGGCGAATTCCTGTTCGATGGCGCAGTCCGCGCCCTTCTGTGGCGGCATGCGCGGCGGCGTCGCTTGCATCGGCGAGTCGGGATTCACGCTGCTGAGCCAGGCATGCAACGCAGCTCCCCCAGTCACGTGGTGCCAGACATCACCCCGCGTCGAACTCGAATCGTCCTGCGGCGGTTCAACGACACCGCTGCGCAGCGATGCCAACGCGATGCAGGCGTCGCCAAGGGACACGGTCTTCGCCATGATCGGGTTCTCCGCGAAGTCGTTGTCGCCAGTGGCCAAGGACCACCCGTTGGGATTGATGACGCTCAGCCGAACTGCCGTGTCGGACAGCCGCGTGGCGGCGACGGCGACGCGGTGAGTCTCCGAATCGCAATCGGTCGGCCAGCGCAGGAGCCTGACGCGTACCAGCAACTGCTCTCCCTGCGCCAGGTACTGCATCTGTTGCGCGAGATCCTGGGCCGCTTGCTCATCGACGCTACCCTCCGTGGTCTCGTACGCGTCATCCTCGCCCACCGAGGCCAGGGTGAATTGGAGGAACGGTCTTTCCAGCGTTCGCACCGCACGGCCCAGGGCGTCGGGATCGGTACAGTCGTCCTCGATGTGCCGCAGCGCAGCCAGCATGAGATGCGAAAAGACGACTTCATCCTCCCAGAGCGCCCCCATGTTCCCGCCCCCTGCGACTTCGGCCAATCTCTTGAGCATCGGCGCATCCAGCCTTGGAGCCTCCTCCATCAGCCGGGGCTTGACAAGAGCACGGCCGGTACGTTTCGATGTCGTGGCCACGTCGACGTCGATGGGGCCGGGCTGAACCGACAGCTTGTCCGGATGCCGGAGGCATCGCTCCTCCAGCGGACCGTCAACCTGGGCCGCGAAGAAGGCCGGCGGCAGGCCTGACTGGTAGACCACGGTACCGCTCGTCTTGCGGCCATCCGGCCAGCGCAGCACGGCGGCGCGCCGTGGCATGGACTCGCCGGTCGCCGCCGGCGCGCTCGAACCCGCGCGCGTCGAAGGGAAGTCATCAGGCATCGATGCGGACGATGACCCGCCTGCCGTCGGCGGCACCCTGGCTGCGTGGCTCGGCACTGAACCGGTCGGCGTGTACGCCGCTGAAGACGCGTTCTTTGATAACTTGCAGCCCATGGCATCTACGAGAATGGGAAGTTCCTGCACCCTATCCGATTCAGCCCGCATCGCAGGTCAAGCGTGCGAAGGGAAGTACGCGCCAACGAAAGGGGGCCGGAAGACAGTGTCGCGGCCAGGTGACCGACTATCACGCAATGCAGTCCAACGCCGACGGCGGTGTACGCCATGGCGGCACAGGGGAGCACGCGAATGCCGCGGCGCTCGGTCCGATCGATGGGTGGAACGGCATGTGCCGCCCGATGAGGCCGATGGGCGGATCCTTGGCCATCGAGGGCGCACCCCATTCCGTCGCCTCCACCGGCGGACGACGTCCGGAGGGCTCGGCAAATGGCCGCGGCGTTTGCCTTGCCGGCGCGGTGAGGGACATTCCAAGGCATGTGGGGAGCTCCGGCTCCGCTGTACCAAGCGGCACGGAAATTTTCGGCGGTTTGCGCTTAGAACCCCGCGATGCGTCGGCGTTCTTCGTCCAGTGCGAGCGCGACCTCGGCTCGAATGCGTTCTGGCGTGGCCTGCGGCTTGTTGTCTGCGATCTCCATGAGGAGGCCTCTCATTGCGGCATGGGAATCCTACATGTGGCGGTTCGCATCGCTCTCGCGATCAATGTTTCGAGGGGTCGGTCGAAATCGGCTGCTCGTGTCAGCCTTTCCGGTTTCTGAGGGAGTTTGGGTGGGCTTTACGTTTGCGCCGGCAACCTGCCGTCCCGACGATGGCTTTCTCCAAAACCAAGTCCGACGCATGCCATGACAGTCTTTAGCCGTGAATCGCCCACCAACGGCCCCTCGGGGCTCCCCTGCGCCACATCGGCCTGCAGCGCGTCGAAGATCAGTTCAGGCACTGGCAAGCGCGCGGGCGCGTCGTGCCCGACCGGGGGCAACGCCCGGTCGTGGCCGAGGACTGCCGCCTGCCCCGGCTCGATGAAGAGGAACTGCGAGCGACCACCGCCGCGCCAATGAAAGCGTTGTTCGTCACCCGAGCGCCACACCGAAAGACCGACCGGCATCTCATGCCACCCACGCCGCCCCAGCGTGCGACGTGCTTCCCGATGCATTCCGCGCTGAAGGCAGTAGCGCTCGTGCCCGTGGGCGACGATGCCTTCGTCTGCTCCGAGGGTGTCGGTGAAGCAGGCACCCTGCCAACCTGCCCGCGCACCGTCGAGCAAGAAGCTCGGCATGACGGACACGGAATACAGGCCCTGGGGTCCAGCCACCGGCGCACATCCATATGCGCAATCCGAAGTTCACGCGAACGCGGCTGCTGCCTACCCTGTGCCCCTATCCCTCACTGCACAGGAGCAGACATGACGCAAGCGCAATGGCACTTCGAGACCCTGTCGGTCCACGCCGGCTACAAGCCGGATCCGACCACCAAGGCGGTGGCCGTGCCCATCTACCAGACGGCCGCCTATGCATTCGACAGCGCGCAGCACGGTGCCGACCTGTTCGACCTGAAGGTGCCGGGCAACATCTACTCGCGCATCATGAATCCGACCAACGATGTGCTGGAACAGCGGCTGGCGGCGCTCGAAGGCGGCGTGGGTGCACTGGCGCTGGCCTCGGGCCAGGCCGCGGTCACGTACTCCATCCTCACCATTGCCGAGGCCGGCGACAACATCGTCTCGTCCACTGCGCTCTACGGGGGCACCTACAACCTCTTCGCGCATACCCTGCCGCAATACGGCATCAACACGCGCTTTGCGGACCACCGCGACCCGAGCTCCTTCGAATCGCTGATCGACGCCAGGACGAAGGCGGTGTTCGTCGAATCGCTGGGCAATCCGCAAGGCAACATCACCGACATCGCGGCCGTCGCCGCCATCGCCCACAGGCACGGCGTGCCGCTGATCGTCGACAACACCGTGCCTTCGCCCTATCTCAGCCGCCCGATCGAGCACGGAGCCGACATCGTCGTGCACTCGCTCACCAAGTACATCGGCGGCCACGGCAACAGCATCGGCGGCGCGATCGTCGACTCGGGCAAGTTCCCCTGGGCCCAGCACAAGGAACGCTTCAAGCGCCTGAACGAGCCCGACGTGAGCTACCACGGCGTGGTCTACACCGAGGCACTCGGCCCGGCCGCCTACATCGGCCGCGCACGCGTCGTGCCGCTGCGCAACACCGGCGCGGCGCTGTCGCCCTTCAACGCCTTCCTGATCCTGCAGGGCCTGGAGACGCTCGCGCTGCGGCTGGACCGCATCAGCAGCAACGCCGTGAAGATCGCGCAGCACCTGAGCGTGAACCCCAAGGTGTCGTGGGTGCAGTACGCCGGCCTCGAAGACCACCCCGAGCACCACCTGGTGAAGAAGTACCTGTCGGGCAAGGCCTCGGGCATCCTGACCTTCGGCGTGAAGAGCGCACCGGGCGATGCGCGCGCGGCCGGTGCACGCTTCCTCGACAAGCTGCAGCTCTTCACCCGACTCGTGAACATCGGCGACGTGAAGTCGCTGGCCACGCACCCGGCGTCGACCACCCATCGTCAGCTGAGCCCGCAGGAGCTTCAACGCGCGGGTGTGGGCGAAGACACGGTTCGCCTGTCGGTGGGTATCGAGCACATCGATGACCTGATCGCTGACCTCGACGAGGCGCTGGCCGCCGTGTGAGGGTCCCCATGCGGCGTGGCCGAACGGGTCACGCCGCATGGGGTCGAGTTCACAGGCAAAACCGAGCGCCACGTTCGCCTGGCCGTTGTCAATTTCGCCTGGGCATGCCGCGCACGGTCCTCGGGAGAGATCATGGCCGGATAGCGACAAGAGGTACGCCATGTTCGGACAAATCTTCAAGGTCAGGCGCAGTCCGCGGCCCGCCGGCGCCGCGGCTGCGGCAAGGTCCAACCCATACCGCAGCGCGCAGACCAACGACAGCTATCACGCGCTGTTCTGCGACGATGCCAAGTTCTACTCGCCGCGAACCGGCGAGCGCTTCATGGCATGGCATGCGGTGCTGGGCAACAGCAACGCATCGCCTGCGGCGGTGCGCGCCCTTGCACTCGATCCGCGAGCGCCTTCGGCCGCGCGCGCACTGGCTTGGCATTGGCTGCGCCTTCGAAGCCACGGCGTGCCACCGCAACAGCTGAACGGCCTGGTGGTTGAGACCGGGCACGCGCAGGGGCTCGACACACTGGCGGTCTATGCCGACGGGTCAGTGCGGCACTTCGAGCCGACCGGCGCGCTGGTCTGTGTGCAAGCTCAGGACATGCAGATGCAGTTCGCCGCGATGCGAGCCACGGCCCTTGCTCAGTCCATGCTGCGTACGCTGCCGCGGGCATGGGGGAGGCAGGCAGCCCCGGTGACACCAGGCAGCGTGCGTCTGAGCTTTGTGGCGTCCGACGGCCTCTATGTCGATGAAGGCCCGCTCTCGCTGATGGTGCACGAGCGCCTGGCAGGTCGTGTCATCGGCCAGGTCGACGACTTGCGGCAACTGGTGCGGGCTGTGCGACGCCATCCTCGCGCGCGCCAGTTGGCGGACGAGACCATGGCGCAGGCGGCTTGACTCCCTGGCACCGTTACCGCGACGATGCTCGGAATTTTCCAGGCTGAGCTTCTGTGCCGATGCCGCGCCAGGCCGACTGCATCCGCTCCTCGATCCGGACCTTTTCGGCGGTGGCCATCACCCCGGTGGACTCACCCAGGGCGAGCAGAGTGCTCAGGCAGGCAGATTTGGCGAGCTTGTAGGCGTCCCTGGGCAAGGTCGTCGCCAGGAGGGCGAAGACCGATTCGATGGTGCACGAGCCGCCCTTCTGAGGAACTTGCATGAAGGGCCTGTCGCCGTGGTAGGCGCTTGACAGCGGCTTGCCGGGCTGCAGCGACTTCATCCATTCGGTGAAGATGGTGCCGGCTTCAGGCATGACGGGATGGTCCGCGTGGCTTTTCGGCACGTAGTTGCTGCAGGTGTTCTCGAACGACGTGCCGGAGAAGAAGCGCTGCAGGCCTTGCTCGATGTGGTGGATCGGCAGGTCGACGAACCGGCCGACCTGCTCGTCGATGGGATTGACGAAGCTGAGCCGTGCCAGGCCATGCTCTCTTCTCGAAACCGACAGGCCTGTCATGTGCGAGCCTGCGAAGTTGCCATTGGTGATGAGGAAAAGGGCGTGTCCCCCGTCTGGCAGCCGACGCAGTGTTTCGCCAAGTTCGTGGGCGCCGGTGACGCATTGCACGGAGAACCGTTGCACGAGGTCGCCCTCCGCGTTTCGGCTCGGCGACCGGTAGACCCCGATCTGTCTGCAGTTTCCAAGCGCGGTCGCCACTGACAGCATGGCGCCCTCGTGGCCGGACAGCGGCGCGCATTGCCTGAGCGCTTCCGAGAAGACCCGGGTGGCAAGGGCCGCAGCCCTCGCACCCACGCCCGATCCGACGTCGCTTGCCGCTTCACGATTGAAGCTCGTCACGTACAGCACGTCCTTCAGGGTTTTCCTGACGGGCACGGGCACTGCCGGTTCGAAGGGATCCTGGATGTCGATGGCGAGTTCGCCTCCACGAACCAGCCCCATGCGCTGCGGATCGCAGGCGGCCTGCAGTTCCTCGAGAGAGCATCGGACGGCATCACGGCGCTGTGTGCCAGGGTGCAAAGCAGACGCGGCCAACCCCGACAAGTGCTGGCGCGGGGGCATCGAGACCGCGCTGACGGACCGAGGAAGCCCTCGCAAATCTTGATCTTGCGAATGCGTGGCGACCGCCAAAGTGGCTTCGGGTCTCAAGGGGGGCTGCGGCAGTGGGGAGGCCGCCTCGCTCACGGACGTTGGCTGCCGCCTGTCGGCGCGCTGACCTGAAAAGCAGATTCCCATGGCACATGGCTTCCATCGAATCTTGCAGTCTTGCAGGTGTCATCAATGGCCTCACGGTCGGAACGAAAAGCGCGGGCGGAATGCGAACCTGTGCGAGCCATCTTGCGCGCTAAGGCGACGCGATGGGTGCCTTGCCAGGTCGGCGGGCCCGGCAAACGTCAGATCGCGAATCGTTCGGTCATGGTTTCGACATGCCTTCGATTGCAGTGCGAAAGACACTGTCGATGCAATGACGACAGCGGGCGGCCACAACATGAACAGAATCCGACTGCTCTTTTGGGCGGACCTTCCCGCGGAATTCCATCAGCTCAGGTTCCGTCGCGCGATGGCTGCGATGTCGGCGCGTCCCATCGATGAGCATCGCTTGTCAAGGGAGTGCGGCATCGATCGACAGGAAATGCCGGCCTTCCTGGTTGCCTTGCGTCGCGCAGGCGCGATTGCCGTGCATGCTCCCCTGCGGGCGGATTACATGCGCAGGAATCATCGCTCTCGCCGCGGTGGGTCGAACGCCGGCACTGTGTGGGGGTTCCTGGCCTGGTTGCGGACTTGGCGTGGTGCCGAAGCCCTCAAAGGCCGAGGAGCGCGTCGTGGGTAAGGTCCTGCTGATGCCAAAGCCGGCGGATCGCCCGGCACCGAAGTTTAAAAAGCCAAGCCATGTCTTTCACTGACGACTTCGAAATGTCGCCCCCGCTGTCCGCTTTCCGAGGCGCCATCCCGGGCCGGGCGCCGCGTGTCATGAACCACCATGATTGCTTCCGCATGGAGACCCTTGACGACATCCGTGCATGGGTCGCGAACGTGTCGGCCGCACCGATCGCCCGCAGTCAGATGCCATGGTCCGTGGCGCAGACGATCGACCATCTGGCCCAGAGCGTCGAGATGAGCGTGCGAGGCTACCCGCTGCACAAGAGCAGAGCCTTCAGGCGTACCTTGGGAGCGGCCATGTTCGCAATATTGAAGGCTCGCGCAGCCATGTGGTCTCATGACCTCACCGAGCCGATGCCTGGGGCCGCCCGGTTCCTGCCCTCGTTGGCAGTGCATGGCGCCTGCAGAAGGTTGCTGGCGGCGCTCGACCTGTTCGAGCTCTCCCCAGACCCACTGCAGGAGCACTTCATCTACGGGCGACTCACTCGCGATGAGTACATCGTCGCGCATTGCATGCATGTCCAGGCGCATGCGCGCGCGATCCAGCTCGTGGCCGCGTGATGACCGTTACGCCGCCAAGCCCCGCCGAAGCGGCTGCGCCCCGATCGTGAGGCGAACCTGGGTGCCCTCGCCGGGCAGGCTCGACACCTCCAGCGAGCCACCGACCAGGTTCGCACGCTCTTCCATGCCCAGCAGGCCGTAGCCATTGCCGCGCTGCTCGGGATCGAATCCTGCGCCGTCGTCGACGATGCTGAGCTCCCAGCGCTCGCCCAGGGGATGCAGAGCCAAGGTCACGCGACGGGCCTGTGCATGCGCAGCCATCTCATCGAAGCGCTCCAGTGTGATTGCAGCCATCACCTGCCGCGAAAGCTGCCGCAGCCGCTCAGCGCGCGCATCGGCCGACAGCGCTGCCGTCCGGGCGCGGGCATCGCGAAGCATGCTCGTGGGGTCGTCGTAGATGTCGCGCTCGATCTCGGCGACCGCTGCAGGCGCCTGCGAGCCGGCATGTACGTCGCACCATGCCGCGCCGACGATCAGCAGCACCGCGAGCCTTCTTTTCATCGCTGCATCGATCCGATCATGACAATTTGGCGCCGATGGCGATGATTGGCGGGTGCACTCTCTCGAGCCCAAGACCGCAGACGACATCCTCGCGAGCATCGAGAGATTTTGCCTGCCAACTTCTAACTCACGACACTAGTTGCGATGGCGCGCACTACTCGCGGCCCATGCCGAATCGATTTTTGCCTGCTTTCCGCGCGCATCTTCGACAAGATGGGTCAGTGCCGTGTCTTCGGCCGAGCTGTTGACCTGCACATTCCTCAGTTCCCATTGAAATGTCTTGTCATTCTTTCCGCTCGAAGTCGCTTTCAGTTCATCAAGAAATTGCTTGGCTTCCTCGTGTGTGAACTCGAATTCGCCCATATTTGGATCGAAGAACGTGATCTTGTCCGAGTCTTTGTGTCTGTGCATCGCCATCTCGTGCGACTTGTCGTTGCCCTCGTGGTCGATCCGGACCACGACCACGCTGGCGTAGCCATCCACTTTCGACATCGCCTCCGCCAACTTTGATGCTGACGACGTCAATTTCAAAGGACGCCGGCCCCTGTCCAACCCAAACATCTCGTCCATGTTCTGCCGTGCGGCCTTGGGAACATGGGACCCTGTCTTCTTGTTTTCAACAAAGTCGTCCACATGCGCCTCCATGGATCTCTGGGCGATCAAGGCGTGATTCATGCCTTCAAATGATGCGAGTGTGCTCAGCCGGCAATCGGGACGGACATTCTGCGTGGCGCTGTGAAGCTGCACCCACACAGATGACAGGCCTGAACATAACCCTCCAAGACTGTTTGCATCTTTCCCAAATTGCTTCAACTTCGCGCGAGTCTGATGAAACGCCGCTGTGCGGTGCGTTGTAAGCAACTCTTTGTCAGTCGTCTTGCTGGCACCTGATGCTCGCGGCATTCTCGGAATGCATTGAAGATTCGAAGGGCCTGCCACTTGACGGTTGGCCGACGCGGCAGTGTTGGCAGAGAGCCTGTCGCTGGCGCGAAGCGTCGACAGATGCACGCGCGGCCGCGCGCCTGCTCCGCCTGCCGAAGACTCCGCACCTTCTCGCCCGGGTGGACGGCGGAGCATGGGCATGCCCGGCGGCGGCGTCGGCATGGTCTGTGTGGATGGGCGGCCGGCTACAGACTCGGACGGCGACGGCGACGGCGACGCGCGTGTTCCCTGCCATAGGCGGGAAATGTCAAGCTTCATGGGTTCTTCCTTCTTGGCGGCTCCAAGTGACGGGGTGGGTGCGCGTCCGCACCTACGAAATCGCCGACTGCAGGAGCTTGCGAAGAAGCGCTGGAAGCTTCCCACTCTTGTTTCGGCTCAAGAGCGAGGTCGAACTGCTGGCGTGCGCTTCGGAGTCCTGAATCATCTGCCTCAGAGCTGGTATGCGGTGATCGAGCGGAAGCTCCTCGAGCTTCCTGGCAAAGGTCTGCAGAATCGCTTCACGACTGACATGACGCTTCGTCGGTATCCCGAGTGCGACAGGGCGTTCGAGTACTGCCGGCAAAGCATCTCGGGCCAGCGATTTCAACACTTCGGCGCGGCTGGAAGGGTCAATGTATTCCTGTAGCCTCTTGAGAACCTGATCCACGGCCGCGCGCGCTGCGAGGCCGGGAAGCGCACCCGCCGCGCGAGGCAGCGGCAGCAGCAGCCCCGCCATGCCGCCCACCTCGGCCAAGGCTGCCTGCGAGGCCTGTGGGTTCGCAAGCAGGTTCGCCCGAAGAGAGAGACTGATCGACTTTGGTTGCGAAGCGGAAAGGTTCAGGTGTGCCTCTGCCTCTTCCATGCAACTCACCACAACGTCGAATGCCTTTTGGCGCGCCTCTTCCGTCAAATCGGGGATGGCCGAGGCCAGCTTCGCAATCGCCTTGCTCGATGCAGGCCAGTGTCCCTTGATCAATGCCGCGGCCTCCCCTTGCATCTCAGGCGCCAGGCGCGGAACCGTCTCCATCAATCCTGCAAGCACACCTTCCATCGCACCTGCCGCCCCCCGCGCCTGAGCGGGGGAGGAGCCTTTGATCAATTCGGGCCTGGAACGCACGATTTCCTTCATCTGCGACCACGCAGGCCGCAACTCCGTCTCGGGCAATTCGCAAAGCCGCGCGGCCATGCTTTTCAGCGGGCTTTTGGATGCAATGGCTTCACCGAAATGTAGAACGCGTCCCTGTATAAGACTCAGTAGAGGGTTGAACGATTTCTGCAGCAATTCTGGTTCGTTGGCATCGCACACCATCTGCCAAGCTTTCCCAATCCAGTCGGTTGGATCAATGCGCTTACCCTGGCGGACAAGTTCCGTCACCAATGCCATGCGCTCGTCTGATCCAATCTTCGAGGCCGGTACCTCGGAGATGATGTCGCGCAAGTTGGCGGTGGCATATCCGTCGACTTGGACGCTGTCAAATGATCGAATGATCTTGAGGATTTCATCGGAGGGCCGCTCGTGTGGATGCGCCCATACCGCCTTCGACAGAAGATGCAGACTGGACGCGTCGTACTGCACCTTCTCGAGGGTCGTGTCGAAGACTTTCTGGCGCTGTTGCGCCGACAGCTCTTTGGACGCCTCGAGCACTGCATGCATCGGCGTCGCTCCAGGGGCCGATTGGGGCAGCCAAGACGCAATACCCGCCAAAAGGCCTGCGCGGTGCTCTGGTGGCAGCTGACCTATCACCTTTGCAAGGGTACCCAAAATGCGGTTACGTTCGCCGCTGCCTCCTATGCTCAAAAATCGCTCCACCTGAGCTTCAGCGATCTTGTTTACGACGGCCGGAAGGTCATCACGGTTGCCCTCGTTGATGTTCGCGAGCGCCGTTGCACTCTCTGTACCGAGCCGCTCGGCGACCTCTGTCAACAGATCGGCAGGTAGGTTCGAGCTGCGCGTGGTGTTTGCTTCAAAGCGAACGCCAGTTGAGTCCACTTTAGGCAGCGTCGCGCGCGGCCGACCTGCCGCCGTCGGCTCTGGTGCCGAAGCGCGGCGCTGTTTCAGCCCATCCGGGCGCTCGTGAGTCCGTTGCTCAGGTGCATGGCGGCTGGGCGATGCGGGTCTGCTGCCAGAAGAGCTTTCGTGCTGAAACGGCACGCCAGTGAAGGAAGGGCTTCTGATGTGAGCGGGTTGCATAGGCGTGGTCGGCTGAAGTTGCGCCGGACTGTCCGACGAGGTCTTCCGCGTTTGGCCTGGAACGCGAAGGCAAGTGCAAATTGGCGAAGTTGGCTTGCGACCATCGCATGGGATTCGCCACGCGTCCTTCGGGAAATCACTTCGCTTCTGTGCACAGTATTTCGCGTCTTGCCGCCAGCACACCATGCGGTGCGTAAGGTCGCGCGAAATTTCGAAGGCGGATGGCTGGATGAAGACTCGAAGTCGCCTGTCGCCGTGCGTCAGTGTTCGTTGGTCTTTGAGAGATACGCCGGGACATGCTTGATCGAATTCGCAACAGCCTTGGCCTGAATCGCTACACCGTCGAGACGCCGGTGTCGCAACACCAGGCCAGCGCCAACAAGCGCGACGCCGGTGTGCGCGCCGCCCCACTGCCTCCACGCGCTGTGCCGCAGAATGCCACCGCGATGTCGCCGCGAACCAGACTGCCGGCGAGAGATGCAAGGGCGAGCCCAGTCATCGCCATGACGCCGAGCCCAGCCCGCTCGGAGACGGAGCTGGTCACCGCGCGCAACGACTCCGCCGAAGCCGACGCGGCCTTCGCCACGCACCCGCTGATCGATGCGATGAAGGAGGGCGCAGCGGGACTGCACAGGCTGGTGGACAGCCAGTTCGGTGGCATCGACGAGGTCGTGATCTCGAAGGCGATGCTGAGGCAGGCACTGCGGACGCTATTGCCGCATACCGTGGGCGCCGCCCCGGCGGGGTTGCCCGGCATGCCGGCGGTGCTCATTGCCCAGTCGCTGGCCCTCGTCACGGGTGCGGATGCGACTCGTTCGCTCGCTGCCTTGGGGGCCTTGCGTCGGCTCGACCCGGCGGGCGAGGTCGTTGCCGCATGGCAGCACCGACAGGCGCCTGCCTCCCTGGCCCCCGACGAGGCAGACGCATGGCGTGTCGCGATGGAGCTGGGTGCCACCCCCAGCGGGATGAAGGTTCTGCAGGCGGTTGTCGGCCAGCCGATCGTGCCTGCAAACGAGCGTGATTTCGCCCTGTTGCTCAAAACCGCCTTGGCCATCACAGAGCGCGATGCATCGCTCACGACGCCGCCGGCCATGCTTGCGAGCAACAGCCTGCCCACTGCGTTGCTCGGCGAAGCACTCGACTGCGCCGCAGCGCGCCTGGCAGGCAACGTGCAGGCGGCCCAAGCGAAAGCCTGGGCACTCAATGCCGTGAGGAACGATCTGTTCGACACCGGCCCCGGCACGCCATTCGCCGCCCTCAACGCCCGCATCATGAAGATGGGGCGGTGGATCGACAATGCGGCCGGCGACAAGACGCTGCAGTTGCGCAACCCGATCAAGGGCAAGTCGGCGTTTCGAGCGCTGCGCCACGGCGCGCAGCAGGTCGACCGCGGGACCGCCCTGGGCCGGCATCGCACAGCGCTCGATGCGTCTTTGCGCAAGGCCGCTGCCGAGCTGCGCGCACAACTGGTCCAGCTCGCACCCTTGGCGCGCGCCGGCGGACCCGCTGCGGTCCCCCAGGAATTGTTTCGCGCGGCCGTCATCGACCACTGCCTGGCCGCCGGTGCCGGCGCTGTGCTCGATGGCATGCACTTCAACGCTGCTGCAATCGACGACATCGCCGCCCGCCTCGCAGGCCTGCTGGCCGATGCCAGTGGACAGCCTCACGGTGCCCACACAGAGGACTTGCTTGCTCAGATGAAGAGCCAACCCATTTTCGAATCGCTGGCATCAACATCCATGAGCATGGAACGACTCGGCGCCTGGCTCGACGATGCGCTGAAGACCCATGAGTCGCTGCCCTGGGGTTCGATCGAACCGCGGCCGCGTTGGGCCGATGCAATCGCCAGCGCGCTGGACAAGGCCCATCACGAAATCCATGGGCACGACACCCGCCTGCCGCAGGTGAGCCGCGAGGGAATACGCGGTGCGCTCAAGCACATCGTTGCAAACATCGAGGGCTCGTCTCGGCTGCGCCTGTCCAGCGGGGGCGTTGTCGGCATCGGCTTGCGAAATCTGACGGCGGCTGTGTCGTCGCTGGCGAGCGGCTTCCTGCTGCGCGGCCGGGTCGATGCCCGAAAGCAGTGGGGCCGCCACGCTGTCTTCGAGATCGCCATGCCACCTTACGACATGGAGGTGATGATCGCGACGCAGCGGCAGCGCACGCTCCAGCTCGGCGTCGGCGCCTTCGCCGGGCCGCAGCTGCCCATCGTGAAGGCGGGAGGAAACGTGGACGTCACCGCCTACGGCAGTGAATCGGCCGACCTCCGAGGCGTGACGCTGCGCCTGCCGCGCATTGGCCGCCCAGTCAGCGAGCTTCGTGCCGAATTCGCGCAGCTGGTGGACAAATTGCTGGACGGCACGATGGCCCGGTCCGAACAGGCGGAGGCGCCCTTGCTCAAGCAGCTCTTGCAGGACTTTCCGCAGCTCACCGTCAACCGGATCGGCCGAGCCGGCGACGAGCGCAAGCGGCATGGCATCACCGCTGAAGGCGTGGCGGCGGTCCAGGGATTCGGGCTGCGCGCCGGCGTGAACGCCGGCGCTGCGGTCGAGGCGCAGCGCGGGGTCGTCCGCCACTATGAAGATGCGTCGGGCTGCATGCAGGTCGAGCGACACATTGCCGGCTGGGGTGTGCGTGCCGGCGTAGGCGCGCGCCTGTCGGCTGGCCCGAGCGTCGACGCCGGGCCGGTGAAGCTGTCGTCGGGCAACACCGACACAGTGATCATCGGCGCCGGCGTGGACCTGCTCGTGGCCGGCAGCGCCGAACGCCGCGAGGCGTTGTACCAGGATGGCCGCCTGCACAAGATCTCGTTCAAGGAAACCGAGCACCAGAATCTCTCCAGCTTCCTGGCAGAGGTGGGCATGCGCCGCGACGAGTGGGTCCAGGCGCGCCTGGACGCGCCCGGCACCTCCCGCACTGCCGGTGACGAGCACGCCAGACTGCAACGGTTTCTCGACGAGGTGTCCGGATACATCAAGCCGACGCACACCTTCGCATTCCGCTCCACCATTCGGCCCGAAGCGGCCGAGCGCATCGATGCCTACCACTCGACAAGCCGTCTTGCCCAAAGGATGATCGATCGAGCTGCCGGAGCCCGCGCCGACACCGCCGTGCCGGCGCCAACCGGCGCTCCACAAGCAGCCATCGAGGCCGCGAAGCTGGCGGTCGAAGACGTGTGGTCCGATCCAACATCATTGAAGCCTTATTCGTTGCGCGCCTACGAGCGGGTCTCCACGCAAAACGGCATCGGCTTGAACCTCATTGCGCAGTTCGGCAGCGTGCACGCCGCCGACGCCAGCCACATCGACAACCGGTTGGATGTCGCATAGCGGCGCATCCGCAAGCAACGTCCGCGGCGCGCGGCTTCGGACCGAAGGCGGCGGGGCCTGCGACTTTTGGCGTCGCACGTTCAGATTCCATTGCGGCAACGCATCGACGAAAAAGGTACGCAGACATGACTCCCACTGATCGGCCAGCAGGAGCTCTCGCTCCCCAGCGCTTTCTTCGTTCGGCCCTCGCGGGGATCGTCCTTTCCTGGTGTGGCTGTGCTCTTGCAGGCACCGGCAACGGTGACTTCACGGACTCCAACATCAGCTACGTCGGGCGCTGGGACAAGGCCGACAGCTTGACTTACCGCAGCCATTGGAACGGCGCCTACCTGTCCACCAAGTTCACCGGCACCACGGTCAAGGTGAAGGTGGCCGAGAAGACGACCTTCATGGCCATCATCGACGGTGTCGCCAATACCTACTGGGACGCGACAGGGACCTACAACCTCACGTCCACGCCCCTGGCGAACGGGACGCACACGCTGAAGATCATCGCCAAGTTCCAGGACAGCGAACTGCCGTTCCAGGGCCTGGTGCTGGACGCCGGTGCCTCCACGGTACGGCCCGACCCGCTTCCGCTGGTGGAGTTCATCGGCGACTCCATCACCACCGGCATCTTGACGAACGACACTGCGCCCTCGAGCTACGCTTGGCTCACCGGCGAGAGACTCGGTGCCGATCACACGCAGATCTCCTTCCCCGGCATCACCCTGGTCGACCCGACGTGGGCCAGCCCCAATGTCGTGACGGGCATGGAGTCGCTCTACTTCAAGCTGTGGCAGGCCAACCGATGCACGGACGTGGCGTGTACCGGCAACCCGGCCTGGAACTTCGCCAACTACGCGGCCAAGCTGGTCGTCGTCAACCTGGGCTCGAACGACGGCAGCAAGTCGGTGCCCGGAACGACCTTCCAGAGCCACTACACCACCCTCTTGCAGAACATCCGGGCCAAGTACCCCAACGCCGACATCTTCTCCCTGCGTCCGTTCGGTGGCTACTACGAGACCGAGAACAAGGCAGCGGTGAACGCGCGGGTCACCGCGGGTGATGCCAAGGTGCACTACATCGACACCACCGGATGGCTCACGTCCCCGGACGACTTCAAGGATGGGCTGCATCCCAACGATGCGGGCCACGTCAAGGTCAGCAACCGCCTGCTGCCGATCCTGCTGCCATACATCGGCGTGGTGACACGCAATGACACGAGCTTCAGCTACGACAACACCGCCAACTGGCCCAGCGGCGGGCAGAGCGGCGCCTTCCAGAACGACAACCACTGGTCCAGCGTCACCAACGCCTCCTACCAGGTACCCTTCAGCGGCACGCAAGCCAAGCTGTACGGCGCGCTGGCGCCGGCACACGGCATCGCGGCAGTGTCCGTGGACGGCGGCGCCGAGACCGTCATCGACACCTACTCGGCCGCCCGAAAGGACGATGTGCTGCTGTGGACCAGCCCCGTGCTGGCATCGGGCAGCCACACGCTGAAGGTGCGCAACACAGGCCAGAGGAACGCCAGCTCATCGGGCAACTTCGTCGTGGGTGACCGCGTCGACGTGATCAACGGCGGCGTGAACCTGCTGAGCAATCCGGGCTTCGAGAATGGCCTGGGCGGCTGGACCACGGGCTCGTCTGGCGGCACAGTGTCCACGGCCACGACGCGGCCCAATTCGGGCTCGACCCACCTGGTGCACAGCGGCACGGCCGCGTACTGGGCCTACACCGCGCAGACCCTCACCGGCCTCGCCAACGGGTCGTACACCGTCAGGGCCTGGGTGCGAGGCACCAGCGGTCACCAGCTGTATGTGAAGAACTACGGCGGCAGCTCGGTGTCGGTCAACACCGTGGCTTCGGACGGCTACACGCAGCTTGAGATCAGCAACATCAACGT
>Ga0068867_100001461_pt1 | contig 16361 bp, 15 predicted proteins | sample KBSMisM32_FD_65649 | JGI IMG/M metagenome (GOLD analysis project Ga0068867, IMG submission 65649) | Miscanthus rhizosphere microbial communities from Kellogg Biological Station, Michigan, USA - KBS Miscanthus M3-2 | ecosystem: Host-associated > Plants > Roots > Rhizosphere > Soil ...
ACGGCCGAGGGCGTGATCACGGCCGAGATCACCGGCAGGCGGTCGCCCACCAGCACGCGCGCCTTTTCGCGGTTGCGCACCCGGATGCGGGGGTTCGACAGCAGGTTGGTGGCGGCGTCGTCCTTGCGCGCGGTCAGGGTCACGCTCGGCGAAGGCGAGACGCTGGTGCTGGCGCTGCGGCCGAGCGCATTGCGCAGGTCCGAGAGCGTGAGCGCGCCGCCGGTGGGGTCGATCACCCCGAAGGTGACCTGGCTGGGCCAGTTGATGCCCAGCTCGATCAGGCGGGTGCGCGACACCTCGAACACCTCCAGCTCGAGCACCACCTCCGGCTCGGCGCGGTCGTGCGCCGCGATCAGCTTCTCGGCGATGCGGACCACCTCGGGCGTGTCGCGCATCACCAGCAGGTTCAGCTTCTCGTCGATGAACACGTCCTTCGTCTTGAGCATCGTCTTCACCAGGCTGAGCGTCTGCCTCACGTCCGCGTTTTCCAGGTAGAAGGTCTTCATCACCAGGTCCTGGTACTCGCGCTGCTTGGCGGCGGTGCTCGGGTAGATCAGGACCGTGTTGTCGGACAGCACCTTTTTCTCGAGCTGGCTCGGCAGCAGGATCAGGTCGACCGCGTCCTCGACCGTCACGTCGCGCGCGAAGATGGTGGTCCGCAGGTCGCTGCGGACCTCGCGGTCGAATATGAAGTTGATGCCGGTGGAGCGCGACAGCCCTTCGAACGCCATGCGCAGGCTCGCCTCGCGGAACTGCACTGTGACCGGTTTGGTCAGCCGCGAGCGCAGTACCGGGCCGGCGAACCCGGCCTTCACGCGCTGCTCATCGATCTGGCGCTGCAGCGCCTGGGCATCGGGCTGCGCCGGATTCTCCATCAGCGCGAGGCGCAGCTGCTCGGCGGCGCCGTCGATGTCGCCGCGGCTGAATGCGGCCTGCGCCTCGGCGATCACGCCGGCGAGGCGCCGTTCGGTGTCGATCGCCGCGAGTCCCGCCAGCGCGCGCGGCTCGGTCGGATTCAGCCCGAGCGCGCGCCGATAAAGCTCGCGCGCCTCGTCGCTCTTGCCGGCGAGCCGCAGCTGATCGGCGGTGCGGGTCAGGCGGTCGGCCGCGCGCTCGCGCGCCCTCAGCAGGTCGACGCGATACACGTGATTGTCCGGCTCGAGGCTGGTGGCGGCGTGCAGCCTGGCTATGCCTTGCTCGAACTGCCCGGCCTGCACCAGTTCCAGGCCTTCGCGGTGCATCTGCTGGCCGGCGGAGCAGCCGGCGGCGACGAGCACCGCGCACAGGGCGGCGCGGCCCCTCATTTCTTGTCTCCGACCAGCAGCGTCTGCTTGATCGCGAGCGGCAGGTACAGCAGCTCGAGCTGGTCGGCCGCGGCTGCTTCCAGGCGGTACAGCTCGTTGATTGCCTCGCCTAGCCTCACCATGTGCACCTTCTCCGCCTCGGCGAGGTAATAGACCGTTTCTCCGCTCGCCTCGAAGCTGCCGACGAGGGTGAAGGGCAGCGGAGGTGCGCTCGGCGGCGGAGGCGGCACTGGCTCATAGGTCACGCGAGGCGCCGGCGGCGGCGCTGGCGTGCCGAACAGCTCTCTTCCGGGCGGTGTCAGCTCTCGCCGCGCCGGCAGCTCGAGCCGCACGCTGGCATCAGAGCGGGGAACTGCGCCCGCCGGCCTGGCGCGGCCGGCGGTCTGATCCGCAGGCGGATCGGGGTTCGCCGCCAGCAGGCCGACGCCTGCGGTGACTGCGGCCGCCAGCAGCCCGCCGCGCACCAGGATGTGCCGCAGGTTCGCCATGCATCGAGTCTATCCCCCGCGCACGCCGCAGAATTGCGTCGCTTTGACGCACCAGCGGGCGCTGCTAGTGCTGTGACAGAGCGCTGGAGAGCAGCTTGGCGGTGACGTCGACGATCGGCACTACGCGCTCGTAGGCCATGCGCGTCGGGCCGATCACGCCGACGGTGCCGACCACTTCGCCGTCCACCCGATAGGGCGAGGTAACGACGCTGACGTCGTCGGGCGCGGCCACGCCGGACTCGCCGCCGATGAAGATCTGCACGCCCTGGCCGCGCAGCGCGAGGTCGAGGATCTTGACCAGCGAGGTCTTGCGCTCGAACAGCTCGAGCAGCTGCTTGAGGCGTCCCATGTCCTGCGACAGATCGCGCACCGCGAACAGGTTGCGCTCGCCGGAGATCACGTACTGGTCGCCGCCCTCGGCGAGCGCGCTGCCGGCGTCGAGCGCCGCGCTCATCAGGCGCGTGACTTCCTCTCGCATGTCGCGCACTTCCCCCTGCAGCCGCGCGCGCACGTCCTCGAAGCTCTGGCCGGCGTAGTTCTGGTTGATGTAGTTCGCCGCCTCGATCAGCTCGGAGGGGCGGTACTCGACTTCGGTGAACAGGATGCGGTTCTGCACGTCGCCGTCGGGCGTGACCACGATCAGCAGGATGCGCTTCTCCGACAGCCGCAGGAATTCGATGTGCTTGAAGGTGATCACGCGCCGCGGTGTCATCACCACGCCGGCGAACTGGGTGAGCTGCGACAGCAGGCTGGACGCGGTCTGGATCACGCGCTGCGGGTTGTCGGGCAGCAGCTGGTCCTCGATCTTGTGCAGGTCCTGCGACTGCAGCTGCTTGACCACCAGCAGGGTGTCGATGAAGAAGCGGTAGCCGGCGGGCGTCGGCACGCGCCCGGCGGAGGTGTGCGGGCTGGCGATGAAGCCGAGCTCCTCGAGATCCGCCATCACGTTGCGGATGGTGGCGGGCGAAAGATCGAGCCCGGAGTAGCGCGAAAGGGTGCGCGAGCCGACCGGTTCGCCTTCGGCAATGTAACGCTCGATCAGCGTCTTGAGCAGGACCTGGGCGCGCTTGTCCAGCATGGAAATCATTGTACACTCGGCGCATGTCGTTCCGTCGCATTGCGCTGATCGGCAAACCGCGCAGCGCCGAGAGCGAATCTTCCCTGCAGCAGCTGCGTGAATTCCTGCGCAAGCGCGGCTGCGAAGTTCTCCCCGAAGGTGATACCAAGGCCGATCTCGCGATCGTGATCGGCGGCGACGGCACCATGCTCGCCGCGGCGAGGGATCTCGTGCGCCACCACGTGCCGCTGGTCGGCATCAACATGGGCCGGCTCGGGTTCATGACCGACATCGGTCACCAGGACATGCAGAGCGGCGTGGGCGCGATCCTCGACGGAAAGTACGCGATCGAGGAGCGCTCGCTGCTCGACGCCGAGATCACGCGCGCCGGCAAGTCGATGCTGCGCACCATCGCGCTCAACGAAGCGGTGATCGGCAAGGGCTCGCAGGGCCGGCTGATCGAGTTCGAGCTGCGCGTGGATGGTGAATTCGTCTACCGCCTGCGCGCCGACGGCATCATCGTGGCCACGCCCACCGGCTCGACCGCGTATGCGCTCTCGGCGCAGGGCCCGATCCTGCATCCCACGGTCCCGGCGCTCACGCTGGTGCCGCTCAACCCGCACACGCTGTCGGCGCGTCCGGTCAGCGTCAGCGACCGCTGCGTGATCGAGATCGTGATGGTGCATTCGATCGATGCGCGCGCGCATTTCGATGGCCTCGCGCTGCACGACATGGTCGAGGGCGACCGCCTGATCCTCAAGCGCTCGGCCGACGCGGTGCGCTTCGTCCACCCGCCGGGCTACCACTACTTCGCCACGCTGCGCGAGAAGCTCGGCTGGAGCGAAGCGATCGAAAAGCGCCGCGCCACGGACTGAGCCATGCTGCGCGCGCTGGAAGTGCGGGATTTCGTCATCGTCGAGCGCGCCAGCCTCGAGCTGGAAAAAGGCTTCACCGCGCTCACCGGCGAAACCGGCGCCGGCAAGTCGATCCTGATCGACGCCATCGAGCTCCTGGTCGGCGGGCGCGGCGACGGCGGGTTGATCCGGGAAGGCGCGGAACGCGCCGAGCTTTCCGCCGAATTCGAAGTCGAACAAGAATCCTCCGTTGTCGATTGGCTGGAGGACGCGGATCTGGCGGGCGATCCCGGCATGGTGATCCTGAGGCGCACCATCGACCGCAGCGGGCGCTCGCGCTGCTTCATCAACGGCCACGCCGCCACGCTCGCACAGCTCAAGGCCGCGGGCGAGCACCTGATCGACATCCACGGCCAGCACGAGCACCAGTCGCTGCTGCGCGCAGCAGCGCAGCGGGCGTTGCTGGATTCGCATTCCCAATGTGAATCGTTGGTTCAGGAAACCGCAGCGGCCTACCGCGACTGGAAACGCCTGCAGGCGGTGGCGGACGAGGCCGAAAAAAACTTCGCCCAGCGCGAAGCCGAGCGCACGCGCATCGGGGAGGATTTCAAGGACCTGAAGAAGCTCGGGCCGCGCGAAGGCGAATGGCAGCAGGTTTCCGCCGAGCACCTGCGGCTGCAGCACGGCTCGAGCCTGCTCGGCGGCGCGCAGTCGGCGCTCGAGGCGCTGGCGGAGGCCGAAGGCGCGGCGCTCAGCCAGATCGCGGCAGTGGCCAATCGGCTCAAGGCGCTGTCGGCGCACGATGACCGCCTGAAATCCGTGGTGGAGATGCTCGAATCGGCCGAGGCGCAGGCGGGCGAGGCGGTGCGCGAGCTGCGCAACTACGCCTCGCGCGTCGACCTCGACCCGCAGGCCCTGCGCGACACCGAGGCGCGCATCGAGGCGCTGCACGCGGCAGGACGCAAGTACCGCGTCCGGCCCGAGGAGCTGCCGGCGCGGCTCGCCGAGCTGGAGAAGCGGCTCGCGGAGTTGGAGCTCGCGGTCAACCCGGAAGCGCTGAAGCGTGAAGTCGCCGCGGCGCAGGGGCGCTATGAAGCGGTTGCCAAGAGGCTTTCCGCGAAGCGCCGCTCGGGCGCCGAGGCGCTAGGCAAGGCGGTGAGCGGCGGGATGCAGAAGCTGGCGATGGCGGGCGGCCGCTTTGCCGTCTCCCTCAAGAAGCTGGAGGAGGGCGGGAGCCAAGGCGCGGAGGAAGTCGAGTTCGAAGTCTCTTCGCACCCGAGCCTGCCGCTGCGTCCGCTGGCGAAAGTCGCCTCCGGCGGCGAGCTCTCGCGCGTGAGCCTCGCCATCCAGCTGGTCGCGGCGAGCGCGTCCCCGGTGGGCGCGCTGGTGTTCGACGAGATCGACTCCGGCATCGGCGGCGCAGTGGCCGAAACCATCGGCAAGGCCCTGCGTCAGCTCGGCAAGCAGCGCCAGGTGCTCTGCGTCACCCACCTGCCGCAGGTTGCCGCGAGCGGGAATGATCAGTGGACTGTCCAGCGTTCCGGGGTGAAGGTAAAGCCGCTACGTCTGGATCGCGCCGCCAGAATCGCAGAGCTGGCTCGAATGCTTGGCGGGGCTGAGAGCACGGCCCGCAAACACGCCGCGGAACTGCTCGACGAAACCTAGCCCGGGCGGTAGGGGCAGTTCTTCTTGATGCAGTCGGCGTACAGCGCGAGCGAGTGGCCGTGCAGGTTGAAGCCGCGCTGGCGCGCGACGTCGTTCTGGCGCTTCTCGATATCGGCGTCGTAGAACTCCTCGACCCGCCCGCATTGCAGGCACAGCAGGTGGTCGTGGTGCCCGCCCTGGTTGAGCTCGAACACCGCCTTGCCGGTTTCGAAGTGCTGGCGGGTGAGCAGGCCGGCCTGCTCGAACTGCGTGAGCACGCGGTACACCGTGGCCAGGCCGACGTCGATGCCCTCGCCGATCAGCGCCTTGTAGACGTCCTCGGCCGAAAGGTGGCGCACCTTGCTGCCTTCGAACAGCTCGAGAATCTTGCGGCGAGGCAGGGTAGCCTTGAGGCCGCTGTCCTTCAGGCTTTGCATCGTGCCCATCGGTGGCATTATATGCGCATGGGTCGGCGACTTTTCCTCGGGCTCGGCAGCGCGCTGGTCGCGGGCTGCGGCTTCGTGCCGACCATTCCCGGCGTCACGCCCTACAAGATCGAAATCCAGCAGGGCAACTTCATCTCGCAGGAGCTGGTCGCGCAACTCAAGCCAGGCATGAGCAAGGAGCAGGTGCGCCTTGCGCTCGGCACGCCCCTGCTGAACGACGTGTTCCATCCCGATCGATGGGACTACGTGTTCTGGCGCCAGAAGCCCGGCGCCAAGCGCGAGCAGCGCAAGCTCACGGTGTTCTTCGAGGACGGCAAGCTCACGCGCCTCGACGGCGACGTGGTCGCGGCGGGCGCGACGCAGTGATCATCGCCCCGTGAAGGTCGCGATCGCCGGCGCCGGCGGGCGCATGGGGCGCACGCTGATCGATGCCGTCCAGGCCGATCGCGATCTGACGCTGGTGAGCGCAATCGACGTGAGCGGCAGCCCCGCCGTGGGCAGCCAGATCGGCGGCCTGAAAGTCACCAGCGATCTCGGCGCGATCGACAAGGCGGACGTGCTGATCGACTTCACGCGGCCCGAGGGCACGCTCAAGCACCTCGAGTACGCCAAGGCCATGGTGATCGGGACGACCGGCTTCACCGAAGAGGACAAGGGCGCGATCGCGGAGGCGGCGAAGCGCATTCCGATCGTGATGGCGGCGAACTTCGCCGTGGGCGTGAATGCGGTCTACAAGCTCGCCGAAACCGCGGCGCGCATCCTGGGCGACGACTACGACGTCGAGATCGTGGAGGCGCACCACCGGCACAAGGTCGACGCGCCCTCGGGCACCGCGCTGCACCTCGGCCAGATCGTGGCGCAGGCCATGGGACGGGAGCTGGAAAAGAATGCCGTTTTCGGCCGCAAGGGCGACCTCGGCGAGCGCAAGCCGAAGCAGATCGGCTTCCACGCCATCCGCGGCGGCGACATCGTCGGCGAGCACACGGTGATCTTCGCCGGCGCCGGCGAGCGGGTCGAAGTTACGGTGCGCTCGCAAAGCCGCACGACTTATGCACAAGGCGCGCTGCGCGCCGTGAAATTCCTGAAGGGAAGAGCCCCCGGCCTTTATGGCATGGGCGACGTCTTAGGTCTATAATCCTTCCTTCAATGAAGCGGGAGATACCCAAGGGGTCTCCCGCTTTTCGCATGCGTTGCAAATATGGCTAATTTCGAACCCGCCGCGCTGGTCCTTGCCGACGGGACGGTCTTTCGCGGCCGTTCCATCGGGGCCGCTGGCGCTGCGGTGGGCGAGGTGGTCTTCAACACCGCCATCACCGGCTACCAGGAGATCCTCACCGACCCCTCGTATTGCCGGCAGATCGTCACCCTGACGTATCCGCATATCGGCAATACCGGCGTGAACGCCGAGGATGGCGAATCGCGCCGCGTCTATGCCGAGGGTCTCGTGGTGCGCGACGTACCGCGCCTCCTGTCCAGTTGGCGCTCGCAGGGCGACCTGACCTCATATCTGAAGAAAAACAAGGTAGTAGGCATCGCCGAGCTGGATACGCGGAAGCTCACGCGCATCCTGCGGGAAAACGGCGCTCAGAATGGATGCGTCATGGCAGGCGACGTGTCCACAGACGTCGCTCTTTCGAAGGCCAAAGCCTTTCCGGGGTTGGCCGGCATGGACCTCGCCAAGGTGGTCACCACCGACAAGCCCTACGAGTGGACCGAGGGCCGCTGGCAGCTCGGCACCGGCTACCGCAAGCTGGAGAACCCCCGCTTCCACGTCGTCGCCTACGACTACGGCATCAAGCACAACATCCTGCGGCTGATCGCGGAGCACGGCGCGCGCGTGACCGTGGTGCCCGCGCAGATGCCCGCGCGTGAAGTTCTGCGCATGAAGCCCGATGGCGTGTTCCTCGCCAACGGCCCCGGCGATCCGGAGCCGTGCGACTACGCGATCGAGGCCATCGGCGAGATCCTCGACGCGACGAAGATTCCGGTATTCGGCATCTGCCTCGGGCACCAGCTCATGGGCTTGGCCTCCGGCGCGAAGACCCTGAAGATGAAATTCGGCCACCACGGCGCGAATCACCCGGTGAAGGACCTCGACACCGGGCAGGTCGTGATTACGAGCCAGAACCATGGTTTCGCTGTTGATCAAACCTCTCTAACAAAAAACTTGAGGCCGACCCACGTGTCCTTGTTCGACGGGTCGTTGCAAGGACTGGCGCGGACCGACCGTCCGGCGTTCTGCTTCCAGGGGCATCCGGAAGCGAGTCCCGGGCCGCACGACATTGGCTATCTCTTCGACCGCTTCGCCAAGCTGATGGACGAGGCCCGCAAATAAATGGGGACGTACCCTATTTTTCGCATCTGCACTGGATTCTCAAATGAGAAAAATGGGGTACGTCCCCATTTATTGGTGAATGCCGAAGCGCACTGACCTCAAGAGCATCCTGATCATCGGCGCCGGGCCGATCGTCATCGGCCAGGCGTGCGAGTTCGACTATTCCGGCGCGCAGGCGTGCAAGGCGCTGCGCGCCGAGGGCTATCGCGTGGTGCTGGTGAACTCGAACCCGGCCACGATCATGACCGACCCGGAGATGGCCGATGCCACGTACATCGAGCCGATCACCTGGCAGGTGGTGGCGCGCATCATCGAGAAAGAGCGCCCGGACGCGCTGCTGCCGACGATGGGCGGGCAGACCGCGCTCAATTGCGCGCTCGACCTCGCGCGCGAAGGCGTGCTGGAGAAGTTCGGCGTCGAGCTGATCGGCGCCTCGCGCGAGGCGATCGACAAGGCCGAGGACCGCGAGAAGTTCAAGGCGGCGATGACGCGCATCGGCCTGGGCTCGGCGCGCTCGTCGCTCGCGCACTCGATGGAGGAGGCGCTGCAGATCCAGGCCGGCCTCGGCTTCCCGGTGGTGATCCGCCCGTCGTTCACGCTCGGCGGCACCGGCGGCGGCATCGCCTACAACCGCGAGGAGTTCGTCGCCATCTGCGAGCGCGGCCTCGAGGCCTCGCCCACCAAGGAGCTCCTGATCGAGGAGTCGCTCCTCGGCTGGAAGGAATTCGAGATGGAGGTGGTGCGCGACCGCAAGGACAACTGCATCATCGTGTGCTCGATCGAGAACCTCGATCCGATGGGCGTGCATACCGGCGACTCGATCACCGTCGCGCCGGCGCAGACGCTCACCGACAAGGAATACCAGATCATGCGCGACGCCTCGATCGCGGTCCTGCGCGAGATCGGCGTCGACACCGGCGGCTCGAACGTGCAGTTCGCCATCAACCCGCAGGATGGGCGCATGGTGGTGATCGAGATGAACCCGCGCGTGTCGCGATCGAGCGCGCTGGCGTCGAAGGCCACCGGCTTCCCGATCGCGAAGGTCGCGGCGAAGCTGGCCGCGGGCTATACGCTCGACGAGATCGCCAATGAAGTGACCGGCGGCGCCACGCCGGCGTCGTTCGAGCCGACGATCGATTACGTGGTTACCAAGGTGCCGCGCTTCGCGTTCGAGAAATTCCCGCAGGCCAACGACCGCCTCACCACGCAGATGAAGTCGGTGGGCGAGGTGATGGCCATCGGCCGCACCTTCCAGGAGTCGTTCCAGAAGGCGCTGCGCGGCCTCGAGATCGGCGTCGACGGCCTGAACCAGCGCACGCGCGACCGCGAGACGCTGGAAAAGGAGCTCGGCGAGCCCGGTCCGGAGCGCATCTGGTACGTGGGCGACGCGTTCGAGAACGGCTTCACGCTGGAAGAGGTGTATCGCCTCACCAAGATCGATCCCTGGTTCCTCGACCAGATCCTGCAGATCGTCGAGCTGGAGATGAAGCTCGATGACCAGAAGCTATCGGAAATAGACTCTGAAACCCTGAGAGACCTAAAGCGCAAGGGTTTCTCCGATCGCCGGCTGGCATACCTCTTTAACACCAATGAAAAAGAGGTAAGAGAGAAAAGGCACAGCCTGGGCATCCGCCCGGTGTACAAGCGCGTCGATACCTGCGCGGCCGAGTTCGCGTCGAAGACCGCCTATATGTATTCGACCTACGAGGAGGAATGCGAAGCCGCTCCGACCTCGAAGAAGAAGATCATGGTGCTGGGCGGCGGGCCGAACCGCATCGGCCAGGGCATCGAGTTCGACTACTGCTGCGTGCACGCCGCGTTCGCGCTGCGCGACGACGGGTTCGAGACCATCATGGTCAACTGCAACCCGGAGACGGTTTCGACCGACTACGACACCTCGGACCGCTTGTACTTCGAGCCGCTCACGCTCGAGGACGTGCTCGAGATCGTCGACAAGGAAAAGCCCTGGGGCGTGATCGTGCAGTACGGCGGCCAGACGCCGCTCAAGCTGGCGCGCGACCTCGCCGCGGCCGGCGTGCCGATCATCGGCACCAGCGCCGACTCGATCGACGTCGCCGAAGATCGCGAGCGCTTCCAGCAGCTGCTCAACCAGCTCAAGCTGCGCCAGCCCCCGAACCGCACCGCGCGCTCGGTGGAAGAAGCGATCAGGCACGCCGAAGCCATCGGCTACCCCGTGGTGGTGCGTCCGAGCTACGTGCTCGGCGGCCGCGCGATGGAGATCGTGCACCAGCAGTCGGAGCTCGAGCGGTACATGGCAAATGCGGTGAAGGTTTCCAACGATTCGCCGGTGCTGCTCGACCGCTATCTGACCGATGCGATCGAGATCGACGTCGACGCCGTGTGCGACGGCAAGAACGTGCTGATCGGCGGCATCATGGAGCACGTCGAGCAGGCCGGCGTGCACTCGGGCGACTCGGCCTGCTGCCTGCCGCCGCACTCGCTCGCCAGCCACGTCGAGCGCGAGCTGCGCCGCCAGACCACGCAGATGGCGAAGGCGCTCAAGGTCAAAGGCCTGATGAACGTGCAGTACGCGATCCAGAAGGACACGGTCTACGTGCTGGAGGTGAACCCGCGGGCCTCGCGCACCGTGCCGTACGTTTCCAAGGCGACCGGCCAGCAGCTCGCGAAGATCGCGGCGCGCTGCATGGCCGGCAAGACGCTCAAGGAGCAGGGCGCCGAAGAAGTGACGCCGACCTACTTCTCGGTGAAGGAGGCGGTGTTCCCGTTCGCGCGCTTCCCCGGGGTCGACACCATCCTCGGGCCCGAGATGAAGTCCACCGGCGAGGTGATGGGCGTGGGCGAGACTTTCGGCGAAGCCTTCGTCAAGTCGCAGCTCGCCGCGGGCGTGAAGCTGCCCGAAGGCGGGCGCGCCTTCATCAGCGTGCGCGACGGGGACAAGCTCCAGGCGGTGCAGGTGGCGCGCGACCTGGTGGAGCTCGGCTTCACCCTGCTCGCGACGCGCGGCACCGCCGGCATCCTCAAGTCGCACGGCATCCAGGTGACCGAGGTCAACAAGGTGGCCGAAGGCCGGCCGCACATCGTCGACATGATCAAGAACGGCGACGTGAGCTTCATCGTCAACACCGTCGAAGCGACGCGCACCGCGGTGAGCGACTCGCGCTCGATCCGCACCACCGCGCTCGCGCGCCGCGTCACCTACTACACCACCATTGCCGGCGCGAAGGCGGCCTGCGCCGGCATGAAGCACATGGATCACCTCGAGCCTTATCGCCTGCAGGATCTGCACATGCGCCTGCGCCAAAGCACGACGCCGGAGCCCGTACCCTCATGAAAACACCGATGACCACGCGCGGCGCCGCGCTGCTGCGCGACGAGCTGCACCACCTGAAGACCGTCGAGCGCCCCGCGAACTCCCAGGCCATCGGCGAGGCGCGCGCGCACGGCGACCTGTCCGAGAACGCCGAGTACCACGCGGCGCGCGAGCGCGCCGGCTTCATCGAGGGCCGTATCTCCGAGCTCGAGGCCAAGCTCGCCAACGCGCAGGTGATCGATCCCAAGCTGGTGGACGCCGACGGCCGCTGCGTATTCGGCGCTACCGTCGACGTCGAAGGCCCCGACGGCGAGAAGGCCACCTGGCAGATCGTCGGCGAGGACGAGGCCGACATCAAGAAGGGCCGCATCTCCGTCAGCTCGCCCATCGCGCGCGCGCTCATCGGCAAGGAATCCGGCGAGCGCGTCGACGTCCACACGCCCGGCGGCGTCAAGCGCTACGAGATCGTCGACGTGCGCTACGAATGAACGAGGCGCGCCTCGAGTCCTTCGTCAAGCTGGTCGGACTCGCGGGCGCACTGATCGCCGCCTTTACCGGCATCTACCAGTTCTGGCAGAGCAACCTGCAGAACTCGCGCGAGCTGCGCTGGAAGCAGGCGCAGACCGCGCGCGAGATGATCGACAAGATGGTCGGCGACGAAGGCTGGAAGGCGATGGAGATGATGGACTGGGACGACGAGGGCCGCGTCTACGTCATCGGCGGCAACAAGATCAAGATCAACGTGCGCACCGTCTACACCGCGCTCGAGAAAGAAAAGAGCAACGACCTCGACCGGCACATCATCGACCGGCTCGACCGCACCTTCTTCATGGTGAGCCAGCTCGAATCCGCCGTGCGCTCCGATCTCGTGCGCGTCGAGGACGTGCGCTTTCCGCTGACCTGGTACGCCGGAAAGCGGATGTGCCCGCGCAAGCAGCTGTTCGAGGACTACATGAAGGAGCACGCCGCGCCGGAAACGCTGCAGTTCTTCCAGCGCCTGGACGAGTGGAGGAACTGCAGCAAGCAATGAAGCCGAGGCGCTACCAGCCGCCGAGCGCTCCGGTCGCGGACGTTTCACCCGAAGGCCCGGGCGCGCTTCCGAACTGGGCTGCCGTAGTCGTCGGCCTCGCGCTCGACGTATTCCTGGGCATGTTCGTCGTGTGGGAGCTGGCGCTGTTCTTCTCGGTCGCAATCACGGACGACGAGGACCTGAGGGACGTCGTGTCCGAGATCTTGGACCTGGGGTTTACTTATGGCGCCGAGCTGTTCGCCTTCTGGATGACCCTGCACATGTGCCGCATCCGGTCATTCCGTGTGGTGAGCATCGTCGCCGCCCTGTCCTGGCTGATCATGGTCGGCGACCGGTGGGTGCTGGACGACCACGGCTTTCCGCTCTGGTACGAAATCGCGCTGCTGTTCTGCGCGCCGCTGGCGCTTGCCACGCTCTACGCCCGCGCCCGCGGATTTCGACTTGGGGGGCCTACGTCGCCCAGCCATTGGCAGTGATGTCGAACGCGATGCCGTCCGGGTCGTGGTACTTCACTTCGTAGAACTTGGCTCCGCCCGAGGGCTCGCCCATCCAGTGCTTTGCGCCGGCGGCTTCGACGTCCTTCATCGCAGCCGCCACATCGTCGACCAAAAAGCCGAAGTGGTGCACGCCGACGAAGTCGCGGCCGCGCTTGCCGGCGGCTTCCTCGGTCTTGTAATTCAGCAGCGCGATGTTGATCGTGCCGTCGCTCAAATAAACGCCGCGCGCGTTTTCCCAGTCGGTCTCGCCGACCTTCTTCATGCCGAAGGCGCGCATGTAGAACTCCGCCGCCTTCCACGGATCCGGCACGGTAATCGCGATGTGTCGCAGCTTGGCCATCGGTGACCTCCTTAATCCAAGGCAGTTAGCTTTTTGTCGCTTTGTGCGCGCTTGTCCATTTGGGCAGACTGGATGCGATGTCCACACATGGGGGAGATATGGAAGACAAGCAACTGGATCGGCTTTATGACTACACGAAGTTTCACATCGGCATCTATCTCTCGTCAGCAGGAGGATTGGCTGGCCTGATTAGCCTGGTTGCCGAAGGGAAGGTGAACCAAAAGCATTTCGCAACTTTTGTCGGTATGCCAGGCTTCCTGACAGTGTCGTTTGCTCTGATGGTGTTGGCTGGTATCTCAGGCGCAATCGTTGCCACTTCGACAATCGAAAGCCCAACATACAAAAAATTCTTGACGGACAAGCAGGGTGCATACGGCATAAAACCGTTTGTAGGCAAAACTTGGGTCACTCTTGAGCACGGTTTTTTCTGGCTAAGTCTTACCGCTCTGGTTGCGGCGCTTTTCTCGGCGTCCGCCGTGAGGAAAATCATGTTTGGATAGGGGCAGAAGATGCCGCAACTGCCGCGGGTGCCGTGCCTTCTCTAGGAAGTCGCTAGCCGCAAATGGAATGACTTAGGGCGTGTAAAGGTCTCCAGCCCGAGCTTCGATAGCGTGCAGCCGCGGCCGGAATCCTTGACGCCGGTCCAGGCGAGGGCGGGGTCGAGGTAGTCGCAGCGGTTCATGAACCAGGTGCCGGTCTCGACGCGGTCGCCGACGTGCAGCGCGGCGTCCGCGTCCTGGGTCCAGATCGAGGCGGTGAGGCCGTAGCGGCTGTCGTTCATCAGGCGGACCGCTTCTTCGTCGTCCTTCACCGCCTGGATGCCGACCACCGGGCCGAAGCTCTCCTCGGTCATCACTTCCATGCCGTGGTCGACGTTCACCAGCACTTCGGGCGGCAGGTAAGGCGTGCCGGGCTTGTCTTTCAGTTTCAGCAGCGCCTTTGCGCCCTTGCGCGTCGCCTGCTTGATCTGCGCGCGCACGGCGTCGGCGGCATCGGTGCGCACCAGCGGCCCGAGATTGGTTTCCTTCTCCAGCGGATTGCCCAGCTTGTACTGCCGGGTGAGGTCGACGAACCCTTCCACGAAGGGCTTGAAGATCTTCTTGTCGACGTAGATGCGCTCGATCCCGCAGCAGGACTGGCCGGAATTGAAGTAGCTGCCGTCCACCAGGTTCTCGACCGCGAACTTGAGGTCGGCATCGGCGCGCACGTAGGCCGGGTCCTTGCCGCCGAGCTCCAGGCCGGTGGCGATGAAGCGCTTGGCAGCCGCCTGCTGGATGGCGTGGCCGCCGGGAACCGAACCGGTGAAGGCGACGAAGGCGATGCGCGGGTCGGCGATGATCTTCGCCACCTGGTCGTGGCTCAGGTGCAGGAACTGGAATACGCCGTCGGGCAGGCCGGCGGCCTTGAACGCTTCCGCATAGCGCTCGGCCACCAGCGGCGTCTGCGCCGCCATCTTGAGGATCACGCTGTTGCCGGCGATGAGCGCGGGCAGGACGGCGTTCACCGAAGTGAGCCAGGGGTAGTTCCACGGAGCGACAACGAGAACGACCCCAAGCGGTTCTCTGCGAATGAAACGTCGAAATCCCGGCTTGTCCCCGACCTCAAGGTCTTTTAAAGCTTCTTCCGCAATGCTGCACATGTAGAGGGCGCGCTCGTGAAAGCCGCGCTTGAGCTCGCCGGGCGTCTGCGACACCGGCCGGCCCATCTGCCAGCTCAGCTCGGTCGCCAGCTCGTCAGCGCGCTGCACGCACCATTCGGCCATGCGGCGGCAGATCGCGGCCCGTTCGGCGACTGACGCCTGCTTCCAGGATTTCTGCGCCTTCTCGGCGCGGGCGAGCGCTTTCTCGATCGACGGGTTCGACGCGAGCTTGCGCGTGAGGTAGACGGAACCGTCGACTGGCGTGATCGTACGTTGCACGGATTTCATGTTCGGGATTTTATCGTCACGTCCAGTTTGGGATTCATCATCCTAAGAGTACATTCCGCTGCGTGGCTTCGGTTCTTGCTTCTGGCGAAGAGGGTGTAGTCGAGCGGCTGTTGCCGCTGCGGCACTGGCTCGGCGCCGAAGCCGGCCGCAACATGGACCAGGGCCAGGCGCGCACACGCCTGATTTGTACCCTGGTCGCATTGTGCGGCTTCGGGCTCGCTTCCCTGTTCGTCGATCTGCCCGATACCGTGGTCGTCTTCTCCATCGTCTACACGCTGTACGCTATCGCGCTTGCCATTGACACCAACCGGCGCCCGGAGCCGTCACACTGGCGCCGCGGCATCTCGGTCGTGTTCGACAACGTGATCGGCAGCGCGATCGCTTATTCGGGCGGCGGCTTCGCCGCCTACGTCGGCTTCAACTTCCTCACCACGGTCGGATGGGGACTGCGATTCGGCCGGCACTACCTGTTCCTGGCTACGGCGATTGCCATCGGCGCCATGGCGTACAACATGACCGCGTCGCTTTACTGGCAGCAACAGCTGATTTTCGGCGGCTCGATCATCTTCGGCATGCTCGCCACCTCCATCAACTGCGCAATCCTGCTGACGCGCATCAAGCGCGGCAACGAGCGCCTGGCGGTGAAGATCGAAGAGGTGGCGCAGCTCGCTTCGCGCGACGCGCTCACGCGCCTGCCCAACCGGCTGCACTTCCAGGAGCGTTTGGCGCAGACCCTGGCCGCGGCGACGCGCGGCGACCGCCAGATCGCCGTGCTGCTGTTCGACATCGACGGCTTCAAGTCTGTGAACGACACGCTCGGCCACGAGGCCGGCGACCGGCTGCTGCAGGAAGTCGCGCAGCGCGTCGGCCGGCGCCTGCGCCAGGCCGATACCCTGGCGCGCATCGGCGGCGACGAGTTCGTGGTGCTGATGGAGCTGCAGCGCGATCATCTCGACGCAATCTTCGTCGCCGAGAACGTGATCAAGGTGATCGGCGAGATCGACCTCTTCCGCGACGCGGGTCTGCGCATCGGCGCGAGCTGCGGCATCGCCTGCTTCACCCCGAGCCGGGCGCAGAACCTGACGCCGAGCGAGATGCTCAAGCTCGCCGATCGCGCGATGTACGAGGCCAAACGCGCCGGCAAGGG
>Ga0068867_100001463_pt1 | contig 16348 bp, 28 predicted proteins | sample KBSMisM32_FD_65649 | JGI IMG/M metagenome (GOLD analysis project Ga0068867, IMG submission 65649) | Miscanthus rhizosphere microbial communities from Kellogg Biological Station, Michigan, USA - KBS Miscanthus M3-2 | ecosystem: Host-associated > Plants > Roots > Rhizosphere > Soil ...
ACGCGCAACCCCATGTATCTCAGTCTCCTGCTGTACCTGCTCGGATGGGCCGTGTACTTGTCCACCGCGCTGGCCCTTCTTTTCCTGCCGGCGTTCGTGCTCTACATGAACGAGTTCCAAATCAAGCCCGAGGAGCGCGTCTTGTCTTCGCTCTTTGGTCCAGAGTACGCTGCATACAGGGAAAGGGTCCGCCGATGGCTGTAAGGTCCAACGCCTCCATTGGCACCAACCTCCCCGCACCTCCAAGCTCATGTCCGCAGCACTGATTGCCGCCCTTGTCTTTACGGTGATCCTGCTCGTGGTCACCGCTTACTTCATCATGGGCTCCGTGCCGCTGTTGATTCTCAAGCACGACACGCCCCTGGATTCCCGCTTCGTCCGCAGCTTCTTCAACACCTACTATCTGGCCGCGATCTTTGCCGCAAGCGCAACCGCCGTGAGCTATGCCTTTGCTGGGAGGCTGGCCTTCGCAGCCGGCGCGGCCTCTCTTGCGCTGTTGGCCGCGTTCCTGCGCGGGAGAGTCATCCCGAAGATGGACTCGCTTCAGGCGCAGATTCAGGTCAGCGGAACCGATGCCATCGCCGGGTTTCGCCGCACCCACCTGACGGCCATACTGATCAACCTGGCTCAACTCGTCGTCATCGTTTGGAGTCTCACGGCCTTGTCGCTGTGACGGCGACTCTTGCCAGACCCCACGAGCCCGCCGGAGTGCAATGTTCACCACCGAATTCCTGATCACCTCCCTCGTGGTCGTCCTGATTCCGGGGACCGGAGTGGTCTTCACCGTGTCCACCGGCTTGTCTCAAGGCCGTCGCGCGAGCTTTTTCGCCTCGATCGGCTGCACGCTGGGGATCGTCCCTCACCTGCTGGCCACGGTGCTCGGACTGGCTGCCGTCATGCACACCAGTGCGCTGGCCTTTCAGGCGCTCAAGTACGCTGGTGTGGCCTATCTGTTCTATCTTGCGGTCATCACATGGCGTGACCGATCGCCGATTGCCGCTCAAGCGGTTTCCGACAAGAGCGGGGCGCCGGGTCTTGTCGTCAAGGCCTTCCTGCTCAACATCCTGAACCCGAAGCTCACCATCTTCTTCCTGGCCTTCATGCCCCAGTTCGTCGAGCCAGGCGCTGCGTCGCCCCTGACCCAACTTCTCGCGTTGAGTGCCATGTTCATGGCCATGACCTTCGGGGTGTTCGTCATCTATGGCCTGCTCGCGCACGCCTTCCGCAGGGCGGTCATCGAGTCGCCGCGAGTGCAGGCCTGGCTGCGCCGCGGCTTCGCGACTGCCTTCGCCGGGCTCGGCACGCAACTCGCGCTGTCCGAGCAGTGAATGAAGCGCGTTGCCATCGCCCAGATCGCCATGCGCTGGTCCACGCCGGAGAACGTGGAGGCTATCTTGCGGGCGATAGAGCTTGCACGCGCTCAGGGAGCGCACCTTTGCGGCTTCTCGGAGCTTGCCGTCACGGGGTTTCACCGTGAGATTGCGAGGGAGGCCGTCCCCGGGCCGGTCCTGTCGGCCATTCAACGTCTTCAGGCTCGCTGCGCGGAGCGCTCCGTCGCCATTGCGGTGGGCGCTCCCACCTTCGGCAACGGCTCTGCCAGGTACAACTCGCATCTCCTCATCGACGAGGCCGGCGGCCTGGCCGCAATCGTCTCCAAGCGAGGACTCACCGAACCCGAGGCGACCTTCTTCGAGCGCGGCGTCTCGAGGCCGGTAGGCCGGCTGCAGGGCCTCAATTGCTCCGCGGTCATCTGTCGGGAGGTCGGCGACCTTGAAACCGTGGCCAAAGACCTACCGCCGGGCACCGCCGATCTGATCTTTGTTCCCGGTGCACTGAGGCAAGACCCGGCCCAGCCCCGGACCGACCCGCCGGCGTACGTCCAGGACATCGAGCGGCTCGCCGCCGCGACCCGGGCGTTCGTCGTGCACACCAATTGGCCCAATGCGCTCAACCGGCCGGAGGAGAGCGTCGAGGGCGGTGGCAGCACGGTCGCCGCGCCCAATGGCGAGGTCATGTTTCGCCTGCCCAGCCAATCGGCCGGGGTCGGCGTGTTCAACCTTGGCGAACGATCATTCCAGTGGCATCCTGAGCCGTGAGCCTGCCCCTCCTTCCTCCGCCTGTGTCGAATGTCAGTTGCCCGTGGAGGAATCATGAGCGATGAGCAACCGAGGCCCCGCATCGAGCCGACAGCGCAAAGCCTGCGGGGCAGCTCTGGGTCCGCCGCGCCTGTCGAACGCTAGAGCCCGCTGATGGACACGGAGGAGCGCGACTATCTCTGGCATCACTTTGCCTTCAATGCGGAGCAGCGCCTCAAGGCCTTCAATTTCTTCGTCGTGTTTTCCGTCTTCGCCAATGGGGGCGTGTTCGCGGCCGTGGAGAAGTCCTCGCACGGCGCCGTTTTCATCCTCATCGGCGGATTCGTTGCTGTCCTGTCGGTGGTCTTCGCAGTGATCGACGTGCGGAGTCAGGGCTTGCTCAAGCTTGCCGTGCCCGGCCTGCTGGAGTACGAAAGTCAGTTCGCCGAGCATTCGCGCCTGTTCGCCCGCGACGCACAGCGGCGCGCAGGGCTTTTCCGCTATACCGTGGCCTTCCGGGTGCTCTTCGCCATGCAATTCGCGTTCGGCGTGGGCGTCATCTTCTACGGCATCGCCAAGTGGATATGAGCGTGAATTCGGCCCTTCGCTCGACCGTCAGGTCCCATGAGTCGTGTCCCCCATTGCGCTTGCCCGGGCGCGAGGACTGAGCCACGTGCCGCAATGAGAAGCACTGTCCTCGCCTCATTCGAGACTGCCGATGGCACGCAGTGCGTCGATGTATTCAGGCGGGAAGACGGCACGTTCGGGTTCGAGCAGTACCGCAGCGAATCCGACGGACCAAGCCGGTGGCAATCGCTCGGCAAGTACTCCCAGTTGTCGTTCGCTTCAGGCGACGAAGCCCTTGGCCTGGCAAAGCAGCGCGTGCCCTGGCTGAGCCAGACCGAGGTATGGCGCTGGTAGGCCGTCAAGAGAGGCTCAACGTCAGGCGACCCAGCATGCAAGCGTCACCGATACTCGATTCCGCGTTGACCTGTCCGCACTGCGGCCTGGTGACGATCGAACGCATGCCGACCGATGCCTGCCTGTACTTCCATCAATGCGCTGGCTGTCAGTCCGTCCTTCGCCCGAAGGCAGGCGACTGCTGTGTATTCTGTTCATACGGTTTCGTGAGGTGTCCGCCCATGCAAGAGGCGCGGGGGTGCTGCGCGGATTCCGATGCGGCCGAGGCGCCCGACCCGTCTCCCGCCGCCGCTCAGGTCAAACCTTAGGCAACCCTGGCATCGCCGTGAAACTCGTTACGCCGACGGAGGACCACATCGAAAGCTACGAGGCGGCTCTGGTGCGCGGATGGTCCGCGGACAACGTGCGCGGCAAGGTCGCCGCAGCCGAAGAGCTCGAGAGACTGCGCAGCGATCCGCGGTCCTTTCTCGAAAGCATGGTGGATCGGGAAGCGCACGTCGGCCCGGTCACGCTGCCGGACGGCTCGACCGTCCCGCGCCTTCCCGGCTATCGGCGGTGGCTCTGGGACGGGGAGTTCTGCGGCAGCATCGGCTTTCGCTGGCAACGGGGAACCACGGCGTTGCTGCCGCATTGTCTGGGTCACATCGGCTACGCCGTCGTTCCGTGGAAGCAAAGGCAAGGCTATGCCACATTGGCGCTCAGGCTGTTCCTTCCGGAGGTCAAGGCGGAGGGCCTTCCCTTCGTCGAGATCACCACCGACCCCGAAAACGTTCCGTCGCAGCGCGTCATCGTTGCCAATGGCGGGGTTCTCGTCGAGCGGTTCACAAAGCCGCCGCAGTTCGGCAGCACGCCCGGGCTGCGGTTTCACATTGCGTTCGCATGAAGTTCGCCATCGCGGCGAAGTCAGATTCCACCGCATGTCTTCCTCACATACCCGGTCAACCTTTCTCGCGTCGGTTTCCCTGTTGCTCGGCCTTTCCGCCTGTGGAGGAGGCGGCGAGGAGGCGAATCTCGCCGGGGCCTGCTTCGTCGCCTATGCCGAACCCTCGCTGATCATTGCGTCGGTGCAGAACGCCGTGTCGGCAGCCTCCGTCCCGGTGGTCAGCTTGAGCAACATCACGCTCGATGGCATGGCATTCAACAGTTCCTACCTTCCTCCGGGCGCCAATGTTCGGCCGATCGGCAGCACGTTGGAATGCACCCTCCCCTGCGGCTTCGCTGTCCAGGAGGGTGCGCTTGCCTTTACGGTTTCTGCGCCCGGCTACGTCGCACGCTCCGTGGCGGCCAACGGCGCGTATTCGTCACGCACCGGCAACGGCGCCGGCTGCCCGCTGTACCTGACCGGAGGCAACCGCATTGCCGTCGCCCTCTCGCCTTCGCCATAGCGGGGCGTCATGCGGCGCGGCGTCAACCTTCCCTCCCCTTTGGAGACGATCATGTCCGCGCTCGTCAAAGGCAGCTGTCTCTGTGGCGGCGTCCGCTTCGAAGTCGAGGCCCCTTTTATCCGGGCGGGCCATTGCCACTGCTCTCGCTGCAGAAAGCACTCGGGCGCGTTCGGGTTGACGCAGGCGCGGGTCGCCCGTGAGCAGTTCCGCCTGCTCGAAGGCGGCGAGCTGATTCGGGTCTACGGCAAGGGCCAGGGCGCGGTCAAGGCCTTTTGCTCCGTCTGCGGCTCCAGCCTGTTCGGAGGAACCTGGCCCGATGGCGCGCAGGTGTCCATTCGCATGGGCGCCTTCGACGACGATCCGGGCATACGTCCTCAGTTCCATACCTACGTCGCCTCACGTGCGCCGTGGGATCGGATTGTCGACAACCTGCCGCAGTTCGAAGAGGCCTGGCAGCCTCCTGCGGCCGGTCGGGAGTGAGGGCGATCCCTTGCTCGTGTTCAGCACTTGGAAGCTGACCCGCCAGCGTCAGCCTCCCTCCTGGGAGTAGCCCATGTCGATCGAACTCTGGTTTGCCTTTGCTGCGGCGTCGGCGGTCCTGCTCATCATTCCCGGGCCGACCATCCTCACCGTCATCAGCTACTCCATGGCCCATGGCCGCCGGGCGAACGTTCCACTCGTCGCCGCCGTGGCGTTGGGCGACTCCACCGCCCTCGTCGTGTCGCTCCTCGGACTGGGTGCGCTGCTCGCCGCTTCGTCCTTCTGGTTCACCGTGGTCAAGTGGATGGGCGGCCTGTATCTGCTTTACCTCGGCGTCAAACTCCTGCGTGCGGGCATCTCGCCCACCCAGCTCCCGCCGCCGACCACGCCGGGTTCGCGCTGGCGGTTGTTCGCGAACACCTACCTGGTGACCGCGCTCAATCCCAAAGGCATCGTGTTCTTCGTGGCCTTCCTGCCGCAGTTCATCAACCCGGGCGCACCCGTCGCGCCACAGCTCTGGATCCTGGCCACCACGTTCGTGGCCATGGCCACGCTCAACGCCACGCTCTACGCGGTGTTCGCAGCGTCGGCACGCAAGCTGTTGTCTTCGCCGAAGGCACAGCGGCGCTTCAACTTCGCGGGCGGATCGTTGCTCTCGGCGGCGGGCGTGCTGGCCCTTCTGGCCAAGCGTACTGCGTGAAGACGACCCATCGTCTCGTCGAGCGGAGGCCGCAAGGGACGCTCGGCGCCCTTCGGCTCGCCGCACCTGGCGGACGTTAGGCAACACGAGTGCCGCAGTTCGTCGTGCTGCTCCGCGGCGTGAACGTCGGCAAGGGCAATCGGGTTCCGATGGCCGCATTTCGCTCGCTGCTCGAGGCCCAAGGGTTCTCCGAGGTCCAAACGCTGCTCAACAGCGGCAACGCCGTGTTCCGTTCCGCTGCCCGCTCGGCGGCCCAGCATGCCAAGACGATCGGCGCCCGCCTGGAGGAAAGCCTCGGCGTCAGCGTCCTGGTGGTGGTCAAGCCATCGGCCGAGTTCCTGATCGCCGTCGCCGAGAACCCGTTCGCATTTCCGGAGAAGGATCATTCGCGCTTGCTGGTCGCCTTTGCGCAGAATGACGTTGCGGTGCACACCCTGCCGGCGTTGCTGCCGCTGCTTCAACCACCAGAGCGGCTTCATGTCGCCAGCCATGCCGCCTACCTCTACTGCGCCAACGGCATCCTGGAAAGCAAAGTCGGGACGGCACTGCTTGGCAAGCGAGGTCGTGAAGTCACCACGAGAAACTGGGCCACGGTGCTCAAGCTCAAGGCCCTGCTGGGTCAGCGTCCGGTTCCTCCAAACTGAAGTATCGTGCTTCAGCCCGCCCATCCGAAGGAATTCGCTGAATGTTCGGTCCGTTCAAGTCACGCGCACAACGCGAGCGCGAGGGCGTCCGAGATGTCGTCATCGAGGCCATTCTCAAGAGCGAAGCGTCGGCAAGGAGCGAGATTCATCTGCTGGAGTCGGCCGTCGAGCCTGCCGTCCGGCGGCAAGCGCTGACCCGGCTCGTCAACGTCCTGGTCAACTGCGGGCGTACCGAGAAGGAGGTCGCCGTCTGGCAAGCGCGCGCGGAATCGCTGAAGGCCAAGGGTGATCTGCACCACGCGCTTGGCACCAGCCTGGGCACGAGGCTCGTGGCCTGCGGCGTGCTTCTGCTGCACCTCCAGGGCAGGGAATGGCGGGCGGCGTCGCGTCCATTCGTGCGCCTGGAGGCACTCCTCAGCGGGCTCGTCGCCCATTACGGCGTGGACCCCTGGCCGGTGGCGTACGTCGACCATCTCGCGTTCGAAAAGTACCGCCTGGCGCAGGGACGTGGGCGAGAAGACGAAGAAGGCGTGCTGAGCTCTCAATCCGAAACGTCTACGCTGGCCTATGTGTCGACAGCCATGCCGCCCGACGCCTGAACCCTCGGAGCTCGCTCATGCCTGATACCTCGGTGCCACGGAAGTCGTGGCTGGATGTGCTTTCCAGCCTGACCCCGCTCATTCTTGGCGTGCTCGTCACCGGACTGGGCGCGTTCTTCACGCAGGTCTACAACTATCGTCAGCTCCAGCTCAACCAGCTCACGGCGCTCGACAAGTTCCGCCCGCTGCTGGTCTCCGAGAAAGCCGACGAGCGTGAGTTCGCCTATGCCTCGTTCGCGGCCCTGGGGTACGAGGCCCTCGCGCTGAAGATGATCGACCTGAAGCGGGACGGAGCAGGACGGGCGGTTGCGCTGGAGATCAAGTCCAGCGGCGATGCCACCGTGAAAGCCGCCGCCACCGAAACCCTCGCAAAGATCCCGGCGCAGGTCTTCCTGCATATAGGCGACGAGGGACAACGCGCCAAGGGAAACGCCCTCGCGCTCGCGCTTCAGGGCGCGGGTTACCAACCCATGGGGATCGAGAACGTCTCCGGCAGGGCGGGTGTGCCGGCGAAGTCCCAGGTCCGCTTCTTCAACGAAGGCGACAAGGCGAACGCAGAGGCCGTGGCCGACCTGATCCGGCAGCAAGGGATCCCGGACGTCGCGGCCCAGCAGATCGGCGGGCTCAAGGCGCGGCCCGGAACGATCGAAGTCTGGCTTTCCAGGAACCTGCCCTGACACGCCCTCGCGCCCAGCGACACTCGGCATCATGCTTCTCGATCCACAAGCGACCTATGTGCAACTGCGCCCGGGCGGCGTGGCGACCGAACTTCCCGGTGGCGCCGCGTTCTGGTCGCTGCCGGAAGAAGGCATGGCAGCGGTCGGCAAGGATTGGCTCATCTCGGAATACGAGTTCACGGCCGACTGGCCCACCTGGGAAATGCACCCCGATGGCGATGAGTTCGTCTATCTGCTGGCCGGCTCGGTGGAGCTCTTGCTCGAGGAATCGGCAGGCGTGAAGACGCTCGCCTTGCTGGGCAGGGGCGCGGTCATCGTTCCCCGCGGGGTTTGGCACACGGCCAAGGTGCACGCCCCGAGTCGCCTGCTGCACGTCACCCGGGGTGCGGGCACGCAAACACGCCCGGCCTAGCACCGTGGCGAGCAGATATCCTCGCGCTCCGGCGTTTCGCATCTACGCTGTCTCGTGAATCCTTTGACCATGCTGAAAACCTACCAGGGAAGTTGTCACTGCGGCGCGGTCAGGTTCGAAGCCGAGCTCGATCTCGAGCAAAGCACGTACCGCTGCAACTGCTCGATCTGCAGGCGAACTCGCTTCTGGCCCGCGGTGGCCGGAGAGAACGGCTTTCGTCTCCTCGCGGGTGACTCGGAACTGACCCCGTACCTGTTCAACACGAGAAGGAACCAGCACTACTTCTGCAAGCATTGCGGTGTTCGAGCTTTCGGAGTGGGCACCGAAACACCCATTGGAAAGATGTACGGGATCAACCTCGGGTGCCTTGCCGGAGTCTCTGAAGAAGAGCTCTCACGCTTGCCCATCACCTACGTCGATGGGCTCGACGACAAATGGCAGAGCCCTCCCGAGTTCTTCGCCCACCTCTGAAGGAAACTCGCTTGAACGCTGAAGCACAAGAACTGGTTGCGGCGATCGAACGCACATTCGCAGCCCTTGGCGACAACGACCGGATCCGGCTCGAGGAAAGCTCTGCGAGGACTTTCACGCCTTCGAGAACGGCATCCGCATGACCGGTCGCGAGCTGCTGGACCTGATGAGCCGATACCACGCGCAGGGCAGGCGCTACCAGTGGTCGGTGAGCTCGCCGCAATTCGAAGTGCAAGGCGATCTGGGGGTTGTCGTGTACGAGAACCGTGGCTCGATCACCGAGGCCCCGGGCGCTGACCCGATTCGGATGTCATGGCTGGAGACGGTGGTGCTTCGCCGTCAGGGATCGGGGTGGCGGCTGGCGTTTCTGCACTCCACGCGCATGCCGCAAAGCGGCACCTGAATCCCCCACCGGAACGGACAAGTCGCGAGCTCCGGACATGCGGCTCGTCGTTCGCCCCCTCACACCGTCGCGCTGGAGCGATTTGGAAGCCGTCTTCAACGCGAAGGGGTGTTCCGTGGCGCGAGGCTGCTGGTGCATGTACTACCGGGTCAGCGGCAAGGGCGCCTACGCCCAGCCGAGCGACGGGCAACGCTCCCGCAGCAAGGCGGCCCTGAAGGCGCTCATCGCTCGAGATCCTCCGCCCGGCCTTCTCGGCTATCTCGGCAAGACCCCGGTAGGCTGGGTATCCCTGGGCCCGAGAGAGGGCTACGCGAAGCTCGCCAGGTCACCGACGATGAAGCCAGTCGATGACCAACCGGTCTGGTCGGTGGTCTGCTTCGTCGTGCCTTCCGAATATCGCCAGCAGGGCGTTGCCCGAGAGCTCCTTGCGGGAGCCATCCGGTATGCCGATCGGCGTGGCGTTCGGCTTCTGGAGGGCTACCCGGTCGACAAGAGCGAGCCCTCGGCAGCCCAGGCGCCCTGGTTCGGCTCGAAGAGCATGTTCGATGAGGCCGGTTTTCAGGAAGTCGCCCGCCGCAAGCCTGACCGACCCGTCGTTCGGCTGGCGCTGCGCGCACCATGAACAAGTGCGCCACGCCCGAAGAAGCACTGGCCTTCATCCGGGAACACGGCGTCGTCCTGGTGTCGGCCAGGGGCGCGGTGCCTCGCCTCACAGAGGCCATTGTCCGAGAGCCGATCAAGGGCAGCTGGTGGGCGCACCCGCAAAGCCATCGCATCTTCGCAGTGCTCTCGGTCGTCACAGACTCCGAGGAAGTGCTCGTTTGCCGGCTCGTCGACGGCAAGGTCACGCTGGTTCATCGGCGGCTCTGGCCCTCCCTGGTTCGGATCGCCTCCCGTTTCGCGCCCGAACAGTTGGCCGAGGTGCGAGAGGAGCACACGGCATCGGGTCGTCATGTGATTCACGAGGTGCCGTTCCCGCAGTGGGTGCCTCCGGAGGTTCTGGAGCAAGCCCCGGGCACGAGAGAGGACGAGGCCCTGGCTGCCTTCGGGCCGTGGCTCGCACCCTCCGGAGCACCAGGCAAGCCGGTCCGCGCTCGAAAATGACGCCCGACCCGTTCACCGCGCACCGCGCGGGTCTGCGAGCACAATCGTGGGCATGATCTCCCCGGCCCTCGAACGCTTCATTTCCCAGGCTGCCGCGCGCAGCCGCGAGCAGGCCGAGCCGGCCGACTGCGTGCTCGCTCTGGCGCCGCTGATGCTCGATCTCATCGAGCAGGCCGGTACGTTCCTCGGGCCACAGCACTACCGGAGCGACCCGGGGAGCTACGCGCGAAACCTCGTGTACGACGCGCCCGACGAAAGCCTGTCGCTGTATTCGATCGTCTGGCTCCCTGGCCAATGGACGCCGATTCATGATCACGGAAGCTGGGGCGTGGTCGGCGTGATCGAGGGAATTCTCGAAGAGCGCAGCTATGTGCGGCTCTCGCCGGATCGCGGCGCCGATGCGGACATCGACCTCGCCCGCGGCGGTACGGTGCTGCTGCGGCATGGCGCGGTCACGAGCTTCGTTCCGAACCCCGATCACATTCACGTCACGGGCGTTCCGTCGGAACGGCCCCGAGCCGTCAGTCTGCACCTCTACGGACGCATGATGAGCGACTTCAACATCTACGATGTCGGGACACGGACACGCCGGCGGATAAGCGTCGCCCACAACGAGAGCTGAGCCGGCGCTCGACGATACGGGCGCGCGTCGGGAGTCTTGTTCGAGTTCCAAGAGCCGCTTCGCGTCCCTTGGCTCGTCGCCCAGGTCGAATGTCAGAGCCCAGCTTGCAACCTGACCTCTCACCCCTGCAGTCGTACTACGCCGCGCGCGCGAGCGAGTACGACCGCGTGTACCTGAAGCCCGAGCGCCAGTCCGACCTGCGGCGAATCGAGCAGTGGCTGCCCTCGCTGCTGGCCGGCGCCACGGTGCTGGAGGTCGCCTGCGGAACGGGCTACTGGACCCGGTTCATCGTGCCGGTCGCATCGGCTGTCGTCGCGCTCGATTCGTCGCCCGAGACCCTGCACATCGCCCGGGAGCGGGTCGTCGCGCCCCATGCCGAGTTCCACATCGGCGATGCCTACGCGCTGCCCCGGTTCGGCCGCTCGTTCAACGCGGCCTTCGCCGGGTTCTGGTTCTCCCATGTTCCGCTCGAACGCCAGCGCGAGTTCCTGCTCGGGCTCAACTCGGCCCTGGCGCCGGGGGCGCTCGTCGTCCTGCTGGACAACCTGTTCGTGGCGGGCAGCTCTTCGGCCATCTCCGAGCGGGACGGCAACGGCAACACCTACCAGACCCGGACACTGAGCGACGGCTCGACGCATCGAGTGCTCAAGAACTTTCCGACCGAGGCGCAGCTCCAGGCGCTGGCGCAAGCGGGACTGGCTGAATCCTCCGTCTATCGCCGGTGGCAGCATTACTGGGCTTTCGAGTACCGTGTGCCCAAGCCGTGAGCCCTCGATCGAGCGGCGGCGCGCGCCGCAATCCCATGGATCGGATCGTCGATGACAGACCTTGCCCGAGAAACCGCCGCGGTCGTCCGAGCACTGCACGAGCGTGACGAGAATACCTCCGATCACTGCGGACGGACGTCCGGACTGGCGCTGGAAACCGGCCGCGCGTGCGGACTGTCAGCCAGCGAGCTGGCGACGCTGAAGTTGGCGGCGGAGCTGCATGACGTAGGCAAGATCGGCATTCCCGACAGCGTCCTGTTCAAGCCCGGTCGTCTGGACGCCGAGGAACTGCGGATCATGCGAACCCATCCGCGCCGTGGCCACGACATCCTTGCGGCCATCGGCGACGAGCACATCGCGAGGATCGCCAAGGTGGTGCTGTACCACCACGAGGCCGTCGACGGGTCCGGATACCCGGAAGGCCTGAAGCAGGAGTCGATTCCGCTCATGTCCCGGATCGTCTCGATCGCCGACGCCTACGATGCGATGGCAACCGTTCGCCCCTATCACAAGCCAAGGACTCACGACGAAGTCATGACCGTCCTTCAGGCGGGTGAGCATCGCAAGTACGATGGCTCCGTCCTGGCCACTTTTGCAAGAGTCATCGAGCACAGCAGCTATAGAGCGAGCAACGGGTAGCGGGGGCAGTGGAGACTTCGCGTGAGGATCCTCAGGTTCGATCACATCGTCCTGTGCGTTGCGGACGTCCGGCGCTCCATCGGGTTCTCGCGATCGTCGCAGGTCCCGGCGAGCGGTAGGGCGCCACCGGAAAGATCCAGTCGGTCTGCTTCCGCGACCCCGACGGCAACCTCGTGGAGGTCGGCAAGCTGCTGTCGGGCGAGCCATGACCTCCAGCGTCCGGGCGACCGGTATCCTCACGGCCCGGAAACGCTAAGCACCTGAGGAATCCATGAGCTTCGATACCTGGCTCGTCTACCTCCTGGCTTCCGTCGGGCTTTCGCTTTCGCCCGGCCCCAATGGCCTGCTCGCCCTGACGCATGGCGTGTTGCACGGCCAGCGCATGACGCGCTTCACGATTCTTGGCGGCGTCCTCGGCTTTGTCGCCGTGATCGCCCTCTCCATGTTCGGCATCGGCGCGCTGCTCAAGGCGTCGCTGGCATGGCTCACGGTCCTGAAGTGGCTGGGGGGCGCCTACCTGGTCTGGTTGGGAATTCAGGTATGGCGCTCGGCCCCCGTGGGCGTCGAGATCATCGGCACCCCGCAGCCCAGTTCGGGCGGGTCGCTGTTCCGCCAGGGCGCCCTGTCCGCGCTGACGAATCCAAAGGGCATCCTCTTCTTCGCGGCCTTTCTCCCGCAGTTCATCGATCCGCACCGGAGCCTGGTCACCCAGTTCATCGTCATGGCCGGCACCTTCGCCGTGACCGAAGCGGCCACCGAGCTTCTGATCGCCGGCATGGCGGGTCGCATATCTCCCTGGCTGCGCCGGGTCGGCCGGCGGTTCAACCAGGTCTGCGGCGGCGTGTTCGTGGCCATTGGCATTGCACTCCCGCTTCGCAGCTGAACGACACGCCGGGCGCCACGTGGAGATCCGCACCATCCAACCGTCGGAGCTGGAAGCTGCCCGCGAACTGCTGGCCCTCAATGGCTGGGATCGCCGAGTTGCGAGCTTCGAAGAGTTCCAGGAACTCGTCTCTCGCTCGCAAATCGCGCTCGTGGCGGCCGAGGGCGCGCAGGTGCTCGGCTTTCTTCGTGCGCTGACCGACGGCCTTTCGAACGGCTACATCTCCATGGTTGTCGTCGCCGAGTCCCATCGCGGTCGAGGCGTGGGGCGGGCCCTGGTCCAGGCCGCCATGGGGAACGATCCGCGGCTGACCTGGGTCCTTCGAGCCGGCAGGACGGGCGTCTCGGGCTTCTATGAAAAGCTCGGCTTCGTGACCTCGGAGGTGGCGATGGAACGCCCGGGCCGCAAGCGCCTCGGCGACGCCTGACATTCGGCCCGCCATGGAAGCACGAAGATTGAAGGTCGGCCAGCCGATCACGCCCGAGCAATTCGAGGACCTCACCGACGAGCAGCTTGCGCGCCTCGTTCCGAGGACGTACCGTGAGTTCTTCCCCGGAAAGGACTTCTGCGCCGATGGCCACTTCTATCTGCACGACGGAACCGCCTGGAGCTTCTACAAGGGCGGCTTCCTCGACGAATAGACGTCGCGGCCCGGCCAGTGCCTTGCGGCGCGGGACGTTTCGAAGGAGCACGACTTGAGCGTCCCACTCACCTACGCCCTGGAAGACGGGATCGCAACGATCGCGATCGACGACGGCAAGGCGAACGTCATGAGCGTGTCGATGCTGCGCGCCCTGGACGCCGCACTGGACAAGGCGGCGGCCGACAAGGCGGTGGTCGTGATTCGCGGCCGAACCGGCATGTTCTCGGCGGGCTTCGACCTCACGGTCTTCAAGCGCGATCCGCAGGAGCTGTTCGAGATGCTGAGGGCGGGAGCCGCCATCACGGAGCGCCTGCTTTCGTTCCCCTATCCCGTTGTCGCCGTCTGCACCGGGCATGCCATCGCGATGGGCGCTTTTCTCCTGCTGAGTGCGGACCTTCGAATCGGCGCCAGCGTCGATGCGAAGATTCAGGTGAACGAGGTTCAAATCGGGTTGACCCTTCCTCACTTCGCCATCGAAGTCTGCCGACAGCGGCTTTCGCCCGCGCACTTCAATCTCGCGGCGATCACCGCCACCCCCTACAACCCGCATCAAGCGGTCGTTGCGGGATTCCTGGACGAGGTCGTCCCGGCGGAGTCGCTCGCCGCCGTATTGAAGAGCCGCACGGATCATCTGCGCAAACTGGATGCCGAATCGTTCACGGCCACCAAGCTCCGGTTGCGCGGCCCTGCCTTGACCCTGCTCCGTGACGCGATCAAACGGGACGTCGAAGGCTGGTCGCAACGATTTCAGGGTCCGGCCTAGCCGTCGAGGGCTCGACCGCTGCCCTGCGCAAACCTTGCCGGCGCCATGAGCTTCCTCCGTCGCCTGTTCGGCCTGTCCGACGCCGTCGTCGACCCTGTGCTCGGATCCATGGTCGAGCGGGACGGCCAATGGACAGGTCGGGCGAGCTGGGCTCATTCGCCGCAGCCGTTCGCCCTGACGGTCAATCGCGCCAGCGAGGTTCCATCGCAGGCCGACCGGGACCTCTTCCAGACGCTGTCACGAGACTACCCGGCCTTGCGCACGGGACTTCAGGACGCCCTGTTTCGGCTGTGGCCCGGGGCCCGCAGCACGGCGGAGACCGAACTGCCCCCGAACTTCGGAGGATCCCTCGACCTCTGGTCACGCCTCGCGCTTCAAGGCATGGGACTGTTCCCGGACGGTCATGCCGAGCTCATCTACGGCCTCGACGACGAATCCGTCCTCGAAGGAGCGTTCATCGTCTCCGTGCGAGGGCAGGAGGTGAGTCCTCTGGAGTATGTCGAATGAGCACGTCTCGTCGCGAAGGCAACAGCGCACATTCGCTCGATGGTCAAGTAACCCTCTAACGCCATGAACAAGCCAGACTGTCTTTTCTGCCGCATCGCGAGGGGCGAAATTCCGGCGCGTCTCGTCCATGAGACCAAGGACATCGTCGCCTTCCTCGATATCCATCCGATCCGCCAAGGCCACGTCCTTGTCGTTCCGCGAGAGCACTTCCCCTACTACGACGACCTTCCCGCGGAAGTCGCCCATGACGTGATCCATGTTGCCCAGCGCCTCGCCCCCGTGTTGAGAGCGACCTTCGGCGTCGAGCGGGTCGGCCTGTTCTTCACCGGCGTCGACATCGCCCATGCGCACGCGCATGTCGTCCCGATGGTCGAGCCGACCGACATCACGTCGCCGCGGTACATCGCGGAGCAGAACCTGACGTTCCGCCCGGCACCGCTGGCCGCAGCCGAGGAGCTGGACGGCGCGGCCGAGGCGATCAGGAGCGCACTTGCCGTGGCCCGCCCTCGGTGACGCCTGGGGCACGCGTCGCAGAGACCCCTCCTACATCTGCCGAGGTCACCATGCACATCGAAGGCGCTTGCCACTGCGGCCTGGTCTCGTTCACCGCCGAAGTCGACCCTTCGCGGGTGATGATCTGTCACTGCACGGACTGCCAGGTTCTCTCCGGTGCGCCGTTTCGCGCCGTCGTGGCCGCCCCGATCGACAAGTTCGCTCTGCGAGGCACGCCCAGGAGCTACGTCAAGGTCGCTCAAAGCGGCAACCGTCGCGCCCAGGTGTTCTGCCCCGATTGCGGCACGCCGCTCTTCGCCACCGCTCCGGAGAATGCCACCTCGGTCGTCATCCGCCTGGGTTGCGTCAAGCAGCGCTCGCAGCTCATCCCCGCGGCCCAGATCTGGCAGCACTCCGCCATGCCATGGCTGTCGGAGCTCCACCGAATCGAGGGCTCGCCCGAGCAGCAGGCCTTCCTGCCTGCGCCGCCACCGTCCCGGTGATGCGCATCGCCGACACGCATGTCGTCGGTCGATCCCAGGCTCTTTTTCGAGCGTCCCATGAATCGCGAGGCACTGCTCACCTTCCTGCGCTTGCATCGGTGGGCCATCGAGGCCACCAGCACCCTCAGCGGCGAGCCGCAGGCGGCCATCATCGGAATCGCCGTCACGGATGAGCTGGAGCTCGTGTTCGACACCCTGTCCTCGAGCCGCAAGGCGGGGAACCTGCGAGCGAACCCGCGAATCGCCCTGGTCATCGGCGGCTGGAACGACGCCGACCCTCGTACGGTCCAGTACCAGGGAACCGCTGACTTTCCGGCCGGCGCCGAGCTGGCACGGCTGAAACAGGTCTACTTCGCCGCGTTCGCCGACGGTCCGACGCGACAATCCTGGCCCGGAATCGCCTACGTGCGCGTGAAGCCGCAGTGGGTACGCTGCAGCGATTTCACGATCGAGCCGCCGGCGATCTCCGAGCTGACCTTCTAGCGCAGCGAAGGCGAAGGGTCCTCGAATGCCAATGAAGAAGTCGAACGCGCCGGAGAGCCCCGATGCATACATTGCCTCCCTCGGCGGCTGGCAGGGGCGCCATGCGCAAGCCTTGCGATCGGCCGTGGTCGGCGCCGCGCCGCTGCAAGAGGTCATCAAGTGGGGCCACCTGGTG
>Ga0068867_100001485_pt1 | contig 16234 bp, 8 predicted proteins | sample KBSMisM32_FD_65649 | JGI IMG/M metagenome (GOLD analysis project Ga0068867, IMG submission 65649) | Miscanthus rhizosphere microbial communities from Kellogg Biological Station, Michigan, USA - KBS Miscanthus M3-2 | ecosystem: Host-associated > Plants > Roots > Rhizosphere > Soil ...
TACGGCATGTCGATGATCTACGGCGCGACCGGCACGCTCGACATCGAGAAGGTTGCGCTGGCGATGCTCGGCAAGAGCGAAAACCAGGTGCTGCTGACCTTCGGGCTGGTGTTCGTCGTGTCGGCGATCGCTTTCAAGCTGGGCGCGGTCCCTTATCACATGTGGGTACCCGACGTGTACCAGGGCGCACCCACGGCGATCACGCTGCTGATCGGCACCGCCCCGGAGTTTGCGGCGTTCGCGATGCTGCTGCGACTGCTCGCCGGCTCGCTCGGAGGCGCGGAGGTCAGTTGGCAGGGAATGCTGATCGTGCTGACGGTGCTGTCGGTGGCGCTCGGGCACATCGTGGCAATCGCGCAAACCAACCTGAAGCGGATGCTTGCGTATTCGACGATCGCCAACATGGGCTACGTGCTCATGGGGTTTCTCGCTGCCGATGTGACCGGATATTCGGCCGCGATGTTCTACATGGTGGCCTACGTGCTGACGAGCCTCGTCTCCTTCGGCATGATCCTGCTCCTGTCGCGCAAAGGCTACGAGGCCGACAACCTGGACGACCTCAAGGGGCTGAACACCCGGTCGCCGTGGTGGGCGTTCATCATGCTGCTGGCGATGTTCTCGCTGGCCGGCATGCCGCCGACGATCGGCTTCTACGCGAAGCTGCTGGTGCTGCAGGCGGCGGTGAAGGCCGGCTTCGTGTGGCTGGCGGTGGTCGGCGTGGTCGCCGCGCTGATCGGCGCGTTCTACTATCTGCGCATCGTCAAGCTCATGTATTTCGACGAGCCCGTCGACCGGTCGCCGATCGACGCGCGCGGCGACACCCGCGTCATGCTGTCCGCAAACGGCCTGGCATTGCTGTTGTTCGGCATCCTGCCGCAGCCGATCATGGGTCTGTGCGCGGTGGCGCTGGTACAGTCGCAATACTACTGACGCGTCACCGGCGCTCCAGTGGGGTGCGTGCTAAGATCGTCGAAATCATTCGTTGATCCGCCATGCGCGTCGGCTTCTTCGTGACCTGCCTTGTCGACCTGATGCGACCATCGATCGGGTTCGCGGCGCTGAAGCTGCTCGAAGCGGGCGGCGCGGACGTGTATGTGCCGCCCGGCCAGACGTGTTGCGGCCAACCTGCGTACAACTCCGGCGATCGTGCCGATACCCTCGCGCTGGCGCGCAAGGTCGTGGGCGAATTCGAAGGCTGCGATTATCTGGTGTCGCCGTCGGGTTCGTGCAGCGGGATGATCAAGACGCACTACCCCGAGCTCTTCGCTGACGATCCCCCGATGCTGGCCCGCGTGCAGGCGCTGGCCACGCACACCTTCGAGCTGACCGATTTCCTGGCCAATGTGCTGAAGGTCGAGCGAGTGCCCGGACAGTTCGCAGGAACGATTACCTATCATGATGCGTGCGCCGGCCTGCGCGAGATGGGCGTCAAGCAACAGCCGCGGGCGCTCCTCGCCAAGGTGCAGGGGGCGCAATTGCTGGAAATGGCGGAGTGCGAGACGTGCTGCGGCTTCGGGGGCACATTCTCGATCAAGTTCGGCGAGATCTCCTCGAGGCTCGCCGACAACAAATGCCAGCATGTCGAAAACTCCGGCGCCGACGCCGTGGTGCTCGGCGACCTCGGGTGCATGCTGAACATCGAGGGCCGGCTGCGGCGGCGCGGGAATACAAAGACGAAGGTGCTGCATGTCGCGGAGGTGCTGGCGGGCGAAGGTTAGGATCCACAAAGAGACGCAGAGGCGCAGAGCAAAGCAAAGCTGATTTCCTCGGCGTCGCTGCGGCTCTTTGTGGGAACTGTGTTGCGGAGGGGTGATGCAAGTCGCGTCGATGCACTTCAAGGAGCGCGCGCACGTCAAGCTGCATGACGCGCGGCTGCAGCACAACCTCGTCAGGATGAAGGACAAGTTCGTCGGCAAGCGGCGCGAGTCGCTAACCGAGCTCGACGACTTCGAAGGCACGCGCGAGGCCGCGCGGGCGATCCGCCAGCGCGCGCTCGACGACCTCGATGTCTGGCTCGAGCTCTTCGAGCGCAATGCCACCGAGCGCGGCGCCAGGGTGCTGTTTGCGCAGACGCCGGCCGAAATCAACAAGCTGGTGCTCGACATCGCGGCACGGCACGGCGTGCGCAAGATCATCAAGTCGAAGTCGATGGTGTCCGAGGAATCAGCGCTCGACCATGCCGTCGAGGGCGCGGGTATCGCGGTCGTGGAAACCGACCTCGGCGAATACATCCTGCAGATCAATGATTACGAGCCGCCGTCGCACATCATCGGTCCGGCGTTGCACAAGAGCATGGAGGAGGTCGCCGAGCTCTTCCACCAGAAGCACGGCACGGTAAAAAAGGTCGATATCGAGGAGTTGTGCCTCGAGGCACGCGGCGTGCTTCGCGAGCACTATCTGACCGCCGACATGGGGATCTCCGGCGGCAATTTCTTCGTCGCGGAAACGGGCTCGGTCGTCCTGGTGACCAACGAGGGCAACGCCACGCTGACCACGACGCTGCCCAAGGTCCACATCGCGATTTCGGGCATCGAGAAAATCGTGCCCACGCTCGAGGATGTCGCGACGCTGATGCGGCTGCTGCCGCGCTCGGCGACGGGGCAATCGATCTCCAACTACGTCGACATCCTGACCGGCCCCAAGGGACCGGGCGAATTCCACGGCGTCGAGCACATGTACTTCATCGTCGTCGACAGCGGACGTACCGAGGTACTCGCGAGCGACGTGAAGGAAGCGCTGCGCTGCATCCGCTGCGGCGCGTGCATGAACCACTGTCCGGTCTACCAGAACATCGGCGGGCACTCGTATGGCTGGGTCTATCCGGGACCGATCGGCTCGATCCTCACGCCGATGTACGTCGGCCTCGAAAACGCGCTCGACCTGCCGCAGGCGTCGACGTTGTGCAACCAGTGCGGTGTCGTGTGCCCCGTCAAGATCCCGCTGCCGGACTTGCTTCGCAAGCTGCGCGAGAAGGAATTCAGCGAAGATCTGCGGCCGTGGCATGAGCGCACCGCCGTCCGGCTGTGGGCCTGGTTTGCCCGACGCCCCGGCCTGTACGGATTCGCATCGCGAATCGGCGTGCGCTTGCTGCGATCGCTGGCGGGACCGGACGGCATGATCCACAAGTTGCCGCTTGGTGCGGGCTGGACGTCCGGGCGTGACATGCCGGCGCCGGCGGGTCGCACGTTTCGAGAGCTGTATGCGCGGCACAAGACGCAAGGGGATCCGCCCAAATGACCATTCCGCACGGCGGCAACCTCGCGATGCCGCGCCTTTCCCGCCGGGCGGAATCGCTCGGCACCGAGAATGCCTTCGTCGTCCTGGCGGAAGTCAACGCGCTGATTCGCGAGGGCAAGGACATCATCTCGTTCTGCATCGGCCAACCCGATTTTCCCACGCCCGATCATGTGCAGAACGCGGCGATTGCGGCGATCAAGTCTGGCAAGCATGGCTACACGCCCAGCGCGGGTATCGATGAATTGCGCGCTGCCGCCGCGAAGGACATGGCGAAACGCCGCGGCCTGGTCATTACTCCCGACGACGTGGTCGTCGGCGCGGGCGCCAAGCCTTTCATCGCGTACACGATCGCGTCGGTCACCGATTACGGCGTCGGCGACGAGGTCATCTACCCGGTTCCCGGTTTTCCGATCTACGAATCGCAGATCAACGCCAACGGCGCGGTGCCGGTACCGATATTCCTGCGCGAAGCGCGCGATTTCGCGTTCGACCCCGCCGAGCTCGAGGCGAAGATCACGCCGAAGACGCGGCTCCTCATTCTCAACACGCCGCAGAATCCGACCGGCGGCATTCTTGATCGCGCGAATCTCGACGCGATCGCCGAGATCCTGGCGCGCCATCCCCAGGTGTGGGTGTTCGCCGACGAGATCTACTCGCGTCTCGTCTACGACGGCCGCTTCGATTCATTGGCGACACGGCCCGACATGCTCGAGCGCACGATCATCAGCGATGGCGCATCGAAGACCTGGGCGATGACCGGATGGCGGATCGGGTATGTCGCGAATCGCGCGCTGGCGCCGGTGTTCACGCGCTGGATCACCAATACCGAGTCCTGCGCGTCGCAGATTTCGCAATGGGCGGCGGTCACGGCGATCACTGGGCCGCAGGATGCCGCCGATCGGATGCGCGCAAGCTTCCTCGAGCGCCGTAACTTGATCGTCTCGCTGCTGAACGACATCCCCGGCATCAGGTGCGCGACGCCGGGCGGCGCGTTCTACGCATGGCCCAACGTCACCGAAGCGTGCAAGCGGACCGGTTGCGCCGATTCTGAAGCCTTTCGGAAGCGACTGCTGCATGAAGCGGGCATCGCGGTGCTTGCCGATATTCATTTCGGGCGGCGCGTGCCCGGCGACGGCCAGCACATCCGTTTTTCGTACGCGGCGTCCAACGAGGCGATCGAGCAGGGTGTTGGCCGCCTTGCCGATTTCGTGCGAAAAGGCGGAAAAACATGAGCGTCGCCCGGCCGTCCCAAGGTGCGGGACGGCGGGCTGCCTCCGGGGGCAGCGCCGCGGCGCCAGCCGCACGCGTGGGGGTCGTATGAGCGCCGCCGGGCCGCCCCAAGGCGCGAATCGCTCCCCCTCTGGGGGCAGCGCCGCGGCGCCAGCCGCACGCGTGAGGGTCCTTTGACCACGACCATCGACGACAACCGCGCATCGCGCGATGCGATTCTTGGGCGCGTGCGCAAGGCGCTACGCCGCAAAGGCTCGGGCGCGCCGGAGCTGGTGGCGGCCGAGGCGTATATCGCCGCGCATCGACAGGGGCCGCGGCCTCAAATGCCCGCCGACCTCGTCACCCGCTTTATCCTGCGCGCGACCGACATGTCGAGCACGGTCGAGCGCATCGATTCACCGGCCGCGATTCCACAGGCGGTTGCGCGCTATCTGGATGCGCTCGAGTTGCCGCCAGCACTGGCCGCACAGAAATCGCACGCCGGCGTATGTTGGCCCGAGTTCGCATCGCTCGACTGGGTGGGCGCGGGTCTTGCCATCGAAGCGCGCACGACCGTCGGCCGCGACCGCCTCGGTATCACCGGCTCGTTCTGTGCGATCGCCGAGACCGGCACGCTGGTGTTTCTATCGGGCGCCGATACGCCCACCGCGACAGCACTGCTGCCCGATACGCATATTGCCGTCGTGCGCGCCGACCGCATCGTCTCGGGAATGGAGGAGGCGTTCGCGCTGATCCGCGCCGAACGCGCTACCATGCCGCGCGCCGTCAATATGATTTCCGGACCTTCGCGCACCGGCGACATCGAGCAGACCATCGTGCTCGGCGCGCACGGACCGTACCGCGTTCATCTGCTGCTGCTCGGCTGATTGCTCCGGAAACAGGGCGCGTCAGCCCCCCTTGCCCTTGCCATTGGCATTGGCGGACCCGGTACCCTGGCCATGATCCGCATTGCTGACGTGGCCAGCGCTCCCCGCGCCGGTCACGACGCCGCTCGACATGCCGCGGCTGGCGCCCAGCCCCGACGCCACACCGGCGCCGCTTCCTGAGGCCGTCACGACACCGCGTCCAAACGCGTTGCCGTTGCCGTGTGCACTGCCGCTGGCGCTAACGATGCCATTGGTGTTGGCCCGACCGGTTGCGCCATCCGCGGTGGTAAGGCCTTTGGCGCCTTGCCCGGTACCCGCCGCGGTCCCGGCTGCCGTCGTGAGGCCACGCGCTGCCGCCGCACCGGGCGCTGACGCCACCTTCGGCGCCGTGAAGTTCGACGCAGTCTTCGGCACGACAGTAGTCGTCGCGACCGGGTCTATCGAGCGCTCGCCAGCTCGGGCAGGGCGCAAAACCTCGCCACCCGCGGGCACCTGTGCCTTCGCCAGATCAATGCGCGATGCCGCAGTCCAGTGACGACAGCATGGCCAGGAGCTCGGTGGGAACAACCGGTTTGACGAGGTGCCGATCGAAGCCGGCTTCATGCGACATCTGCCGGTCCGCCTCGCCGCCCCAGCCGGTAATTGCGATCAGCACGACGTCCGCACCCTGGGTATCCCTGCGAATCGCCCGTGCCGCCTCGTAACCGTCGAGTTTCGGCATGCCGAGATCCATCAGGATGATGTCGGGTTGAAACTGCGCCGAGGCGGACACCGCGCCCGCGCCATCGAAAGCGGTGTCCACTTCGTTACCCTCCAGGCGCAGCATCGCGGCCAGCGTTTCCGCTGCGTCGCGATTGTCGTCGACCACGAGGATGCGGCGCGTCGCTGCGTGTACTGGTTCGGAAGTGCGCGCCGGCAATGCGCGCGGCGCCTGCTGCAATTTCGAAAGAATCGGCAGCCGTACGACGAATTCGCTTCCCTGGTCGAGACCGCCGCTGGAGGCTTGCACCGAGCCTCCGTGCAGCTGCACCAGTTGCCGGACGAGCGCGAGACCGAGGCCGAGGCCGCCTTGCGCCTCGTCAGCAGGCGTCTTGCCCTGATAGAACATGTCGAAAATCCGTGCCAGGTCGGGCTCCAGAATGCCGACGCCGTCGTCGCGGACTTTGACGACGACACCGTCATCCTTGGATTCGACCGCAACCACGATGTGTCCACCGGGAGGCGTGTACTTCACGGAGTTATTGAGCAGATTGAGGAACATCTGCGTCAGCCGCACCGCATCTCCGTCAAGAAAGACGGGGTCGGACGGGAGTTGCACTTCGATGTGATGGCGTTTGCGTTCCGCGAGCGGGCGCACGGATTCCATGGCGCTGGCGACGATCGGAAGCACATCGATGATGTCCTTGCGCAATTCGAGCTTCCCGCTGCTGATCCGGCTCGCGTCCAGCAGGTCGTCAACGAGCCGGACCAGCTGGTTGACCTGCCGGTCGATGACTTCTCGCCCCCACTGCAGTTGCTCGATCGTGGCCTTGGTCTGCCGCATCAGATCCACGGCGGAGCGAATCGGCTGCAGCGGATTGCGCAGCTCGTGGGCAAGCATCGCCAGGAATTCGTTCTTGCGGCGATCGGCCTGGGCCAATTCCTCACCCTGCAGGCGCAGGCGGTTCTCGCTCTCACGCAGTTGCGCGATGGTGGCCTGCAGCTCCGCCGTCCGTTCCGAGACGTGCTCCTCCAGCGTCCGGTTCATTCCCTCGAGCTCGGCCGTCTTCCGATAGAGATCGAGGAAGACGCCGATTTTCGCGCGGAGGATTTCCGGCACGACGGGAACTGAGACGTAGTCCACGGCACCAGTCGCGTAACCCTTGACCCGGTCGAGGTCCGTCAGATGAACGGCGGACACAAAGATGATCGCGGTCTTCTTGCAGCGCGGATGCTCGCGGATCATCTCCGCGAGCTCGAAGCCGTCGAGCTCAGGCATGTTCACGTCCATGAGCACGACGGCGATGTCCTCCTTCAGCAGATGCGCCAGCGCTTCGCGCGCCGTCTGTGCCTTGACCAGATGCTCGTTGAGATCGGCGAGCATCGCTTCGTAGGTCATCAGCTTCGCCGGCTGATCGTCGACCAGCAGGATGTTGAGCTTCTCCGTAGTATTCATCGGCGTCGCCTATCGATGCAGCCACATCCGCAGCGCGGAAACCAGCTGTTCCGTGTTGACGGGCTTGGCCAGATAATCCGAAGCGCCCGCCTGCAGACATTTGTCGCGGTCGCCCATCATCGCCTTGGCTGTCAGGGCGATGATGGGCAGCCGACCGTAGGCGGGAACCTGGCGGATTTCCCGCATCGTCTCGTAGCCGTCCATCTCCGGCATCATGATGTCCATCAGCACGATGGCCACCTCAGGCGTCGCCTCCAGCGTTGCGATGGCCTCGCGGCCGGTGTTGGCGGTCAGCACATTCATGCCGCGACGCTCGAGCACGCTGGACAGCGCGAAGATGTTGCGCACGTCGTCGTCGACGACCAGCACCTGTTTGCCGATGAGGTCTTCGTCGGATCCGTGCAGCCGCTCGAGCATCTGCCGCTTGTGCTCGGGTAGATCCGCAACCACGCGGTGGAGGAAAAGCGCCGTCTCGTCGAGCAGCCGGTCCGGCGATTCCACCCCCTTGACCACCACGCTGCGCGCGAGCATGCGCAGCCGCGCATCCTCTTCCGCCGAGAGCTCCTTGCCAGTGAAGACGACCACCGGCAGGTCCCGCAGCGCGATCTCGTCGCGAATGGTTTCCAGCACCTCGAAGCCGGTCATGTCGGGCAGCCGCAAGTCGAGCACGACGCAGTCGTACGATTGCTCCCGCAGCGCGATGAGCGCTGCCGTTCCGGTTCCCGCCGTCGTGATGTCGATGTCGTCGTGCGCCAGCAGTGCCGTGATGCTCTCCAGCTCCCCGGGGTTGTCATCGACCACCAGTAGCCGCTTGCGCCGCGGCGCGGCGAACGCCTTGATGCGCGACAGCGCGACGTTGAGTCCGTCCGCGGTGGTGGGCTTGCCGACAAAGGAGAAGGCGCCACGCGCCAGCCCGTGCTGCCGATCCTCGTCGAGCGTCACGATCTGGACCGGGATGTGGCGCGTTGCGGCATCGCGTTTCAGATGGCTGAGCACGGTCCAGCCGAGCATGTCAGGCAGGAACACGTCGAGCGAGACGGCGGTCGGCTGGTATCGGCGCACGAGATCGAGCGCATCGGCACCGGTACCTGCGACGAGCACTTTGAATCCATTGGACCGGGCCAGGTCGACAATGACGCGCGCGTAACTCGGGTCGTCCTCCACGATCAGCATCACGTGGTCGTTGACCTCCAGCTGGTCGCGGTCGTCCGGAATGGCGACGAGTGCGGGCTCGGCGCGGCGCACTGCGGGGAACGCCGGGCGCACGTAGGCATCAGTCGTCTCGCTTGCCTTGACCGTGGACTCGGACGCATGGCCCAGCGGTCCGACATAGCGCAGGGGCAGGTACAACGTGAAGGTGCTGCCGGTGCCGGGCGTGCTTTGCAAGGTGATTTCGCCGCCCAGCAGGCCCGCGAGCTCGCGGCTGATGGCAAGGCCGAGCCCCGTGCCACCGTACTTGCGGCTGGTGCCCGCATCCGCCTGCTGAAACGCCTCGAAGATTAGCTTCTGCTTCTCGGGCGGGATACCGATGCCCGTGTCGTGGACCTCGAAGCTCACCACCGTTTCCCCGGATCCCAGGATAGGATGCTCGCGCGTCCAGCCGCCGACGGCCGCCGCCACGCGGAGCCGAACGCCACCATGGGCGGTGAACTTGAAGGCGTTGGACAGCAGGTTCTTCAGGACCTGCAGCAGGCGCTTGGAGTCGGTGACGATGCGCCGCGGAAGGGTCGGGTCGATTTCGACTTCGAACACGAGCTTCCTGCGCTCGGCTTCGAGGTGGAACGTACGGCTGACCGTGGTGACGACATCGGTGAACATGAGGTCTTCCGCATCCACGGTTACGGTACCCGATTCGATCTTCGACAGATCGAGGATGTCGGTAATCAGGTTCAGCAGATCGGTGCCGGCGCTGTGGATCGTCCGTGCGTATTCGACCTGCTTCGGTGTCAGGTTGCGCTCCGGATTGTCGCCCAGCTGCTGTCCCAGGATCAGGATGCTGTTGAGCGGCGTCCGCAGCTCGTGCGACATGTTGGCAAGAAACTCGGACTTGTATTTCGACGTCAGCGCAAGCTCGGACGCTTTCTCCTCCAGCGCCCGCCGCGCCTGCTCGATTTCGCGATTCTTGCGCTCGACCTCGGCGTTCTGTTCGGCCAGCTGCTGCGCTTTCTGGCCCAGCTGATCGTTGGTCTGCTGCAGCTCCGTCTGCTGGGTCTGCAGCTCACCCGCCAGCTGCTGCGATTGCTTGAGCAGCGCTTCGGTCTGCATCGTGACCTCGATGCTGTTCAGCACGATGCCGAGATTCGCGGTCAGCTGTTCGAGGAACCCGAGATGCGACGGCGCAAATTCGTTGAGCGACGCCAGCGCGAGCACGGCCTTGATCTTGCCTTCGAAGATCACCGGGAACACGGCCACGCTGCGCGGCAGGGCATTGAAGAACGCCGGCCCGACGGCAATCGTGTCCTTCGGGACGCTGTTCACGATGATGCGGCGCTTGTCGACCGCGCACTGGCCGATGAATCCCTCGCCGAGGTTGAGCCGCGCCGGATACGGCTCGTGCGGCGCGTTGGCATAACTGGCCAGCATCCGCAGGTGCAGCGTGCCTTCGTCGGCCATCTGGTAGATGAGGCCCTGGTGCGCACTTACCAGCGGCGCCAGCTCGGACAACAGCATGCGGCCCACGGTGGCGAGATCGCGCTGCCCCTGCAACATGCCGGTGAACCGCGCGAGGTTCGTCTTCAGCCAGTCCTGCTCGGTATTGCGGTCCGTGGTCAGCCGCAGGTTGTCGATCATCGTGTTGATGTTGTCTTTCAGATCTGCGACCTCGCCGCGCGCCTCGACCTGGATCGACCGCGTGAGATCGCCCTTGGTGACGGCGGTGGCCACCTCCGCAATGGCGCGGACCTGGTTGGTCAGGTTGGCGGCCAGCAGGTTCACGTTGCCCGTCAGATCCTTCCAGGTGCCCGCCGCGCCCGGCACGTTCGCCTGGCCGCCGAGCCGTCCTTCGACGCCGACCTCGCGCGCGACCGACGTCACCTGGTCGGCGAAGATCGCGAGCGTCTTGGTCATGTCGTTGATCGTGTCGGCCAGCGCCGCGACTTCGCCCTTCGACTGCACGAACAGGTTCTGCTTGAGATTGCCTTCCGCCACGGCGGTCACCACCTTGACGATGCCGCGGACTTGCTCGGTAAGGTTGGCCGCCATCACGTTGACGGTGTCGGTCAAGTCCTTCCACGTGCCACCCACACCCGGAACCTGCGCCTGGCCGCCGAGCTTGCCCTCGGTCCCCACTTCGCGCGCCACGCGCGTGACCTCCGACGCGAACGCGTTCAGCTGGTCGACCATCGTGTTGATCGTGTTCTTGAGCTCGAGAATCTCGCCGCTGACGTCGACAGTGATCTTGCGCGACAAGTCGCCGCGCGCCACGGCCGTCGTGACTTCGGCGATGTTGCGCACCTGCGTGGTCAGATTCGCCGCGAGCAGGTTGACGTTATCGGTCAAGTCCTTCCACGTGCCGGCGACACCGGGCACGACCGCCTGGCCGCCGAGCTTGCCTTCGGTGCCCACTTCGCGCGCGACGCGGATCACTTCGGAGGCGAACGCGCGCAGCTGCTCGACCATCGTGTTCATCGTTTCCTTGACGAGCAGGATCTCGCCGCGGACGTCGACGGTGATCTTGCGCGACAGGTCACCGCCGGCGATGGCCGCCGCGACTTCGGCGATGCCGCGCACCTGCGCGGTCAGGTTGCTCGCCATGAAGTTGACGTTGTCGGTAAGGTCCTTCCACGTGCCGCCTACACCCGGCACCTGGGCTTGTCCGCCGAGCTTGCCTTCGGTGCCGACTTCGCGCGCCACGCGCGTCACCTCCGACGCGAACGCGTTGAGCTGGTCGACCATCGTGTTGATCGTGTTCTTGAGCTCGAGGATTTCGCCTTTGACGTCGACGGTGATCTTGCGCGACAGGTCGCCGCGCGCCACGGCGGTCGTCACTTCGGCGATATTGCGCACCTGCGCCGTCAGGTTGCCCGCCATCGAGTTGACGTTGTCGGTCAAGCCTTTCCACGTGCCGGCCACGCCCGGCACCTGCGCCTGGCCCCCCAGCTTGCCCTCGGTGCCGACCTCACGCGCCACGCGCGTCACTTCCGACGCGAACGCGTTCAACTGGTCGACCATCGTGTTGATCGTGTTCTTGAGCTCGAGCACCTCGCCGCTCACGTCGACGGCGATCTTTTTCGACAGGTCGCCGTTCGCGATCGCCGTGGTGACGTCGGCGATGTTGCGGACCTGCGTGGTCAGGTTCGCCGCGAGGAGGTTGACGTTGTCGGTCAGGTCCTTCCACGTGCCGGCCACACCCGGCACCACGGCTTGTCCGCCGAGCCGCCCGTCGGTGCCGACTTCGCGCGCGACGCGCGTTACTTCGCCGGCGAACGCGTTCAACTGGTCGACCATCGTGTTGAGCGTGTTCTTGAGCGCGAGAATCTCGCCTTTGACGTCGACCTCGATCTTGCGCGACAGGTCGCCGCGCGCGACCGCCGTGGCGACTTCCGCGATGTTGCGCACCTGGGCGGTCAGGTTGCTCGCCATCGAGTTGACGCTGTCGGTCAAGTCCTTCCACGTGCCTGCGACCCCGGGCACCTGCGCCTGGCCGCCCAATTTGCCTTCGGTACCTACTTCGCGCGCCACGCGGGTGACTTCCGACGCGAACGCGTTCAGCTGGTCGACCATCGTGTTGATCGTGTTCTTGAGCTCGAGCACCTCGCCGCTCACGTCGACGGTGATCTTGCGCGAAAGGTCGCCACGCGCCACGGCCGTTGTTACTTCCGCGATGTTGCGGACTTGCGTGGTCAGGTTCGCCGCGAGCAGGTTGACGTTATCGGTCAAATCCTTCCACGTGCCAGCCACTCCAGGTACCACCGCCTGACCGCCGAGGCGGCCGTCGGTACCCACTTCGCGCGCCACGCGCGAGACTTCGGAAGCGAACGCATTCAGCTGGTCGACCATCGTGTTGAGCGTTTCCTTGAGCTGCAGGATCTCGCCGCTCACGTTCACCGTGATCTTCTTCGACAAGTCGCCGCTCGCGATGGCGGTCGCGACCTCGGCGATGTTGCGCACCTGTCCGGTCAGGTTGCTCGCCATGAAGTTGACGTTGTCGGTCAGGTCCTTCCACGTGCCGCCGACGCCGGGCACTTGCGCCTGGCCGCCGAGCTTGCCCTCGGTGCCGACTTCGCGCGCCACCCGCGTCACTTCCGACGCGAACGCATTCAGCTGGTCGACCATCGTATTGATGGTGTTCTTGAGCTCGAGCACTTCGCCGCTGACGTCGACGGTGATCTTGCGCGAGAGGTCGCCGCGCGCGACGGCGGTCGTCACCTCGGCGATGTTGCGCACCTGCGTGGTGAGGTTCGCCGCGAGCAGGTTGACGTTGTCGGTCAAGTCCTTCCACGTGCCGGCCACCCCCGGCACCACGGCTTGTCCGCCGAGCCGCCCGTCGGTGCCGACCTCGCGGGCAACGCGCGTCACTTCGGACGCGAACGAGCGCAACTGGTCGACCATCGTGTTGATGGCTTCCTTGAGCTGCAGGATTTCGCCGCGCACGTCGACGGTGATCTTGCGCGACAGGTCGCCGCTCGCCACGGCGATGGTGACCTCCGAAATGTTGCGGACCTGGGCGGTCAGGTTGCTCGCCATCAGGTTGACGCTCTCCGTGAGGTCTTTCCACACGCCGCTCACTTCCGTCACTTGCGCCTGCCCGCCGAGCTTGCCGTCGGTGCCGACCTCGCGCGCGACACGCGTAACTTCCGACGTGAACACGCTCAACTGCTTGATCATCGTATTGACGATCGTGGCCGAGCGGAGGAACTCGCCTTCTAGCGGCCGGCCTTCGACGTCGAGGCGAACGGTTTGCAGCAGGTTGCCCTGGGCAACCGCCGTCACCGCGCGAGTCACCTCGGTGGTCGGCCGCACCAGATCGTCGATCAGCGTATTGAACGACACCTGCATTTCGCCCCACGCGCCGCCCGAGCGCGCGAACCGCATCCGCTGCCGCGTCTTGCCTTCACGACCCACGACCTGGCCGACGCGCGCCAGCTCTTCCGCCATCTTCTGGTTCGCGGCAACGATGTCGTTGAACCGGTCGGCGATCTTGCCTTCCAGCGACGTCCAATCGCCCGGCAGGCGAACCGAAAAATCGCCGTCGGCTACTGCCTGCAACGCCGCCAGCAAGGCGCGGCGATCGAGCGAGTCGCGGGCAGCGTCCGCTGCCACTGGCGCGGCCGCGCCACTTCCGTTTTTGCGACCGGCCTGGCTGCCGCGCTTTTTGGTCGTCTCAGCGTTGGAAACTTTCATCGATCACTCCCGAGGAACAGGGTTGGCAAAGCCCCTGTCATGCGGCCGCGTGAGCATCTCCGCACAGGATGCGCGCGCTTCGTCGTGAAGGGCACCTGTGAGAGCTTGGGCAACGCTCATCGGCAGCAGTGAAAACCAGTAGGAAAATGTGCGAGGGTGTGCTCAAAACGTGCCTAAAGTTAATAGGACGGCCGCTACCTGTATGTAGGAATGGGACTACACCCCCGCAACAGACTTACCGGCGGTGTAATTTGCCCCATTTGTCTGCCACAAGACCGTACTTTGCGCACGGACTCAACAGGTGCCGGGCGGCAATTCGTCTATGACGTCCGGTCGGCGGCGCAGGTTTGCGCATCCGCGCGTGGCTCCGGCCCGATGGCGCGCAGCAGGTCGTCGAGTTCCACCGGTTTTACAAGATGCGAGGCGAAGCCGGCCTCGCTGGCGGCGCGTTTGTCGGTGTCCTGCCCATAGCCGGTCACGGCGATCAGCCGTGCGTTGTGCATCCGCGGCAGCTGGCGCAGCTGGCGCGCGACCTCGTACCCGTCCATCTGCGGCAGGCCGATGTCCAGCACCACCGCGCCCGGCGGATTGTCGGCAGCGATACGCAGCGCGGTGGGACCATCGAACGCGACTACCGCTTCGTGCCCCGACATCTCCAACAGCCTCGCGAGGCTGTTGGCGGCGTCCTCGTTATCGTCGACCACGAGGATCCTGTGGGTGCTTGCCACTGGCGCCTGCTTTGTCGGTGGCGATGCCGACGCGACAGCGCTCGCCGCGAGCGGAAGCGTCACCGTGAACTCACTGCCGTGGCCCGGCCCCGCGCTCGTCACGCCGACAGTGCCGCCATGCAACGCCACGATGCGCTTGACCAGCGTGAGCCCGACGCCAAGGCCGCCTTCGGCACGGTCCAGCCCCCGGTCCCCCTGGACGAACAGATCGAAGACGCTGTCCATCAACGACTTCGACATGCCGATGCCGTTGTCGGTCACGCGCAGTTTCGCTGCCGGCCCGCTTGTGCGCAATTCAACGCGCACCCGCCCGCCGGCCGGCGTGTATTTCGCCGCGTTGGCGAGGAGGTTGACGACGACCTGCGTAAGACGTGTTTCGTCACCGTCGACCGGCACCGGCTGCGGCGCCAGGTTCACTTCCAGCGTATGGCCGTAGCCCTCGAACGTGGAACGAAGCGAGTCGACGGCCCGCCGCACCAGCAGGTTGAGGTCTATCGAAGTTTTGCGCATCCGGATCTTGCCGCTCGTAATGCGGCTCACGTCCAGCAGGTCGTCCACGAGGCGGGTGAGGTACCCTAACTGCCGGGCGATTAGCCGGGTGCCCCACGTCATCTCCGGCGTGTTGCTGGTCTTCTGCAGGATCTGGACGGCATTGGCGATCGGCGCGAGCGGATTGCGCAGCTCGTGCGCCAGCATCGCAATGAATTCGTTGATGCGCTGGCTTTCGGTCTCCAGCTCCTGCATGCGGCGCCGCTCGGTCAGGTCGCGGATGATGTTCGCGAAACCGCGCAGGCTGCCATCCGGATCGCGCAAAGCGGTCACGGTGACGTCGGCCCAGAAGCGCGTGCCGCTGGACTTCCGCCGCCAGCCCAGCTCTTCGGAGTATCCGACGCCGCGAGCGGCCGCCAGGTCGGCCTCGGGTTTGCGGGTGACGATATCCTCCTCGGTGTAGAGGATCGACACGTTGCGCCCGATGGCCTCGGTCGAGCGAAAGCCGAGCACGCGTTGTGCGCCCGCGTTCCAGTTCAGCACGACGCCGCTCGGATCGGTGAGGAAAATCGCGTGATCCTTCACGCCTTCCACCAGCAGCCGGATGTTCTCTTCGCTGCGGCGTAGCAGCTCCTCGTGCGCGCGGCGCTCCGTGAGGTCGCGGGTGATCTTGGAAAACCCGATCAATTCGCCCTTCGGATTGCGCAGCGTGGTAATGATGACGTTTGCCCAGAAGCGCGTGCCGTCCTTGCGGATGCGCCAGTTCTCATCTTCGAAGCGCCCGTGCTCGCGTGCCCGGCGCAGTTCCTCGGCAGGCCAGTCCATCGCCAGCGCTTCGGGCGTGTAGAACCTTGAGAAATGCTGCCCGATGATTTCGTCCGCCATGTAACCCTTGATTCGCCGGGCGCCCTCGTTCCACGTCACGATGACGCCATCGGGGTTCAGCATGAAAATCGCGTAGTCGCGGACGACTTCGACCATGAGCCGGAAGGCCTCGCCCTCGTTGGGCGCGATGCCGGTGGCCATCCACGCCCCGGTCGATTTGCTGCCTATGGTCTGGGGATCCATGGGGGTGTCGTCGTGGGCATGAACAGGTGAAGGCCGCAGGAATCTGGACGGGAGGATCCAGCAACAAACGATAAAGCGTGGAGACTTGACCTACGTGGCGAAGCCGGACAAGGACCGAA
>Ga0068867_100001519_pt1 | contig 16084 bp, 16 predicted proteins | sample KBSMisM32_FD_65649 | JGI IMG/M metagenome (GOLD analysis project Ga0068867, IMG submission 65649) | Miscanthus rhizosphere microbial communities from Kellogg Biological Station, Michigan, USA - KBS Miscanthus M3-2 | ecosystem: Host-associated > Plants > Roots > Rhizosphere > Soil ...
AGCATCTTCCTGGCCGGCCTCGCGCTGCTCACCGCGCTCGTCGGCCTGTTCGCGCTCTACGTGCTCGGACAGCAGTTCCGCAACCCCGGCCGCCCGGAGCGACGCTAAGCGTCGCCGGCGACGACCTCGGTGCCGGCGGTTCCCGCGAGCGCCTCGGTCGCCTGGGCGAGGTCCGCGATCACCGCTCTCCCCCCGCCCTCGCTCACGAAGTGCACCGCCGCCTCGACCTTCGGTCCCATCGAGCCGCGGCCGAACTCCCCCTTCTTGAGCAGGCGGCGAGCCTCGGCGACGTCCATCCGTTCGATCTCTTCGGGCATCAGCGAGCCGAAGCCTCGCTGCACGCGCGGCACGTCGGTGAGGATCAGGAGCACTTCGGCGTCGACCTCACGAGCGAGGATCGCGGCCGCGAGATCCTTGTCGACGACGCCCTCCTTGCCGATCAGCCGGGGGCCTTTCTCGGTCACCGGGACGCCGCCACCGCCCGCGGCGATCACGATCACACCGTCGGCGATCAGCTGGCGGATCACCGGCGTCTCGACGATCGAGTACGGCTTGGGGCTCGGAACGACCCGGCGCCAACCGCCGTGCGGGTCGGCCTTGACCGCCCACCCGCGTTGTTCCTCCCGCCGGTGTGCCTGCGCCTCGGTGAGGTAGGGCCCGACGAACTTCGTCGGGCTCCGGAAGGCGGGGTCCTGGGGCCGCACGCGCGTCAGCGTGAGGATCGTGACCACCGGACGTTCGGTCCCGCGTTCGAAGAAGACATCCCCGATCGTGACCTGCAGCAGGTAGCCGATCTGGCCTTGGCTCTCCGCGCCGCACACGTCCAGCGGCATCGGGTGCACCTGCTTGGCCGCCGCCTCCTGCTGCATCAAGATCCGGCCGACCTGCGGGCCGTTGCCGTGCGTCACCACCACTTCCCAGCCCGCGGCCGCGACGTCGGCGATGCGCTCGGCCGCCGTCCGGGCTGCGGCGTACATCTCGTCGTAGGTGTCGGGCGCGCCGCGGCGCAGCAGCGCGTTCCCCCCGAGGGCGATCACGACCCGATGCATCGCGCTCCTTCCAGCGCCGCGCGGCGGCGGACGAAGGTCACGATATCGGCGGTCGGGCCGGTTCCCTGGAGCCTCGCTGGGTCGCCGCGCGTCAGCCGGGATCGCCGACCCAGCGGCCACGCTCGATCGATCCGAACGGCTCGGCGAAGTGGCTCACACCGATCCGGTAGCCGTGGGACTCGGCACGCCACAAGAGCAGTCGCCGAGACGCGACGCCGAGCAGCGGATCCTCGTCGTGGGCCGAGAACCACTCGCGCTCGGCGATCTGGACCGGCTGGTGGAGGAGGTCGCCGGTCAGCAGCAGCCCCTCGTCGCCGTCGTTCACCAAGACGGCGCGGTGCCCCGGCGTGTGTCCTGGTGCGTGGACCAGCCGCACGCCGGGCACGATGTCGTGGTTCGTCCCCGCGGTGCGCAAGACGCCGAGCGACTCGAGCCGTTGCGCCGGCCGGATCGCCACGTAGGCGTCGTCACGCGCGTCCTCGAAGTACCGGAGGTCCGAGGGATGCAAGTGGTAGGCCGCGTTCGGGAACCGTGGTTGGAGCTCGGCCGCCTCGATCCCACCCGCGTGGTCGGCGTGGAGGTGCGTGAGCGCGACGTGCGAGATGTCCGCGAGATCCTCCTTCGCCCACGCGTCTGCGTTCCAGTGCTCCCACGGGCGGTAGGGACCGAACGGCCCGGCACCCGTGTCCACCACCACCGTGGCCTCGGGCGTCTCGACGACGAACGCGTGCACGTGCCAGGCCCAGGCATCCTGCCCGTGGTACGCCCAGGGGTACGCGCGACGCTCCGCCGCCCAATCCACCCGCAGCTCGGGGAACTCCTCTGCGGTGGGAAGCGCGGCGAACCCTTCGCAGACCGTTCGGATCTCGAACCGGCCCACGTGTGCGGGCGACACGTGCGACATGGCCGGGAGCCTACCCCGGGAGGTCGCCGGGCTCGTCGATGTCGCGGAGCGTCAACCGGTCCGGGTCGAGCGCCGTCCAGGTCGTCTCGTCGATCACGGCGGTCCGGAGCGAGTCGAGCGCGTCGCGGAGCCGACGTCGTCCGGCGTGCAACAGCGAGTGGACCGCGTCTGCCGCCGGCCACGTGCGGAGCGCGACCGGGAGCGGCCGAGGCCGGTCGCCGTCGGCGAGGGCCACGGCGTCGACCGAGGCGTCGTCGAGGGTGTCCAGCAGCAAGCGCAGCACGGGCGGCTGGAGCTCCGGCATGTCGCCGCCCGCGACGAGGACCTGGTCGGTACGCACGGCGGCCAGCAGCCCCGTGTGCAGACCTGCGAGCGGACCTTCTCCTTCCTGCAGGTCGTGGGTCACGGTCACGCCATCGGGGAGGTCCTGGCGCTCGACGCCCGGTGGCAGGACGACGATCACGCCGTCGGTGACCACCGCCAGCGCGTCGACGGCACGGCGCACCAACGCGACGCCGTCGAGCGATGCGGCGAGCTTGTCCGAGCCGAACCGGGTCGATCGTCCGCCGGCGAGCACGATGCCGCTACGGAGCGGCGGCATCGTTCCGACGCTTGCGGCGCTGCTGCACGAACTGGAACCCGAACCGTCCCTTCACGCAGAGATGCCCGTGCGTGACGAACTGGTCGGCGGGCGAGCTGACCTTCACGATCGTGTTGTCCTGGACGTGCACCTCGAGCTCGCAGCCCACCCCGCAGTAGGGGCAGATGGTGTTGGTCACGGTCTGCGCGGACTCGTCCCAGGTGCCGGCCTCACGCATGTCGTGCTCGCTCTTGAACATCAGCGCGCCGGTCGGGCACACGCCGATGCAGTTCCCGCAGTAGACGCAGGCGCTCGCGTCGAGCGGCACGGCGTACTCGGTCGAGATCCGGGCGTCGAACCCGCGGCCGGCCACGGCGATCGCGAACGTGTGTTGGGCGTCGGTGCCGCAGGCCTCGACGCACTTGTAACAGAGCACGCACCGGCCGTAGTCCCGCACGTACAGGTCGTTGTCGATCTTGACGGGTTGCTCGACCGTCTCGGCCACGGCGGTATCCGGGTCGTGATGGTGTCCCGGCTCGCGGGTATCCCGCTCCCCCGCCGACATCGGCTCCATCGCGGCGCCGAACCGCTCGGGATCCGCCGCGTACTCGTCTTGCCAACGGTGCCAGTCGGCGTTCGCGAGCGACGTGTCGACGCTCGAGCCGAGGAACTCCATCACGAGCTTGCGCGAGTGGCGGACACGCTCGGTGTCGGTCGAGATCTTCATGTCGGCCTCGGCCCTGCGCGAGCACGCCGGCACCAGCACACGCGATCCCTCGACCTCGACCACGCAGACGCGGCACGCGTTGATCGGCGTGAGGTTCTCTGCGTAGCACATCGTCGGCGTGTCGACGCCGGTCGCGCGGCACGCATCGAGGATCGTCGACCCTTCCGGCACGCGCACGGTCGTCCCGTCGATCTCGACGCCGATCAGCTTGCGAGGCATCTCGACCGGGATCGCGCTCACGCCGTCGCCTCCCCGTCGAACAGGCCGAACGTCGTGATGGCGGACTGCACGGCACTCGCGGCCGTCTGACCGAGCCCACAGATCGAGGCGTCGCGCATCACGGCGGCGACGTCGGTGAGCAAGGCGAGTTCATCGCCGCGCGATCCGATCGTTCGGTCGCTGACGAGCCGGTACAGCGCCTCTTCCTGGCGAACCGTCCCCACCCGGCAGGGCACGCACTGGCCACAGCTCTCGTCCCGGAAGAACCGCGCGATCCGGAGGCAAAGGTCGACGAGATCGGTGTCCTCGTCGAACACCATGACGACGCCGGAACCAAGGGTGTACCCGCCCGCCCTCGCGTCTTCGAAGGTCATGCGAGCGTCGAGCCGGTCCGGACCGACGAACCCGCCCGCTGCGCCGCCGAGCAGGACCGCCTTGATCGCCTTGCCGTCGCGGACGCCGCCTGCCGCCTCGATGACCTCGCCCAGCGTGACCCCGTGCGGGTGCTCGTAGACACCGGGCTGCTCGACGTGACCCGACAGGCAGAACAAGCGGGTTCCTGTCGAATCCGCCGTGCCAACCGACGAGTACTCCTCTACACCGAGGGTGAGGATCGGCAGCACATTGATCAGGGTCTCGACGTTGTTGATCGATGTGGGTTTGCCGAAGACACCGTGCGTCACCGGGAACGGGGGCTTGTTCCGCGGCTCACCGCGCTTGCCCTCGATCGAGTTGAACAACGCCGTTTCCTCGCCGCAGATGTATGCGCCCGCGCCGCGACGAAGCTCGATGTCGAACGGTCGGTCCGGGCCCAGCGCGCCCGGACCGAGGAGGCCCGCGCCGCGTGCTTCCTCGATCGCGCTCGTGAGCCGTCGGGTGGCGAGCGGATACTCACCGCGGATGTACAGGTAGCCCCGTTCCGCGCCGGTTGCGAAGCCCGCGATCGTCAACGCCTCGATGACGGCGAAGGGATCCCGTTCCATCAGGACCCGGTCCTTGAACGTCCCCGGCTCCGACTCGTCGGCGTTGCAGATCGCGTATTTGGGCGTGACCGGCTGATCCGCGACGGCCCGCCACTTCACGCCCGTCGGGAAGGCGGCGCCGCCACGGCCCAACAGCTTGGCGTCCGTGACGAGGCGGACCACCTCGTCGGCCTCCAGCTCGAGCGCGCGCGTGAGGGCGGCGTAGCCGCCGAGCGCTCGGTATCCCTCGAGCGTCGGAGCCGAACGATCTGCCACGCGAGCGAGCAATCGGCCGCCCGCGTACACCGGCTCCCGCGGGACGCTCGCATGCGCGTCCGCGTCGGCGATCTGCTCGTCGCGCACGGCCTGCATCACGTGATGGCTCGCGGCCGTGGTGTCGGTCAAGACGACGTCGTCGCGCGCCTCGCCGGCGCGCTGCACCAGGATCGCCGGGGCGCGCTCGCACTGCCCCAGGCACGGGCTCGAGACGACGACCGCCTCCCCGTCGGAAATCTCGCGCCGGCATGTCTCGAGCAGCTCGCGGCCGCCCTGCACCCGACACGCGAGGTCGTCGCACACGTGCACGACGGTTGCGGGCCGTTCCTGGACGCTGAACATCGCGTAGAAGGTCGCAACCCCGTAGGCGTCCGCAGGCGGGACGGTCAAGCGCTCGCAGACGTAGTTCAGACCGCCCTGGCTGATCCATCCGATGGCGCCCTGCAATGCGTGCAATGCCGGCAACAGCTCGGTGCGGCGATCGACGGGCGCGCGGGCGACCCGGAGGTCGGCCGCCGTTCGCGCGCCGCCTTCCCAGCTCGACTCGGGCGAGCCAAGGACCGCGTCGACGGCCGCGCGTTCGGCGGCGGTCGCCTCCGCCGTCATGAGGTGGAGATCCACGCTAGGAGGCTACCTCCGCGGTTCGGCCGTTCAGCTTCTCCACGCGGATCGCGGTCGCCTTGAACTCGGCGGTTCCGGACTTCGGGTCGGTCGCTTCGATGGTGAGCCGGTTCGTCTCGACCTGGTCGGGGAAGTGCATCGTCATGAACGCGAGCCCCGGCCGGAGCGCGCTCGACACGTGCACCGGCGCGACCACCTCGCCGCGGCGCGACGACACGAGCGCCTGCTCACCTTCGACCAGCCCGAGCGCGTCGGCGTCCTCCTGCGACAGCTCGATCGACTCGGGTCGCCGCAGCGGTGAGGTGTATCCGGCCGTCTGCACGCCGGTGTTGTATGAGTCGAGCCGTCGGCCCGTCGTCAGCCGGATCGGGAACTGCTCCGTCAGCTCGTCGACCGGTGGGTCGTCGTCCACGACGCTGAACGGCGCCGGCTCGAGCCGATCATCGGGGTCCTCGCTCCACAGCCGCGCGTGCAGGTACTGCGTGCCCGGGTGATCCACGTCCCAGCACGGCCACTGCGCACCACCCATCTGATCGAGCCGCTCCCACGTCATCCCCTGATGCATCGGTGACAACGACCGCAGTTCGTCCCACGCCTCGTGCGGGGTGAGGTCGCCCCAGTCGTAGCCGAGCCGCTTCGCGAGCTGCGCGATGATCCAGACGTCGTCCTTCGCCTCACCCGGCGGGTCGAGCGCCTTGCGAACGCGTTGGACGCGGCGCTCCGAGTTCGTGACGGTGCCGTCGGACTCGAACGACGCGTTGGACGCCGGGAAGACGACGTCGGCGATCTCCGCCGTCTTGGTCATGACGATGTCCTGCACGATCAGGGTGTCGAGGTTCTCCAGGAGCTTCGTGGCGTGCTGGCTGTCGGCCTCCGAGCTGACCGGGTTCTCACCGATGCAGTAGATCGCGGTCAGATCGCCCTCCTCCATCGCGTGGAACATCTGGGTGAGGTGCCAGCCGTACCGCGGGATGATCTCGGTGTCCCAGGCGGCCTCGAACTTCGCCCGCGCCTCGCGGTCGCGCACGACGTCCTGGAAGCCCGGGAGCTTGTTCGGGATCGCCCCCATGTCGCCGCCGCCCTGCACGTTGTTCTGTCCGCGCAGGGGGTTCAACCCGCTCCCGTACGTGCCGACGTGCCCGGTCAGCAAACCCAGGTTGATCAGGGCGAGCACGTTGTCGACGGCGTTGTGGTGCTCGGTGATCCCGAGCGTCCAGCAGATCATCGCCCGGTCGGCCTCGGCGTACCGGTGTGCAACCTCGCGGATCACGTCGGCCGGGATCCCGGTCACCGCCTCGCCGCGCTCGAGGGTCCAGTCGGCGACGCTCTCGGCGTATTCCTCGAAGTTCTCGGTCGCCCGCTCGATGAACGTACGGTCGTGCAGATCGCTGGCGATGATCTCTCGCGCCATCGCGTTCGACAGCGCGATGTCGGTGCCGACGTCGATCCCCAGCCAGAGGTCGGCGAACGCAGCCGACTCGGTCCGGCGCGGGTCGACCACGATCAGCTCGGTGCCGTTCTCCATGCCCCGCAGGACATGGTGGAAGAAGATGGGGTGCGCGGCGCGCGCGTTCGAACCCCACATCAAGATGAGGTCGGTGTGCTCGACCTCCTCGTATGAGCTGGTACCGCCACCGGCACCGAAGACGGTCGCCAGACCGACGACCGAAGGTGCGTGTCAGGTGCGGTTGCAGCTATCGATGTTGTTGGTCCGAAGGACCTGACGGGCGAACTTGCCCGCGACGAAGTTCATCTCGTTGGTGGCCTTCGAACAGCTGAAGATCCCCGCTCCCCAGCCGGGGTTGCGATCCATCGCGCGGCGCAGCCCCTCGGCGGCCCGGTCCAGGGCCTCGTCCCAGGTGGCGGTGCGCAGCTCGCCGTGCTCGCGAACCATCGGCTCGGTCAGCCGGGTCATCGTCGACGACATCGAGTAGGCGTCCCCTTCCTCCGGGATGTCCGGATGTGCGTATCGTACGACCGCCCTGGGCCGCATCGGGAACGGCGCGACGTCGCGGCGCTGACCGACGTTCAGGCCGTGGACGTCCCGAGGCCCGCTCGCGGGCACGGACATGATCGCTGCCGGGCGATCCAGGGAGGGACAGCGGACGTGGGCAGAGGTCGTGGCTCGATCGGGCTGACAGCGGTCGCCTTGCTCGTCGTTGGGTGTTCCTCCGCCTCCCTGTCGTCGTCGGCGAGCTCCGCATCCTCGGCCGTTCTTCGCGTAGCCGCCTATGACTGCTGGACCTCGCGGTACCGGAAGCAGCTCGTGACGTGGTCGTTCACCAGGCCCGTCGCCTGCATCAGGGAGTAACACACGGTCGGCCCGACGAACCGGAACCCTCGGCGCTTGAGATCCTTGGACATCGCGCGTGACGCAGGCGTCTCGGCGGGGAGGTCGGAGAGTCGGCGCCAGCGGTTCACCGTCGGAGCGTCGCCGACGAACGACCACAGGAGCTCGTCGAGCGACCCGTCGAGATCACGGATGGCCCTCGCGTTGGCGACCGTCGACTCCACCTTCAGTCGGTTGCGCACGATCGTTGGGTCAGCCAGGAGACGCTCGACCTTCGCCGGGTTGAACCTGGCCACCTTCGCGACATCGAAGCCGGCGAATGCCCGCCGGTAGCCCTCGCGCTTGTGCAAGATCGTGCGCCACGACAGCCCGGCCTGTGCCCCCTCGAGGGTGAGCATCTCGAACAGGTGAGGTTCGTCGTGGCTCGGGACCCCCCATTCCTCGTCGTGGTAGGCGAGGGTCGGATCGTCGTCCCCCGAGGCCCACGCGCATCGCTTCGGCACGGGTGCAGCCTAGCCCGGGTGGACCGACACCCTCGGGGTCGTCCATGATGCGCGAGATGCCCGACGCCGAGCCGATCCCGATCCACGAGCTCCCCAGCGACGACGCGACCTCGGCCGCGACCGGCCACGGCGTCGGCGCGGCCGAGCGAGCCGTCGACCTCCTCGCCGGGATCGTCTCCTTCGGCGCGAACATGGTGGTCACGGCGCTGGACGGCGAGGACGCCGACGAGCGGTCCGCCGGGCTGGCGTCCGTCGTGGCGGCCGGCGCCGGGCTCCTGCTCGAGGGCCTGCGAGCCGCCGGGCCCGTCCTCGGCTCGGTCGAACGAACGGCGGGGCCCGCCGTTGCGAACACGGGCGCCGCGCAGAGCGTCGGCGACCTGATGGACCACTGGCGGACGACGTGGGAGGAACGGCGCGGGGACGACGACCAGCGCGCAGCCGAGGAGGACATGCGCCAGGTGTTCCAGCGGACCGTGGACACGGTGCTCGATCAGCTGGACCTCACCTCGCTGGTGATCGAGCACCTCGACATCCAGCGCGTGGCGTCGACCCTCGACATGAACGCCCTGGTCGCCGGACTCGACATGAACGCGTTGATCGCCAACCTCGACATGGATCAGCTGACCGACCGGATAGACATGGACCGGCTGACCGCTCGGATCGACGTCCAGGCGCTCCTTGACCATGTCGACATGCCGGCGGTCGCCGCCGGCGTGATCGACGAGCTCGACCTGACGCAGGTGATCCGCGACGTCACGGTCGGCACCACGTCCGAAGGCGTGCGTGACGTCCGCCTGCGTGCCGTGGAAGCCGACCGCTTGATCCGCCGGGTGATCGACAAGATCCTGTCCCGATCTGAGGGCTCCGAGGGATGAACACATCCCGGGTCGCGTTCGACACGGTCCCCGCGGAAGCGCGGGCGTTCAACGGTGCCCCCGCCGGCCTGGTGTCGCGCACGCTCGCCAACATCGTCGATCTGATCGTCGTGGGGGCGCTCCTTGCGGCCGGGTACCTCGGCGTCGCCGGACTGCTGTTCCTGCGGCGGGGAGCGTCGTTCTCGTTCCCGGTCGTCAGCTATCCCACGGCCTACGCGATCGGGTTCGCAGGCTGGGTCGTCTACATGGCGATCGGATGGCGCACGAATGGCCGCACCTACGGCGATCATCTGCTCGGCCTCCGGGTACGCACGATCGGCGATGGCCCCCTGGGTGCGCCGCGGGCGGTGATCCGCGCGGTCTTGTGCGCGATCGCCCCCCTGTTGCTGATCTGGGTCGCGTTCAGCAAGCAACAGCGAAGCGTCCAGGACCTGCTCGTCAGGACCCACGTGATCTACGACTGGAGCGGCGCGCGGTCCGACGCTCCACCGGGAACCCCGGCGGACGGCCCGCCACCCGACGCGCCTTCAGGTGATCCGGTCCGGGTGCGTGTAGACGTTGCACCGTCCGTCGCGGACGAACCCGACGACCGTCACGCCGAGCCGCTCCCCCGCGTCGACGGCGAGCGATGACGGCGCGCTGACGGCGCTCACCACCGGGATCCCGGCGACCGCGGCCTTCTGCACGATCTCGAACGACGCCCGCCCGGACACCTGCAGGACACGATCTGCGAGCGGCACGCGGCCGGCCAGCAGCTGCTCCCCGATCACCTTGTCGACCGCGTTGTGGCGCCCCACGTCCTCGCGGACCGACAGCACGGACCCCTCGGCTTCGAACAGGCCGGCCGCGTGGAGCCCGCCCGTTCGGTCGAACACGCGCTGGGCCTCGCGGAGCCGGTCGGGCATCGAGACCAGCACGTCGGCTGCAACCGTGAATCCGGGCGGCACCACGTCGCACCGCACGGCGATGTCGTCGAGCGACGCCTTGCCGCACACGCCGCACGACGACGTCGCGTAGAAGTTCCGGGACAGCCGCTCGGCGTCGAACGGGTGCGCGAGCGTCACGGTCACCACGTTGTATCGCTGCTCGTCGTCGTCCAGGTCGTCGCAGTACGCCACGCGGCGGACATCGTCCGGCGTGACCAACCCTTCGGTGAACAGGAACCCGGCGGCCAGCTCGAAGTCGCCGCCGGGGGTGCGCATCGTGACGGCGACCCGCTGGCCATCCTGCCCCGGTCCCTGGGCGCGGATCTCGAGCGGCTCCTCGGTCGCGAGCGCGTCTGCGCGCTCCGAGCGCGCGTCGCCGTGCACGGCGACCACCGGGACCGGGGTGACGTTGCGACGGACCTGCTCGGGCGCGGCCATGTCCCCAAGTATGCGGCACGGATGCAGCCCAGAGAGCCCGTGGCAGGGCGCGTGACCGGAAGTCAGACCCTCGGTCACCGCGATTCTCGGCGCGAGACCGGCCTGCGCTAAGGTCCGGTGACCCTGCCGTCGCAAGGAGCGTCAACACATGCTGTCCGGTCTCGAGATCGCGCAATCCGCAGAGCTGCGTCCGATCGCGGAGGTCGCCGCCGACGCCGGGATCGAGCCCGGCGAGCTCCGGCCCTACGGCGCCACGCGGGCCAAGGTCTCGTTGTCGATCCTGGACCGCCTGGCCAGCCGGCCGAACGGCAAGCTCGTGATCACCACCGCGATCACCCCGACCAAGGCCGGTGAGGGCAAGACCACGACCTCGGTCTCCCTGACACAGGGCCTCGGCGCGATCGGCAAGGACGTGATCCTGGCGCTGCGCGAACCCTCGATGGGCCCGGTCTTCGGGATCAAAGGCGGTGGCACGGGGGGCGGGTACGCGCAGGTCGTCCCGATGGAGGAGATCAACCTCCACCTGAACGGCGACTTCCACGCGATCACCGCCGCCCACAACCTGCTCTCGGCTGCGCTCGACGCATCGATCTACCACGGCAACCCGCTCGCCATCGACGCCCAGACGATCACGTGGCCGCGCACGCTGGACGTGAACGACCGCGAGCTCCGGAACACGGTGATCGGCTTGGGCGGGAAGGTCCACGGCGTCCCCCGCCAGGAGACCTTCGTGATCACAGCGGCCTCCGAGATCATGGCGATCCTCGCGCTCGCGAGCGACCTCCAGGACCTCCGCACACGTCTCGGCCGGATCATCGTCGCGTCGACGCGCGACGGCCGGCCGGTGACGGCCGACGACCTGAAGGTCGCGGGCGCGATGACCGTGATCATGCGCGACGCGATCGAGCCGAACCTCGTGCAGACGCTCGAGCACCAGCCCGCGTTCCTGCACGCCGGTCCGTTCGGCAACATCGCGCACGCGAACAACTCGATCATCGAAGACCGGATCGCGCTCAAGCTCGCCGACTACGTGATCACCGAGGCCGGCTTCGCGAGCGACCTCGGGTTCCAGAAGTTCTGCGACATCGTGTGCCGGTTCGGCGGGTTCGCGCCGAGCGCCGGCGTGCTCGTCACGACGGTGCGCGCGACCAAGTCGCACGGCGGCATGGCCTTCAACGACCTCGGGACCGAGGACCTGGAGGCGCTCAAGCGGGGCATCGACAACCTGACGGCGCACATCGGGATCCTCCGCGAGTACGGGCTGCCGTGCGTGGTCTCGATCAACAATTTCCCAAGCGACACCGATGCCGAGATCGCGCTGATCCGCGAGCTCGCGGTCGGTGCCGGCGCGGAGACGGTCGTCGTCAACCGCGGGTTCGCCGAGGGCGGCGCCGGAGCGACCGAGCTCGCCGAGGCCGTCGTCGAGGCATGTGAGCGCCCGAACACCTTCCACCAGCTGACGCCCGACGGCACGCCCTTGAAGGACCAGATCGAGGCGATCGCGACGCGGCTCTACGGCGCCGACGGGGTCGACTACCTCCCGCAGGCCGAGAAGGACATCGCGCGGATGGACGAGCTCGGGTTCGGCACGGTCCCTGTCTGCATGGCCAAGACCCACCTCTCGCTCAGCCACGACCCGCTGATGCTGAACCGCCCGCGCGGGTTCCGCCTGCCGGTGCGCGGCGTCGTCCCGAGCGCCGGCGCAGGCTTCGTGGTCGTGCTGTGCGGCGACATGCAGCGCATGCCCGGCCTCGGCGCGACGCCGAACTTCATGGGCGTCGACATCGACGCCGGCGGGCGCACGGTCGGCTTGTTCTAGCGGCTACGCGACCTCGTCGTCGGGTGGCATCACGCAGAACTCGTTGCCCTGCGGATCGAGCATCACGCACCAGACGCCGCCGTCGCCCTCGGCCCAGTTGTGGATCGTCGCGCCGAGGCCCTCGAGCCGCTCGACCTCGGCCTCGAGATCCTCGTCGGCCAGCACGTCCAGGTGGACGCGGTTCTTCGTCATCTTCTCCTCGGGGACCTCGGCGAAGAACAACACGGGGAGGTCGGAGTCCTCCGGCGGCTCGACCATCACCGTCGGATCCTCCTCCGGGTCGACGATCCCTTTGGCTGCGAGGCGTGCGAGCTCCACCTCGTCGTACGCGCCGACGCTCCAGCCGAGCGCGTCCGCCCAGAACCGGGCCAGGGGCGCCGCGTCACGGCAGTCGAACACGATCGCATCGATCCGCACGGGCGGAGCCTGCGCCGCCGGGCGTGTCCGCGCAACCCCCCCGGCGTCGCCTCAGGAGTGGACCGCGATGAAGAACGCCTCGCTGACGTCGCGCAGGAGCGACTGGGCCCGGTGCCGCAGCGAGTTGGCCGAGTCGCTCAGCTCCTGCTGCCGGGTCTTGTCGATGAAGGTGATCGCGTTGATGTCGACGTTCGCGAGCGCCGACAGCGCCGCGGCGTGCAACGACGTCGCCGCGCTCAGCGCGTCCGAGGCTGCGTTGGGGTTGCCCGACGTGAGGGTCTCCTCGGCGAGCGCCATCAGGTACACCGCGCGCCGCGCGACCTCGAGCGGGATGTCGGCGGCACGCTCGAGCGATCGCTGCAGCGTCGTCGACCAGGTGTGCTGCTCCTCCGGCGTGTTCTTCGGAAGCTTGTACGCCGCCATCACGTCGCGGTAGGCCTCGGCGTCGCGGTCGGCGAGCGCCAGCAGGGTGTAGCGCTCGTCGTCACATTCGTCGGCGATCGCCCGCATCCGATCGACGACCCCTTCGAAGCCCTTCTTCTTGATGGTGAGGCGCGCCACCATCGCAACGAGCGCGGCACCGGCGGCGGCCGATACCGCCGCCCATGCGCCCCCGCCGGGCGTCGGCTGGTCGGACGCGAGCTCCTCGAGGTAGACGCCGACGCGCGAGCCCGCGGTGGGCATCTCCTCGATCGGCACCTTCTCCGGGCGCGTCGCCGCGGCGGTGCTCGGGCCGGCCGCCCAGCCGCTCGCGGGTTCCCGCGCGAGATCGGGCACCGCGCCCACGCTGGACTCGGGTTCGTGCTGGCCGCCCCACTGGTCGCTCACGACGCCTCCTCGATCAACCGCTCGAGCACTTGGGTCGCCCGGTCGAACCCCCGGAGCCGGACGTGCTCCGCGTCCTCCGGCGACAGGGCCGCTTCCGGCACCAGCCCGACGATCTCGGTGTCGAGCACCTCGGCGCTCCGAGCGTCGGCCTGCGCGACGACGGCATCGTACGCCGCGCGCACCCCCGTGGTCGTGAAATCGACGAGGTTCATCGAAACCGTCGAGCAGCCGCGCTCGGGCACGAAGAACCCGATCGCGCGCAGCGCCGGCAACCCGCCGCTCGACTCGCGGATCGTGCGCGCGATGTCCTTGGCCGCAGTCTCATCGGCCGTGAGGTACGCGTTGAACGCGACGAGCGGAACGCGGGCGCCGACCGCGGTGGCACCCGCCGGCCCGATCGCGTGGGGTCCGAGGTCGGGCAGCCGCTCCCCCTTGGCCACGGCGTCCCGCAGGCCCTCGTACTCCCCCTTGCGCACCACGGCGAGCGACCGCCGGTCGGGCACGAGCGCCGCCTGGTCGTACAGGTACACCGGGAGGTCGAGCGCGTCCGCGAGCTCGGCGCCGACCTCGCGCGCAAGCTCGATACACGATGCCATCTCGACGTCGCGCACCGGCATGAACGGGATCACGTCGGTCGCGCCCATCCGGGGATGCCCACCTCGATGGTGCTCCATGTCGATCAACCCCGCCGCAACGCGAGCGGCGCTCACCGCGGCGCGATGCACACCGTCACGGCCGCCGAGTACCGTCGTGTCGAGACGGTTGTGATCCGCGTCGGCTTGGCGGTAAACGAGGTGGGCGCCCGGCACTTGCAGCGCGTCACAGATCGCGTCCATCACGTCGACGCGCCGCCCCTCCGAGAAGTTGGGCACGACGCCGAAGATCGGCTCAGCCACGCGCCGAGGATAGCCGTCGGTCAGGCGCGGGGCTTCGTCTTCTCCGGGTCCAGGATCGAGAGCGCCGCCACGGTGGCGACCGCGCCGCCGATCTCCACCTTCGTGCCGTCCTCGGCCACCGCGGTGTCGAGGATCGCCAGGCCGATCGGCCCGACGCGCGGGCTGTCGGCCGGCGAGGTCACGACGCCCACCTCCGCGCCGTCCTTCGTCACGGCCGTTCCCGCCTCGGGCACGCCGCCTTCGAACCGAAGCGTCTTGAACCGCTTCGGGGGGTTCGCCCCGTAGGTCTTCAGCGCATCGGCGCCGACGTTCTCGGTATCGGTCTTGATGAACCTGTCCATGGACACGTCCCACGGGGACGTCTCGCCCGGCTGGTAGTCGACCGCGATGATGATCAGTCCGACCTCCGTCCGCGCCAGGTCGATCGCGTTCAGCCCGAAAGGCTTGGCGCCCGCCGCGAGCAAGGCGTCCCACACCACCTGTGCGTTCGACGGATCCATCACCAGCTCGTAGCCGTGCTCGCCGCTGAACCCTGTGCGCAGGACGTACGCCGGCACGCCGGCGACGGTGGTCATGTTCGGCCAGAAGCGGAAGTACCCGAGCTCGCCGAGATCGCGCTCGGTGAGCGGCTGCAGCGTCGCCTGTGACGTCGGACCCTGCACCGCGATCATCGCGAGGTCGAGCGTCTTGTGGGCGATCGTCGCGTCGAGGTCGCTCGCCGTCTCGTTGAACCAGTCCTCGAAGCCCGCGGAGTTGATCAGCACCCAGTAGCGGTCGTCGCTGAACCGGTACACGTTGCCGTCGTCGACCATGGTGCCGTCGGCGTTCACGAACGCGCCGTAGCGCACCGCCCCGTCGGCCATGCCAGCGAGCGAGTTGGTGAACCGGCGCTGGATCAGCCGCGTCGCGTCGGGCCCCGTGACCTCGTACTTGCACGTCGAGAAGAGATCCCAGATGCCCGTCGAGGTGCGGATCGCCTCGTACTCCTCGTTGACGGGCGTCCCTTCGTCCATCGCCCAGGGGAAGCCGTCCTCCCAGATGATCTCGGCGTTGTGGGCGACGTGCCAATCGTGCAGCGGAGAGCGAACGTCCTCGGTCATGCGGTGGCTCCTTCCCGCCGCGCGGTCAGCCGCGCGGACGCTCCTTGGTGGGATCGTAGATGGATAGCACGTCGACGCTACCGGGGATCGCGCCGTCGGCGGTAACCGCCTGGACGGCGGTGCCGAGGGCGGCGATCGGGGCGGGCACGATCGCGAGTCCGATCGGCCCGAACCGGGGGCTCATCGCCGGCGACGTCAGCACCCCGGCGTCGGCGCCATCTTCCGTCTGCAACGGCGTGCCGTAGTCGGCGCCTTCCTCGTCGAGCCGGATCGTCACGAACCGGTTGGGTGGCTCCTCGGCGATCGTCCGGAGCGCCTCGGTGCCCATCGTGAGGTCATGGAGCTTGACGAAGCGATCGAGCCCGACATCGAAGGGCGAGCGCTCGTGCGGCTCATAGTCGTAGTCGGTGACGATCATCCCGACCTCGATCCGGATCGGTTCGATCACGTCCATGCCGTACGGCGTCGCGCCGGCGCCCTCGATCGCCGCCCACAGCTCGAGCGCGTGCTCCGGCCGGAGGAACAGCTCGTACCCGAGCTCGCCGCTGAAGCCGGTTCGCGACAGCCACACCGGCACGCCGCCGACCGTCACCTGCTCAGGAAGGAATCGGAAGTAGCGCAACGACCCGAGGTCGACGTCGGTCAATCCCTGCA
>Ga0068867_100001520_pt1 | contig 16084 bp, 15 predicted proteins | sample KBSMisM32_FD_65649 | JGI IMG/M metagenome (GOLD analysis project Ga0068867, IMG submission 65649) | Miscanthus rhizosphere microbial communities from Kellogg Biological Station, Michigan, USA - KBS Miscanthus M3-2 | ecosystem: Host-associated > Plants > Roots > Rhizosphere > Soil ...
CGGCGAACGCGGCACGCAGCGGCACCATGCGCGCCAGCAGCACCGACTGATCGCGCTCGATGAGGCTGTGCCGGAGGTTGTTGAGCATCCGGATGAGGATGTCGTGGGCCGTGACCGCGGCGAGCATGTCCGGCCGCAATCGTACGCCCTCCCCCATCCGTTGCTTCCAAGCGGCGACCATCCCCGGCTCGTCGTAGCGCACACCACCGCCGAACGGATCGGCGTAGATACCCGAGGCCTTGTCGCGTATCACGAAATGACCGGGCAGGCCGATACCACGTATCGGAACACCCAGCCGTTTGCCGACTTCCATCGCGACCACGCTCAGCGTGATCGGCATGCCTTTGCGCCTGATGAGCACCTCGTTCAGCAACGAGTTGCGGTAGTCGTGGTAATCGTCGCTGTCGCCGCAGAGCAGACCCGACGCGAACAAGCTGTCGACGATGCCGTCGAATGTCGGGGTGCACACCTCGGCCAGTCGATCGAGTCCCGTGATGATCGAGGCGACGTCGGTCGAGTGGTCGACGACCGTCGCCATCAGTGCGCACAACAGGTCGAGATTCCGGTCGGCGGCGGGTCCGTTGACGATTTCGGCGAACCGGACTGCCGGATCCATGCCCGGCAACGTACCGCCCGACGTTGCTTTTCGCCGCGATCCGAACGTCGGCTACCTTCGCCGGCGTGTACCCCGGTGCGTTCATCGAGACCCAGCCCGACAAACCAGCGCTCATCATGGCGGGCTCCGGCTTCACCCAGACCTTCGCCGAACTCGACGCCGCGGCCAACCGGCTGAGCCGATTGCTGCGCTCGGTCGGCGTGCGACCCGGTGACCACGTCGCCGTCTGCATGGAGAACCACGACCGCTACTTCGAGGTCATCTGGGGTTGCCACTACGCCGGTGCCGTGTACACCGCCTGCTCGAGCAGGCTGACCAGCAGCGAGTTGCAGTACGTCGTCGACGACTGCAGTGCCAAGGTGTTCATCACATCCCTCTACAAAGCCGAGCAAGCGGCACAGATCGTCGCCGAGACACCGGGCGTCGCCGTTCGACTGATGCTCGACGGAACGGTGCCCGGCTACGAGTCGTACGAGGACGCCGTCGCCGCGCACTCGCCCGAGCCCCTCGACGAGCAACGCGTCGCCGGCACCGACATGTTGTACTCCAGCGGCACGACGGGTCGTCCGAAGGGGATCACGCGACCGTTCGAGCCGCTTCCGCTGGAAACCGCACCGAATCCGGTGGCGGCGTTGCTGCAGATCCTGTTCGGCGGCACCGCCGACAGCATCTACCTGTCCCCCGCGCCCTTCTACCATGCTGCTCCGCTGCGCTTCTCGCTCGCCACGCAGATGATCGGCGGCACCGTCGTGGCGATGGAGCACTTCGACGCCGAGCAGTACCTGGCCGCGATCGAACGCTACGGCGCCAGCATCAGCCAGGTGGTACCGACGATGTTCGTGCGCCTGCTGAAGCTGCCGCAAGAGGTGCGCGAACGGTACGACGTGTCGTCGATGCGGTCGATCATCCATGCCGCGGCACCCTGCCCGGTGCCGGTCAAGCAGGAGATCATCGAGTGGTTCGGCCCGATCCTGCACGAGTACTACGCGGGCACCGAGGGCAATGGCTTCGTCTACTGCAACAGCGAGATGTGGCTCGCCCACCCCGGCACCGTCGGCACACCGATCAACTGCGTCGTGCACATCTGCGACGACGACGGCGTCGAGCTGCCGCGCGGCGAGCCGGGCACCGTGTACTTCGAGGGCGGCGCCGCCTTCGAGTACCACAACGACGCCGACAAGACGAAAGCCTCACGACATCGCCAGGGTTGGAGCACGCTCGGCGATGTCGGGTACCTCGACGACGACAACTTCTTGTACCTCACCGACCGCAAGGACTTCATGGTGATCTCGGGCGGCGTCAACCTGTACCCCCAGGAGACCGAGAACGTGTTGATCACCCACCCCGCCGTCATCGACGTGGCGGTCTTCGGCGTGCCGAACGAGGAGTTCGGCGAGGAGTTGAAAGCTGTCGTGCAGCCGGCGACGATGCCGCCAACGCAGGAGGACGCGCAGGCACTGTCGGCGCAACTCATCGCCTACTGCCGATCGCAACTGGCCGACGTCAAGTGCCCACGTTCGGTCGACTTCCGCGAGGAGCTACCGAGGCATCCGACGGGCAAGCTCTACAAGCGCTTGTTGAAGGACGAGTACTGGAAAGCAGTCGATCGCTCGATCTAGCACGCCCGGTTCGCATCTAGCGCGCGGCGCTACCAATCAAGCGTTTGACGACTGCGGCCCCACATGCGGGCGTTGGTCGTCAAACGCTCTGGTAACGCAGGTGCGGGTTAGGGGTTGGCCTGATCGCCGACGACGTCGTGGATGTTCGAAACCGGGTCCGAGGGCTGCTCGTCGACGGCGTGGTGCGCCCGCTCGAGGCAGGCCACGAGGTCGTCGTACGTGCTGGCAAACCAGCCCACAGTGCTGTTGGCGAAGCAGTGATACAGCGCCGGCCATTCGGTGAAGAACCCCTGGTTCCAGAGGCCGTCACTGATGTTCGCGTCGTCGAGGATGCGCCGCGTCTGCTCGGGGTTCGAGTTGAACCAGGTGATGATGCCGTTCATCACCCTCTTGGAGGTTTCGAAGTCGGGAACATCGTCAGCCGCCATCGCCCAACCGAAGAGGGCAAGATTCTCAGACGCGAACTCCTGATAGGTCTTGGCCATGCGAGCATCGTACGTGTGCCCCGTTGCCCGATTGGGCCGATCTGCACGGCCACACGAGCAGAATCAGGCTCCTGTCAGCCGATGCAGTTCGTCGAGGATGATGGCCAGGCGCATGCTCTCCGTTCGGCCGAAGATCGGCGTCGCGCCGGCCGTCGCAACCGCTTCGAAGTGCGCGACCATGCCGGCGTAGGCGTTGTCGCCGGCGCATTGGATCGTGTCGACGGAGCCGTCGCGACGCTCGACGGTGACGATGCTGTCGTCGGCCGGGCCGGGCACGTGGAGGCCGGGGACGTTGAGCAGACCATTGCTGCCGGAGAGCGCCATCTCCTTGCGGAGCGGCGCGTCGAACGACACATCGAAGGACGAGCTGAAGTGTTCGCCCCAATCGATCCAGCCGCTCATCACGACGTCGGCACCGAGGTCGTTTCGCTTCGCAGTCGCGGCGAGAGCGACCGGCTCGCGGCCGGCGATCAACAGGAACGGGGCGATGCAATAGATGCCGATGTCGAACAACGCGCCGGCACCGCGTTGGTCGATGCGATGATCCCCGCTGGCCATGTCCATCGGGTAGCTGAACGAAGAACGACCGGACTGCAAGGTACCCAACGACCCGCTCGCGGCCAGGTCGAGAATCGCCCGCGCACGCGGGTGATGCGGCCACATGTAGGCCTCGAGGATGGTCAGACCCGCCGACTCGGCGTGGTCGAACAACTTGGCGCTGTCGTCGGGCGACATCGTCAAGGGCTTCTCGCACAACACGTGCTTGCCGGCGTCGAGAGCGCGATGACTCCATTCGGCATGGAGGTGGTTCGGCAGTGGGTTGTACACGGCGTCGATGTCGGCGCGGCCGAGCATCTCGGCGTACGGCCCGAAATCGTCGCCCTTCCTGCTCGGTGCGTCGACCACCGGGTGACCGAGTTGATCGAACGCCGGCTGGAGGGAGCTCTTGAAGATGCGGCTGGACCCGCCGAACACACCCCAGCGCATCATCCGCCGAGCACGACCATTCTGATCTCGGTCATCTCCTTCACCGAGTAGGCCGGTCCTTCGCGGGTGTTGCCGCTGTCGCGGATGCCGCCGTAGGGCTGCTGATCGGCGCGCCACGTCGGAACCTCGTTGACCAGCACGCCGCCGTAGTCGAGGGTGTGGATGGCCCGTAACGCCTTGCTGATGTCGCTGGTGAAGATGGCGGCCTGCAGGCCGAACGCGGAGTCATTGGCGAGCTCCATCGCGTGGTCGAGCGAGTCGTACGCGGCGATCGCGACGACCGGGCCGAAGACCTCCTTCGAGCACACCTTCATGTCGGGTTTGGCGTTGCTGATGACCGTCGGCCGGAGCACTCCGTTGTCGTCGAGCGCTCCACCTGTGAGCACCTTCGCGCCCGCCGCTTCGGCTTCGGCTACCCACGACACGACACGGTCGCGCTCGCCCTGTGAGATCAACGCCGACACGTCTGTCGCCTCGTCGAGCGGATCGCCGACGACGAGCGCGTTGACATGGTCGACCAATGCTGCGGTGAAGTCGTCGGCGATCGAGGTGTGCACGAAGATCCGCTGGGTCGAGATGCAGCTCTGCCCGGCATGGCTGAATCCGGCGACCTTGATCTTCGCGGCAGCGGTCTTCCAGTCGCCGTCGGGCTCGATGATGACCGGCGCGTTGTTGCCGAGCTCGAGGCCGACGCGCTTGCGCGGCGCCCGGGCTCGGATGCCCCATCCCACATCCGGCGAGCCGGTGAACGTGATGAGGGCGATGTCGGGGTGGTCGACGATCGCGTTGCCGACCGTGCCACCGGAACCGGTGACGACATGGAGATAGTCGGCCGGCAGACCGCAGTCTTCGACCAACATCTTCGCGAGTGCGATGGCGCTGAACGGTGTCTGGCTGGCTGGCTTGAGCACCACGGGACACCCGGCGGCGATGGCCGGTGCCAGCTTGTGGGCAACGAGGTTGAGCGGGAAGTTGAACGGCGCGATCGCACCGACCACACCGATCGGTACTCGAAGTGTGAACCCCAACTTCCCCTCGCCCGCGGCCAGCGCGTCGAGCGGGACCATCTCGCCGGAGAGCTTGCGCGCTTCGGCCGCGGAGAACTGAAAGGTGCCGACGGCGCGCTCGGCTTCGGCGCGTGCCGTCTTGATCGGCTTGGCGGCCTCCTTGGCGATGATGGTGGCGAACTCGTCGCGCCGCTCGGTGAGCATCTGGGCGGCCTTGTCCAGAATCGCGGCCCGCTTCCACAGTGGAAGCGGTGTCTTCAGCGCGGCCTTGGCCTTGGCGACTGCGGCAGCGACGTCGTCAGTCGATTGGGCGGGAATCTCGCCGATGACCGAGTCGTCGTAGGGAGAGCGAACAGTGATCGAGGAAGCCATGACACCGACGATACTTGCCTCATGGACAGCCCTCGTCACCCGTTCCTCGATTGGAAAGGACCACTGCCGTTCGCTCACCGCGGCGGTGCCAGCGATGTTCCGGAGAACACGCTCATGGCCTTTCAATACGCCGTCGACCTGGGATATCGGTACCTCGAGACCGACGTCCACGTGACGTCGGACGGCGTTCTCGTGGCGTTCCACGACGACGACCTCCAGCGCACGTGCGGCATCGCCGGCAAGATCAGCGAGCTCCCGTGGTCGACGGTCTCGACGGCGCTCGTCGAAGGCAAGGCGCCCATCCCGATGCTCGAGGACCTGCTCGGCACGTTCCCCGAGGCGCGCGTCAACATCGACTGCAAGACCAACGCGGCCGTCGACGCGTTGATCGCCTCTCTGCGGCGTACGAATTCGCTCGATCGGGTCTGTGTCGCCGCGTTCAGCGATGTCAGATTGCGGCGGTTGCGCAAGGCGTTCGGCAGCGCGCTGTGCAGTTCGCTCGGCCCTGTCGAGCTCGGTCTGCTGCGCTTCGGGCTCCTACGTCATCCACCCGGACTGGCCGCCCAGGTGCCAGTGAAAGAGGTGATCACCGTCGTCAACCGGGCCTTCGTCGAGCGGTCGCACCGGCTCGGTCTGCAGGTCCACGTGTGGACCATCGACGACGCGCCCGAGATGGAGCGACTACTCGACCTGGGTGTCGACGGCATCATGACCGATCGCCCGGCAATTCTCCGTCAGGTCCTGGAGTCGCGCGGCTCCTGGCACAGCTGAGAACGACTCCCACCGTCAGGACGCCGAGGCCGAAGAGCGTGACGAGAGGGCCGCGCTCGATGCTGACCAAGGAGCGCGCCGGCGCCCGGTACACCGCGATCGCCACGCTGCTCGCGTACAGGACCGTGAGTGCACCAACAACGGCAGCCGGCGCTCGTGGAGCGAGCCAGAGCAGCGACACCGTCAGCACCAAGAGGAACGGCATGATGGGCCACAGACGCACTCCCCAACCGACGACGCTCGATTGCGAGATGCCGAGCCGGTCGACCAGCGAGAAGATCTCGTAGCTGTTGCGGTCACGCGTCCCCGAGCGCAACCACGGCAGGAATGTGCCGACGAGCGCAACCAGGGCGCCCACTGTCGCCACCACGCGCCCGATGAGATTCCGCTGCACCGCGGCAGCGTAGGTTCCCGTCATGGCCTCGCCCCGCTACCACTCCGTCCGCTCGCCGCAGGCCGTCGTCGCCAGCGCCGACCAACTGGCCACACAGGCCGGCCTGCGTGCCCTGGCCCTGGGTGGCAACGCGGTCGACGCGGCGATCGCCACCAACGCCGCGATCGCGGTGACTGCTCCACATCTATGCGGGATGGGCGGCGATCTGTTCGCGCTCATTCATCGCGACGGCGAGGTGTTCGCGCTCAACTCGTCCGGCCGTGCCGGCTCCGGCTCCGACGCCGCTGCGCTGCGCGCTGAGGGCCGCACCGAGATGCCGTTCCGACACGACATCCGCGCCGTCACCGTGCCCGGATGCGTCGACGGTTGGATGGCGTTGCACGAACGATTCGGCACGTTGCCCCTCTCGCTCCTGTTCGAACCGGCGATCGCGCTCGCCGCCGACGGGTTCCCGGCGAGCCCGCTGCTCGTCGGCGCTGGCGTGCGGGCGGACGAGGGAGCCAGCGAGAACCTCGCCCATCTCATCGGTCAACTCTCCCGCCCGGGTGCACGAGTCACCCGTCCGGGGGCCGCGCGTGCGCTCGCACACATCGCCGAAGGAGGCCGCGAGGCGTTCTACGGCGGCGAGTTCGGCAAGGGGTTGAAGGCACTCGGCGGCGGCCTGTACTCCGACGAGGATCTCGCCGAACCGCAGTCCGAGTGGGTGACGCCATTGAAGGCTCACGCGTTCGGCGTCGACCTGTGGACGATCCCACCGAACTCGCAGGGCTACCTCACCCTCGCGGCCGCGGAACTCGCCAGCCGCCTCGACCTACCTGCCGACCCGAACGACGTCAACTTCGCCCATCTCCTGATCGAAGCGGCCACAGCGGCGGGTTTTGACCGACCGCAGGCACTCAGCGACACTGCGGACGGCGACGATCTGCTCGCGATGATCGCCCAGCGCCTGGACCTGGTCGATGTCGATCGAGCGTCGAACAGGTGGGCGCCGGCCACCGCCGGCGACACCACGTACCTGTGTGCCATCGACGGCCGAGGGCTCGGCGTGTCGCTGATCCAATCGAACGCGGCCGGGTTCGGATCCGGACTGGCAGAACCCAACACGGGCATCAACCTGCACAACCGCGGGCTCGGCTTCAACCTGCGCGCCGGCCACCCGGCCGAGCTTCTCCCCGGTCATCGTCCGCCGCACACCCTGTGCCCGGCGATGGCCACCAGCGACGGGACCCTGCGAGGTGTGTTCGGCACGATGGGAGGCGACGCCCAGCCGCAGATCCTGCTGCAACTTGCCGCCCGGTTGTTCCACTACGCGCAGTCGCCCGCTGCCGCCGTGCACGCCGGCAGGTGGGCGCTCCAAGGCCCGTCGACGGGCTTCGACACATGGACGAGCGGCGAGGCGCCGACGGTCCACGTCGAGGGTCAGGCACCGGACGACTGGCTCGACGGTCTCGCCCGGCGCGGTCACAAAGTGGCGTCGAGCCCGGCGTACGACAGCGGCTTCGGGCATGCTCACGCGATCGTCATCGACAACGACGGCTTCCGTGCCGGCGCGGCCGATCCGCGAACGATGGTCGGGACAGCCGCGGGGATCTGACCCGGAGTACGATTCGCGATATGCGCGTCGACTCGAACTTCTTCTGCACGGTACCGATGCCCGACGCGGGCGACCCGAGCGTCGCGCCGACAGCTCGCCGGTTCGGCAACGACTCGGTCATCGAGTGCTACAAGAACCTCGTCGAATGGGCGCACACTGCCGACCAGCTCGGGTTCGACACGATGTGGCTCACCGAGCACCACTTCCAGTACGAGGGATACGAGGTGCTGCCGAACCTCATCCAGTTCGGTCAGCACCTGGCGATGCAGACCAAGGGTTTGCGGCTCGGGCAGATGTTCAACGTCGTGCCGCAGTGGCACCCGCTGCGCCTCGCCGAGGACTTCGCGATCGCCGACATCATCACCGGCGGCAAGATGGAGTTCGGTGTCGGCCGCGGCACCGTTCCTCGCGAGGCGTGGGCGCTCGGCACCGTCGTGGCGAGCGGTGACAACGAGATGTCCGCAGAGCACGACCGCATCAACCGCGAGATCTTCGAAGAGTCGATGGAGGTCATCAAGCTCGCCTGGTACGAGGAGCGGTTCAGCTACCGCGGCAAGCATCTGGTGCTGCCGCCCGACGATGTGCCGGACCGCGGCACGATGGTCAACGACCTCACCCTCATCCCGAAGCCGCTTCGGCATGTCGACATCTACCAACCGGTCACGTCGCCGGAGACCATCGAGTACGTCCCGAAGGCCGGGCACAAGGCGGTGTACTGGTTGCAGAACGCCGACAGTCAGAAGCAGAAGTGGGATCGCTACGCGGAGATCCGCGAGGCGTGCGGCACGCCGGTCGGCCCGGGTGAGGACCGCTGTCTCGTGCTCAACCTCCATGTCGCCGCCACCCGCGAAGCGGCATTGGTGAAGGGTCGTCCCGGCCAGGACGAGTTCAACAAGTTCCTCTCGCCGTACGGCAGGTTCAGCAGCTATCGCAATCCCGACGGCTCGAAGGTGGCGTTCAACCACTGCCCGACCGTCGAGGAGAGCAACGCCCAGAAGATCCAGATCGTCGGATCGATCGACGACGCCGTCGACGCCATCGGCTACTGGCGCGAACTGCTCGACCTCAAGCACATCTGCTTCTTCCTCGACTACCCGGGCTTGACCCGCGAGGAGATGGTCGAGCAGATGCACCTCGTTGCCGAAGAGGTCTTCCCCCGTCTGGGCGAACCGATCGAGCGCCGCCCACTGACCGGCTCGCCGCTGGTGTGAAAGCCCTGACGCCCGCAGCGCAAGAACTGGCCGACGACGGCTATCTGCTGCTGCCCGCGTTTGCCGAGCCTCACGCCCATCTCGACAAGGCGTTCCTCGCCGAACGCGTCGAGAACAGGACCGGCGACCTGCTGGGAGCGATCCTGGCCATGGAAGCGGCGCGCGACACGATCACCGTCGCCGACACGATCGAACGCGCCGAACGGGCGGCGCGCCTGATGGCGCTGAACGGATGCACGGCGATCCGCACCCACGTCGATCTGTGCCTGGCGGCCAGGTTGACGTCGGTCGAGGCGCTGCTCGAAGTGAGGAGCCGGCTGTGCGAGCTCGTCGAGATCCAAGTTGCGGTGCTCGCCGCATGTCCGGTGATCGGCGTCGCCGGCGCCGATCAACGAGCGCTGGTGCGTGAAGCCGTGGCAATGGGCATCGACGTGATCGGCGGTTGTCCGCATCTCGAGGAGGACCCCGCCGAATCGAACGACACGCTGCTGTCGTTGGCCGCCGAGGCGGGGCTGCCCGTCGACCTCCACACCGACGAGACGCTGAACCCGAAGATGCTCGCGCTCGAAGACCTCGCCGAGCGCGTGCTCGCCACGGGCTTCCCTCATCCGGTCGCCGCGAGCCACTGCGTGTCGTTGTCGTTGCAGACCGAGCAGCGCCAGCGCGAGGTCGCCGAGAAGGTTGCCGCGGCGGGTATCAGCGTGATTGCGCTCCCCCACACCAACCTGTTCCTCCAAGGCCGCGACAACCAGGTCGCCATGCCACGGGCCGTCACAGCCGTGAGGGCGTTGCGCTCCGCCGGCGTCACGATCGCTGCCGGCGCCGACAACTTGCAGGACCCGTTCAATCCCGTCGGCCGGGCCGATCCGTTGGAGACCGCCGGCCTGATGATCATCGCTGCCCACGTGCTGCCCGACGATGCCCTTCACATGGTGACCGATGCCGCGCGAACCGTGATGGGATTGCCGCCCACCGCGGACCAAGTCGCCGTTCGCGCGGAGAGCGTCCGCGAGGCGATCGCGTTCGGTCCGACCGACCGCGTCGTCGTGCAGTGCGGCGTCAGCTCGGTAACACAGCGTTAACGCGATCGCGCCGGAGCCATCTCGGTCGCTGCCCTACACTCCGTCGCCATGGGGAGCGAGCATGGTCGACTCGTCGGTAGACGTGCACTGATCACCGGCGCGGCGCGTGGAATCGGCGCCGAGATCGCTGCCACGTTCCACCGCGAAGGTGCCGAACTGGCCCTGCTCGACATCGACGTCGACCGGCTTCGGGCGACGGGTGATGCGCTCGGTGCCTCGGTCTATGGCGTCGACCTGGCCGACACCGAAGCAACCGTCGATGTCGTCAACCGCGCCATCGACGACCTTCACGGGCTCGACATCCTCGTCAACAACGCGGGCATCTTGAAGATGGCTCCGTTGATGGAGATCGACCCCGCCGACTGGGACCTCACGTTCGCCGTCAACGTGCGCGCCATGCTGGTCACGACGCAGGTCGCGGCCAAAGCGATGATCCCGAACGGCCGGGGCACGATCATCAACATGGCCAGCATGGGTGGCAAGGTCGGCGCCCCCAACCAGGCTCACTACGCGGCCTCCAAGGCGGCGGTGATCTCGCTGACGCAGGTCGCGGCGAGGGAGCTCGGGGTGCACGGCATCACCGTGAACTGCATCTGCCCGGGCTACGTGCTGACCGAGATGGGGGCGGCAACTCGAACCGACGCGATGATCAAGGAATGGTCGGCGAAGTCGCCCTTGGGCCGCCTGGCCGAGCCCTCCGACGTCGCCAACATGGCGTTGTTCCTGGCGTCCGACGAGGCGTCGTACTGCACGGGACAGGCCATGAACGTGACAGGTGGCATGGTGATGCATTGAGCGCCGAACCGAATCTCGAGCACCGCCCCGATGGGGCTACGGTGGAGCCGATGGGCGAGGTAGGGGATACTCCTGCATTGAGTTTCAACAGGGTGTCGATGGTCTTCCCCGACGGCACCCAGGCGCTGCGTGAGACCACCTTCGACGTGCGCGAGGGCGAGTTCGTGACGATCGTCGGCCCTTCGGGTTGCGGCAAGAGCACGCTCTTGCGTATCGCCTCCGGCCTCACCAAGGCGACCGGCGGATTCGTGTCACTCGATCGCACCAGCATCGGCTACGTGTTCCAGGACGCCACCCTGCTGCAGTGGCGCACGATCCAGAAGAACGTCGAGCTGCTGGCCGAGCTGGAGAACATGCCGGGGCCCGAGCGACGGCGTCGTGCAGACGAGGCCATCGAGCTCGTTGGTCTGACGGGGTTCGAGAAGAAGTACCCGAAGCAACTCTCCGGCGGGATGAAGATGCGCGCCTCGCTGGCCCGCTCGCTGGTGCTCGACCCGAAGGTCTTCTTGTTCGACGAACCGTTCAGCGCGGTCGACGAGATCACACGCGAACGCCTCAACGACGAAGTCATCGCCCTGTTCCAGCGCAAGGGCTTCGCCGGGTTGTTCATCACCCACTCGATCAGCGAGGCCGTGTTCTTGTCCACGCGGGTGTTGGTGATGAGCTCCCGCCCCGGTCGTATCGTCGGCGACTTCGAGGTGCCGTTCGACTACCCGCGTTCACCGGATCTCCGGTTCGATCCCGACTTCGCGGTGCTGTGCGGCAAGGTGTCGGCTGAGCTGAGAGGAGCCCACGTATGAACACGACGACGACGTCGGTTGCCGGCCCGGACGAGATCGAAGCTCCACTCGTCGCGCCGGCCAGCGACGAGATCGCCGAGCCACGCACCCCGAGGCGCCTGCGCAAGAGCCAGATCATCGCGCCGGTGGCCCTGCTCTTCATCTTCATCGCGCTCTGGTACATGATGCACTACTGGGGTTTGCGCTTCTTCTTCGACAAGGACGGCGAGCGCCTGATTCCCACTCCCCTGCAGGTCTGGGATCAGACGATCATGCATCCGATCGCCCGCAGGCGATACATCGAAGGCATCAAGTGGACCGGCATCGTCGCCTTCGGCGGATTGGCGATCACGATCGTGATCGGCTGCAGCCTGGCCGTGATGATGTCGCAGGCGAAGTGGATGGAGAGCGCGGTCTATCCGTACCTCGTGGCCTTGCAAGCGATTCCCGTGCTGGCCGTCATCCCGTTGATCTACTCGGTGTTCGGCGGCGGTCTCACCCCGCGGTTCTTCGTGTGCATCATGATCGCCTTCTTCCCGATCGTCACCAACACCCTGTTCGGACTGAACTCGGCCGACCCGGGTCAACACGATCTGTTCACGTTGCGCAACGCGTCGCGGCGGACGCGCCTCATGAAGCTGCAATTCCCTTCGGCGCTGCCCTACATCTTCACCGGCTTTCGCATCTCGGCCGGATTGTCGGTGATCGGCGCTGTCGTCGGCGAGCAGTTCTTCCGAGCCGGCAGCAAGCCGGGCGTCGGCATCGTGATGGACATCTATCGAGTCAAGGGGATCTACGCACCGCTCTACGGCGGCGTCATCATCGCCTGCCTGCTCGGCATCTTCACCTTCTTGCTGTTCGGCTGGATCCAACGTCTCGTCATCGGCAAGTGGTACGAGGCAGGCAAGCGCAACTAGTGAGCAGCCTTCACATCAGATCGTCAGCGTGAACAAACCAATACAAGGGAGAGAAACAAACATGAAGAACCGACGCAGCAAATCGCTGCTCAGCCTCGCCATCGGCGTGTCGCTCGTCGCAGTCGCCTGCGGTAGCGACAGCAACAGCAGTAGTGCGACGACGGCGGCCGCACCGACGACCGCCGCGGCGGCGACGGCGACCACCGCTGCGGCACCGGCGACGACGGCTGCCACGTCCGCCACCGAGGCCACAACCGCGGGGACGTCTGGGGGCGGGACGGCAGCAACCAGCCTGAAGGGGGTGTGCCCGGACACCGTTGTGTTGCAGACCGACTGGATGCCCGAAGCAGAGCACGGCTTCATCTATCAGATGGTCGGCGCGGGGTACACCATCGACTCGGCCAAGGCCTACGTGACCGGCCCGCTGATCGATCAGGACGGCAAGGACACCGGAGTCAAGATCCAGATCCGCTCCGGCGGTGCGGCACAGCACTTCGACAGCCCGACGACCATCATGTACAACAACGAGGACACGCTTCTCGCCTTCATCTACACCGACGAGGCCATTCAGAACTCGGCCACCAAGCCGAGCGTGGCGATCGAGTCGGGGTTCAACAAGAACCCGCAGATGATCATGTGGGACCCGGCCGTCTATCCCGACATCAAGGGCATCGCCGATCTCGGCAAGACCGACATCAAGATCCGCTACTTCGGTGGCGCGGCGTACATGGACTTCCTCACCAGCACGGGCGTGCTGAAGCCGAGTCAGGTCGACGGGTCGTACCAGGGTGACCCGAACCTGTACATCACCGACGAGGGCAAGGCCGCCCAGCAGGGCTTCGGTTCCGCAGAGCCGTACCTGTACGCCAACGTCTACCCGACGTGGAAGAAGCCGGTGAAGTACCAGTACATCAACGACATCGGATGGAACAACTACGCCGAGTCGATCGCCACGAAGCCGGAGAACGTCACGAAGTACGCCGACTGCTTCAAGCTGCTGGTGCCGATCATCCAGCACGCCAGCGTCGACTACATCAACGACCCGGCCCGCACCAACGCGATCATCCTCGACGCCGTTGCCAAGTTCGGTGGCGACTTCGGTTGGACGTACGACCAGGGCACGGCCGACTACGCCGTGAAGACGATCAAGACGGACGGCCTGGTTGCCAACGGCGCCGACGGTGTGATGGGCAAGTTCGACAGCGCTCGCGTTGCCGACCTCATCACCAAGGCGGTCCCGGTCTACACAGCGCAGGACAGCCCGCCGAAGGCCGGCTTGACTCCTGACGACATCGTCACGAACCAGTTCATCGACGACTCGATCCATCTGTAGATCGAACAGCACGACGAGGAGGGCGCCGGCCATTGGTCGGCGCCCTTCGTCGTTGTCGGCGCACTACTCCACGGCTCGGTCGAGGACCACCTGCAGCAACACGTTGGCCCCGGCCTCCACGTCTTCGGGCGAGGTGTACTCGGCGATGTTGTGCGACAACCCAGCGAGGCTCGGCACGAACACCATCGATGTCGGACACACCCGGGCCAACATCTGCGCGTCGTGACCGGCGCCCGACGGCATGCGTCGGGTCGAGTGGCCCAGCCGCTGTGCGGTGGACTCGACGAGATCGATCATCGAGGCATCGAACTCGACCGGTTCGAAACGAGCGAGCGGCCGCATCGACACGTCGCAGCCCTCGTCCGCAGCGCAGGTCGTGCACGCGGCGAACGCTTCGCTCTCGGCATGTTGCAGCACCGCCTCGTCGGTGTTGCGAAGGTCGATGCTGAACACCACCTTCGATGGCACGACGTTGACGAGATTGGGGGTGACATCGAGCCTGCCGACGGTCGCGACCTGCGGTGCCCCGAAGTAGCCGGCGATCGAACGGATCTCGTGGATGACGCGTGCGGCGACGGCCAACGCGTCGTGGCGCATGTGCATCGGCGTGGTGCCGGCGTGGGCCGACTGCCCGGTGACGGTGATCTCCGTCCACGAGATGCCCTGCACACCGGTGACCACACCGATGGTGATGTCCTCGTCCTCGAGCACGGGACCCTGTTCGATGTGCAGCTCGGCGTAGGCATGCGGGAATGCTGCCGCGGGCACGGGTGTGGGACCGGCATAGCCGATCTTCGACAACTCGTCGCCGAGGCGGGCGCCGTCATCGGCGGCCAGCACGTCGAGCGCGGCCTCGACCGCCAGTCCTCCGACGTAGACGAGGCTGCCGAGCATGTCGGGAGCGAAGCGGCTGCCTTCTTCGTCGGTGAAGAACGCGACCTGGATCGGTCGCCGCGTGACCAGGTCGTGCTGGGCGAGCGTCTCGACGATCTCCAGGCCGGCGAGCACACCGAGGTTGCCGTCGAAGCGCCCCCCGGTCTTCACGGTGTCGATGTGCGAACCGACCATCACCGCGGCCGCCGAGGGATCGCTGCCGGCACGCGTCGCGACCACGTTGCCGATGGCATCGATCGACACTTCCATCTCCAGATCGCGCATCCACGACACCACGAGATCGCGCCCCTGGCGATCGAGGTCGGTCAGGGCAAGGCGGGCGCAGCCACGCTCGCCGTTCGGGCCGTGCACGGCACCGATCTCACCCAGTTCCTCCAGCCGCTGCCACAACCGTTTGCCGTCGATTCGTAGGTCTTGCCATGCGTTCATGGTCATCGTCCGAAGTCGAATGTCGAGATCTCGCGCAACGCCTCGCAGAACGACGTCACGGAGCCTTCGAACAGCTCTTTACCGTGTTCAGCGGTCGCCGCGGTCGGGTCGCCGATGATCCCGTCCGGATGGAAGTCGTTCGACAGCCATCCGAAGCTGACCCGGCCACCGAAGCGCACGTAGGTGTTGTCGGCGAGCTTGTCGGGCACGCGTCGCACCGCGGTGCTCATGTCGCACAACTCGGGCGCGAGGTGCAACATGATCGACGTCTCCTCGGTGCCGCCGTGGACTCCCATTCCGAGTTCGCTCGCCGGCGATGTGCCGCCCTGATCGACCGGCATACCCGGGTGAGCGAGGAACGTCATCAAGCCGTGCTTCAGGCGCAGCTCGCGGTTGGCGACGCTGAGCAGCGAGCTGTTGCCGCCGTGACCGTTCAAGAAAACGAGGCGCTTGGCCGCGGTGGTGGCCACGCATCGACCGATGTCGTCGAGCACGGCCAGCAAGGTCGTTGCCGACAACCACACCGTGCCGGGCGACCAGGCGTGCTCGTTCGATTTGGTGAACTGCAGTGTCGGCAGCAACCACACGTCGAGCTCGTCACCCACTTGGGTCACCGCTGCTTCGGCCACGGCAGTTGCGACCACGGAATCGGTGCTCAGCGGCAGATGCGGGCCGTGCTGTTCGATCGCCCCGAGCGGCTGGACGATGATGCTGCGCTCCGTCAGCCGGTGGGTCACCTCCGGCCCGGACAGGTTCGGGAAGTAGCGGTCAGTGGCGGTCACGAGGGCACGTTACCCGC
>Ga0068867_100001523_pt1 | contig 16072 bp, 15 predicted proteins | sample KBSMisM32_FD_65649 | JGI IMG/M metagenome (GOLD analysis project Ga0068867, IMG submission 65649) | Miscanthus rhizosphere microbial communities from Kellogg Biological Station, Michigan, USA - KBS Miscanthus M3-2 | ecosystem: Host-associated > Plants > Roots > Rhizosphere > Soil ...
CGCCAGCTTCTGTTCCGGCTACCTTGGCAGTATATCCTGAAATGAATTGATACATTGCCTGTCCTGCCGTCAGTTTACTGATGGGAGGTAATACACCAAATGCATCACAGGTAAGGAAGAAAATATTTTTAGGCAAGCCACCGATAGATGGTTCCAATGCATTGCTGATAAAATCAAGCGGGTAGGATACTCTTGTATTCTCGGTTATGGAAGCATCATCAAAGTTGATGCGATTGGTACCGGGAAAGAAAGTAATATTCTCTACCAGGGCGCCGGGTTTGATTGCATTATAGATCTCGGGTTCTTTTTCTTCGGTGAGATTGATTGTCTTTGCATAACAGCCACCTTCAAAGTTGAAGATGGAATCTGCTGTCCAGCCATGTTCATCATCACCAATCAGTTTACGATTGGGATCAGCGCTCAATGTTGTTTTACCGGTGCCACTTAATCCAAAGAAAATTGCAGTATCACCTTTTGCCCCTACATTGGCGCTGCAGTGCATGCTCAGAACATTCTTCTCATGTGGCAGGATATAATTGAGAATGGTGAAAATCCCTTTCTTGATCTCCCCGGTATAATTGGTTCCGGCGATCAGGATCATTTTATGTTTGAAAGAAACAACGGCACAGTTGTGTTGACGGATCCCGCATTCAGCAGCATCCAGTTTCAAACCCGGTGCAGAGAGGATATGCCATTGGGGATTAAAATCATCCAGCTCCTCTTCAGTTGGGCGGAGGAACATATTGTATGCAAAAAGATTATTGGCCGGACGTTCGTTTACAATGCGGATATTGATGCGATAGCGGGGATCGGCACAGGCATAACAATCGCGGACCCAGAGAGCGGACTGGCTTTCCAGGTAGCCCGTTATTTTTTTGTGGATGATGTCAAAATATTTCTGTTCGATAGGAAGGTTGAATTCATTCCAGTGAACGGTATCGCAGGATACCTCATCTTTTACGATGAATTTGTCTTTTGGGGAGCGACCCGTAAATTCTCCTGTTTTGATCACAAGGGCACCGGTATCATTTAGCACGCCATGACCCAGACGCAATGTGTCCATGATTAATTCTTCAGGTGAAAGCTGGTAATAAAGGGTATCAATGTTGTGAAGACCGATACGGGTGAGACCCCGCAACGGAAGGGTGGTTACGGAAACAGACATAAATCCTCCTATTTAATGGTACTCTGGTTAAAGATTATACAAAGTAAAAAAGAAAAAGGCTAATATACAAACACTTGTTAGGTATTTCTTTTAGATTGAATATAAGAGAGTTGCGAGTTTTTTAGAGATTGTCTAAAGGATTGGAAGAATTATTTGAGGGCGATTAAGGGTGCAGGCTTACAGGTTTTAAAATTATCATTTCCGATTGTTGGATGTTAGCCATTAGTTAATGGTTATTGACCAGATATCTGCCACGGCGGATAAATTCCAGATTCCCAATCTATCTTAGCGCCATGAAGAATCTACCGCTCAATCCGCAGCTATTCGTGACCAACAGGAAACGATTTAAAGAAAGGATGTCAAAGAACTCCATCGCCATTTTCGTGAGCAATGATGAAATGCCCAGCAATGGAGATGCCCTGTACCGGTTCAGGCAGAACAGTGATCTGTACTGGCTGACTGGCGTGACCCAGGAAGACAGCATGGTGGTACTGTTTCCCGATAACCCTGATCCAAAATACCGCGAGGTGCTGGTATTGGTTCGTCCCAATGAATTAAAGGAAAAATGGGATGGAAAGAGACTGCGTGTGGAAGAAGCCCGTAAGATCAGTGGCATTGAAACGATAGTATGGCTGGATGTGTTAGATGGCGTACTGCAGCCCTGGATTCACCTGGCAGACACTATTTATCTCGGGACAAATGAGAATGATCGTAAGGCAAGTCTGATCCGCACCAGGAATTACCGGTTTGTGGATGAAATGAAATCAAGGTATCCTCTTCATTATTATGAAAGAGCTGCAAAACTGATGAAAGAATTGCGTGGAATAAAAACGGCATTGGAAATTGAAGTATTACAAAAGGCGATTGATATCACAGAGAATACATTCAGGCATTTGTTGAAGTTTATTCATGCCGGTGTGATGGAATATGAGATTGAAGCGGAGATCGTGCATTCATTCCTGAGCCAGCGTGCAACCGGAGAAGCGTATAATAGTATTATTGCGGGGGGCGACAGGGCCAGGATTCTTCACTATATCTCCAATAATGAAGAAGTAAAGGATGGAGAGATGGTGCTGATGGATTTTGGCGCAGAATACGGAGGTTATTGTGCTGATCTTACCCGTACCGTACCGGTGAATGGAAAATTTACAAAACGTCAGAAACAGGTTTACAATAGCTGTCTTCACCTGCATGATTATGCAAAGAGCCTGCTGAAGCCCGGTATCACTATTGTTAATTACACGGATAAGGTTGGAGAGGAAGCCACAAAGGAATTCCTGAAGATTGGATTGATCAGCAAATCTGATATAAAGAATGAAGACAAAGACAACAGGGCTTATCGCAAATATTTATATCATGGCATTTCCCATCACCTGGGTATTGATGTACATGATCTCGGCACCCGCACTGAACCGATCAAACCGGGTATGGTATTTACGGTGGAGCCTGGTATCTATATTGAAGAAGAGCAGATGGGTGTGCGGATCGAGAATAATTTATGGATAACCAAAACTGGCAATAAAGATCTTTTCCAAAATATTCCCATCACGGCTGATGAGATTGAATCTTTAATGAAGAAGTGATCCGCCTACGGCGGACGAGACACCGAAAGTGATCAATATTGCTCTGGGTTAGTTACTTTTGAGCAACAAAACCAACCGACCTGATGCCTAATTCACGCGGGCTTGAGATAATCCCGAATCTCTTCACATTGTTGAATCTTGTATTTGGATGTCTTGCCATTGTTTTCATTTTGCAGAATGGGATCGCTATTATGAACACCGGTGATAGTAACCAGTTCATAGATATGCCTGAAAAGATATGGCTGGCATCTTTATTTATAGGACTGGCTGCCGTGATTGACTTCGTGGATGGATTTGTGGCCCGGTTATTCAAAGCAACTTCAGAAATGGGAAAGCAGCTGGATTCACTGGCTGATCTTGTAAGCTTTGGTGTGGCACCAGGTCTGATCATTTACCAGTTCCTCCGCATGAGCTTTGCACGGGAGGAGGATGGGCTTACTGTTTCTCTGGCCATGTTATTACCTGCTTTATTATTGCCCTGTGCAGCTGCGTGGAGACTGGCTAAATTCAACCTGGATAACAGCCAGTCGTACTCATTCAAAGGCTTACCAACTCCTTCCGTAGGAATATTTGTTGGTTCTTTTCCCGTGATCTACTGGAATGTAAATGAACAGTGGGTATTGCAATTGCTTTTGAACAAGATGTTCTTATATGGTGTGGTATTGGTTCTTTCATTCCTGATGATATCCAACTTACCATTGATGAGCCTGAAGTTCAAATCATATGGTTTTGCAGCCAATTGGCCTAAATACCTGCTGGCAATTTTATCCCTGGCGGCTTTAGTACTCCTGAAATGGCTGGCAATACCGGTTATCATACTAGCCTACGTATTATTATCTTTGCTCATTAAAAGTAAAACGACATGACATTTACAGTACAGATAAAAGTAATGCCCCTGAAAGAGTTGCTTGATCCGCAGGGAAAAGCTGTGATGGGAGGTTTGCAGAATCTGGGTCTTACGAATGTAGAGGATGTACGCATCGGGAAAAATATAACGCTCCAGGTAAATGCTGATTCAGCTGAAAAAGCAAAACAGATAGCTGAAGATGCCAGCAAAAAATTGCTTTCCAACCCGGTGATGGAATACTTTGAAGTTTCCGTTAACTAAATAAAGGCTCCGGCCTGGTATATCATCACTACTCCGGGGCTATCCAATATGCTCTACCTTGTTCCCACACCTATTGGTAACCTGAAGGATATTACACTTCGTGCACTGGATGTGCTTAAGGAAGTGGACCTGGTTCTGGCAGAGGATACACGCACCACTTCACACCTGCTGACGCATTACCAGATCAATAAGCCAATTACTCCCTATCATCAGCATAATGAACATAAGGTGTTAAATCACCTGGTGGCTCAATTGAAGGAAGGAAAGAAAATGGCGGTGGTTACAGATGCCGGCACCCCCGGTATTTCTGATCCTGCTTTCCTGCTGGTAAGAGAATGCATCCGGGAAGGTGTCAAAGTTGAATGCCTGCCTGGCGCTACTGCCTTAGTACCAGCTCTGGTAAATAGTGGGCTGCCTACGAACAGTTTTGTTTTTGAAGGGTTTTTGCCGGTGAAGAAAGGAAGACAGACTTTGCTCAAAAAGCTGGCAGAAGAAGAGCGTACCATTGTATTTTATGAATCCCCTAACAGATTGGTTAAAACACTGGAGGAGTTGATCATTTACTTCGGCCAGGAACGACAATGCTCCGTTAGTCGTGAATTAACAAAAATGTTTGAAGAAAATAAGCGAGGTTCGCTGGCTGAAGTCAGCGCCTGGTTTAAGGAAAAACCCGTGAAAGGAGAGATTGTTGTAGTGGTGAGTGGCAAGGAGTGAGGTACACGCTATCAAACAGGCATGATTTTTTCCAAAATTTTACACGACACACATCTAACTGCTGATATCTAAAGCGTAATCATTAACAAAAATCCGCCTTCGGCGTATAGATAAAACAGCATAGAATTATGAACCTTATCGGTATAAAAATTTTATTTAAAAACATACCGATAAGCTCCATCTGACTAAAAAATAATAAAAAATATATAGATGAAAAAGATCAGTTTAGTTTTTTTAATTGTAATGACAGGCGTTGTAAGTTCATTTGCCCAGCTCAGGGAAATACCCAAAGAAGTACGTGAACAATTTTCAAGGCAGTATCCCATGGCTACCGATGTAGATTTTAACGACAACCTTCTCAACGTAAACATTGAGTTTACGCTGGATAATGAAAAATGGACAGCTGAATACAATAACAAGGGTGTATGGAAACACTCTGAGAAGAAATGGACATTTGAGCAATTACCGGATGCCGTAAAAGACGGATTCAAAAAAAGCAAGTATGCAGACAGGGAAGTAAAAGCAGTTATCATCATTTACCTTCCCGGTGATATTACACAATACCGGATCAAAACTGAAAAGAGTGCGGTAGAAAAGAAATATCTTTATTTCAACCCCCAGGGCCGCTTACTGAGAGAGACAATAACCATTTAAACTGAGAATACTGTCATTGGGCATGAATGATGAATGGCACCCTTATTTATCATTCATGACCTATTTTTATTATAAAAGGAAAGGGTAATGAAACAACTAGCAGGCTTTTTATTCTTGCAGGTATTAGCGATTGCTGCAGCAGCACAGCCGGATCGTTGGCAACAGCGGGTAAAGTATACGATGAATATCGATATGAATGTGGAAACGAACCGTTTTACCGGAAAGCAGAAGCTTGAATATTCTAATAATTCCCCTGATACACTGAACCGTGTATTCTATCACCTTTACTGGAATGCATTTCAGCCGGGCAGTATGATGGATGTTAATAGCCGGAAGCATGGTGGTATAGCAGGAAGCGGCGGGAATCCTGACTGGGATGACAGAGTTACAGACAGGATCCAAAACCTGAAAGAAAATGAGATCGGCTATCAGAAAATACTTTCCCTGAAAATGAATGGTCGTCCTCAGAAATATGAAGTGAAGGAAACCATCCTTGAAGTAGCCCTTGACAAGCCCATATTGCCAAAATCAAAAGTGGTTTTTGATATGGAGTTTGAAGCGCAGGTACCATTGCAGATCAGGAGAAGCGGCAGAGATAATCCCACTACAGGTGTACGGTATTCCATGAGCCAATGGTATCCAAAATTGTGCGAGTATGATTATGAAGGGTGGCATCCGACGCCATATGTAGCCCGCGAGTTTTATGGAGTATGGGGGGATTTTGATGTTAATATCAGCATTGATAAGAATTATACACTGGGTGGAACCGGCTATATTCAAAACCCCAATGAGGTTGGCCATGGTTATGAAACCGGGACAGTAATACCTCCATCAGGTAACAAGATCACCTGGAAGATCACTGCACCAAACGTGCATGATTTCATGTGGGCCGCTGATCCTTTATACAGGCATATATCAAAGAAAGTGAGGAATGGTCTTATCCTTCATGCAATTTATAAAGCGGGGCCAAATAAAGATGCGCAATGGGGTGAGATGCTGGCTACTGCAGAAAAGGCTCTTCCCATCATTGAAAAAACGTTCGGACCATATCCTTACAATCAATTTTCTTTTATAGATGGTGGTGATGGAGGAATGGAATATCCTATGTCTACACTGCTGGCTGGTCCGGGTGCATGGCTGCATGAATGGATGCATAGCTGGTTTTATGGAGTACTTGGATCCAATGAAGGTACCAATGCATGGATGGATGAAGGGTTTGCGGATTATGGAACCTCACGTGTGCGTGCGGAAATGAACAACCAAACCGGTAATCCATTAAGCAAAAATTATAACAGTTATTTTAATTTGGTAAAGAGTGGAAAGGAAGAAGCCCTGATCACACATAGTGATCATTTCCTTACAAATTATGCCTATGGTGCAGTTTATACCAAAGGTTCCATGTTTTTGGAGCAGTTAGGTTATATAACTGGTGAAGCTACCCGCGATAAAATACTGCTGGAATATTATCGGCTTTGGAAATTCAAACATCCCAACCCGACAGATTTTCTGCATGTGGCGGAAAAGGTAAGTAATATGAAACTGGACTGGTTCAAAGAGTACTGGATCAATGGAACGCGTACAATAGATTATGCCATTGACAGCTTATGGGAAGAAGGCGGAAAGACAAAGATCAGGTTGCGCAGGGATGGAGAAATGCCCATGCCTATTGATCTGAAGGTGACGTTCAGGGACAGCACTTCAGAAATGCATTATGTGCCGCTGGATCTGATGTACGGTGAGAAGCCTGCAGAGGATAATACGCCGGTGAAAACATATCCTGCCTGGAAATGGACCAGTGAGAAGTATGTTGTGGAAACGTCCAAAAAGGTTGCTGAAATCTCGGAGGTTGAAATAGACCCTTCCCAGCGACTGGCAGATGTGGAGCGCCGTAATAACAGGATAAGGATACCAGCGCCTTCAAGACCGTTCTAAAATAAAAAACCATCCGCTGGGGAAGGCGAATGGTCTTTTATTGATTAGGAACCCTCAGTGTCAAATCGATCTTAATTGTTTAATGGCAGGTTTAGGGTCAATGGTTTTTGCTATAATTAAGTACGATTTTCCGAGTTACGAAACTACAGGGAATTTAAAATAACCTGAATACCACTTTAGTGGTATTTTTTATGTTCCTACCGTCCAAAGTATTTGTTTACAGCCTCTATGCGATTGGTAACATGCAATTTTTCGTAAATATGGTACACATGTTTCCGCACAGTTTCGGGGCTTATGAAGAGCTCTGCAGCGATCTCCTTGTACATGAGACCCTTTGAAAGCTGCTCCAGTATTTCTTTCTCCCGATTGGAAAGCTCGTCCAGCTCATCATGACTTCCAGCTGCTGCTGATTTTTTCTGGAAGGCAGCCACCACCTTGCGGGCGATCTGGCTGCTCATCGGGGCACCCCCCTGGTAAAGCTCCCGGATGGATTCCAGGAGGCGGGCGGGAGCCGTTTTCTTCAAAATATAGCCGCTTGCGCCGGCACTCAGGGCCTCGAAGATCTTTTCATCCTCTTCGTAGACCGTACACATCATAAAGTTGGTAGCGGGGATCTGCTGCTTCAGGGCCTTTACACAATCAATCCCACTTTGACTACCACCGAGGTTAATGTCCATCAAAACTACATCGGGCCGTAAAATGGGTATCTGGCTGATAGCTTCTTCGGCTGTGCCGATTGTTCCAACGCACCTGTATCCTTCCGACATTTCGACGATTTCTTCCAACGCATTTCGCAGGTCACTGTTATCGTCTACTATACAAACAGAAATTTCAGTCATGAGGCAAAATTGAGTTATTAGCAATAATGTTACAATACCACAAATAGGTATTTTTTAATTGACCAGTATCAACGAATAAGAGTATTCCTTTATAATGAAAAGTCTAAATCTGTCCGGATTATTTAAAAACTATGGATTTGTTCTTCGATTGCTGTGGCAGGCAACAGTTTTTCGCTATTTGGCTACGTAAAGCAAATATTTTTCCGCGAAATATGGCTCATTAAATATTTCTTTTATCTCAATTACCCTTGGACGGGTGCCGCTATCCTGGATCTCTTTATTTAGATCGCCGCCTTTCAGGCAGATCAGGCCGGGGCGATTGGCTTCATTTTCAGTGCGATGGCTCAGCTCTTTGTTCAGAACAGGTTTACTCCAGCGCCAGAGTTCATTGAGGGGAGCAACCGCGCGGGAAACTACATAATCAAATTTGCGATTGCGGATATCTTCAACACGTGTGTGTTGCACCGTCACATTTTTCAATTCAATGGCATCTGTAACAGCCTGAACTACTTTCAGCTTTTTGGCGATGCTATCAACCAAATGAAATTTTATTTCCGGAAAAAATATTGCGAGAGGAATTCCGGGAAATCCACCGCCAGTCCCCAGGTCAATGATCTCCAATCCTGCGGGAAGATCAAATGCGGCCGCAATGCTGAGTGAATGAAGAATATGTTTTTCATACAATCCATCCATATCCTTTCGCGAGATCACATTGATCTTCTCATTCCAGTCTTTATACAATGCCTCCAGTGACCGGAATTGTTGTAACTGCTTATCGGTAAAATCACCAAAATATTTCAGGATAATGTCCATGCCTAGTTCCATTTCTGACTCGGTTTTCTCCAGAGAGCAGGTGCAAAGATGATGTAATAAACGAACATCATCACATCCAGCACCAGGAACCATGGCCAGAGATCATCTTCGCCCATTTTCCTCATTGCATTCCTGAAAATTACCGCCTGTATGATCAAACGAAGAACGAAAATGCCAAGCGCATATCTCCAGTCGAAGAAGATGGCGCTTAATATTAACAATGGATAAAAAAGAAACTGGGTGGTAAAATAAAGACCCAGCAGGAATTTATGTTCAGGCCGATAGAATTTGGCGGTAGTATAATGCCTTGATTTTTGTTTGAACCAATCCTTCCAGGTTGTTTTGGGAATAGAGCGGGTAATGGCTTCAGGATCGATAATGATAGCCGTGTTCTTTTTAGTAGCTACTTTATTAATGAAAAGATCATCATCGCCGCTGGGAATATGGTTGATGGAAGCAAATCCTTTGTTACGAAGAAAAAGATCTTTTTTATAAGAAAGATTCCTGCCCACACCCATATAGGGCATCCCTGCCAACGCATAAGAAAGATATTGGAGCGCTGTATGGAAAGTTTCAAACCGGATCATTTTGTTGAGCATGCCTGATTTTTTATGGTAGGCTCCATATCCAAGCACAATTTCAATATCATCATCATAAGCGTCCTGCATTTTCTCTACCCAGAATTCGCTGGCAGGTACACAATCCGCATCGGTGAGCAGTAATACCTCATGTTTTGCTTCGCGGATGCCGATTGACAATGGATATTTTTTTCCCGAGATCAGTTTGGCTTCCTGTGTAAGCTCAACCACATTCAATGATTTGAATGTTTTTTTCAGTTCCTGTAAAATGTATTTGGAGTCGTCAAGCGAGTTATGATTCACCGCTACCACTTCAAACGTGCTCTTGTAATTCTGAACGAGAACACCGGGGAGGTTGCGGGCCAGGTTTTCATCTTCATCCCTTGCACAGATGATCACGGAAACGGGATGCTGGCGGGTTGATGTTTTCTGTTTTGGTTTGTAGAAGGCTATTTTACTGAAAAGACAGGCATAATAGAGAACCTGGACAAGGGCTACAAATGCGAAGAGAACAAAGAGAATCTCACTCCAGTTAATTGGTGGCATACACAAAGATAAAGCGAGAAAAACCAGATTTTTGCGTTTTCCATTTTACATTTACCCCCATGGGTGCATTGTCTTTTCAATTATTGCAAACGGATACGGGTTCAAAGGCGCGGACCGGGAAAATCAGTACCGATCATGGTGAGATCAATACACCGGTATTTATGCCGGTTGGAACTGTGGGTAGTGTGAAAGCGGTAACCCAGCAACAACTAAAGGATGAGGTGAAAGCTTCTATAATCCTGGGTAATACCTATCATTTATACCTGCGCCCCGGGCTGGACGTACTGGAAACCGCGGGAGGATTGCATCGATTCAACGGGTGGAACAGGCCGATATTAACGGATAGTGGAGGTTACCAGGTTTTTTCGCTGGCAGGCACGCGTAAGATCAAAGAGGAGGGTGTTACGTTTCAATCGCATATTGATGGATCTAAGCATTTATTCTCGCCGGAATATGTTATGGATATACAGCGAATAATCGGTGGTGATATCATAATGGCATTTGATGAATGCCCGCCGGGTGGGAGTGATTTTGATTATGCTAAAAATTCCATGGAATTAACGCATCGCTGGCTGAACAGGTGTTGGGATCGATTTCATTCCACGCCCGATAAATATGGTTATACTCAAAACCTGTTTCCGATTGTACAGGGCGGAACTTTTAAGGAGCTGAGGAAACAATCCTGTGAATTCATTTCGTCAAAGGGAGCAACCGGAAATGCTATTGGGGGTTTGAGTGTGGGCGAACCGGAGCCGATCATGTATGAGATCTGCGAGTGGTGTTGTGATCATTTGCCGGTTCAGCGGCCAAGATACCTGATGGGGGTTGGAACACCCTGGAATATCCTGGAGTGTATAGGAATGGGTGTGGATATGTTTGATTGCGTAATGCCAACCCGCAACGGAAGAAATGCCATGCTCTTTACCAGCAAAGGAGTGATCAATATCGATAATAAAAAATGGGAAAAGGATTTTTCTGTGATCGATGACGGATTTGAATGTGAGACCAGCAATTATTACAGCAAAGCTTACCTGCGGCATTTAATGAAATCAAATGAATTATTGGGATTGACCATTGCCAGTATTCATAACCTGGCCTTTTATTGCTGGCTGGTGAAAGAAGCGGGGGAGCAGATCAGGGCAGGTAATTACCCGGCCTGGAAAGAGGAGATGGTAGAAAGAGTGAAAACGAGACTCTGATCGCTTAAACTTTATGAAGGCCATTCTTAATGGCAAACAGTACCATGCCAACACGAGACATAACGCCGAGTTTTGCAAAAAGATCATCACGATAACCTTCTACCGTACGTGGGCTAAGGTTCATTTCACTGGCTATTTCCTTATAGGTTTTCTCAGTGCAGGCCAATTTGAGAAAGGTGAGTTCTTTGTCAGAAAGACGGGCAATGATGGCGGCATCAGTATTCTGTTCTTCCCCTTTTACATAGTTCAGCATTTTATGAGTGACCAGGTCATTCATAAAAAATCCCTTATCACGTATATCATCCAGGGCCTGCCGGAAAATGGAAGGTTTGCTGTCCTTTAATATATAACCGCCGGCACCGGATTTGAGCATGCTGATGATTGAGGATTCATTATCCATCATGCTAAGTACAAGGATCTTTGTGGCGGGAAGGTGTTCCTTTATCCATCCTGCTGTTTCAAAACCATTCATTTCAGGCATATTGATATCCAGCAGAACTATATCCGGACTTCCATGGTTGGTGATCATATTGATAAAATCCTTGCCATGATCAGCTTCAAAGGAAACCTGGTATCCATTAAAAGAATTGATTAAAGCAGCGAGGCCATTCCTGAGTAGTATGTGGTCATCAACCAGGGCGATATAGGTAAGGTTTTGGTCCATATATGGTCAACAATTAATGGCAATGGTTATACGGGTACCGCTTCCAGTTGCGGATTCAATATCCATTTTTGCCCCAATCGCTGCAGAACGGCTCTCCAGGTTCTGTAATCCTGCACCTTTTGCTACTTTATCAGGTTCAAAGCCTTTTCCATCATCCTCAATGGCAACAATGATCTGCCCGGGTTCTTTGCCGGCCGTAAATTTTATATGCCCGGCCTTCGCATGTTTGATAATATTATTAATAATCTCCTGTATCATCCTGAAAAGGATAATATGCTTTTCATTTTCCAATACAGGTAAATTTTCCTCAGCTGAGAATGATACTTTGCAAGTTCCGGTCTTTTCCAGGTCAGCCAGTAATCGCTGGGCGGCTTTGATCCACCCCGTATTGCGGATTACGTCGGTACTGAGCGAATGGCTCAGATTGCGAAGATCAGCAATTGCCTCGCCCATTTGCTGATCAATTAATACAATTTTTTGCACATCGCCGTCTTCCTCCATACGGTTAAGGTTCAAACGGGCTAAACCCAGGATCTGGAGGACATTGTCATGTATTTCTGAACTGATATAAGAAAAGGTCTGTTCCTGGATCTCGAGTTTCGCATTCAGGAGCGTCTGTTCAAAACGACTACTCATTAGTTCTTTTTCAAGAATCAGTTTGGTTTTCCTTTTCTTGTAAATACGAATTAATAAGATAATGGCGACTGCGAATAACAATAAAAACATGCTCGCCGAAACGATGAACAGAAAAAGGTCTAATTTTTCTTTTTGCATAGATAAAAAGCATAAGCAAAGCAGCTGTACATGAATATACTCATTAACATTGGCATTGCATTAGATAGCAAAGAGCCAAAAATAGTAGCCTTTATCGCATTTATGTATTTATACAGTACAAAAGAAATATTTACAATCGGGTAGAAGATCACCAGCCCGGTGGCGATCCATGTTACGGGCCTCCATTTCTTTTCTTCAATGGTGTCATCGAGGTTAAAATAGTTGAACAGGAAAAATATCCCGTACAATGTAATTACAAATCCACCTACAAATGATAAAAAACGGTTGTAAGCTGTGATAGGTGCGATGAATGAATATGCAATTATAGTGGTGATCAAAAATAAGCTTTGAATCCATAAGATGGGCTTGCGGGCTTTGAAATTTAGGGGTATCTGGTAAAAGATCCACGCAAAAAAGCAGGCGCTTACTGGTCTGTATATATTATATATAAGTGCAGTTGAAGATTTGGAATCATATTGCCGGAATATGAATACGGATAGTTCCTGGATAAATACAAGAGAGAGATAGGGTATAAAAAGCGAAAGCCGCCTGCTTTCTAATGATTTCTTGTTTATTAATGCAATAATAACACTGAAAAGCAGGCTGGCTAAATAGAAAAGAGAAAGCTCCATTTGCTAAGGTTGTAATCCACCTTCATTAAAAGGCGGGATAAAGCTACTACCTCCGCCGCCTTTTCCTTCATCTGCGGGCCAGGTAGCAGGTTTTCCACCTTTATAAGGCCAGATAATAGCTGTGATCCGGCCAGCTTTGGTTTCCCCATCAGGGTAAACCCCTACGCAAATTCGAAATTCATCGGTGAAGACTTTAACCTGATCAAGCCAGGCCATGAGTTCCGGTGTTGTGAAGGATACGTTCATTGTCTGTTGGGTCATGTTGATCCCATGCTTCTGCATGTAGGACACATAAGATGCGACCATTGCGTCGGCCTGAGGGACTGGAATTGGTTGATTTGGCATAAGTGGAGTTTTAAAGAGGTGATTGTAATTCAAATTAATACCCATAGGTATTACATATTTAGCCCGAAAAAAAGCGTTGTTCAACGGTGGGGTTGGGGGTTTAAAAACGGTATCAAAATTTAGCTAAAGACCCGTTGTTTTCAGTTCACAGTTGAACGACCTTTATTTTAGGGTCTTGAAACCCTTAACCATTAAACAGTATCATTTCGAGGGCTTTTCCGGATTGATTCCCCCTTCCCGCCGTTGACAATCCCCTTGTGAGCGGCGGGAATTTGTTTTACAGGCTTACCGAACACTATCTTATCCATCCTACTTAAAACTCTTCTTTAATCAATAAAGCCTGGTTATTAGCTAAAACCTGGGTCCGTCTTTTTTTCTTCCGTTAATATTTCAATTACCACCGAAGGGAAGAAATCTAAATCGGTATGGTGAAAACCCGGTGCCTACTCAGTGGTTTGACTATTGCAGGATTATCAAACCATGGTAATTTCAAGTCCCGTTCCCGTTGGTTTGGGTAATTATAAACCAGAACTGATATGTTTAACAATGTCGCGCTGGATGTTTTTATAGGCCTTGTCCTTGTTTTTCTTTTATATAGTCTTCTCGTAACCATTCTCGGTGAGATCCTGGCTACCTGGATGGGTTTGCGTTCAAGAATACTGCGCGTTTCCATTGAAAAGATGCTGAATGATGGCTATAACCACGGCAATGGATTTTTTTCTTTTCTCCAGCGATACTTCCTTAAAGAATTTCCTGATTTCAAAGAGAGTTTTGCAGGCCGCTTTTATGAATATCCAGCCATCAAATATTTATCCAACAAGGCTGGAGAACAAACCACATTTTTCAGCCAAACCAAGCCTTCTTACCTAACGGCTGAAATTTTTTCCGATACACTGATCCAGTTAATAAAAGACAAGGGCACAGGAAACACCGATATGGAAAAAGTTGGTTTCAGTTTAAAGTATAACACACATCATGTCCAGTTAGCCACACTAAAGCACCTGACGGATATGTTTGATAATTCAACGGGGGATATCGTCCTGTTTAAAGACAAGATCAAACAATGGTATAATGAAACGCAAGACCGGGCAACAGGCTGGTACAAGCGGAAATTACAACTCATTCTATTCTGGCTGGGGTTTGTAGTTGCATTGATGTTTAATGTGGATTCTATCAGGATTGCACGCATACTTTCAAAGGATAAGGAGGCGCGCAATCAAATGGTGGAAATGGGAATTGAACTGGCAAAGGATACTTCGCGATATAAAGATTATGTATTACCCAATGGTGCTACTGTTCATTCACAACAATTTGTGGATACCAGTTTTTCCAGGATCAAAAAAGATATTGATGAAGCCAATCTTGTATTAGGTCTGGGATGGAATCACCATAAATTTGATTTCTTCAGCTTCCTGGGAATTTTTATTACAGGGCTCATGCTATCATTAGGCGCGCCATTCTGGTTTGATCTGTTGAAGAAACTGGTCTCCATTCGTGGGGCAGGGGTAAAGCCTGAAGAGAAAAAAGGTTCTCCACCTGATTCAGGTAATACTACCGGCACTGGCAATGTGAAACAGATACCCGGTTCTCAACAACCAGTTACTGCTACTCCTGTATTGGTTGGTCTTACACTATCCATTAAAAATGTAAAAGAACAACTTTTTACTGTGAGGGGTATTGTATCAGTAGAAGAAGGCTTCATTAAGCGTAACAGGATCAAAGAGACTGCCATAGAGATACATGTTGCCAGTAATGCTGCAAAGCAGGCCGCCATTGCAAAGTTGGGTGATGCCTGTAATGGATATCCGATCAGTTATTATATTGTCTCTTCAGCAAAGACTCATGGCTTTCCCGGTTTTGATTGCGGAAGCGAGATCGGTAATATTTCAAAAGCAAATGGTTTTGGAACACTGGGCTGTTTTATAAAAAAGAAAAGCTCACATCGCGTATATCTTTTATCCTGCTGGCATGTATTGAAAGCAGATTCAGACTGGTGGGGAAGTCCCGGCCGGTTGGAGATCATTGACATGAATGGCAGTGAGATTGCAAGAATTACTGACGGTACTCTCTCCAATACGTTTGATGTGGGTATAGCCCTTTGTAATGATACTGCGCCATTCAGGGATATCAATCTAAAACTAAAGATCACCAAAGACTGGAGAGAGGTTGATGCTGCTGACTCGGTGAATGAAATACCCGTTCATTTTTGCGGGAAGGTTTCCGGTCATAAAAAGGCAGTGGTATACAATCATAAAGTGCAAAAATCATTGACTTACCCGGATAACAGGAATTATATTCTTACGGATCTGTTCAGTATTACTCATTATGATGACCAGGATAATCCAACATCGCCTTCTGTTGAAGGGGATTCAGGATCAGTAGTGGTGGATGAGGATGGATGCCCGTTGGGTATCCTGATCGGCGGAGATGATAAATTCTCTTATATAATCAAGTTCTCCAATTTCCTGGCAGAAGCCACTCCTTATCATGACTATTCAATTATAGTATAAATCTAACCAGTATGAA
>Ga0068867_100001524_pt1 | contig 16059 bp, 8 predicted proteins | sample KBSMisM32_FD_65649 | JGI IMG/M metagenome (GOLD analysis project Ga0068867, IMG submission 65649) | Miscanthus rhizosphere microbial communities from Kellogg Biological Station, Michigan, USA - KBS Miscanthus M3-2 | ecosystem: Host-associated > Plants > Roots > Rhizosphere > Soil ...
TTCCTCACGACGCATCTCGAGCGGACCTTCTACAAGCACGAAGCGCAGTTGATTCGCGAGTACCTCGGCGCGCCGGAAGACGTCATCGAGTGCCCGACGGAGAGCCAGCGGGTGCTGTTCGGCCCAACCCGGCGTCGCGTGCCGAAGATGATCGACCTGACCAATCCCGTCCTGCTGGGCCCGGTGCAGAACCAGGAGCACTACATGCAGGGCGTGGTCGCGCGCCGCGACAACTTCGTCGAGCCGATTCTCGACTTCTTCGAGGCTGCGTACAAGGATTTTGCCGCGCTCACCGGCCGCTATTACGGCCTGGTCAGCCAGTACATGTGTGACGACGCCGAGACAGTCTTCGTCTCGCTCGGTTCCGCGGCGGAGAACATCGAGGCCGCAGTGGATTACCTGCGCCAGCGTGAGAACGCGAGCGTCGGATCGGTCCACATCAACGTCTTCCGTCCGTTCCCCGAGGCAGCCGTTGTCAAGGCGCTGGCGGGAAAGAAGAACGTCATCATCCTCGAGCGGACGGACGAGCCGATGGCGGGCGACAACCCGATGGGGCGCGACATCCGCACCGCACTCAACAAGGCGCTGCAGGGTGTCGACGGGATACCGAAGATCAGCGCGGAACAGATGCCGCGGCTGTTCGCGGGCGTCTACGGGCTCGGCTCTCGCGATTTCAGGCCGGAGCACAGCATCGGCGCGTACGAGTATGCGACGGGCCGCCGCGCCCGCAAGGATGGCAGGCGCGCGTCCGACGGCGCGTCGTTCATCGTGCTCGGCATCGATCATCCCTACGAGGTGAAGTCCGACGACACGCCGTCACTGCTCCCGGACAAGGCGATCGCGGTCCGCTTCCACTCGGTCGGCGGCTGGGGCGCGATCACGACGGGTAAGAATCTCGGTGCCATCATTGGCGACCTCAACGACCTGCTCTATGAGCGCGACAAGGTCGTCGACGAGTTCGGCAACCCGAAAGAGATCATCCACGTCAGCGCCAATCCGAAATACGGATCGGAGAAAAAGGGCGCGCCGACGTCGTACTTCATGATCGCGGCGCCCGAGCGCATCCGCGTGAACTGCGATCTCCGGCACGTCAACGTCGTCCTCTGCTGCGACCCGAAAGCCTTCACCCACACCAATCCACTCGACGGCATGTCCGAAGGCGGAAGCTTGGTTTGGGAGTCGGATGAGGAAGGTGAGGCCGCGTGGGAGCGGCTGCCGCTCTGGGCGCGCAAGCAGATCATCGACAAGAAGATTCGGGTCTTCACGCTGCCGGGCTTCAAGATTGCTCGCGAGGCCACCGATCGCGGCGACCTGCAGCTGCGCATGCAGGGGAACGCGTTCCTCGGCGCGTTCTTCTTCGTCTCGCCGATGCTGCAGGAGTTCGGCATCACCCCCGAGCAGTTCCACGATGCCGTCCACAAGCAGTACGTCAAGAAGTTCGGCAAGCTCGGCGACGCCGTCGTCAACTCCAACATGGAGGTCATGACGAAGGGGTTTGAGCTGGTGCGCGAAATCAATGTCGGCGCACTCGAGGCCGCCGATCGATCGACGTTGCGCGGCAAGGCGCTGCTGCCAATCGTCATGCCGGAAAGCATCGCCGCGCACGAAGGATGCGGTACCGGCTGCCGGACGATCGAACCGCCGCCAGAGCAGCCGGCACGTACACCGCTGACGCGCGTGGCCGAGTTCGACGCCATGTTCAGGGCCAAGCTTGGCTATAACCAGCCGGCCAATGCGTACGCCGCGCTCGGCATCATGGCTGCCGGCAGCGGTGACACGGCGTCGAAGTACGTCGCACGCCGCGAGACCCCGCTCTACATCCCCGAGAACTGCACGCAGTGCATGGAGTGCATCGCCGTCTGCCCGGATACCGCGCTGCCGAACTGCTCGCAGGATCTCGACACGATTCTCTACACCGCCGTCTCGAATTACGTCAGCGACGGCGACGAGCGTCAGAAGATGTTGCAGCTGCTGCCGGAGATCAGCAAGCAGACCCGCGAGCGGTTGCGCGAGGCGGTCGCGAAGAACGACAAGACGCCGGCGCAGACGTTCATCAAGGACGTGACGCACGCGGTGAACGGCTTCTCGCCGAAGGCGAAGGAGGAGTTTTTCAGCGTCATCGACAAGGTGCCGATGGCGTTCCACAAGGCGAACGCGATCTTCGCGACGCCGGAGAAGAAGAAACCCGGATCCGGCGGCATCTTCTCGATCTTCGTGTCGGACCTGTGCAAGGGATGCGCGGCCTGCGTCACGGCGTGCGGCGAGCACCAGGCGCTCCGCATGGTGCAGGAGACCGAGGAGGTCAACGCCGAACACGAAAGCGGCACGGCGTTCCTCAACCTGCTGCCCGACACGTCGCCGAAGTACCTCGGCCTCTACAACGACACGCGTCCGCAGGATTCGAAGACGGCCACGCTCCGCAACATGCTGATGGTGCGCCGCAACTACGACGCACTGGTCTCGGGAGACGGCGCGTGCGCCGGCTGTGGCGAGAAGAGCATTCTCCGCGCGTGCGCGGCCGTGACCGAGGCGTACATGCGGCCGATCTACCACGCGAAAGCCGATCGCTTCCGGCGGAAGGCCGACGAACTCGAGGCGGCCGGCGAACAGAGGCTCGCGGAGCTGAAGGCGCGCAGCCAGGACGAATACGAGCTCTTCAAGCAGGCCGTCGCGCATCTGCTCATGGGCCTTGGCGGCGAGGACGACAAGGACACGCGCTCGCGCATGGCAGCGCACGGGCCGATCTCCGATAAGGACGTCGTGGGCGCGATCACGGCGGTGCTGCGGCACGAAGCGTTCCTGCACAAAAACCTGCAGGCGATCGACGGCCGCGCCGCCAACGGCATGTCTGTCATGGCGATGGCGGCGCACACGGGCTGCAACACGGTGTACGGCTCGACGCCACCGAACAACCCGCATCCATACCCCTGGATGAATTCACTGTTCCAGGACGGCATCACCGTCGGCTGGCTGCTCGGCGAGAGCTTCATCGTCGATCATGGCCGCCGCTCGGTGATCCCGGAGCGCCTCCTCGACGCGCTCATGACGCGCGAGAACGACGTCATCACACCGCGCGAGTACTACGAGTACGTGCACTTCAGCGACGCCGTCATGACCGACCAGGAAATCATCGAGCTGCCGAAGGCATGGGTGGTCGGCGGCGACGGCGGCATGGGCGACATCGGCTACCAGAACATGTCGAAGGTGATCCTGCAGAATCGGCCGAACGTCAAAGCCGTGATGCTGGACACCCAGGTGTACTCGAACACCGGTGGCCAGAACTCGGATTCCACGCCGATGCTCGGCGGCAACGACATGAACATGTTCGGCACCGCGACGCAGGGGAAGAACGTCGAGAAGAAGACCGTCGCGGAAACGTTCCTGGCCGGCCACGGATCGCCGTTTGTGGCGCAGGTCTCGATCGCCAATGCGCCGAAGCTCTACCGCGCGATTCTCGACGGCCTCGAGTACCGCGGCACGGCGTTCTTCCAGTGCTTCACCACGTGTCAGCCCGAGCACGGAGTGGCCGACGACATGGCGCTCACGCAGGCGCAGCGCGTGCGTGATTCGCGCGGCGCCCCCGAGTTCGTCTTCAATCCGCGCCTCGGCGAGACGTATCCGGAGGCGCTCGACGTCAAGGGCAACCCGTCGATCGACATGGACTGGTACGAGGCGAAGTTCAAGTCGACCAACGAGCCGTACCGCTACACCGTGGCGCACTGGTGCGCGACGGAGGCGCGCTTCCGCAACCACCTCAAGAAGATCAAGCTGGAGGATGCGGCGAAGCTGATCTCACTCGAGAACATGCTCGTCCGGATCACGCAGCAGGACGTCGTCTACCGACGGTATCTCGTGAAGGATCACCGCTCGTTCGTGCCCGACTTCGGCGTCTACATCAAGGTGCAGGAAGCGAACGGCAAGATCGAGTTCCGCGCGCTCTCGCGGCAGCTCGTGCTCTTCTGCGTCGAGCGGCGCAAGGCGTGGCGCATGTTGCAGAGCAAGGCGGGCATCGAAAACCGCGAGTACAAAGCGCAGCGTGCCATTCTCGCGGATGTCGATGCGGCGAAGATCACGAAGGAGCAGTTGTTTGCCGGCGCAGAGGAATTGATGAAGGCGAGGCTCGGAAAGCCGGCGGCACATACACCCGCTCCGGCGGCCAAGCCCGCAGTACCGCCCCCGTCGTCGCTCCCGAAAGTCGACGGCGACGTCGTCGTGAACTAGATCGCAGAGTGGAGGGGCGGGTCTTAAGACCCGCCCCTACAAAGACGTATAATCCGCGCCGCTATGAGGTCGATCTACTTCGTACTGGTCGTTGTCATCGTAGCGGCCGTCAATCTGCTCGCCCAGGACGTTTACCTCAAGATTCCCGCAGATCCTCCGACCAAAAACCCGCTGGAGGGGAATGCCGACGCGATTACGGCCGGCATGGGCGCCTACCGCGTGCGCTGCGCCGATTGCCACGGCATGGACGCGCGCGGCATTCGCGGACCGGACATCTCGCAGGTCTGGGCGCGCGGACGTACGGATGCGGCGCTCTTCCGCACGATTCGCAACGGCGTGCCGAACACGGAGATGCCCGCGCATCCGGCTCCGCGCACATCCGACATGGACATCTGGCGCATCCTTGCCTACCTGAAGACGATCTCGCCGACGACTGGCGCGGCACCGGGTCCCGGTAATGCGACCAGCGGAGAGCACGTGTTCGCGACCACCTGCATCGGATGTCACCGCATTGGCGATCGCGGGGGGAATCTGGGGCCCGACCTCACCCGCATCGGCGCTGCACGCGCGCGAGCCGCGATGGCGCGTCAGATTCGCGGCACGATGGGGAGCGTCAGAACCGGCTATGAGCCAGTGACGTTGACGACCCCGAACGGCCAGCAGATTCAGGGCGTCAAGAAGAACGAAGACCAGTTCTCGGTTCAGGTGATGGATACTCGCGAGCGTATCCAGGGTTACCTGCGCGAAGACATGCGTTCAGTGAGCAATGAAAAGAAATCGGCGATGCCGGTGTTCGGGCCCGACAAGTTGTCGGACGCCGACCTCGACGATCTGCTCGCATATCTCGAGAGTCTCCAGGGCACGAGCCAGGCGCCGTCAAACGCCCGCTGAGGAGCTTCCATGAACCGACGAACGTCTGTACGAATCGCGGTCGGGATCATCGCCGTGGCCTGTGTGGCGACGCTCGCCGCGCAGAACGCGCCGTCACCGCTCGTCACCGCACAGGAGCTGCTCGGCGGGCTTCCTGCGGACGGATCCCGCTGGTTGATGTTCGGCGGCAGCTACACCAACCAACGACATAGCCCGCTCACTCAGATTACGTCTGCCAACGTGAACCGTCTGTTACCGCAATGGGTATTTCAGACGGACACGGCGGGCCGATTCGAGACGACGCCGCTGCTGCGCGACAACGTCCTGTACGTCACGGGACCGCTGAACGTCGCGTGGGCTATCGACGCCCGGACCGGCCGCGAGATCTGGCGCTACAAACGCGAGCTGCCGCCCACCGGCAGCCTCACCGCGTGCTGCGGCCTCGTGAACAGAGGTTTCGCCGTGCTTGGCGATCGCCTTTTCATGACGACGCTCGACGCGCATCTCGTTGCGCTCAACACCAAGACGGGCACGGTCGCGTGGGACTCAACCCTCGAGGACTTTTCAAAAGGGTACGCGTCAACCATTGCTCCGCTCGTGGTGAAGGACAAAGTCATCGTCGGCGTCGCGGGAGGTGAGTACGGCATCCGCGGTTTCATCGATGCGTACGACGCGAAGACCGGCGCCCGTGCGTGGCGGTTCTACACGATTCCCGGCCCCGGTGAGCCGGGCAACGACACGTGGGCAGGCGATTCGTGGCAACGCGGCGGCGCCAGTGTGTGGGTGACGGGCGCGTACGATCCGGAACTGAACGTGCTGTACTACGGCATCGGCAATCCCGGACCCGACTACCACAGCGAGAGCCGCAAGGGAGACAACCTGTACAGCGACTCGCTCGTGGCACTCGACGCCGACAGCGGAAAGCTGCGGTGGCATTACCAGTTCACACCGCACGACCTACACGATTGGGACGCGACGGAGGTGCCGATTCTCGCGGACCTTACGATAGCGGGTCAGCCGCGTAAGGTCGTCATGCTCGCGAATCGAAACGGGTTCTTTTACACGCTCGACCGTACGAACGGAACGCTCATCGTCGGAAAGCCCTATGTCGTTACGACCTGGGCGAAGGAAATAGGGGCTGACGGGCGACCCGTGATCCTGCCCGGGTATGTGCCCGATGAAAAAGGGACGTTGACATGCCCGGACGTGACCGGCGCAACCAATTTCTGGCCCGCCTCTTACGATCCGGCGCAGCATCTGTTCTTCGTCAACGCCCGTGAAGTGTGTGCGACCTACTACGCATGGAAGCAGGAGTACGTGCCGGGCGAGCGGTACACAGGTGGTGCAGGTCAGCGCGCGACCGGCCCCGATATGCGTGCATGGGGCGCGTTGCGCGCCATCGATCCGGCCACTGGAGAGCGGAAGTGGGAGTTCCCGTATATCAGTCCGTCCACATCTGGCGTGCTCACGACCGCATCAGGCCTGGCATTCACCGGCGACGCAGAGGGCAATTTCCTCGCCATCGATTCGCACACGGGGAAGCTACTCTGGCATTTTCAAATGGGCTCCGCGCTTCACGGAACGTCGCCGATCACGTACATGCTCGATGGACGCCAACACGTGCTCGTTCCTGCTGGCACGACGCTCACCGCATGGGCACTCAGCGATGTTCCGCGCGTGCCCGCGACGCGCTGACAGTTGGTCATTTGATCGGCGAGGATTATTTTCTCGCCAACCACTAATCGCTATTGCCGGCAATCAACATCAGTTACACTTCAACAACTCGCATCGCTGTCGACAACAATCGTATATCTGGGGTTCGTGAGTGTCCGATCGCAACCATCTCGTCTCCTCCTCCGGTTCCTCCGACTCGTTCAGCTCCTTCAACGAAACAGATCCTCCACCGGACACCGCTCGCGGTTTCCGAGAAGGGTTGCCGCCCGCGTTTCGCATGCGGGCGGATGCGCATTACGTTGAACAGCTCGATGCCACGTCACCGACGATCACCGTGCAGTACGTCGCGGTCCACGTCATCGACGTGAGCGACGCGCCTGCCGACGTATTGCCGGAGCTCGTCGAGTCGATCAAACGCTACGGCGTGCTCGAACCGCTCGTGGTGCAGCGCAATAACGGCATCTACAAGACCATCACCGGGCAGAGGCGGCTCGCTGCCGCACGTGCGGCCGGGCTTCATGACGTGCCGTGTCTCGTCCATCACGTGTCGGACGAGCGCGCTGAGACGCTGCGTGAAGTCCTTCGACCGACGGCGGGTCAACCGGCACGTTCCGCGGGGCCGCTTGCCACACCCGAGTCGGCGCTTGACGTCGCCGTCGCGGCGATGCGGTTGATAGGGACCGCGCCCGATGGGCAGGTGTCCGTGGTCCAATCGGCGATGGGGCCACGGTTGACCATCGATCTGCCATTTACCCTATAGCACCGGGGCACCATCGCCCCGGTTTTGCCCCCTATTGCCCGGTTTGACCGTGCCGATAGTGAGGACGTGGTGTGTTTCTTCAGTCGGGCGGACAGCGTCATCCGGTGCGAGGTCAGGGCGGCCGACGACGGCAGCGGTTACGAGCTCGTCATCGATCATCCTGACGCCGTCGTACAGGTCGAGCGGTTTAGCGGCGCAGAGGCGCTGAACCGGCGCTGGACGGATGTCGAGGGGCGGTTGCTCAGGCAAGGGTGGCGCGGACCCGCGCCACGTCAGCATCTAAGAAATTCGTAGGCGAGGAGCGCCTGTTCTTCGGAAAGTCGGTTGAGCGCCGGCCTGGTCCTGGTGGCTGACGTCGATCCGGCTGGTTCGGGTCTCTTCGATCGCGGAATGGAAGCGCCCCAGACGGGCGCCCTGTTGCCGAATCGCCGTCATCGTGGTCGGCGAGCACCACGCGCACGCAGTTGCGCCCGTCGGCTTTGGCGCGATAGAGCGCCGCATCGGCGCGCGCCAGCGCCGCATCCACGTCTTCTTCGCCCGGCATCGCGATCGTGATGCCGATGCTCGTGGTGAGCTGAATGCGTGCCGATTCGCACTCGGTCACCGTACCCGCGATTTTCTTGGAAAGCGCCGCCGCCACGCGCTTGGCCTGATCCAGGCCGCTCTCGGGCAACGCCACCAGAAATTCCTCGCCGCCCCATCGTGCGCGGACGTCGCTGACACGAAGCGTCTGCATGATCGTGTGGCCGATGTTCGCCAGCACTGCATCACCGCACTGATGCCCGTACCGGTCGTTGACGCTCTTGAAGAAGTCGAGATCGAGCATCAGCACCGCGACCTGCTGATTGGAACGATGCGCGCGCTTCAATTCCGCGCGGAGCCGTTCGAGCCCGTCGGGTCGCGTCGAGCAGCCAGTTACGGAATCAACGGTGCTCAGCTCGCGCAGCTGCTCGATGGCGTGCGCGGTCTGCAGCCGGTCCGCCAGCAGCGGCGCCAGCACGGTGAGCGCCCGTTTTGAGGCAGCCGACAGCGCTCGATCCTCGATCGGAATACCGATGACACCGAGGAGCGTGTCACCGGTTCGCAGGGGAAACGTTGCCCATTCGCCGGGCCCATCTGTCAGCGGGTGCGCCGTGGCTGACTGCGACATGGCCGGGGCGACGATGACCTTCCGTCGGCCGCCGATATTGGTTTCGATCCAGAGCCGGTCCACACCAAGCATGACGGGCAGCTTCTTGACGATCGCGTCGTGAAGCTCGCCGCTCGACAGCGCGCCGCGGAGATCCGCGATGAACACCAGGACACGCTGTTGCCAGGAGATGTCGCTATCCTGTTCTGGTGTGGCCTGCGGCGGATCCGAATCGGAGTTGTCGGAGGGCGGACGCTTCACCTGCGATCATTCTAACGACAAAAGAATGTATCGCCGGAGAACGTCGTCTAGCTTTCGCGGCGCGGTGAGCTGAAGCGGCCGACGATGGGCTTGGCGATATCGACGAAGTCGCCGTAATGCATCCTGATGCAGTCCGTGTGTGTGCCGGCATTGAACACCATTTCCGGATCGCCCACGAAACACGCTTCGACGAACACACGCTGCAGGTACAGGTCACCGAACGGCGGCATCGCGCCTTCTTCGCAATCCGGGTAGAGCTCTGCGATCTCGCGTTCGGTCGCAAGCCGAAGCGCCGCGGCGCCGGTGAGCGCGCGCAGCTTGTCGAACTCAATTGTGTAATGTGCCGGCACCACGGCGAGGACGACTTCGCCGTCAGCAACGCAGACGATGGTCTTGGCCCATGAGCGTCCAGGTACGTGCGAGATGGCGGCCGCGTGCATGGCGGTGAACGCCGGAGCATGGCGGAACGTCGTGTAGGGGACCCGGTTCTTGGTCAGGAATTCGTCCAGGGAACGTGGTCGCATCGCACCCTCCGTGGCACCCGGGAAAGTGGCCGGAAGTATAGCCCACGCCGCAATTTGACGCGACCGGATTGACCCCCATAACATTGCCTGCTGGTTACACCGTAGGTTCGCTTTCGCTGTACGTTCGGGAAATTTCGTCCGGGTTCTTCGTCGTCGGAGACGAGTGAGTCCAGGGAGGTTCTATGAAGTCGTTCGTCCGGGGATTGGTTCTTCTCTGCGCCGTTCTGGCGCTCCCCGCCATGGCGTTCGCGCAGGACGCCGTTCTCACCGGTACCATCACTGATTCAACGGGCGCCGTACTGCCCGGTGTGACCGTCACGGCGGTCAACGAAGCCACTGGTAACAATTACGAAACCGTCACGGACGCGGCAGGTGTCTACCGTATTCCGGTCCGCGTCGGCGTTTATAAGATCAACGCAAACCTTGCTGGATTCGGTGACGTCATGCGTACCGGAGTCCAGCTGCTCGTCGGTCAGACGATCAGCCTGAACCTGCAGATGGCGCCTTCCGCCCTGCAGGAGACCGTGACCGTGACTGGGGAAGCGCCGCTCATCGAAACCCAGTCATCGGAGTTGGGCGGCAACATCGACCCGCGGCAGGTGCAGGACCTGCCGACCGCCGGTCGAAACTGGATGTCGCTGGCGCTGCTTGCGCCCGGCAACCGGACCAATGCGCAGGGCGCGCTGCCCGTGCAGGATCGTGGCGACGTCCGCGAGTTCCAGCTGAACGTGGATGGCTTGCAGGTCACCGCGAACCTTGGGACTGGCAACCAGGCCCGGTACAGCCAGGATGCGATCGCCGAGTTCCAGTTCATTTCGAACCGGTTCGATGCGACGCAGGGGCGTTCTTCCGGCGTTCAGGTCAACGCCGTCACCAAGTCGGGCACGAACAACATGACAGGGACGTTCGTCGGCAATTTCCGCGACAGCCGGTGGAACGCTGACGACCCCGTGCTCAGGACGAAGCTGCCGTACAAGAACCAGCAGTACAGCGGCACCATCGGCGGTCCGATCGTGCAGAACAAGCTGCACTACTTCGGCAACTACGAGTACGAGCACCAGCCACTGACCTCGATCTGGAGCTTCCCGCAGTACCCTGCCTTCAACACCAACCTCGAGGGTACGCACCACGTTCACCTCGCCGGCGCCCGCGTCGATCATGAGGTGTCGTCGAAGATGCGGCTGATGGGGAAGGTCAATCATTCGAACCTTCTCGATCCGTTCGGCACCGGTAATTCGAATTACCCGGCGGCGACGGCACGAAACGAAGAGCACTCGACCGATGTGCTCGGCGAGTTCACGCAGGTGCTGAGCAACCGGGCGGTGAACGCCGTCCGCGTCGGCTATGCGGCGTACGGCATCAATCAGTCGAGCCTCACGTCATGGTCGAACCACTGGCAGGCGGCCAACGGGATCACCAACGGCGGTCCAAATCTGACCTTCGTCGGCTTCCGCAGCAACCGAAACGCGAACATTCCGCGGTACCGCGACCAGAGCACGTATACGCTCCACGACGACTTCACGTTTTCGTACGATGTCGGCGGACACCATGACCTCAAGGCAGGCGGCGAGTTCCTCCACCTCCTTGACAACACGCGCAACTGCAACCAGTGTGGCGGCACGGCGACCGTCAACCGCAGCCGGCTGCCGGACGACGTGATCCAGGCGCTGTTGCCGAATCCGTTCAATGCGGACACCTGGCGGCTCGCGGATCCCGCGCTCGGCGCCGTTGCAACCCGGTATTCAGTCGGCGTTTCCGATTCGTCGAACTTCCTTACACCCGTCAAGATGTGGAAGTACGCGACCTGGGCGCAGGACGACTGGAAGGTGGGCGAGAAGCTGACGCTCAACCTCGGTCTCCGCTACGACCTGATCTGGAATGCGTTCGCGCAGAACGTGACGTTCCTGCCGTTCGAGTTGGCCGACCGTCCGCAGGACGCGAATAACATTCAGCCGCGCCTCGGCTTTGCCTATACGCTCACCGATCGTACGGTGCTGCGCGGCGGCGCGGGTCTCTACTACAACGACGAGCTGAACACGAACGTACTGTGGCCGATGAGTCCGCTGACGATTGCCGTGATCGCCGTGGACAACACGCCGGTGCGGCCAGACTTCGTCGCCAACCCGTTCAACGGTCCGCTGCCGACCTACGACCAGGCGCTGACGCGGTTCTGCAACGCCGGGGGTGGCCGACCGGACAACGCGGCCTACACCGCATGGGCGGCCTCCAACTTCTCGGGCCCGGCGCCGTGTCTGCTGCGCGATCTGCAGGAGATGGCGCCGATTCCAGACTATTCGCACGTGACGCACAGCTGGCAGTCATCGATCGGCGTCGCACAGCAGTTCGGCACGACGACGGCGCTGCAGGTCGACTACGTGCAGACCAACAGCCGCAACGAGAAGTCGATCCAGGACAACATCAACCTGACGTTCAATCCTGCGACCGGCGTCCCGTATCCGTACTCGGACGTCGCACACCGCGCGTATCCGATGTTCGGTGTGGTCGGCGCGATTCCGCACACGGGCAGCTCCGACTACTACGGTGTTCAGAGCAGCCTCACCAAGCGGCTGTCGAACCGGTGGCAGGCGAGCGCGACGTATACGCTCGGCTGGCTGTATGACCGCGATGCGCGGCCGCTCTCGGGATTGCAGCAGTACACCGGCACCGTGCCGTCAGATCTCGGTGGCGAGCGCTCGCTGGCGGCAACCGATCAGCGGCACCGCGTCGTGCTGAACGGCATCTACGATGTGGGTCACGGCCTGCAGGTGAGCGGCATTTACTTCTACGGCTCCGGGCTCCGCGATCAGATCCTCTGCGGCTGCGACGCCAGAGGCCTGCAGATTACGAGCATCGATCGCCTGCGCAGCGCGAGCGATCCGCAAGGGCCGGCAGGCAGCATCATCCCGCGCAACAGCTTTGTCGGCGAGCCGATCCACCGCGTGGAGATGCGGTTGCTGCAGCGGATTCCACTCGGCGGCCGTGCGAACCTCGCCGGCAGCCTGGAAGTGTTCAATCTGTTCAATCGAAAGAACTACGGTGCCTACGATCTGGTCGAGACAAGCGGCACGTTCCTCAAGCCGCAGCAGTCGACCAACTTGTCGTACGCGCCGCGGACGGTGCAGCTCGGTTTCCGTCTGACCTTCTGACGTAGCAAACTGCCAACTTCCAACGGCCAACGTCCAAGGTGTCCTTGGACGTTGGAAGTTGGGGGTTGGAGGTTGACCAGGGTCGACACTGTTTGACACGACTCCGACCCCGCCCTAGAATCGCGCCAGCCTGTCTGTCGCAGGCGGTATCCCGTTCCGTTTCTTAGGCTTTCTCGTCTCCCGATCCTTGGCCGCCAGCTACGTGGGGCGGTCCGTTCACGGAAGAAAGCTGTGCTTGCTGGTCATCCCCCCGGCTGGGGAGGAGGTCATATGAGGTCGAGTGTAGTCAGGCGGTTGATCCTTCTCAGTGCCATCCTGGCGCTGCCCGCCATTGCCTTCGCTCAGGACGCGGTCCTGACAGGCGTCATTACGGATTCCACCGGCGGCGTGCTGCCGGGCGTCACCGTCCAGGCTGTCAACGAAGGGACGGGCAACACGTTCGAGAGCGTCACGGATGGCAGCGGCGTGTACCGGATCCCAGCGCGCGTCGGCACTTACCGCGTCACCGCTACGCTGACCGGCTTCAGTACCGTGAACCGTACGGGCATCAATCTGCTCGTCGGGCAGACAGCGACCATCAATCTGCAGATGGCTCCATCCACGTTGCAGGAAACGGTCACCGTCACGGGCGAGGCTCCGCTCATCGAGACGACGACATCGAAGCTAGGCGGCAACATCGATCCGAAGCAAGTGCAGGAACTGCCCGTCGCCGGCCGCAACTGGATGGCGCTGGCGCTGCTGGCGCCCGGCAGCCGCACGTCTTCGACCAACGCCTCGGCCCCCCTGCCGGATCGGAATGGCGGCGAGCAGCGCGAATTCCAGCTCAATCTGGACGGCCAGCAGGTTGGCTCCGAGCTCGGAGCCGGCAATCAGCCTCGCTTCAGCCAGGACTCGATTGCGGAGTTTCAGTTCGTCACCAACCAGTTCGACGCCACGCAGGGACGCTCGACCGGCGTGCAGGTGAACGCCATCACCAAGTCGGGCACCAATCTGCTGAGCGGATTGTTCCGGAGCAACTTCCAGAGCAGCCGCTTCAACTCGGAGGACCCGGTCGCGCAACGCGTGGTGCCGGTCAGCATTCAGCAGTACAGCACCGCGGTCGGCGGTCCGATCGTCAGGGACAAGCTCCACTTCTTCGGCAATTTCGAGTACGAGCGATCGCCGAAGACGAGCGTCTGGACCACTCCGTACCCCAAGTTCAACATCTCGCTCGCGGACAAGAGCACGCGGCATCTGCAGGGGATCCGCGTCGACTACCAGCTCTCCTCGAAGACCCGCATCATGGGGAAGGCGTCCGGGCAGAAGAGCTACGACCCGTTCGGCGCCGGCTCCTCCACGGTCCATCCCGCATCGACGATTGATACGGACGAACGCAACCAGGAATACATCGGACAGTTCACGCAGGTGCTGAGCAACCGAATGCTGAACGAAATTCGCGGCGGCTACAGCCACTACGGCTTCGCGAACAACACGCTCGTCACCTGGTCGAAACACTGGCAGGCGCCGCGCGTGACCAACGGGTATCCGCGCCTCGCGTTCACGGGCTTTTCCGTCAACGCCAACCAGAATGCGCCGCGGCATCGCGATCAGAAGGTGTGGCAGATCCGTGATGACTTCACGACGTCCTACGACGCGAAGGGCCACCATGACCTGAAGCTGGGGGGCGAGTTCGTCCGCCACTTCGAGGACAGCGAGAACTGCGCGATGTGCGGCGGCAACGTCGATGCGCGCAACGGCACCGTCCCCGCGGATGTGCTGCAGTCGTTTTTCCCCGATCCGTTCAACGCGGACACGTGGAACTTCGCGGCCATGTCGCCATACACGAGGATGTACACGATTGGCATCGGTCAGTTCCCGAATCAGTACGGCCAGCCGAAGTATGCCGGCTGGGCGCAGGATGACTGGCGCGTGACGACTCGGCTGGTGCTCAACCTCGGGTTACGGTACGACCTGAGCATCAACGCGTGGGCCAACGATCTCGGCTTCGAGCCGTTCTATCGCGCCGGCCGGCCGAACGACACCAACAACCTGCAGCCGCGCGTCGGCTTCGCCTATCAGCTCAACGACCGGACGGTGATCCGCGGCGGCTCCGGCGTCTACTTCGCCGACGCGTTGACGGTCGACGCCTTCTGGCCGAAGTACAACACGCAGCTCTCGCGCATCCAGTTGGCCAACGATGGGCGGGCGGACTTTACGGCCAACCCGCTCAACGGGCAGCCGCTGCCGACCTACGAGCAGGCACAGAACCTGTTCTGCCACTCGGCGGCGCAGGCGGCCAACTTCAATGCGTGGCGGGCAAGTAACTACGCAGGCAATGCGCCCTGCCTGCTGCTCACGACCCAGGAGATGCCCGCGCCCGATCAGTACATGCAGATGGCGCGTGCGTGGACAACGTCCATCGGGTTCCAGCATCAGTTCGGCGCCGTCACCCAGGTGCAGGCCGACTACATCTACCGCAAGGGCGATCACGAGAAAGACACCCTGGACAACATCAATCTCGCCTATAACCCGGCGACCGGCGTGAATTATCCGTACGCGACGTCGGGCCCGGGCCGTGCGCTCCTGCCGTACCCGCAATACGGCACGATGTCGATGATTCCGCACAATACGCGGTCGCGGTACGAAGCGCTGCAGACCGCATTCACCAAGCGGATGGCGCAGCACTGGCAGGCCTCCGCCACCTACACGTTGTCGTGGCTGTGGGACGCGGAGAACCAGCCGTTCAGCGGGCTGAACATCGTTCCGTTCCAAGTGGCGGCGGATCTCGGCAACAACTTCACCTACGGGCAGGACGATCAGCGCCATCGGTTCGTGTTCAACGGCATCTGGGAAATTGCGTACGGTCTGCAGCTGAGCGCGGTTCACTACTTCGGCGCCGGCATCCGATCGACCACGAACGACGGCCGCGATCTGCGCAACGTCGGTCAGGGCGGATCAGCACGGCTGCGGCCGGACGGAACCCTCGTGGCGCGCAACAGCTTCATGCAGCCGAGTCAGAACAAGACCGACATCCGCTTGCAGCAGCGGATCCCGCTCGGCGGCCGGAACTCGATCGATCTGATCGCCGAAGTGTTCAACGCGTTCAACATGGAGAACTACACGCTGGTGTCGCAGGAGAGCGCGGCGAACTACGGTAAGCCAAGTACCGGTCAGAACCGCAGCGCACAGCTCGGATTCCGCGTCACCTTCTGACGCAAGCCAGGTATCAGGTCTCAGGTGTCGGGCGTGATCTAGGTATCAGCCTGACACCTGGACCACGCCTGATACCTACACCTGAAACCTTACGCGCCGCCATCAATGCGTCAGCGCATACATGACGACGTTGATGCCGAGCGCGTAGCCATCCGGCGCAAACTGCTGGAAGAAGCGCGGGTCATCGGCTTCGCGTTCCCACGAGTCCGAGATGTCGGTGTTGTGCGTCATCACCGCAACGATGCGGCGGTGCTTGTCACGAACGGCGCGGAAGTGGACGAC
>Ga0068867_100001527_pt1 | contig 16053 bp, 16 predicted proteins | sample KBSMisM32_FD_65649 | JGI IMG/M metagenome (GOLD analysis project Ga0068867, IMG submission 65649) | Miscanthus rhizosphere microbial communities from Kellogg Biological Station, Michigan, USA - KBS Miscanthus M3-2 | ecosystem: Host-associated > Plants > Roots > Rhizosphere > Soil ...
CAAGCCAATTGCCTTAATAGTCATCGCCCGCGCATGCGGGCAATCCAATTGGTTTTACGTCTTCGATTGATCTGACGGTTCTACGCCAGGCTGTTGCAAAAGCTCTGGATGCGCCGGCAGGCCTCTTCCAGCGCCTTGTTGGACGTGGCGTAGGAGATGCGGAAAAACGGCGACAATCCAAACGCCGCGCCATGCACCACCGCAACACCGGTCGTCTCCAACAGCTCGCCGGCGAAGTCGCCGTCGGTGGCGATCACCTTGCCGCCCGGCGTCTTCTTGCCGACCAGCTTGCGGATCGAGGGATAGACATAGAAGGCGCCTTCGGGCTTAGAGCATTCGATGCCAGTGGCCTGGTTGAGCATCGACACGACGAGGTCGCGCCGCTCTTCAAAAATCTTCTGAAATTTCGGAATGAAATCCTGCGGCCCGTTCAAGGCTTCCACCGCCGCCCATTGCGAGATGGAGGTGGCGTTGGTCGCCGACTGGCTCTGCAGCTTGGCCATCGCCTTGATCAGGTCCTCCGGACCGGCGCAATAGCCGATGCGCCAGCCGGTCATGGCATAGGCCTTGGACACGCCGTTCATGGTCAGGGTGCGTTCGTACAGCCCGGGCTCGACTTCCAGGACGGTCGTGAACTGGAATCCGCCATAGACCAGATGCTCATACATGTCGTCGGTGAGCACCCAGACATGGGGATGCTTCATCAACACATCGGTGAGGGCCTTGAGTTGCTCGCGCGTGTAACAGGCGCCGGTGGGATTGGAGGGCTGGTTGAAGATCAGCCATTTGGTCTTGGGCGTGATCGCCTTCTCCAGCGCCTCCGGCGTCAGGCGGAAGCCCGATTCCAAGCTGGTCTCGATCACCACCGGCTTGCCGCCGCCCAATAAGGCGATATCGGGATAGCTCACCCAATAGGGCGCGGGCACGATGACTTCGTCACCGGGATTGAGAGTCGCCAGCAAGGCGTTGAAGATGATGGTCTTGCCGCCCGGCGCCACGAAGGTCTGCGACGGCTTATAGTCGATATTGTTCTCACGCTTGAACTTGTTGGCGACGGCCGCGCGCAATTCGGGAATGCCTTCCACGGCGGTGTATTTGGTCTGGCCGTCGCGGATGGCCTTGATCGCGGCTTCCTTGATGTTGTCGGGGGTGTCGAAGTCAGGCTCGCCGGCGGCCAGTCCGATGACATCGCGGCCCGCCGCCTTCAGCTCGCGCGCCTTGGTCGTCATCGCGATGGTCGGCGACGGCTGGATGCGGCCAAGCGACTCGGCCAGAAATCCTTTGGGCAGCGGCATGGCGGAAACCCTTTGAAAGCGGCGCTTCCCCTAGCAATCGCCCCCCGATCGAGCAAGGGGGAATGCGGTCTTTCGGATCGCCGCCCGGTGCATAACAGCCTAATATCCGTTTCGGACTTGATCTGAGTCGGAGATTCCATGCGGTTTGCCGCTGTTTTCCTGGCCGCTCTGGTAGCGGTCTCCGCCTGTTCCAAGCCCACGCCGCCGGTGGGCAAGTGGGAAGGCGGCACGGAATCCGGCGGGACCCTGGTCGTGGCGCGGGTGGAAATCCTGCCCAACGGCCAGGTCAAGATCATGGCGCCCGACATCACCAATGTGATGGGACCGCGCGAGCGGATCGATCAATTGCGCGCCCGGCTGTCGGCGGACCTCACCAATGGCTGGAGCGAAGTGCAGCCGCGCAGCTTCGAATTCGACGGCAAGACCTTCCGCAAGCCCGGCGGCATTGCGCCGCAAATGGTTTGGGACAAGAGCAGCAACCACATGACGCTGCAACTTTACATCGGCGCCCGTCCTGCCTTCCCGGTGCCCTTGCGGCCGGTGGATGATTTCCACGACAATCCGTTTGGTTCAGCCTGACAAGGCAGAACCAGTTCTCTTGCGGATTCATCGCGACGCGCCGCTCAAAACGCAAAACACCGCGTTGACAAATTGTCCGTAAGGCCGGACGTTTCCGTCCAAGACAAATAAAGCCGCCTCGTCAACGCGGCCCAGGGCTGGAAAACGGGTGCTTTCATGAAAATCTCGCTGTCTCTTGCCGCCATCTCCTTAGCTTCGCTGCTCTGCGCAGGTGCGAGCATGGCGCAGCAACAGGCGCCCGCCGGGCAAACGGAGGGCATGGACCCCGCCATTGCCCGCCGCATGGCGGCACAGCCGCCTTCCAATGAACAGCTGGCCATCCCGCCCGCCGCCAATGAGTGGCTGACCTGGGGCTATGACCAGGAACGCACAGGTTGGAACCGGGCCGAGACTTTGCTTTCACCCCGCAATGTCGGCCAGCTGAAACAGGTTTGGTCGACCCAGCTCAATGTGCCGGTCGACAAATATGTGCTCTCGACCATGACGGCGCCGGTGCTGGTGGCGGGGGTGCAAACCGCGCAAGGCGCCAAAGACTTGCTGTTCGTTCATGGCGCAAACGACACACTCTATGCCCTGGACGCCAATGGCGGCCAGATCGTTTGGCAGAAGAGCTTCACCAATCCCAACAAGTCGACTGCGCCGGTCCGCGACTGGCTGTGTCCCAAGACGCCCAACGCCACGCCCACCATCGACAAGGCGCGCGGCATCGTTTTCTTCATCAGCAATGACGGCATGCTGCGCGGCCTTTCCCTCGCCGACGGCGCCGATCGGCTGACGCCGGTGGCGATGGTGGCGCCCTTCGCCCGTGCCTGGAGCCTGAACCTGATCGACAATGTGATCTATTCGCCCAGCGGGCGCGCCTGTGGCGAGATCACCGATAAGACCTCCATGGAATATACCGCCGCCATGTCCGGCTTGCGCCGCGCCGGCAGCGGACCTCTGTTGGATGCTTCCGCCGTCAATGCCGCCGACGTTCACGACCTGTCCAAGCCGGTGGTGACGCATTTCTTCACCAGCGGCGCGCGGCCCGCCGCGCCCTGGGGCCGCGGCGGCGTTGTGCGGGCGCCGGGCGGCGTGGTGCTGGAGACCAGCAATGGCCGCTATGACCCTGCCGCCGGCGACTTCAGCGAAAGCGTCTTGAAGGTGGCGCCTCGCGCGGCACGCATCATGGACAGCTTCACCCCGTCCAACTGGATGGACAATCTGATGCACGACCTGTCGGGCTCGGCCAATCCGGTGGTGTTCAATTTCGCCGGCAAGACGTTGATCGCTGTATCGCAAAAGGAAGCGGTGTTGCGGATTCTCGACGCCAACAATCTGGGCGGCCAGAACCATATGACGCCGATCTGGCAATCGCCGCGGCTGGGCAATGACCAGAAGACCGGCACCGATCCGGGCCGCGGCGTATGGGGCGCCATCGCCTCCGCCGAAATCAACGGCCGGCGCTTTCTCTATCTGCCGCTGCTGGGCAACCCTTCGAAAGATTCGCCGGCCTTCCCCGTGACCAACGGCCCGCGCGAAGACGGCAGCGTCATCGCCTTTGAAGTGGTCAATGAGGGCGGAAAAATCTCCGCCAAGCCGCTTTGGACCTCCGCCAATATGGTGATGCCCGATCCGCCCGTTGTCGCGAATGGCGTGGTCTATGCGCTGTCCACCGGCGGCCAGGCGATGCAGAACGGCGCAAAGCCCGGCGATCCGCGCATGCCCTATGATGTCAGCGCGGTTCTGCGCTCAACGCAGGTCAGCAACATGACGCTTTATGCTTATGACGCCGTGAGCGGAAAGCAGCTTTGGTCGAGCGGCAAGACCATGTCCGACTGGGTGCATTTCAGCGAGCCGGTGGTGGCGCAGGGCAAAATTTTTGTCGTCACCCACGACGCGCATGTGATTGCGTTTGGGCTCAAAAAATAGGCACGCTCGTAGCTTCTGACTAATTGTCAGATCTGCGTTTCTATGACATTTGTTTGTGTCGCGGCAGGAACCGCTTCGCGGCCATCAGCCTTCATGAAAATTTCTTTCGCTGGAGATGAACAGCCGCCCCTCCGGCGACACTCCGATACAAATTAGAAAGCCTCTAACCCTTCACGGATTGGCGCGCCGGGAGGATGCTTTCGTCTGGCTCAGTGTCCATTCGGCGCTCCACCTAAGGGATACAGCCATCACGGACGGCCGGACCGGTTTAGGTGCCCCCCACGTTAAACCATCAGTCCGGCCGTCTATTTTCCCCGCCACGCGACAAAGGTTTACAGTTCGGCCCCTTGCCTAGCGGCCCGCGAGCGCCATATTTGCGGGCACGAGGCCGCAAGCGGGTAGCGGGGGGCCTTGAAAAGCATTATTTGCGGCGCTGCCGTCCCATTTTGGCGAAGAGAGTTCGATGAAGTCCTTGTTTCGTGGCGCCTTTTTACGCGGCGTGAGCGCCAGCGTGCTTGCGGTGAGCCTGGCGGCCTGCACCGCCAATCCCCAGCCCCTGAACCGGCCTGGGGACGTGCCTGAGGCCTTTACTGCCCCGGTGAACAAGAGCGCCCCGATCTGGCCCCAGGCCGACTGGTGGGGCAAATTCGGCGCCTCCGAGCTGACGCCGCTGCAAATCACGGCCCAAAAGGAGAATCTGGACCTTATCCAGGCCGGGGCGCGGGTGCTTCAGGCCGAGGCCAGTGACGGCGTCGCCCTGGCGGCGCTTTTCCCGTCCCTAAACGCATCTTTCGACGCCGGCCGGTCGGGCAGCAATACCCCCACCTTCTCGGGCGGACGCGCCCGCAGCGCCTTCAGCGCCGGATTGAGCGCCAGCTATCAGCAGGGCTTTTTCGGCACCCAATATTTGCAGCTGCAAGCCGCCCGCGAAGACTTGCGGGCCCAGCGCTATGCCGCGGCGGTAACCGGCATCGCCGTCTCGGTTCAGGTGGCGCAGGAATATTTCACCATCCTGCATTACCGCGAACGTATCGCCATCGCCAACGCCAATATCGCGGCCGCCAAGCGCATTCTGGCCATCACGCAGGCCAAGGTGAACAGCGGTGTGTCGTCCAACCTGGACTTGGCCGAACAACAGGCCATCTTGGCGCAGCAGGAATCCACACTGCCCGGCTTGATTCAGGCAGAAAGGCAGACGCGTTACGCGCTCGCCGTCCTGTTGGGCCGCGCCCCGGAAGGCTTCGACATCAAGGCGCAAAATCTTGACGGCATCGACTCGCCCACGCTGCAGCCGGGGCTGCCGTCCGAATTGCTGTTGCGCAATCCGTCTATCGCTCAAGCCGAGGCGCAACTCTTCTCCGCCCATGCCGATGTCGACGCGGCGCGCACATTGTACTTCCCGTCCCTCAACCTCAACGGCAGCGCCGGATACGGTCCGGTGTCCCAGCTCTCGAATCTGTTCGGTCCGGCCGGCTTCGTCTGGAGCATCGGGGCCGGCGTGCTGCAGACCATCTTTGACGGCGGCCGCATCCATGCCCAGAACGATCGGGCCAAAGCGGTGCAGATGGAGTTGGTCGCCAATTACCGCAAGACCGTGTTCACCGCCTTCCATGACGTGGAAACCAATCTCGACCTGGTGAAGTCGACCACCGATCAGCTCGCCTTGGTGGAAATTCAGACCAAGGCCGATGCCGAGGCGTTCCGTATCTCCGAACTGCAATATCGCGAAGGCACCATCGACATCCTGTCTCTGCTCACCAACCAGCAGCGGTTGTTCAACGACCAGCAGGCGTTGGTGCAATCCAAGCTCGGGCGCCTGGAAGCCCATCTGGCATTGTACAGCGCGCTGGGCGGCGGCTGGGAGCAGAAGGCGGACGATGCGAACTACAAAAATCAACTCGACTGGTGGCCTCTGTAAGCGCTTGTCTTTTGGGGCGTGAGTTCGTCGCGCCTTCGCTCATGTACGTCTTGTACACTTCGCTCGGCGCTCCTGCTCACGCGGCAAAATCCCGCGCGCTTAAGTGAGCCGCCCCGCAACAGCTTTGGGTTTGTAAGGCTCTTCGAGAAACGCGACCTCGTCGGCCGTCAGCTTGATCTCGGCAGCGGCGATGGCGTCTTCCAAATGGTTCATCTTTGAGGCGCCGATAATGGGCGCGGTGATGCCTTTGGCGAGAAGCCAGGCCGTGGCGATCTGGGCATTGTTCCTGCCGTGTTTCTTCGCCGTCTCTTCCACCCGGCGCAGCGTTTCCACGTCATTGGCGTCGAATTGCATGTCCAGGATATTGTCGCTTTTGGCGCGGGTGGATTGCCGCTCCAAGGCATGAGCATGGCTTCGCCCCAGAAAGCCGCGCGCCAAGGGGCTCCAAGGGATCACGCCCACACCGGCGTCGCGGCACAGCGGCAGCATGTCCCGTTCCTCTTCCCGGTACACCAGATTGTAGAAGTTCTGCATGGAAACGAATTTCGTCATCCCCATGCGGTCGGCGGTGGCGAGATATTTGGCGAACTGCCAGGCATGCATGGAGGAGGCGCCGATATGGCGCGCCTTGCCGGCTTTGACCACGTCATGCAAGGCCCCGACGGTTTCCTCGACCGGCGTGTGATTGTCGAACCGGTGAATCTGGTAAAGGTCGACATAGTCCATGCCCAGCCGCCGCAACGAGTCGTCGATGGCATGCAGAATATGCTTGCGCGACAGACCGCCATGGCGCCCATCCACCGGGTAATAGACCTTGGTGGCCAAGACATAGTCCTCGCGCTTGGCGGCAAAATCCCGCAGCGCACGCCCCACAACCTCCTCCGACACGCCATTGGAATAGATGTCGGCGGTATCGAAGAAATTGATGCCGGCTTCCAAGGCGCGCTTGATGAAGGGGCGTGAGGGCTCCTCTTCCAAGATCCAATCCCGCCATTTCGGCGACCCATACGTCATGGTGCCCAGGCAGATGCGCGAGACTTTTAGGCCGGTATTGCCAAGGCGGACTTGTTCCATCGAGCATACTTTCGAGAAATCCGGCGAGCCTTATAGCGCAGGGAGGGCGCAACAAGAATGCCTCCCCCTGCGCGTGCGTCAGCACGCTTGCATAGGGGGAGGCGGCTGTAGCAGCGCTTGTCGCTTCGGCGTTAGCGGAAGCGACAAGCACGCTGCGAAAGCCGGAGGGGGCAACTAAAAGCCAAACAGGGGGGCGAGGATTTTGTGCGGCAAGGTCTCGAATTTCAGCCGACCGCTGGTCACCGCAAGATTGATGCAATCCTCGCCCGGATCGGCCACCGGATTGTGGCGCAACTCGCCTTCCATCACCTGCAAGTCGCCGGGACCGTAACTGCCGGTCGCATCCGTGAATCCGCCCTTGAGCACCAAAGTATATTCCTGGCCGCCATGCCGATGCATCCCGGTTTCGGCGCCGGGAACGCCGCGCAACAAGCGTGCCGTGACCGAGCCGCGGCGAAACAGCGGCAGATAGGATAACCGCGAGCCCATGGAGCGCCAACGCACCTGCTCAAGATCGCCGCCGATATAGCGGCGCAGAACATCGGGCGTGCCGTCGCGGGATACCGGGCGCGGGGGGCGTTCAAAGGGCAATACCGTATCAAGCTTCGCCATGACGGCGTCCAGGGCACCCTGGGACATTTGCGCCGGCGCCAGATCCTGCAACAGGCCGCCGCCGATCGCTTCCAGTTTCGCCATCCGGGCTCGGCAGGCCTGGCAATAGGCCAGGTGGGTGGCGAGGATGAGCGCTGTCGCTTCATCACTCGCGCCGCCGGCATAGGCGAGCAACAAGGCTTCGTCGGGATGATGGCGGATCATTCCGCGTCTCCCAGGGCGCGCTTCAACCGCGCCATGGCCAGCCGCAATCGCGACTTGACGGTGCCTAGCGGAATGCCGAGTTCGCCGGCGATCTGGCTATGCGGCTTGTCGGCAAAGAAGGAAAGTTCAATCACCTGAACCTGATCCGGCGGCAGCTCTTTCAAGGCCGCCCGCAAGCGCATTTCCTCGTCGGCGAGAGCCAGCAGATCCTCCGCGCCTCCCATGTCACCGGGTATGAAATCCTCCGCTTCCCATTCGGGGCGCTTTTCCCGCCGCATGGCATCGATACGCAGGTTGCGGGCGATGGTGAACAACCAGGTCGCGGCCGAGGCCTTGGCGGGATCGAACAAGTGCGCCTTACGCCACAAGCTCAGCAAAGCCTCTTGCGCCAGGTCTTCGGCGAGCGCGGCAGGCGCGCCTAATCTGATGAGATAGGCCTTCACCCGCGGCGCGAAATGGGAAAACAGCGCGGCAAAGGCAGCCCGGTCGCGTGCGGACGCTACCCGCAGCAAAAGAGCATTCAGCTCCGGCGCTTGGGGGATCATAGGCAGGCGCCATCCCGCCCGGCGGGGACACGGCAGCAGAAAGGAATCGCGGGCATGCGCCAACATAGCGGATTTACGCAAATGGCGGCCAATCGGATCAGCCGCTTGATCCGCGGTCCGCAAACTGGCGTACATAGGCGATGGCAAAGTCGGCGCTGTATGAGGGATTGGTAACGCACCGTCGGCTGCGCCCCCGGGAACACCGATTCCAATACCGGGTGTTCGCCATGCTTCTGGAATTGGACGAGTTGAAAGACTTGGACCGGCGCCTGAGGCTGTTCTCGCACAATCGCTGGGGCCTGTTCAGCTTCCAGGACAAGGATCACGGCGATGGGCGCGATCTTGATGCCTGGTTGGATGATCTCTTGGCACAAAAGGGCATTGTCGCGAAGGGTGCGCGGCGCGTGCTCTGCTATCCCCGTATCCTGGGCTATGTCTTCAATCCCATCAGCGTGTGGTTCTGCGACGACGAAGCGGGCCAGCTAAAAGCGGTCATCTACGAGGTCCACAACACCTATGATGAGCGGCATTGCTATGTGCTGCCCGTGGGAGGAGATGCGGACCTCATTCGGCATGGCTGTCCAAAGGCATTTTATGTTTCGCCCTTCCTGACCCACGACTGCCGCTATGCGTTCCGCATCCATCCGCCCGGCGAGCATGTCGCCATTGTCATTCATGAAGAAGAAGCCGGCGCGCCCATCCTGGATGCCGGCTTTGCCGGGAAATGCCGGGCCCTGAGCGATGCGGCCTTGGCCAAAATGCTGCTGCGCTATCCCCTGATGACCTTGAAGGTGATCGCTGCCATCCATTTCGAGGCGGTCCGCCTGATGCTCAAGGGCGTGCGCCGGCATCCCCACGCCCCCAAGGACCTTTACGTACCGGCGGATTAGCCAAGCACGTCCTGTGGAACTCGTGGAACTTTCCCCGCTTCTGCGGCATTGTTCCTTGCGCGAAACAGCGCCTTCACAGGCGCGCAGGAAACCCGCGTCCCCGATGGCATCCCTGGAAAATGCGGCAGAGCCGGAAGCCTGGTTCAAGCTGGACCGGGACGGGAGGAAGCTCGCCGTCGGCGGCGCCTGGACCATTGCGGAAAGCGCCCGGCTGGATCGGGAATTGGCCGCGCTCAACCTGTCGGAGCACGGCGCCGTCGCCATCGACGCGAGCAAGATTTCGCGGCTGGACAGTGCCGGCGCCTGGCTGCTGCTGCGGACGCGCCGGGCGCTGGAGGGAGCCGACGCCAAAGTCTCCGATCTGCATTTGCCGGAGCTCTATCGGCCGCTGTTGGAGACTCTCGACCAGCCGCGCAAGAGCGAACCGCGCAAGTCGCGCATTCCGGCGGGTTTTCGCGGCCGGCTTTACAAGATCGGGCGCACGGCGACCCACACATTATTCCAGACCCTTTCGATGCTGGGCTATTTGGGCCGGGTGACGGTCGAGACACTCGAGGCCTTCGCCAAGCCCAAGCACAATCTGCGCATTGCGGCCATCTTCCAGCAGATCGAGGAGACCGGCATCAATGCCTTGCCCATTGTCGGGCTGTTGTCTTTCCTGATCGGCGTGGTCATCGCCTATCAAGGCATCACCCAGCTCCGGCAATTCGGCGCCGAACTTCTCACCATTGACGGCCTTGGCATCATCACCTTGCGCGAGATGGGCGTCTTGATGACGGCGATCATCGTCGCCGGCCGCTCGGGCTCCGCTTTCACCGCCCATATCGGCTCAATGCGCGTCAATCAGGAAATCGATGCCATGCAGACCATGGGACTCAACACCGTGGACACGCTGGTCCTGCCGCGCATCATCGGCCTGGTGGTCGCGCTGCCGCTGCTGACGCTTTATGCGGACATCATGGGCCTGATGGGCGGCGCCATCATGTGCTATTTCGACCTGGGCGTGACCTTTCCGGCTTTCATGCGCGAGCTGCAACAGGCGCTCGAGGTCAAGACTTTGTTGGTGGGTTTGGTCAAGGCGCCGGTCTTCGCCTTCGTTATCGCCTTGGTCGGCTGCTACGAGGGCTTTCAAGTCGAACGCAATGCCGCCAGCGTGGGCCTGCTCACCACCCGCTCGGTGGTGGAGAGCGTCTTCCTGGTCATCGTGCTGGATGCCGCCTTCTCGGTCATGTTTTCGGTGCTGGGAATATGAAAAGCGTCCAACATCAAAATGGCCGCGAGAAAGAGGCCGTGATTCGCATCCGTGGCCTGGTCAACGGCTTCGGCAGCAAGCTGCTGCACGACCATATCGACCTGGATGTCCATCGCGGCGAGGTGTTGGGCGTGGTGGGAGGGTCGGGCGCGGGAAAGTCGGTTCTGCTGCGCTCGATTGTGGGATTGAACCGTCCCAAGGAGGGCACGGTGGAAGTGTTCGGCCAGCCCACCAGCGAGGAGATCGAAAGTCCCGCCATGCGGGCCTTGGAAATGCGCTGGGGCGTGCTGTTCCAGGAGGGCGCGCTGTTCTCGTCCCAAACCGTGACCGAGAACATCCAGGTGCCCTTGCGGGAATATACCAGCATGGGCCAGGAGCTGATGGACGAGATCGCCGAGATCAAGCTCGCCATGGTGGGACTGCCTTGCGAAACCGGGGACAAATATCCGTCCGAATTGTCCGGCGGCATGAAGAAGCGCGCCGGCCTGGCGCGGGCGCTGGCGCTGGACCCCGAGCTGCTGTTCCTGGACGAGCCGACATCCGGATTGGATCCGATTTCCGCCAACCAGTTCGATGAGCTGGTAACCCAGCTGCGGGATATATTGGGCCTGACCGTTTTCCTCGTGACCCATGACATCGACACCTTGCGCGCGGTGCCCGACCGTATCGCCGTGCTGGTGAACCAAAAGCTGGTGATCGGCACCATCGAGGAGTTGCGAAAGAACAAGGATCCCTGGATCCAGGATTATTTCTCGGGCGTTCGAGGCCGGGCGGCCCTTGCTTCCAAGGACACGGCTTCAGAGGAGGCGCGCTGATGGAAACCAAAGCCAATTATGTCGCGGTGGGCGCCTTTGTACTGGCCTGCGTCATCGGACTGGTGGTGACGATCCTGTGGTTGGCCGGAACCCAATACAGCCAGGAATATGCCTATTATCAATCCTATTTCAAAGGTCCGGTCACCGGTTTGGCCAAGGGCACGTCCACCCGCTACAACGGCATCGAGGTCGGCCGCATCACCGACCTGGCCTTCGATCCCAACGATCCCCAACGGGTGATCGTCACCATGCAGGTGCAGCCCAATCTCAATATCCGCGAGAACAGCGTCGCCTCGATTGAAAGCCAGGGCTTCACCGGCGTCACTTTTGTCGAGATCGCCGGTGGCACGGCGAAGTCCCCACTGCTGGAAGCCCATGGCGACCAGCGCTATCCGGTGATCCGCACCAAGCCTTCCACATTCGCCCAATTGCAACAGTCGGCGCCCGAAGTGGTGGCCAAGCTCAATGTCGCGGCCTCCAGGATCAATGACCTGCTTAAGGACGAAAACCGCAGCGCCATCGCCCATGTGCTGGCAAACCTGGACGAGACCACGCAGATTCTCGCGCGGCGCAGCGCCGATATCGACGCCACCATCGCCAATGCCAACAAGTCGATGGCCAATCTCAGCGAGGCCTCCAACAGTCTCAGGCCCGCATTGGATCGCGTGGATCTCACCATCCAGAAATACGGCAAGGACGCCGACGATGCCGATGCGTTCATAAACGGTGAGGGGCTGGCGCAGCTGTCCGACCTGATCGGCGAAACCCGGCGGCTGGTTGCCAACCTTTCCCAGCTGTCCGACCAACTCAACCGCACGCCCACCAAGCTTTTGTTCGGCGACCGGCGCAAGGGATACGAACCGAAATGAATTGCTCCACGACTCAATCGGGCATGATCGCGCGGCGGCATTTTCTGGCCGTTGCGCCCTGCCTCGCCTTGGCCGGCTGCGGCGAGAATGTGCTGGGGCTGGGGCCCCAGGAAGCCGGCACGATTTATCCCATCCGGCCGGCCTTCCAACCTGCCGGCGGCGAAAAGGTTGCCTGGGCGCTGTCCATCTTGCGTCCCGATATTGCGGCGGGCCTGGACAGCGATCGCATTGCGCTAATTCAACCCGACGGCAGCATGGACTATTACGCCAAGGCCAATTATCCGGACCGGCTTCCCACCATGGTGCAGCAAGCCTTGCTGAACGCCTTCGAGGCCAGCGGCCGCATCGATGCGGTTGCTCTCGAACAGGCGGCCTTGCATGCCGATTACAATTTGGGCACGGAGGTCAAGGATTTCGCCGCGCATTATGGCCAAGCCGACGGCGTTCCGCAGGTAACGGTCAATCTGACCGCCAAGCTCAGTACCGCGCATGGCCGCGTCATCGTCGCAAGCACGTCCGCCAATCAGACGTTGAACGCTTCGGCAAACAGCGCCGGCGCGGTGGCCCAAGCCCTGCAACAGGCGCTGGGCACGGCCATCACCCAGATCGTCACTTGGGCCCTCACCGCGCCCATGCCCACGACCCAGCAGCCCGCGACGAGCGCGTCACCGGCCAAGCCCGCCGAGCAATTGCTGCATGACGTCACGCGAGGCTCGAATCGCCTGCGCGACAACGCCCCCAACCCGTAGTTCCTCCTGCCTTGAAAATGCCGCGGAACTTCCGTGCCAGATTGGGTGTTGTTCCTTTGCAATATTTCGAAATGCGGAGCATCCCATGCTCAAATGGGCTCTGGTTTTCCTGGTCGTTGGCTTGATCGCCGGTTTGCTGGGGTTCACCGGCATCGCCGGAACATCCATCGCCATCGCCAAGATCCTGTTCTTTATCTTCCTGGTCATCTTCCTGGTGTTGCTGATCGCCGGCTTGACCGTGGCAAGACGCGCCTAGGCGCGGAGGATTGGGAACATGCGCCGTCATTTCCTCGCCGCTTTGTTCCTGGTCCCAGCCGGCATGTTCGTGATGGCCGCCGCCGGCCAGTCATCCGCTCCCATCGCCGAAGTCGCACAGGAAGCTTTATCCACCGTGGCGCGCAGTTGCGACAATCGCTGCAGCCCGAAATGGATGGATGCCAATCTCCGCATTGACCAGTTGCAGATCGTGGCCACCGCCGAGAGCTACAAGCAACGGCCCGGCAAACCCATGCTGGGCTTGATCCGCATGGGGGGAAAGAAGAATGCGCAGGCCTTGGACTTCGGCCTGGCGCCGCTGCCGGCGCAGCTCGACAACGACATTCGGGGGCTGCAATTCGACATCGCCTATGATCCCAAGGGCGGCGCCTATAAGAATCCCGCCGGTGCCAGCATGGCGATGGAGCTGTTGCCCGAGGCCTATGTGAAAGCCATGGCGAAGCCCGGCTTCAAGGTGATCCACGTTCTGGATGTGGATTATCGCTCCTCCTGCCTCGCCCTGCAGGATTGCCTGAAACAGGTGAACGACTGGTCCAGGGCCCATCCTCGCCATCTGCCGATTTTCATCAGCCTGACGCTCAACGATGCCAAGACACCCATGCCTGGCGCCACCACGCCGATCGCCGGCGACGCAAAGGCAATGGACGCGCTGGATGCCGAAATCCGCACCGCTTTTTCATCCAGACAGATCATCACACCCGACCAGTTGCAGGGCCGTCATCCCAGCCTGCGTGACGCGGCCCAAGCCCATGCCTGGCCGCGCCTGGCTGAAGCGCGTGGAAAGGTGATCTTTATCTTGAATGACACAGCGGCCAAAGCCAAAGCCTATCAAGGCGCGCGCAAATCATTGGAAGGCCGCGCGATGTTTGTGGCCGCCGAGCCGGCCTCGCCTTTGGCGGCCTTTGTCTCCATCCCAGATCCGGTCGAGGATGGAGCCCGTATTCGCCAGGCGGTGCATGAGGGCTCCATCGTGCTGACCCGCGCCGATGCGGAAACACGCGAAGCGCGCGGCAATATCAGCCTGCGGCGGGCCGCGGCCTTCGCCAGCGGCGCGCAAATCGCGCAAACCAATTTTCCCACGGCCGATCCCGCCATCGGTCCCTATCGGGTGAGTCTGGCGGATAATGCAGACGCGATGTGCGGAGCGGAATTGGCGCCGGAACATTGCGTGCGCTTCACTGAGCCAGGCGCCGCCTTGCGCACGGTCGCAGCCGCCGTTCCCTGACCAAATTCCCTAACCCAGTTTCCTGACGGCCTCGGCCAATGCCTGCCAAGGTTCGTCATCCCAATGATTGTCGGCCAAGGGCGATGGCGATGGCAGGATAAAGACCCGCGTCTCGCCCAGCCTTTCGGCTTGCTCACCCGCGACCGCGCGAGCCCCCATCACCTTGCGCCCGCCATGCAGGCTGGTGAAAGCCAGGATCGCCGGCCGCGCTTTGCGGATGCGCGCCTTGAGCGCCGCAATCGCTTCGGGGCCCAGCGCATCGGCGGGCAATTGATGGTCCATGCCATAGGCATGCTTGGCGATGTCGGTGAGCCCGATTCCAAAATCCCAGAGCTTTTCATAATCGTGAGGCGCAAACAGGCGGGGGGTAAGGCCCACCTTGTGCAAGGTGGTCCAGAATTTGTTTTGGCGGTGGGCGTAGTAGGTGCGGCTGAGCGCCGACTGCCGCCCCGCCGCCGTGCCGCAAAAAACCAGCTTCAGTCCCGGCTTCAGCCGATCGGGGAGTATATGTTGCTTGTTTCTGGAGGGGGCCATCAGGTCATGCGTATGAAGTCCAGCATATCTTGCCGCAAGGGGGTGAGCCGGCGAAAGCCCGGCAGCAGCGACAACAGAATCCCGACATGACCTATGCGCGGATAATGAATTTCCCTGACCGCGCTGCCGCGCGACCGCAGGCACGACGCCATGCTTTGGGTGTTGCGCGGCGAGACCGTACGGTCGCGGTCGCCGGTGATCAACAGCATGGGCGGACGCGGGCCGGTCACATGATGCACAGGCATGACATCCCGGTTTTCGCGGCCATGGAACATGTCGATATAGGCCCGGTCCTCCAAAGGCAGGAAATCGTACGGGCCCGCGATGCCGATGACACCGCGGATCCAGGAAAGACATCCGCCATGGGACGTCAGAAAGACCGGCTCCGAAGCCAGCATCACCGCGATATAAGCGCCGGCCGAATGGCCGCCGACGAAAATTCGCTCAGGGTCGATGCCGTAGCTTGCGCCCTGGCGCCGCAGCCAAGCCAAAGCGGCAGCCGCATCCTCGACAAAGGCGGGGTATTTGACCTGCGGATAAAGGCGGTAATCCGCAACCGCGGTAGCAATCCCCGCACTGGCAAAGACATACCCCAACGCCAGATAGTCGCCTCGCCGCCCCGCCTGCCAGGCGCCGCCATAAAAGAACAACAGCAGGGGCGCGGGCGCCTTCAGGCTTCGCGGCACGTAAATATCCAGCCTTTGTCGCAGGTTGTCGCCAAAGGACAGCCCGCGATGCGCGACAAAGGCCGAGCGCGGCACCAGCAAGTTGAGCAGGCAACCCCAAAACGATAGAGGGGGCGAGCAGGCGGATCGGATGGCAGCAAAGCCCGCCGCTGTCGCCTTTGCGAAGGACATGAGGCGCTTTCGGCCGGGTTTCTTGCCCATTCTACGGCGAAATCCGCCTTCCGGTTCATGCCCAAGCCTGTCTTTTTGGAGAGACAGATCAGGGGCAGCTATGCAAATCTTGGGCAAAAGAAAATAACGCCGGGAGAGTCCCATGACCTTTGCGCCGACGCGCCGCCATTTCCTGCAATCTACCGCCGCCTTTGGCGCCGCCATGGCGGGCGCGCCGGGCGTGGCCCTCGCCCAATCCAAACCCCTGCCCTTCCGCTATGCCTATAGCGCCATTTCCTGGGGGACCAATATCGAGGAAGCGGTGCGGGTCGGCGAGCGGCTGGGCTTTCCCGGTGTCGAGCCTTTCCGCAACAACATCATGAATTACATCGACAAGCCCTTGGCCTTGAAGAAATTCATGAGCGACCATCACATTCAGATGGCGACCTGCTCCAATGGCGGCGGCGGC
>Ga0068867_100001537_pt1 | contig 16014 bp, 12 predicted proteins | sample KBSMisM32_FD_65649 | JGI IMG/M metagenome (GOLD analysis project Ga0068867, IMG submission 65649) | Miscanthus rhizosphere microbial communities from Kellogg Biological Station, Michigan, USA - KBS Miscanthus M3-2 | ecosystem: Host-associated > Plants > Roots > Rhizosphere > Soil ...
TTCGACTTCGAAGCTCCGGGGGCGGCGGAGACCTTCCGGGGCCGAAGAGCGGTCACCGCGGAAGCTCCGGAGCCGCGAGCGTCTCCTCGACCGTGAGCGCGCGCAAGAAAGCCAGGAGATCCGCGCGCTCGCGTGCCGTCAGCTTCACGGGGGTGAGCGCGGCGTCCAGATAGGAGTTCGGCTTTCCGCCGCCGGCCATCACGTCCACCGCTTCCTCCAGCGTGGCCGCGCTCCCGTCGTGGAAGTAGGGCCCCGTGCGCGGGATGTCCACCAGCGTCGGCGTCTTGAACGCGCCGCGATAGCGGTCCTCGCGCACGATGTTGCCGCGGCCGAGGTCCGGCTTCTCCGCGCTCATCCCGATGCCGGCGTTGTGGAACTGCTGGTCGGTCAGGAGCGCGCCGTTGTGGCAGGTCGTGCACCGCGCCTTGCCGTCGAACAGCGCCCAGCCGCGCCGCGCCTCCGCGCTCAGCGCCTTCAGTTCGCCGTCCCGGAAGCGCATCCATCGGGAGCGGGGAGTCACGAGCGTACGCAGGAAGGCGGCCAGGGCCTTGGGGACGTTCTCGGTGGTGGCGTCCTCTGCGAACACGGCCTGGAACTGGGACCGGTATCCGTCGATGGCGCTCAGTCGCACCGCGACGTCCGCCGTGCTCGGCGTTCCAGACTTGCCCGGAGCGAGCGCGAACCGCCACATGCCCGCCGCCGCGCGCTCGAGGGTGGACGCGGTGCCGTCCCAGAAGAGCTTGTCCTGATAGGCGACGTTCCAGAGCGAGGGGCACACCCGCCCGCCCGCCGGCGTTCCCTCCGTGAACCCGTACTGCGGGCGATGGCACGACGCGCACGCCATCCGGCCTTCGCCGCTCATCCGCGGATCGAAGAAGAGCTGCCTGCCGAGCGAGACCTTCGCCGCCGTCATCGGGTTGTCGGCGGGAACGGCCATGGGCTCGTAGCGAGGGAGTGCGGGCCAGTCGTCCGTGGGCGCGGCGGTCAGGATCCGGGACGAGACGAGGACGACCAGGAGAATGGATCGGGAGAAGCGCTGTCGCTGGGCCATGCGACAAGGCTAGAGGTCGCGTCGCGCATGCACATCGCCGCGAAGGCGGAGTGGGCCGCTACGACTTCAGGCGTACGACGAACGGGTCAGGCCACCTCGAAGAGGCCGGCCGCGCCCATGCCGCCGCCCACGCACATCGTGACCACCACGAAGCGCACGCCGCGGCGCCGCCCCTCGATCAAGGCGTGCCCCACCATGCGCGCCCCGGACATGCCGTAGGGATGGCCGATCGCGATGGCGCCGCCGTCGACGTTGAGCCGGTCGTCCGGGATGCCGAGCTTGTCCCGGCAGTAGAGGACCTGGACCGCGAACGCCTCGTTGAGCTCGAAGAGGCCGACGTCCGCCATCTTGACGCCCGCGCGCTCGAGCAGGCGCGGCACCGCGAACACCGGACCGATGCCCATCTCGTCCGGCTCGCAGCCGGCCGCCGCGAAGCCGCGGAAGATCCCGAGAGGCGAAAGGCCGCGCTTCTCGGCCAGGCGGGAGTCCATGACCACGCAGGCAGAGGCTCCGTCGGAGAACTGGCTGGCGTTGCCGGCGGCGACGACGCCGCCGGGCAGGGCGGGCTTGATCTTCGCGACCGCCTCGTAGGTCGTCTCCGGACGGATCCCCTCGTCCGTGGCCAGGGTGACCTCCTTGGTGAAGAGGCGGCCCGACTCCTTGTCCGCGACCGCCATCACCGTGGTGAACGGCACGATCTCGTCCTGGAACTTCCCGGCCGCCTGGGCGGCGGCGGCGCGCTGCTGGCTGCGCGCGCCGTATTCGTCCTGGGCCTGGCGCGGGATGCCGTAGCGGCGCGACACCGTCTCCGCCGTCTGCAGCATGGTGTCGTAGATGGCCGGCTTGTGCTCGACCAGCCAGGGGTCGTGGGCCATGTGGCCGTTGGTTTCGTTCTGCACGCACGAGATCGACTCCACGCCGCCCGCGACGAGCACGGGCACGCGGTCCACGAGGACGCGGTGCGCGGCCATGGCGATCGTCTGCAGGCCCGAAGAGCAGAAGCGGTTGACGGTGACGCCCGCGGCCGTCACGGGCAGGCCCGCGCGGAGGGCGATCTGGCGCGCGATGTTGCCGCCCGTGGTGCCCTCGGGCAGCGCGCAGCCCATGAGGACGTCCTCCACCTCGGCCGGATCGATCCGCGCCCGCTCCACGGCGGCGCGCACGGCATGGGCGCCCAGGGTGGCCCCGTGGGTCATGTTGAGGGCGCCGCGCCACGACTTCGCGAGGCCGGTGCGGGCGGTGGAGACGATGACGGCGTCGGTCATGGGAGTCTCACGGGCGATTGAACGTCTTGCCCTCGTCGGCCAGACGGGCCAGCAGGGGAGCCGGGGTCCAGGCGAATTCCTTCATCCGGCGCACCACGTTGTAGAGGCCGACCGTGTCCGCGTAGAACATGGGCCCGCCGCGGTAGGGCGGGAAGCCGTAACCCGCGAGGTAGACGAGATCGATGTCGGAGGCACGCTGCGCGATGCCCTCGTCGAGGATCTTCGCGCCCTCGTTCACGAGGGCGAAGACGCAGCGGTCCACGATCTCGTCGTCGGGAATGCGGCGCGGGGTGATTCCCTTCTCGCGGCGATAGGCCTGGATCATCTCGTCCACGGCGGGATCGGGGAGGGCGTCGCGGCGTCCCGTCTCGTAGCGGTACCAGCCCGCGCCCGTCTTCTGGCCGAAGCGCCCCTGCTCGCAGAGCCGGTCGGCGAGGACGGAGCGCTCGGTGTCGGGGTGCTCGGCGTAGCGCCGCTTGCGGATCAGCCAGCCGATGTCGTTGCCGGCCAGGTCGGACATGCGGAACGGCCCCATGGCCATGCCGAACGCTTCGAGGGCCCGATCCACTTGCGCGGGGAGCGCGCCTTCATCGATCAGCCGCAGGGCCTGACGCAGATACGGCTCGAGCATCCGGTTCCCGATGAAGCCGTCGCAGACGCCGGAGACCACGGCCGTCTTCTTGATGGTCCGGGCCAGCCCCATCACGGTGGCGAGCACGTCTTTCGCCGTCTCCCGCCCGCGGACGACTTCCAGCAGCTTCATGACGTGCGCGGGGCTGAAGAAATGCGTCCCGATCACGTCCGCGGGCCGGCGCGTCGTCCCCGCGAGGGCATTGAGGTCCAGGGTGGACGTGTTGCTGGCCAGGATCGCGCCCGGCTTCATGGTCTCGTCGAGGGTCTTGAACACGGCCTGCTTCACCGCCATGTCCTCGAACACCGCTTCCACCACGATGTCCGCCGCGGCCACGTCGGCGTAGCTCAGCGTCGGGCGGAGGAGGCCCATCCGCTCCTCGACCTGGGCGGCGGTCAGCTTGCCCTTCTTGGCGCTGCCTTCGTAGCTCTTGCGGATGGTCGCGATGCCCTTGTCGAGGCGCTCGCGATCGGCCTCGAGCACGGTGACGGGGATGCCCGCGTTCGCGAAGTTCATCGCGATGCCGCCCCCCATGGTGCCGGCGCCGATGACGGCTGCGCTTCGGATCTGGCGGGAGGGTGTGTCCTCGGGCACGTCCGCGATCTTGGCCGCCGCGCGCTCGGCGAAGAAGGCATGACGCAGCGCGCTCGATTCGGTCGTGCCGAGGAGGGCGAGGAAGAGGTCGCGCTCGGTGCGCAGGCCCTCCTCGAACGGCTGGGAAGCGGCTGCGGCCAGCGCTTCCACGCACTTGAGCGGCGCGGGATAACCCTTCGACACGGCGGCCACCGCCCCGCGGGCCACGGCGAGGAACCCCTCCGCGTTCGGATGACGCACGGGGAGGTCGCGCAGCAGGGGGAGGGGACGGCGCGCGGCCACGGTCTCGGCAAACGCGGCCGCCTTCTCCACGAGATCGCCGTCCACCAGCGCATCGAAGAGCCGCGTGCTTTCGAGCTGGGCGGCGGGCACGGTGGCGCCGGAGACGATCATGTTGAGCGCGGTCTCGAGGCCCACCGCGCGCGGGAGGCGCTGCGTCCCGCCCGCCCCCGGAAGGAGGCCGAGCTTCACCTCGGGCAGCGCGACCTGGGCGCCGCGGGCGGCCACGCGATAGTGGCAGGCGAGGGCGAGCTCGAGGCCGCCGCCCATGGCCACGCCGTGGAGGGCGGCTACGACCGGCTTGGGCGAGGTCTCGACCACGCGGATGACCGTGTGCAGCGACGGCTCCGCGGTCATCTTCGGAGTCCCGAACTCCTTGATGTCGGCTCCGCCGGAGAACCCTTTCCCCGCGCCGACGAGGACGATGGCCTGGACGGCGGGATCGGCGGCGGCGCGATCGAGCCCAGCGGTGAGGTCCCGCCGCAAGGCATGGCCGAGCCCGTTCACCGGAGGGTTGTCCAAGGTAATGACGGCCACCGCGCCGCGCGCCTGGTATTCCGCACCGCCCATGAAGGCGATCCTAGGCCCGGAGCACGCCACGGGTCAATGGCTTGGTCGGACAGCCAAGGAATCAAGCTCCCGGACCGCATACAGCCTGAAAATAGCCTCTTGACAGCCAAGGGGCCGGTGGTAGTCTCTTGGCCGCTTGCCCAAATCAAGGACGATTCCCGCGCCGGTGGAGGACCGGTTCCTCGACGCGGCCGCCCGCCTCTTCCGCAAGAAGGGGTTCGCGGCCACGACCGTCCGTGAGATCGCGAAGGAAGCGCGCATGCTTCCGGGGAGCCTGCACTACCGCTATCCGACCAAGGACAGCCTGCTCCTCGCGCTCATGAAGCGCGGCGAAGATGCGGACCTCGTCGGCATCCGCGCCGCCATCCACGACGTGCGCGACCCCGTCGAGCGGCTGCGCCTCGCCCTGCGCGCGCGCCTGCGCTACCTGCTCTCGCGTCCCGCGTCACAGGTCGTGCTCTTCGAATGGCGGTCGCTCAAGGGAGCGGCCCGCGAAGAGATGATCAAGCTGCGCGACCGCTACGAGGCGTTCTGGTCCGGACTGCTCTACGAGGCCGCGGGCACCGGCCGGCTGCATCCGGGCATCGACCTCCGCCTCCTGCGCTTCCTCCTCTTCGGCGCCATCAACGGAGTCGCGCTCTGGTACCACGCGGATGGGCCGCGCACTCCGGACGAGATCAGCGACGCGTTCTGGGGCTTCATCGCGTACGGCGTGGTCGACGAAGCGCACCGTCCGGACGACATCGGGTCCGCGCTGCGCACGCTGTCCGCTCTCGAGGTGGGGGCGGGAGGAGCGGCAGACCGATCTTAGGAAGCAAATCGCAACGGAGGCCTCAGATGCTGACCAGAGCGACCGTTCTCACTCTCGTCTTCGGGCTGGCCGCCGCGCCCACGGCGCGCGCGCAATCGCGCCTCACGAGCGCGGACCTTCGGGGCACCGTGCGCGACCAGAGCGCGGCCACCGTGCCCGGTGCCACCGTGACCGCCACCGCGGTGGACACCAACACCTCGCGCAGCGCGGTCAGCGACACCAGCGGCCGCTACTTCATCGGCGCCCTGCCTCCCGGCGCCTACCGGATCACCGCCGAGATGCAGGGTTTCGCCACGCAGCGACGCGAAGGCGTGACCCTCCACCTCGGACAGAGCCTCGAGCTCGATTTCGCCCTGCTCGTCGGGGGGAGGGGCGAAGACGTCACGGTGACCGGGGATCTCGGCCTCGTGGATCCCCATCGCACGGCCGTCGCCTCCGTGGTCGGGCAGCAGCAGATCGAGAACCTGCCCATCAACGGCCGCAACTTCATCAGCTTCTCCGTCATCACGCCCGGGGTGGGCCTCGACAACACGCCCCAGCAGGGCGCGTCCGCGACCTCCGGCCTCTCCTTCACGGGGCAGCGTGCCCGCTCGAACAACATCATGGTGGACGGGCTCGACAACAACGACCCCGTCGTCGGTGCCGTGCGCGCCACCTTCAGCCAGGAGGCGGTGCGCGAGTTCCAGGTGCTGACCAACTCCTATTCCGCGGAGTTCGGCAAGGCCTCGGGCGGCGTCGTCAACATCGTGACCAAGAGCGGCACCAACGAGATCAGCGGCAACGCCTTCGCCTTCGTGCGCGACGACTCCCTGAACGCGAAGGACCACTTCGAGCAGTTCGACGTCTTCGGCGGCGCCATCGACCGCGAGAAGGCCCCGTACAAGCAGTGGCAATACGGGGCCACCCTCGGCGGGCCGATCCGCAAGGACAAGACGTTCTTCTTCCTGTCCTTCGAGCGCCTCGACATCTCGGCCAACAACTTCGTCACCATCTCGGACGCGGACGCCGCCGTCCTCGGCCGCGCGGGGTTCCCGGTGCAGACGGGAGCGAATCCGTACGACTTCAAGGACACGCTGCTCCTGGGCAAGGTCAACCACAACTGGAGTCCGAGCCACACCCTGGTGTTCCGGGCCAACTATTCGGACCGCACCAACGAGAACATCGAGCCTTTCGGCGGGCTCATCGCCCGCAGCCGCGGCGCCGCGCAGCTCCGCACCGACTACGGCCTCTCCCTGGCCCAGACGGACATCCTCTCCTCGCGCTGGCTCAACGAGGCGCGCCTGCAGTGGGCCCACGAGAAGCAGGACATCAACTCCCTGGATCCCAATTGCGGCGGGCCCTGCACGGCGTTCGACCAGGGCGGGCCGACGCTCGAAGTCGCGGGCGTGGCCAGCGTGGGGCGCCAGCGTTTCACGCCCCAGCCGAGGACCAACGACCGCATCCAGCTCACGGACACCCTCAGCTTCACGGCGGGCAGCCATTCCGCGAAGGCCGGCCTCGATTTCAGCTTCATCGACAGCCGCGACACGGCGCTGCCGCTGCATTTCGGCGGCCGTTACCTGTTCCGGCCGCTGCCCGCCATCCCCGGTCTCCTGCCCGCGCCCGTCACCGCCATCCAGGCGGTGGCGCTGGGGATCCCCGCCGCCTACATCCAGGGCTACGGGATGCCGGGCGGACCGTATCGCAACTGGGATCTCTCCCTGTTCGTCCAGGACGAGTGGCGCGTCTCGCGCAAGCTGACCCTCAAGCCGGGCCTGCGCTACCAGAGGCAGTACTGGCCCGACTACCACTACTCGGTCTCCGACCTCGGAGGGAAGAGCTTCTCCTACGACTTCCCGGGCGACGGCAACAACTTCGCGCCGCGCCTGGGTCTCGCCTTCGACCCGACGGGAAAGGGGCGCACGTCTCTGCACGCGGCCTACGGGATCTTCTTCGACAACGAGATCGTCTCCATCGGCAGCATCACGGACGAGATCCGGGGCGGGACGGATGGCGTGCGGACTCTGGTCGCGCGTTTCCCCTCGCCCGTCGTGCTCGCGGCCTGGCGCGCGCCCGGTCACAAATTGCCCGAGGCGTCGGCCCTCGCCCTGCTCGGCGGGTCGTATCCGAGCCTCGTGATCTCGCCGGACCCCGGCCTGGAGACGCCCTATTCGCACCAGACGGCAGTCGGGTTCGAGCAGGCGCTGGGCGCGGACTTCGCGCTCTCCGCGAACGGAATGTACGTGCGCGGCAAGCACCAGGTCGGTACGGTGGACTTCAATCCGGTCCTGCCCGCACTCGGCGCCGGGCGGCGGCCCAACGACGTGGGCGGCGTCGCGGGCACGTCCGCGTCCATCCTCCAGTACACCGACTTCGGAGAGACCTGGTACAAGGGCCTCACCGTCTCGCTCAGCAAGCGCATGAGCCACCACTACGAGTTCCTGCTCGCCTACACGCTGGGCAAGGCCGAGGACAACTCCACCGACTTCCAGAGCGCGTTCATCCCGCAGGACAACGGCCGTGGGCGCGATCCCCAGGATCCGACCGGCGTGCCGCTGGGCTTCGACGGGGACCTGGAGCGCGGGCCCGCCATCAACGACCAGCGACATCGATTCGTCTTCTCGGGCCTCGTCGAAATCCCGTGGGACCTGCGCCTCTCGACCATCGTGACCGCGGCTTCCGGCCGCCCGTTCAACGTCCTGGCCGGAGCCGACCTCAACGGCGACGGCGACGGCGGCGCGATCCCGGGGCCGGACCGCGCCCGGCGCAACCCCGCCGATGCCGCCTCCAGCCTGGGCCGCAACACCGAGAACCTGCCCTCCACCTTCACCGTGGACCTGCGCCTCTCCAAACGATTCCGCTTCGGGGCTCGGGGCGGGCTGGAGCTCATCGCGGAGGCTTTCAACCTCTTCGACCGCGTCAACTATTCCGACGTCAACAACATCTTCGGCACCGGCGCCTTCCCCGACCAGCCGCAACGTGACGGCCAGGGCCGGGTGACCTACGGCACGTTCACCGCCGCCCAACCCCCGCGACAGATCCAGCTGGCGGCGAAGGTCAGCTTCTAGGGACTCCTGGTGTTCGGCTTCGAACCCACCGCGGAGCAGAAGACGCTCGTGGACTCGGTGCGCCGGTTCGCCTCCCGGCAGCTGCGCGCCGCGGCCCACGATGCGGACGAGCGCGCGGACCTGCCGTCGGCGCTCCTCGAGGCGGGCGCGGAGCTGGCCCTTCTCCCCGCCAGCCTGCCCGAGACCTACGGCGGGTTCGGGGAGCGCTCCGCGGTCACGGGAGCGCTCTTCGCGGAGGAGCTGGCCTGGGGCGATCTCTCCGGTGCCCTGGCCATGCTCGCGCCCGGGCTCGTCGCCCTGCCCGTGCTGCTCGCGGGGACGGAGGCCCAGAAGCGCGAGATCCTGCCCGCGTACTGCGGCGAGCGGTACGTGCCCGGGTCCGCGGCCCTCCTGGAGCCGCGCTACGACTTCGATCCGCGCGCCCTGCAGACGACGGCGGTCCGGTCCAACGGCGGCTATCGGCTGCAGGGAACGAAATGCAACGTGCCCTTCGCCGCGGAGGCGGAGTGGACCTTGGTGTACGCCGCGGCGGAGGGCGCATCGTCCGGCTTCCTCGTGCGCAGAGGTACGGAAGGCCTGCACGTCGGCGAGCGCGAGCGCAACATGGGGTTGCGCGCCCTGCCCCTGTACAAGGTCGAGCTCCGGGACTGCTTCGTCCCTGCCGACCAGCGCCTGGAGGTGACGGGTGGCCTCGAGCGCATCCTGAGCGCGTCGCGGGTCGCCCTCGGCGCCCTGGCCGTGGGCCAGGCCCGCGCCGCCTACGACTACGCGCTGGAATACGCGAAGTCGCGCGTCGCCTTCGGCGAAGCCATCGCGCAGCGCCAGGCCATTGCCTTCACCCTGGCCGAGATGGCCACGGAGATCGAGGCGGCGCGGCTCCTCGTATGGGAAGCGGCCTGGACGCTGGACGAGGGCGGCGACGGCGTCCGCGAGGCGCTCCTCGCCAAGACCTTCGCCGACGACATGGCCCTGGCCGTCACCGACCGCGCGGTGCAGATCCTGGGCGGCCACGGGTACATCCGCGACCATCCGGTGGAGATGTGGCTGCGCAACGGCCGCGCCTTCGCGGTCATGGAAGGGATCGCGATCGTCTGATGATCAGCTTCGGCCTGCCGGACGACATCCGGGAGCGCATCGAGTTCGTGCGCGGCGTGGCGGTGACGCTCATGCGGCCCGTGGCGCGTGAGTTCGACGAGCGCGAGCACCAGATCCCCTGGGACTTCGTCAACGCCATGTGGGACGTCACGCTCAAGACGGGGCAGAGCTTCCGCTCCGGGACGAGGCGCGAGGCCAACGGCACGGCCGCCCAGTCCCTCGTCCACGTCATCGAGACGCTGTCCTGGGGCGACGCGGGCATCTACCTGTGCGGTCCCGGCGCCGGCCTGGGCGGCGCCGCCATCGAAGCCACCGGCACCGCGGAGCAGAAGCAGCGCTTCCTCACGCGCTACCGCGAGGGCCCTCCGAAGTGGGCCTGCATGGCCATGACGGAGCCGCACTGCGGATCCGACACCGCCGCCATCCGCACGACTGCCGTGCGCGAGGGGGAGAGCTGGGTCCTCAACGGGGAAAAGATCTTCGTCACCACCGGCCACAAGGCGCTCGTCGACTCCGAGGGTCTGATGGTGGTCTGGGCGACCGTGGATCCAGCGGCGGGGCGGGCGGGGATGAAGCCTTTCGTGGTGGAAGCGGGCACTCCCGGCGTGCGCGTCACCAAGCTCGAGCACAAGATGGGGATCCGCGCCAGCGACACGGCCTCCGTCGTGCTCGAGAACTGCCGCATCCCCGCCACGAACCTCCTGGGCAGCGCGGAGGTCTCGGACCCGCGGAAGGGCTTCAAGGGCGCCATGGCCACCTTCGACGCCACGCGTCCCTCCGTCGCCGCCAGCGCGCTGGGCATCGCGCGCGCCACCGTGGAGCTGCTGAAGGAGCTGCTGGCCCTGCAGGGGATCGAGGTCCGCTACGACCGGCCCCGTCACCTCCGTACCGCCGTCGAGCGCGACCTCCTGGAGATGGAGGCCCAGCTCCGGGCGGCGTGGCTCCTGACCTTGAAGGCGGCCTGGATGATGGACCACGGCCTTCCCAACACGCTCGAGTCCTCGATGTGCAAGGTGAAGGCGGGCGACGTGGTCACGCGAATCACCCAGAGGGCCGTCGAGCTGATGGGCCCGCTCGGCTACTCGCGGGAGCTGCCCTTCGAGAAGTGGATGCGCGACGCGAAGATCAACGACCTCTTCGAGGGGACGGGACAGATCAACCGTCTGGTCATCGCGCGACGCATCCTCGGCTACACGAGCCGCGAGCTCAAGTAGCCGACCCTTCCTTCACGGCCGGACGATCGCGAAGGCGATGCGCTCCCCGGGCTTGCCCTGGAGCCGGAAGGTCACGGAGCCGTCCATCACCGACACCGCCTCGCCCGCGATGACACGGATGCGGGAAGGCGCGGTCCCGCCGCCTTCAGCGAGGTCGAACCTCCAGAGGCCGGGCTTGCCCGCGGCTTCCATGAGGGTGGCCTCGACGCGGCTCTCTTCCCGCGACCGGAGGACGCCGTACGTCCTTCCGCGGCCCGCCACCGAGACGGCGCCGTCGAGCACGATCTGGAGCCGGCCGTCGAGCGAGAGGTCGCTCACCCAATTGACCGCGGTGCCCTTGAAGGGGCATGAGTTGAGGAAGACGTTCGGCACGGGCGTCGCGGGAATCGGCGGGGGAAGGCTGGGCGCGATGAGGATGCATCCGTTCTGCGCGGTGGCGCGGATGGTGTAGCACCCCGAGCCCGTCCCCGTCACGTCGAGGGTGGCGGAGAAGGTGGGGCCCGTCCCGATGACCGTTTGCGACACCGTGGAGACGACCGCCCCGCAGCTCGCGCCCAGGAAGTCGGCGAAGAGGTTCACGATGCCCGTGTCCTTGGCCGTGGCCGAGACGGTGATCGACATCCCGCTGAGGCATTGGCCGCTCGTCGGGCTGTCGATGGTGATCGTCGTCTTGCAGGGCGCGCTGGGCACGGTGGTGGTGGGCGTCGTGGGCGGGGCGGGAGTCTGCGCGATCACGTTGCGGGTCCGGCAGTGGCTGGCGCCACTCGAGTCCACGACGCAGGCTTCGGCGTTGAACCCGCTGTCGAGGGCGAGCAGCTCGCGCAGCGAGCTGGCCGTGTACGTGTGGCTCTGCACGCAAGCTCCGCTGGCCTTGCCGCCGTCCCCGAACTCGAAGAAATACGACAGGGGGTCGCCGTCGGGGTCGCTGCTCTTGCACAGGTCGAAGGTGACGGACAGCGGCGACGGCCCCTGGGGCGGATCGGGATTGGTGCTCAGCACGGCGAACGGCGGGTGGTTCCCGGCCTTCGGGGCCAGAGTGGTGGTCGTCGTGACGTTGCCGGCCACGGGAGTGGTCGTCGTCGGCGTGGCCGCGGGGGCCAGGGTGGTGGGCGCATCGCTGCCGCCGCCACTGACCGCCACCGCCGTCCCCGCCGCCGCCGCGCCCGCCGCGGCCACGCCGATGATCGCGCCCGCCCCGAGGCCGCCGGCGCCCACGAACCCTGCGGGCACCGAGGGGAAGACGGCGACGGTCGCGTTGTTCACGAAAGGCGCGACCGGTACCTCCTTCTTGCACTCCTGGGCCGAGCTCACCACGATCGGGGCGTATTCCGCCGTCCTCCCGGCGTTGAAATTCCGATCCTGGGCCTCGACGTAGTACTCGATCTTCTTGCCGACGAGCTTCTTTCCCGGCCTGGGCAGGATCCCTGCGTAGCAAGGCTGATCCGACTTCATGTCTACGTAGTACCAGCTCGGAACGCCTTCGGGCCGGAAGTAGACCCGCGCCCGCGCGAGGCCCGACGCGGGCGTGAAGCACGAGCTCATCTTCGGGTACTTGCCGACGACGATGCAGCCGACGGCCTTGTGGTCGATCTCGACGGACTGCGCGCGCGCGAGGGCGGGGCTGACGAACAGGAGGGCGCTCCCCATGACGGCGGCGCGCCTCGACGAGCAGGTCATGGGGCCTCCAATGCTTTCTCCATGACGCGGGAACCGCAGGCGAAACGTGTCAGGACGGCGGTGTCCCCTGCGGATGGCATACGCGCGGCTGGCCGCCGCGTTACAGTGCCGAGCGCAAAACCGAACATCGCAAACCACTGAAGCCACCCCCTTTACGCGCCCGCGCCAACCCTGGTGACCGCACGCACGTGGCACCGCGCTTGCTCAATCGATCCCCGTCGTTCGATCCAAGGGGGTGCCGTCATGTTCCAGGCTTTGTCGCGACGTGCTCTCGCCGCCGGCCTCTTCTCGCTGACGCTGGCCTCCGCCACGCCGGCGGCGGCGATCAACCTCTTCTCCGTCGAGCAGGACGCCCAGGTCGGCCGGCAGGCCGCGCAGGAGGCGGAGCGGCAGATGCCCATGCTGCGGGACGGGATGAGCGAGAGCTACGTCAACGCCATCGTGCAGCGGCTCGCCCGCGTCGCCCCCGGTCCGCGCTTCGAGTACCGCGCGCGGGTCGTGAACACGTCCGACATCAACGCGTTCGCCCTGCCCGGCGGGTACGTCTACGTCAACCGCGGGCTCATCGCGGCCGTCCGCAACGAAGGCGAGCTGGCGGGGGTGCTGGCCCACGAGATGGCGCACGTCGCGCAGCGCCACGGGACGTCACAGGCGAGCAAGGCCTACGGAGCGCAGATCGGCGTGGGGCTGCTCGGCCAGGTCCTCGGCGGCCGCGACCACCGGCTCGGCATCGGCGAGCAGCTCCTCGGCAACCTGGGCCTGAGCGCGCTCTTCATGAAGTTCAGCCGCGGCGCGGAGAGCGAGGCCGACCGCGTGGGCGCCCAGATGATGTCGCGCGCGGGTTACGACCCCATGGCCATGGCGAGCTTCTTCGACCTGCTCGCGGCGCAGCAGCATGGCAACCCGAGCGGGGTGTCACAGTTCTTCAGCGACCATCCCTCGCCGCAGAACCGCTCGGCGGCCATCCGTGCCCAGGCCGCGCAGCTCCCCCGCGGTGGGGACACCCAGGTCGGCGGCCTGCAGACGGTACAGGCGCGGCTGGACGACATGCCGGCGGCGTCACGGCGGGGCACCACGGCCCGGACGGCCTCCCGTTTGCGCCGGCGGTAGGCGGGCTTCACAAAACTTCACGGAAGGGACAAACCCCGGAAAGACGCGCGCCCTACCTTCTCTCTCGTGAGGCCGTGGGGGCACGGCCGTAGCGGAGGACGCGATGGAGGAGAAGAGCGACGTGACGCCGGAGGCGAAGCCGAGGCGGAGTCGGGCCGTTCTGTACGCGGCGATCGGGGCGGGCGCCCTCCTGACCCTGATCGCCGCGCGGCCGATCACCGCCGCCATCCAGAACACGGCGGGCGGGTTCCATCATGGGTGGCGCGGTCACTGGGGCGGTGGCGGCCATGCCATGAGCCCGGAGGCAGCCAAGGAACACCTCCAGGTCGCCACCAAGTGGATGCTGCGGGACATCGACGCCAGCGGCGAGCAGCAGGACAAGATCAACGGGATCGTGAACGGCGCGGTGGACGACCTCTTCCGGCTCCGGGAGAAGCACCAGCAGAACCGTGATGCCTTCCACGCCCAGTTCGGCGGCACCGGAGCCGTCGACCGCGCCGCCCTGGAGGAGATCCGCAAGTCGGAGATGGGGCTGGCGGACGAAGCCTCCAAGCGGCTCGTGCAGGCCCTGGCCGACGTATCCGACACCCTGACTCCCGAGCAGCGCCAGGCCCTGGCCGAGCGGATCCACAAGCACCACGAGCGCTGAGCGAGCGCGCCCGGCAACGGGCGCGCTACCATCCGCCTCCATGGCCGACCGGATCCTCATGATCGAGGACGATGCGCATCTCGCGGCCATGGTCTCGGAGTACCTGGCCGGGAACGGCTTCGAGGTGACGATCGCCCCGCGGGCGGAGAAGGGCCTCTCCCTCCTCGCCGGCGGGGCGTTCCAGGCCGTGCTCCTCGACGTCATGCTGCCCGACCTGGACGGCTTCGAGGTCTGCCGGCGGATCCGCGCGCGCACGGACACGCCCGTCCTGATGTTGACCGCGCGCGGCGACGACACCGACCGCATCGTCGGACTCGAGCTGGGCGCGGACGACTACCTGCCCAAGCCCTTCAACCCGCGCGAGCTGCTCGCGCGCGTGCGCGCCATCCTGCGCCGGCGCCGTGCCGGCCCCGATCATCGCCCCGTGTTGCGCTTCGGACGGCTCGAGATCGACCGCGAGGCGCGGCAGGTGCGCCTCGACGGTCGCGAGCGTCCACTCACGAGCCACCAGTTCGACCTCCTGGCCGCGCTGGCCGACCGCGCCGGCCGCGTGCTCTCGCGCGAGGCGCTGATGGAGCGCGTGCGCGGCGATGCCCTCGAGGCCTTCGACCGGAGCATCGACGTCCACATCTCGCGCATCCGCGCCGCCATCGAGGACGATCCGCGGCATCCCCGCCGCATCCTCACCGTGCGCGGCGCGGGCTACGTCTTCGCGCGCGCCCAGGACGACGACTGATGCGGCGGCTGTACCTCCAGGTCTATCTCGCCTTCCTGGCCATCTTCGTCGTCTTCTCGGTGCTGGTGGCCGTGGCCTGGCATCACGGCGCGCTGGCCGCGCAGGACCAGGACGTGCTCGACGGCGCCGCGCTCCTCATCGCGGAGCGGCTCCCCGCGGGGCTTCCTCCCGCGGACCAGCAGCACGCCCTGGCCACGCTGGCTCTCACCCTGCGCCTCAACCTGTCTCTCTGGGGTCCCGACGGCCAGCCGCTGGCGATAGTGGGGGAGCGGCTGCCGTTTCCGGGAGGCCACTGGCAGAGCGGCTGGATGCCGGCGCGCGGCGGACCCGTCGGCATCCTGCGCCTTCCTGACGGCCGCTGGCTCGTGGCGCGCCAGAAGCAGCGCCGTCTCGGGCACGGCAGCATCTTCGTGATCCTGGGTCTCCTCGCGGTCGCGGTGGCGATCGGAGCGTTCCCGGTCGTGCGCCGCCTGACCCGGCGTCTGGAACGTTTGCGCCTCGGAGTCGAAGGGCTGGGCGCGGGTGATTTGCGCGCGCGGGTGCCGGTCGAAGGTAAGGACGAAGTCGCGGGCCTGGCCACGAGCTTCAACCGCGCCGCCGACCGCATCGAGGCGCTGGTGGGCGCGCAGCGCACCTTGCTCGCGAGCGCGTCGCACGAGCTGCGCTCGCCCCTGGCCCGCATCCGGGTGGCCCTGGAGCTGATGGGGGCGGAGCGGCCCGACCTGCGCGACCGTGTAGCGCGCGACATCGCGGAGCTCGACGAGCTCATCGGTGAGCTCCTGCTGGCCAGCCGCCTGCAGACGGTGGAGGAGCTGGACCGCCGCGAGGACGTGGACCTCCTCGGGCTCGTCGCCGAGGAAGCCGCGCGTCATTCCGCGGACGTGAGCGGCGAGTCCGTGACCGTCCGCGGGGATGGGCGGCTCCTGCGCCGGCTCGTACGCAACCTCCTGGAGAACGCGGCCCGGCACGGCGCGCCGCCGGTCGAGGCCACGGTGTCGGCGACTGGCGATCGGGTCCACGTGCGCGTCTGCGATCGCGGCCCGGGCGTGCCCGAGGCCGAGCGCGAGAAGATCTTCGCGCCGTTCTATCGGCCCTCTTCGCGCGCCCCCGCGGACATCGGGTCCGGCCTGGGGCTCGCGCTCGTGCGCGAGATCGCGCGGCGGCACGGGGGCGAGGTGCGCTGCGAAGGCCGCGACGGCGGCGGGACGTGTTTCGTGGTGGAGCTGCCGCGAGTCTAGGGTCGGCGCCGGCTCAGCCCGCCTGGCGCCGATACGCCCGCGGGCTC
>Ga0068867_100001545_pt1 | contig 15991 bp, 11 predicted proteins | sample KBSMisM32_FD_65649 | JGI IMG/M metagenome (GOLD analysis project Ga0068867, IMG submission 65649) | Miscanthus rhizosphere microbial communities from Kellogg Biological Station, Michigan, USA - KBS Miscanthus M3-2 | ecosystem: Host-associated > Plants > Roots > Rhizosphere > Soil ...
AAACAGCGCGACGAGCGGCGTCCAGTAGTCCTGCATCGCCCCGGAGGTATGGGGCGTGACGATCACGTTCCGCAGGTCCCAGTAGGGGCTGTCGGCTGGAAGCGGCTCCGTGGTGAAGACATCGAGCGCCGCGCCGCCAAGCCGCCCGTCACGAAGCGCCGCAATCAGCGCCTCGTCGTCGACGAGCTTGCCGCGCGCGATGTTGATCAAGAGCGCGCCGCGCTTGATTGCGTCGAGCTCCGGCGCGCCAATCAGCCGCCTCGTCCCCGGCGTGTGCGGCGCGGCGAGGACGACGACGTCGCTTTGCGCGAGCAGATCGTGAAGGCGCTCTGGCGGCCAGACCTCGTCGACCCCTTCGGGGCGCGGCTGGTCCGTGCGGCGGCGAATCGCGGTGATGCGAAAGCCGAAGGGCGCCGCGATCCTCACGAGCTCGATGCCGATCGCGCCGAGGCCGACGACGCCCAGCCGCAGCCCGTGCAGGGTGCGCACGTCGACCGCCGGCCCTTCGAGCTCGTCCTGCGCCCAGCGGTGCTCGACTTGCGCGCGGATGGCAACCGGCAGCTTTCGCGCCAGCGCGATGGTGACGCCGAGGACGTGCTCGGCGATCGCCCGTGCGCGGATGCCGCGGGCGCTGGTGATGACGACCGGGCTTGCGAGAAGCTCGGGGAACATCAGGCTGCCGACGCCGACCGCCGGGCTCTGCACCCAGCGCAGCCGCGTGGCCGAGGGAAAGATGTCGCGGTCGACAAACGGCGTGAACGCCGCGTCGGCATCGGGCAGGTGCCGGCGGATCGCATCGCGATCCCAGGCGTCGTGGAACGTATGGTGTGGAAAGTCGCGGCGCAGCTCGTCGACGAAGTGCTTCGGCATCACCCACGCCGGCGCGGGGCTGATGACGCCGACGAGGATGTTCATCGGCCGCGGCGCAGGTAGGTTCCCGAACGGCCACCCGATTTCCGCATCAGGCGGAGATCGCCGATGACCATCGTCTTGTCGACCGCCTTGACCATGTCGTAGACGGTCAGCGCGGCAACAGCGACCGCGGTCAGCGCTTCCATCTCGACACCGGTCTGACCGGAGGTCTTGACGCGCGCTTCGATATCGTAGCCGCGCGCGGTCGGCGTGAGATCGACCTGCACGTTCGTCAGCGCGAGCGGATGGCAGAGCGGGATCAGCGCCGAGGTCTGCTTCGCGGCAAGGATGCCGGCCAGCCGCGCGGTCTGCAGCGGATCGCCCTTCTTCACCGCGCCGGAGCGGATCAGGCGGAGCGCCTCGCGCGACATCGAGATCGATCCGCGCGCGATCGCCTCGCGAGCGGTGACCGGCTTGTCGCCGACGTCGACCATCTTGACGCGCCCGCGCGCGTCGACGTGGGACAGCGCCTTGCGCTTACTCACCATCGCCCTCGCCTTGCGCCAGGAAGAACGACAGGCTCTCGAGCGACACCGTCAGGTCGACGCTCTTCAACTTCACGTCGGGCGGCACCTGCAGCGCGCCGGGCGAAAAATTCAACACCGCCTTGATGCCGGCGGCGACCACCTGCCCGAGCACGTGCTGCGCCGACGGCGCCGGCACGGCGATGACGGCGATGCGGATCCCTTCGCGCTTGGTCACTTTCTTCAGGTCGTGGATGTCGTAGATCGGGACGCCGCCGCGCGACTCCTGGCCGACTTTCTCTTTCAGCGTGTCGAACAGCGCCGTGATCTCGAACCCTTCGAGGCGGAAGCCGGGATAGTCGGCGAGGGCGAGGCCGAGGTTGCCGGCGCCCATGATCGCGACGCGCAGCTTGCGATCGAGGCCGAGGATCTGGCGCAGGTGGCGCTTCAGATCGCGGACGTAGTAACCGACGCCGCGCACGCCGAACTCGCCGAAGTACGCGAGGTCCTTCCGTATCTGCGCGGCGTTGAGGTGGAACTGCTCCGCGAGCGACTGCGAGGAGATGGTGCGGACGCCGGCGTCTTCGAGCTCGCTGAGGCAGCGGAGGTAGACGGAAAGCCGGTTGGTGGTGAGCTCGGAGACCTGATCGGCGCTCTGCTTGCCCGCCGGCCCCGCCGGCGGCTTCGGGGATCCTTTGTTCGACGTTTTCACAAGCCAGCGGCCGATTGTAACAAAAACCACATGTTAATATCCGGCCCATGTCCAAGACCGCCACCGTTCAGACGGCCTCGCCTGCGTCCGTCGGATTCCAGCCGTACGTCTCGCCGACGCAGTCTCCCGCGGAGTTCACCGCGAAGGCGATCGTGATCGGCGTGGTCTTCGGCCTGATCTTCGGCGCGTCGACGGTCTATCTCGGGCTGCGCGCAGGCCTCACCGTCAGCGCGTCGATTCCGATCGCGGTGCTGGCGATTTCGGTGCTGAAACGGCTCGGCGGCTCGACGATTCTCGAGAACAACATCGTGCAGACGATCGGCTCGGCCGGCGAGTCGGTCGCCGGCGGCGTCGTCTTCACCATCCCGGCGCTGATCTTCCTGACGCCGCGCGGCCCCGAGTACTTCAACTACTACCAGATCACCGTGCTGGCGCTGGCCGGCGGCATCCTCGGCGTGCTGATGATGGTGCCGCTGCGGCGCGCGCTGATCGTCAAGGAGCACGGCATCCTGCCCTACCCGGAAGGCGCGGCCTGCGCCGACGTGCTGATTGCCGGCGAGCGCGGCGGCGCGCTGGCGGAAACGGTCTTCAAGGGCCTCGGCGTCGGCGCGCTGTGGAAGGCGCTGTCGTGGATCGTGCAGATCGTCCGCACCTCGATCGGCGCCAGCCTGGCGCGCACCAGCTTCTTCCCCAACGCCACCCTCAACGTCGACATCTCCCCCGAGTACATGGGCGTCGGCTACGTCATCGGCCCGCGGATCGCCGGCGTGATGTTCGCCGGCGGCGTGCTGTCGTGGCTGGTGCTGCTGCCGCTGCTCTCGATCCTCGGCAACTACATGACCGTGCCGTTCCCGCCAGTGCCGGCGAGCGGCCTGCGCATCTCCGAGATGAGCGCGCAGCAGCTGTGGAGCGCCTACATCCGCTACACCGGCGCGGGTGCGGTGCTCGCCTCGGGCATCATCACCCTCTGCCGCACCATTCCGACCATCGTCTCCTCGTTCCGCGACAGCATGAAGGACTTCGGCGCCGGCCAGGCTGGCGTGACGAAGTTGCGGACCGAACGCGACCTGCCGCTGGCCGTCGTCGCCGGCGGGTCGCTGGCGCTGGCGGCGTTCCTCGCCATCGCGCCCGGCATGCCGACCCAGGGCAACTTCCTGGTCTCGCTGCTGGTGATCATCTTCGGCTTCTTCTTCGTCACCGTGTCGTCGCGCATCACCGGGCTGATCGGCTCCTCGTCGAACCCGATCTCGGGCATGACGATCGCCACGCTGATCCTCACCTGCAGCATCTTCGTCGCGCTCGGCTGGACCGGCGACTACTACTCACCGGTCGCCATCTGCGTCGGCGCGATCGTCTGCATCGCGTCGGCAAACGCCGGCGGCACTTCGCAGGATCTGAAGACCGGTTACATCGTCGGCGCAACGCCGAAGTACCAGCAGATCGGACTGGTCATCGGCGTCCTCACCTCGGCGCTGGTGATCGGCATGACCACGCTGTACCTGCATCGGGTGATGGGCATCGGCTCGACATCGCTGCCGGCGCCGCAGGCGACCTTGATGTCGACGATCATCAAGGGTCTCCTCAGCCAGAACCTGCCGTGGGGGCTCGTGCTCGTCGGCGTGTTCATCACCTTGACGCTCGAGCTGTGCGGCATCCACTCGCTGTCGTTCGCAGTCGGCTCGTACCTGCCGATTGCGACGACCGCGCCGATTTTCGCCGGCGGCCTGGTCCGCGCCTTCGTCGAGAAGCGCACCGGCCGCGCGGAAGAATCGGAAGTGGGCGCCGGCACGCTGTTCAGCTCCGGCCTCATCGCCGGCGGGTCGCTTGCCGGCATCTTGTATGCGGTGCTCTTCGGCCGTAACCTGATCGGAGAAGCCGACTCGGTGACCGGGCTCGTCCCGTCGCTGCACGAAGGAACGCTGGGCAACGTCGTCGGCGCGCTGGTGTTCCTCGCGCTCGCGGTGGTGCTGGCGCGGGCGGCTCAGAAGAAGGTGATGTGACGGAACCGCGCGTGCACGCCGGACGCTGGGGGCTGGCGGTCGCGGCGGCGCTCGCGCTGGCGACGCCCGCGGCGGCGCAGACGGCGACGCGCCGCGCGACCAACATCGCCGCGCTCCTGGCTTTTCCCGGTTTCTACCACGGGCGGCCCGTCGTCATCGTCGGCAAGGTCGCGCTCGAGCAGAACGGCCGCCTCAAGGTGTCCGACGACGAGGCGGGATCGATCCCGATTGTGTTCAAGGGCAACGCGCCCGACGGGATCGACGAGGTGCGCGGAGAGTTCTGGGACATCGGCCGCATGAAAGCGGACGACATCCGGCTCAACGCCTACGATCTGCGCGCCACGTTCAACGTCAACCCCGACGATCCGTGGCCGCGGCCGGGCGAGGTCACCGCGATCATCGCCACCGCCATCTCGCCGGCCGCCGTCCCGGCCACCGCGACGATCCGCAGCATCGTCCTCAACCCGTCGCGGTACATCGATCAAAAAGTGTCGATCACCGGGCAGTATTCCGGCCGCAACCTGATGGGCGACCTGCCGGATGCGCCGGCGAAGAGCCGCTACGACTTCGCGCTCCGATCGGCGGATGCGACGCTGTGGGTGGCCAACATCCGGCCGAAGCTGAAGGACGCCAACGGCAAGGAGACCGAGCTGGGGCTCGATGCGCGCATCGACACCGGCCGCTGGCTGAGCGTGCGCGGCACGATCCGGCAGGGCCGCGGGCTGTTGTGGCTCGATGCCGAAGCGGGCAGCCTCGCGTTTGCCAGGCCGCCGACCGAGACGACCGAAGAGGAGCCGATCCGCGTGCCGGCGGGCCCACCGCCGGAGGTGGTGTTCAGCGCGCCGACCGCGGACGAGACCGACGTCTCGGTCAACACGACGGTGCGCATCCAGTTCTCGCGCGACATCGATCAGTCGACGCTGAAGGGAAAGATCCGCGTCGGCTACCTGCCGGCGCAGGCGCTCGATCAGGGGGCGCCGCCGCCGGCCGTCGCCTTCACCTACCAGTACACCGGCGCGAACCGCGTCCTCGAGCTCCGATTCGCCAAGCCGCTGGAGCGCTTCCGGACGCTGAAGATCGAGATGGGCGACGGGATCATCGGCACAGACGCGCAGCCGCTGAAGCCCTGGACGCTGAGCTTCTCGCTCGGCTCGTAAAGCGGGCCGACCTACGCCTGTGGGGGCCGAGCTTGCTCGGCCCCTGTCATTGAACGACGCGAAACGCCGCGATCGTTTTCTTCGACCCCGCGGTCAGCTCGATCACGTAATCGGCCGGCGCCAGCGGCGCCAGCGACAGCTGCGCCGTGTGCCAGCGCGAGCCGTCGGCATCGTCGCGAACCGCAGCGGTTACCGGCACCGCCAGCGGCTGGCCGTTGCGATCGAGCAGCCGTGCCGATGGCGGATCGCTGGCAGCGACCGGGATCTCGACGCGCAGCTGTTCGTTCCGGCGGAAGCGCAGATCGGCGGTGGGTGATTCGCGGTTGCCGGCGCCGCGGCGAACGAACATCGCACCGGCCGCGTCGGGCGCCGCCGATACTGTCAGCCGTGTGGTTTCGCGCACCGGGATCGAGCCCGCGCCGCCGCGCGCGCCGACGCGCACGGCGTACTCGCCCGCGGCGAGCGGCTGCGACGGCGTCACCACGGCTCGAAAGGCGCGCGCACCGCGGGGCACGCGCGTGCTGGCCGTGCCGACGGTCTGGTCGGACGCAGTCGACACCGTAATCGTGACGTCGAAGCCGTCGACGAAGGCATCGCCGGTGGTGGCTGCGCCTCCGAGTTCGCCGACAACCCAGATCGCAGCCGACTCGGCGTTGCCCGGCTTCCATCCCGCGGCGGTTTGAATCCGCAGCGGCAGCTCGCGCGCGTAGCCGGCCAGCGGTCCGATGGCGGCAGCGATCGCGCGCGCTGTCGCGTCAGCCTCCGAGTTGGTCGTCGCCGGTGCGCCGGCGCCGCCACGCGCCGCCGCGGTTGCTGCGGCCGGCGTCGCCGCCAGATAGCCGCGCCGTGCGCGCACCTTCACGCCAGGCCGCTTCACCCGCACGGTGATCGAATGGAAGCGGCCATCGAGCTTGCCGGTCGAGTAGTAGCCGAGCAAGTAATACGAGCTGAGATCGGCGATGACGCGGCGGAAGCCGCCCGCCAGGTCGTTCGAGTTGACAATGGCGAGGCCGTCGGTTGCCTCGGCCAGGGTTCGCAGCGAGTTGATGCGTCCGGCAAGCATCGCCCTGTCGACGGATGGAGGCACCATCGACGGAGGCGGGCCGGGGACGTCGTTGCGTACCAGCGGCGTGTCGAAGACCGCGAGGCCGCGCGGGTCGACTGGATAGAACGACGCGTTGGCGCGGTTCGCCTCGCCGAGAATGTCGCGAAACTGCGCGTCATTGTCCAGGTTCCCGAGCTTCATCCGGTCCGCGTCACACTGCGAGGCTGGCGGCGCGAGCGGCTGCTCGCGCGTCGTCAGGCGGCCCGATCGCGGGTCGATGCCGACCGGCGGTCCTGTGGGCACGCCGTGGCATTCCAGCTTCCGCGCGAGATTCAGGTTGGGACGAAACAGCAGCCAGCCGTTCGTGATCGCGAGAATCGCCTTGCGCTCCTCGCGAACGGCGCGCAGGTAGCGCACCAGATCCTGCAGCGCGTCCAGCGCCAGCTTTTCGTGCCGGCGATCGATCATTTCCGCCGCGATGCCGTTCTGGTCGCGGCATCGGGCCTCCGGGCCGTCCTCTCTGACGTTGGGATAGCACTCGCCGTAGGCGACGTCCTGCGGATCGGGCGGGATGAGGCGGTCGCGCTCACCCCAGTGCCAGTAGCGGGTCAGGATCCCGTCGATCGTCGTGGTCCGGCGCGCGAACGTGATGTCGCTCGCCGCCATCTCCGGCGTCATCACCGCGACCAGATCGTCCTGGCCGATCAGCCGATCGAGCGCTTCGACCAGTGGCTTCCTGATCGCATGCGACGCCGCGACGTCGACGTGATAGGTGTCGAGGAACAGGACGAAGAGGCGCGCCTTCGACTGCTCGGCGAGGGCGCGTGATTCGCGGACGCTGTTCGGCTCGACGCGCGTGTCCTGCGGGCCCGCCGCACGGACGACGATGCGCTCGAACTGCTCGATGGTCTGCGGCGCGCCGCCCTCGACGATCTCGAAGTCGGCCTGCGTGAGATCGGTGACTGGCTGACCGTCGCCGGTCGTGGGGTAGGCATCGACGCGAACGTAATTGGCTTCGGTGCGAAACGTCGGCTGCGGCGGCGGTGGAGGCTGCGCCGGCGCCTGGGCGAGTGCCGCCGCGGCAGCAAGCGCGACGACGAGCGCGGCACTCTCCGTCCTAAGCCCTTCCATACCGAGCTCCGAAGGCGTCTGGCGACGTCAGTCTATCACCGGGCCCTGCGCGAGCAACTCTTCGATCCGCGAGCGCACGCGCGCGATCAGCCGATCGCGATCCGACATGTCCATGCCCGCGGTCTCGATCGGCTCGCCGACGCGCACGCTGACATCGACCGGCTGGATGATCCAGCTGCCGCGGCGCATCGCGTCGCGGCCGCCCTGAACCGCCACCGGCACGATCGGCGCCTGCGCCTTGAGCGCCATCAGGAAGCCGCCCTTCTTGAACGGCAGCAGCTCCTCGGTGCGGCTGCGCGTGCCTTCGGGGAAGATCAGGAACGAGTTCCCCGCCTGGATCGATCGCGCGCCCGCCTCGAGCGATCGCATCGCCGCTTCCTTGTTGCGCCGCTCGATCGGCACGAACCCGCCGTGGCGGAACGCGCGTGCGAGCAGCGGAATCGCGTCGAGCTCCGCCTTGTAGACGATGTGCATGCGCGGATGCAGGCGATCGAAGAGGATCGGCGGATCGACGTTGCTCTGATGGTTCGCGCAGTAGACCGCGGCGCGTCCCGCCGGGAGGTGCTCGGCGCCGGCCAGGTGCGTCTTGATGCCGCACAGCGCCAGGCCGAGGCGCACCCCGCCGTGGCCGAAGATGTAGAGGATGCCCTTCCAGCGGAAGATCATCGCCAGCAGCATCCCCACCGGCGCGGTGACGAGCACGTAGAGGGAGACGGCGACGTAGGTAGCGGCAGACCTGAGGGCGGCGATGAGCAACGCGGCGCGAATCATAAACGAAAAAGCCCGCCGGGTCTTTCGACCCGGCGGGCTTTCCCGGTTGCTGGTTTGGGCTGAGTACTGCCGACTTCGACTTGCCGACTTTCGACTGCCGACTACGAGGCGCGCGCCGCGCGCCGGGTGCTGTTCGCGACCGCTCGCGGCGCCGCCGCCTTCAGCACCTTGGTGGGACGCGAGGCCGCACGCGCCTTGTTCGAGAAGCAGCGCTCGAGCGCGATGTCGACGCGGCCTTCGATCGCCGCCGCTGTCTCGCGCATCACCTCGGAGACCTCGGAGATGATCAGGAACTTGGCGCGGTCGAGCATGCGCTTCTCACGGAACGACAGGCTCTTCGACTTGGCGAGGAACGTGAGGCTCTTGAGCACGTCGGCGACTTCGTAGATGGAACCGCTGCGCATCTTGTCGGAGTTGTCCTTGAAGCGGCCTTTCCAGTTCTGGTGATTGTCGATCTTGCCGTCGCCGAGCAGGCCGAACAGCCGCTCGACTTCTTCGTCGCTGATCGCGCGGCGAAGCCCGACGCCGTCGACGTTGCTCACCGGCACGAGCACGGTGGTGTCGTTGGCGACGATGCGGAGGTGATAAAAACCGCAGGTGGTACCGAGGATGGTTTTGTCTTCGATGCGTTCGACGATCCCGAGACCATGATTCGGGTAAATGACCTTGTCGCCGACTTCAAATGTCACGGTTCCCCCACTGTTAGGAGCGGCTGATGGAAGGCTGAAAGTAGTGCCAGCAGTCCCCACAGTATATCCGAGTCGGACCCTTGGTTCAACGCGAATTGGCCGAAAACCGGCGCATTTGACCCGTTTTGGCCGTCTGAACGGTCAGCCTGCCGGGGTCGCGCCGCCGGAGCGGACGAGGGCTAACTGATTCAGCCCTGACGAGTTGTAAGGATTTCGGCGCGGGGGACGGCTCGGCCGTTTAATGTGAAACCGTGGTGTCGGCGCGCTTCAGCGAGATGTACCAGCTCTCGCACTGCTCACGCGCGCCGCCGGCCAGCGCGACGTTGAGCCGCATCCCGTCGACGTCCCAGTTGTGGCGCGCGGCGTTGTCGCGGATCTCGAGGTTGTACGGCTTCAGCAGGTTGCCTGCGGAATTATGGTCGCGATGCTCTTCCTGGATCCCGCGGAAGAAGGCGAACTCGTGATACGGACCGAGGTGAAGCTCGAACGGGCCGATGCCCGGCCACTTGCCGTCGTAGACGCGCTCGCTGTACTGGCCGTCGCCTTCGCGGCACGATTGCCAGTTGCCCTCGAGCAGCGCCTGTTTGTGATCGGAGAAGGAGGTGAACTGCGCCCGGCCGAGGGCAGCGCCGCCGAGGCAGGCAGCCATTGTAACTGCTACCACTCGTTGCCACTTCGCGCCGCGGACGGCCATATACCTACCCTCCGTCCCGGTTTATTGCAAGGACGTGGCCGTCTTCGGACCCCGAGCGTATGGGCACCACTGGAACGGATAAACTGCCCCGGTGCCGACTGTTTTGCGCCTATTCGCGGCCTCCATCGTTTTTGCTGTGGTCCAGCCGCCGGCCGTGACGCCACGGTGGGCCGTGGGCGCGCCGGTCACAGTGTGGATTGACGAACAGACTGCGCCGCCGCGCGCAGAGGCGCTCGTCGAACGCGCGATGAAGACCTGGAGCCAGGCGCTGGGCGAAAGTCTGCGCCTCGTTCGCGCGCGCGATCGCGCCGGCGCGGCGCTGCGCGTCAATTTCGTGGCGGGCGATCACGTTTACGGCGAAGCGCGGCCGCGCGTCGAGCGTGGTGCGATTGTCGGCGCCGATGTGTTCATCAGCCGCGATCTCGCGGCCATCGGCGATGCGCTGGAGCAGCAGATCATCCTGTATCTCACCGCGCTCCACGAAATCGGCCATGCGCTCGGCCTGCGCCACACTGACGACTTCAGCACGATCATGTACAGCTTTCGCAGGCCTGACGACGGCGCGCGCTACTTCGGCGCGTACCGCCGTCGTCTGCGATCGGCGGACGACATCGGCAGCGAGCGCGCGACCGGCCTTGCGCCCGCCGACCTCGATGCGCTGCACGCGCTCTACGGCCGGTGAACGGATCGCGGCATCGATTGAACGCAAAAGCACGCAGCCCCGGCGACCCTCACCCGCTTCCGGCAGCCGCGGTATGATGGCGTCACGGCGGCGAAACCGGCAGACATCCGTGAAGGAAGTCCGCGCAGACGCCGACTTCTCCCGGGCCGGAGTGGTGAAACTGGCAGACGCGCCGGACTCAAAATCCGGTGGGGTTCACCCCCCGTGAGGGTTCGATTCCCTCCTCCGGCACTAAATCGTGACAAATCCTCGAAGGTCACGTCGCATCCGCCCATGCGCGCCTGATGCTGACGACCAGCTCGTTCCCGGCTGCCAGCTTGGAGAGGCAGGCTGATGCGCCAGCGGCCAGCGCTTCCGCCTTGATCGTCTCGTCGCTCATGCTGGTGATCAGGATCACTTTGGCGCGCGGATTCGCCTGCAGGATACGACGGCACGCCTGCAGGCCGCTGACGTTCGGCAGGTTCAGGTCGACGACGCTCACGACCGGCTGCAGCCGCGCGGCGGCGTCGGCGACCTCGCCGCCGTCGGCGACCACGCCGACGACGTCGCATTCGGGCGCGAGCATGCGCTCCAGCGCCGTCACCATGCCGGCATGATCATCCGCGAGCAGGACGCGAGGGCGAGTCTGCATGACGGTTCGCGAGAGCGCCGGGGCCGCGCAACGCGTGGACGATCAGCAGGTGATCGATCAGCCGCTGCGTGTCGAGTCCCTTGACGAAGAAACCCGCCGCCCCCGCCTGCTCGATCGCCGCGGCGACGCCGCTGCGAGGCTGCATCGAGAGCCCGAGAATCTCGATCCCCGGCAGTTCGCCGTGGATGCGCGCGGTCGCTTCGACGCCGTCCATGTGCGGCATGGCGATGTCCATCAGGATGACGTCGGGCCGCAACGTGTGCGCCTGCGCAATCGCTTCGACTCCGTTGGACGCGTCGCCGACGACCGAGAGCTGCGGCCGCTCGTGGAGAATGTCGCGGAGCGCCGTGCGCACGGCCGCGTGGTCGTCGACGATGAGAATCCTGAGCGCGTCCGGAGAGGCGCGGCCGAGGTCCGCTGCCGGGGCCGGCGGGATCGGCGCCAGGCTCGACACCCCAGCGTCGGCGCCGGCGCTCTCCGAGACGCCGCGCGGCGCAACCAGCCGGACCCGCGTGCCGGTGCCGGGCGCGCTGTCGACCTCGAAGCGGCCGCCGAGCAGCGTCAGCCGCTCGCGGATGCTGAACAGCCCCCAGCCCACCTCTCCGGCCTTCGATCGGTCGTCGAGGCGGGCCGGTTCGAACCCGCTCCCCTGATCGGTGACGGTGATGCACAGCTGATCGTCGGCGTCGAGCGCCAGCTCGAGCGTGGCTCGATCGGCGCGCGCATGCTTCACCGCATTGAAGAGAAGCTCTCTGACCGATTCGAACAGCAGCGTGCGGACGTCCTTGCGCGCGGAATCGGCGCGCGGATCCGCGACCACCTGGACGTCGAGCTTGTACTTGTCGCGTGTCCAGTTCGCCAGCCACGTCAGCGCCGCGGGCAGTCCGGAATGTTGGAGCACGGGAGGAAACAGTTCGAAGTTCAGCGAGCGCGCGGCCGCGATCGCCTCGTCGAGGTGATGCTTCGCCTCGATAAGCGGGTCGCTTGGCGTGATTCCGGCCTCGCGGTCGCGCCTCACTTGCTGCTCGAGGTTGAACGAGGCGATCACCAGCAGCTGCTGGAGCTCATCGTGGAGCGTTTTCGCGATCTGCTCGCGCGCATGCTGTTCGGCGAGGGTCAGCTCCGACGCCATCCGGCTCAATTGCCTCGTCCGGTATTCGAGTTCGGCGGTGCGCTCCTGCAGCGCCGAGGCGGCGCGCTGGCGGTCGGTGATGTCGGTCACGAACGCGAAGGCGCGTCCGCCCGCCGCCGTTGCGACGTGGTTCAAGCTGACTTCGATCGGAAACGTTGATCCATCCCGGCGCTCGCCGACCAGGTGCAGGCCGCCGCCCATCAGGCGGGGATGCGGCGCCGCGAAGTAGTTGGTCCGATGCCCCGCATGCGCCTGGCGAAACGCCAGCGGCAGGAGGCGTTCGATCGGCTGGCCGATCAGGTCGCCGGGCGCCCAGCCGAACATCGCTTCGATGGCGTGGTTCGCCGTTTCGATCACGCCGTGCGCGTCCACCGACACGATGCCTTGCGTGGCGGTCTCGAGCAGCGTCTGCAGCGCGCGGTCGTGTTCCTCGTCGCGGCGAGCCTGCCGCGCCTCCTCCGTCCGCTGGTGCTGGTTGAAGTCGAGATCGAGCCCGCAGAGTCGCGTGACGCTGCCGTCGGCGTCACGTTCGGCGCGTCCCCGGCTCTGGATCCACGCCACCGTTCCGTCGGGCCGCACGATCCGGAACGTGCTCTCCCAGACATCCTTCGTTTTCGACGTCAGGATCTCGTCGAGTAGGGCGAGCACCCGCGGACGGTCGTCTTCGTGCACGAGCGGCGCCCACGCGTCCGGCCTCGCGGGCTCGTCGGGCGTGAACCCGTAGAGCGCGCGAAACCGTTCGTCCCAGTCGACCTGTTGCGTTGCGGCCGTCCACGTCCAGGAGCCGCCGGCCGATGCTTCGAGCGCTACCCGGAGCCGGTGCTTCTGCTCGCGCAACGCCGCCTCGGCGCGGGTACGCTCAACCGCATCCCAGGTCCTCTCGCCGACCTCGCGAACCAGCTCGATCTCCGATTCCGTCCAGGTGCGCGGCTCGAAGTGATTGGCGCCGAAGGCGGCGACCATCCGTCCGCCTTTGAACAGCGTCGTCGCGATGAACGCGGCGATTTGCCGCGACAGCATCTTGGTCCGGTCGCCGTCGCCCAGGCGGGGATCGGTCTGGACATCGTTGACCACGACGGTCTCGCCGCGTTCGAGCACCTGGCGCAACTCGCCGCCGAGCGTGATCGCCGGCCGCACGCCTACGAGCGGCGGGACCCCGCTCGTGTATTCCCGGCGAATGTTGTACTCGACGCCCGCGCCGTCGAGTTCCGCGTAGCCGGCGCGGGTCGTGCCGAGGTGCTGTCCGAGCAGGCGTGCGGCGGTCTCCTGGACGTCGCCGGGATCGCTGAGCGGCCGAAGCGCGTCGTTGAGCCGGAGGAGAAAGTGCAAGTGCTCCTGGTTCGCGCGCAGCTCCGCTTCGGCCTTGCGGTACTCGAGCGTCGTCCAGATCCGATCGGCGACGTCCTGCACCAGCGCGATCTCGTGCGCCGTCCACACGCGCGGCTCGCGGCTGTGAATCCCGAACGACCCGACGAACCGGCCGTCCTTGACGAGCAGTGGACAGATGTAGGCGCCGATGCCCGCCGCCTGCAGCGCCTCGCGCTCGGCTGCCGTATGCGGCTCCGTTGACGTGTCGTTGACGAACAGGGTGCCGCCTTGCAGGATTTCGTCGGTGCGGCTACCGCCTAGCTCGGTCCAGCGGACGCGGCCGGCCTGCGAGGGCAGGCCGTCCACGTAATCGTTGACGATGGTGCAGTACTCGCCCTCGATCTCGCCGTAGGCGACACGGTTGACGCGGAGGTAGCTGCCCATCAGACGGCAGGTCTCGTCGAGCATGCGCGCGGGATCGGCGAGCGTACGGATGGTGTCGGCCAGGTTGCACACGAACGCCTGCCGATCGTCGCTGCGACGCAGCGCCCGCAGCGCCTCTTCCGCGCGCGCGCGCTCGCCCGCTCCCCATATCCGCTCAGCCGCCACATCGATGAGCGCGATTTCATCTCGCGTCCAGGTGCGCGGCGTCGCGCTGTGGACGGCGAAGCTCGCGACCCATCGACCCTCTTTGATCAGCGGGGCGCCGACGAACGACGTGATTCCGCTCGCGAGGAGCTCCGCGCGCTCCGCGTCCGTGAACCGTGGGTCGGTCTGGACGTCGGTGACTACGGCCGTCTCGCCGCGCCGGCATGCCTCGATGAGGGCGTGGCCGAAGCACGCGACGGGACCTCGATCGGCGGGCGCGACCGCGCCCGCATAGGACCGCTCGATGACGAACTCGTCGCCCTCGATGTGTGCGTAGTCGACACGACTCGCCTGGAGATGCTCACCGATCAGCCGGACCGCGACTCCCTGGATCTCGACAGGATCTCTCAGGGGACGCAGCCACTCGTTCAGCGTGATCAGAAACTCCCATTCGGCCGACATCGCGTGGACGTCGGCATTCTAGTTCTTTTGACGGTTCATTTAGGCGGCGCACCAACCGTCGGCGCCCGCCGGGCACGTCGATCTGGCCGTATTTCCTCCACGAGCTGCGCGATTTTTTTTGCGCCACCGATGGACCCCCGGCCCGGCCGTTCTTCCCGCCCCTCGTTTCAGCTACCCTGTTGACGATGATCACGACAGACGCGCCCTCGGCCGCGGACAACAGCGTCGACCAACAGTTGCGCGCCGCCATCGACGTGCTGGAGCAGATCGCTGCCGACTGGCGGCTGCTCGAGCGGCTCGCGCCGGAGGATCGGCGCCGCTTGCATCAGGCACTCGCCGGGCTCTCGGTACCGGACCCGCGGGCGAAGCGGAAACGGGAGAAGGCCGCGAGAGCAGAACGCGTCCGGCAGGCAGAGGCGGTGCTGAACCAGACCGGCATCCGGCGGCTGCGCCGGCGCCCCGTCGTCACCACGCCGAACGTGTTCCCGCCCGCGCATTTCCCGGCGCACGATGGCGAGGACGACGTCGCAGACGAACCCCGAACCTCTTCTCGCGTCTGCTACGTCTGCAAGGCGGCTTACTCCCGCGTTCACCACTTCTACGATCAGCTGTGCCCCGCCTGCGCCGATTTCAATTTCGCCGCGCGGACCGAACTTGCGGACCTGCGCGGGCGGGTTGCGCTCGTCACCGGCGGTCGCATCAAGATCGGCTACCAGGCGGGACTGAAGCTTCTCCGCTCGGGCGCGCAGCTGATCGTCACGACGAGGTTCCCGCGCAACGCCGCCGCGCGCTATGCGCAGGAGCCCGACTTCGGCGACTGGGCGCACCGGCTCGAGATCTTCGGCCTCGACCTGCGCGACACGCCCGGCGTGGAAGCGTTCTGCCGCGAGCTCGTGGCTTCGCGCGAGCGCCTCGACTTCATCATCAACAACGCGTGCCAGACCGTCCGGCGTCCACCCGGCTTCTACGCGCACATGATGGCCGCCGAAGGGCAGGTCGGGCTGGTGGGGCAAGCGGCGATGCTCGATGCGGCAGGGTACATCGACCGGACAACCATCCGCTCGGCGCTCCTCTCGCAGGTGCCGCTGCTCGACGAGGAGTTTGTCGCCAGGGCCGACCTCTTCCCTGCCGGCCGGCTCGATCAGGATCTGCAGCAGTTGGACCTTCGCACGAGCAACTCGTGGCGCATGCTGCTCGCGGATGTCCCGACGGTCGAAATGCTGGAAGTGCAGCTGGTGAACGTGGTCGCGCCGTTTCTCTTCAACGCGCGCCTGAAGCCGCTGATGCTCCGCACGCCGGGCCGCGACAAGCACATCGTCAACGTCTCGGCCATGGAAGGCCAGTTCTATCGCACGTGCAAGACGACGCGGCATCCGCACACGAACATGGCGAAGGCCGCGCTCAACATGATGACGCGCACGGCCGCGACCGACTATTACAACGACGGCATCCACATGAACAGCGTGGACACCGGATGGATCACCGACGAGGATCCCGTGGAGATCGCCGCGCGCAAGGTGGCGGACCAGCGTTTCCATCCGCCGCTCGACAGCGTCGACGGCGGCGCCCGCATCGTCGCGCCGATCGTCACCGGCTTCAACACCGGCACGCAC
>Ga0068867_100001556_pt1 | contig 15926 bp, 18 predicted proteins | sample KBSMisM32_FD_65649 | JGI IMG/M metagenome (GOLD analysis project Ga0068867, IMG submission 65649) | Miscanthus rhizosphere microbial communities from Kellogg Biological Station, Michigan, USA - KBS Miscanthus M3-2 | ecosystem: Host-associated > Plants > Roots > Rhizosphere > Soil ...
AGCCATGGGAAAAATGCGGGCCAATATCTTCCGCGGCATCAATGAGATACACATAGAAGAGGTAGACTGCCCGCACGCGGGTGTCGGGGAAGCGGTGATTCGGATAACGTTGACGACGATCTGTGGGACTGATTTGCATATCGTCCGAGGCGAGTATCCAGTCAAGCCTGGCCTAATCCTCGGTCATGAACCTGTCGGAGTGATTGAAGAACTTGGCTTGGGTGTCACCGGCTATGAAGTTGGAGACCGTGTGCTTGTTGGCGCGATCACACCCTGTGGCCAATGTCACGCGTGCTTGTCCGGTCATCAAGCCCAATGCGGGCACGGCAATAGCTATGAGGCGATTGGCGGATGGCGATTTGGCAATACGATCAATGGCGCACAAGCCGAGTATTTGCTGGTACCACATGCACAGGCCAACCTGGCTAAGATTCCAGATGAGTTAACCGATGAACAGGTGGTCTTATTAGCGGACATTGCCTCAACAGGATTTAGTGGTGCAGAGTCTGGAGGAGTGCGAATTGGTGACACAGTGGCCGTCTTTGCCCAAGGGCCTATCGGCCTCTGCGCAACCGCCGGTGCCAAGCTAATGGGCGCTTCCCTCATTATCGGCATTGATGGTGATACGACACGGCTTGAAATGGCCCGACGAATGGGAGCCGATCTCACGCTTGACTATCGGGAGGTGGATGTCGTGACGGAGATCAAAAGACTTACCGGAGGAGGGGTGGACGTGGCCATTGAAGCCCTAGGCACGCAAACGACTTTTGAGAATGCACTCCGTGTGCTGCGGCCTGGTGCGACACTGTCTAGTCTCGGGGTCTATTCCGGCAAGCTCCAGGTCCCGTATGAAGCGTGGGCTGCTGGGATTGGGGATCATCGCATTGTGACCACCTTATGTCCGGGCGGGAAAGAGCGCATGCGGCGGTTGATGGAGATGATCCGACATGGACGCGTGGATCTGACGCCGCTGCTGACCCATACGTACTCGCTCGAGCATATTGGGGAGGGATATCGGCTGTTTGGTGAACGGCTCAATGGCGTTCTGAAAGTTGCCGTCAAACCGTGATGTCCACATTCACGCTGACACTGCCTCCGAGTAGTGTATTTAATCCACTGGCTGAGGCGGGCCTGTGCTCCATTTTCTTCAATAACCTTCACGTCGTGAGAATACCAGACTTGCATGCCCAACATGGATGGATTAACACAGACCCATGGCGGCGATGGTCGCGGACGATCGCCCACCTGCTTATGGAGCCGATGCCTATCCCTAAGACTGGAAGAGTCCAGCAAGTGACGCTGATGTCCATGATCTGAATCTCTTATCCCCACAGGCGTCCATCGAAGGTATGTCCAAAAAAGCTGGTTTGATCGTCGTCCCCATCCTCATTGTAGTTGCCATCGGCATCTATATCATGCAGCGATTCGTCGTCTCGCACGGTGTGCCCGAGGGATTGATTCAAGCGAATGGCCGGATCGAGGGGGACCACATTACAATTGCAAGTAAGTTCGCAGGGCGGGTTCAGGAATTGCTCGCGCGGGAAGGTGACACCGTCCACGCCGGCCAAGCGCTTGTCCGATTGGATGATGTGCAGATTCGGACGCGCGTCGACCAGGCGCGCCGCGGATTCGAGGCTCTTGAATCACAGGTCCAAGCCGCTCACACATCGTTGGCCGTGCTGAACCTTGAAGTGCCGCTGGCCATCGAGGCGGCGGAGGCAGGCATTCTAAGTGCTCGTGCGGCGATCGATCAGGCCACAGCGGTTGAGGCCGAGGCACGTCGCGATATGGAACGGATGCGGCCGCTCATCGCAGAACAGGCGGTCTCGCGGCAGCAGTTTGACCAAGCCGAGGCCCGATGGAGCGTCGCCAGGAGCGACATCACTACCGCCCGATCGAGACTCACGCAGGCCGTCAAGGAGTTGGCACAGGCAGAGCTGGGTTGGAAACGCATCCGAACCAAGGAAAACGAGGTGGCAGCGTGGGAGCGACAGCGGGATCAAGCCGAGGCGGCCTTGGCCGAAGCGGAGAGTATCCTGGCCGATCTGACCATTGTCGCGCCGACGGGTGGCACAATCACGACCCGTATGGTGAATACAGGAGAAGTAGTGGCGGCTGGCGCTCCTTTATTGGAGCTGGTTGATTTAGATCATCTGTACTTAAAAGTCTACGTGCCTGAGGTGCAAATTGGAAAGCTGCGGCTAGACTTGCCGGCCCGCATCTATACTGACGCCTTTCCGGATCAGCCGTTCGAAGCGACTGTTCGTTACATCGCATCCCAAGCCGAATTTACGCCGAAAGAAGTTCAGACGCCGGATGAACGGGTGAAGCTGATCTATGTGGTGAAGCTCTATTTGACAATCAATCCCGACCATCGGCTGACGCCAGGCCTGCCTTCCGATGCGATCATTCGGTGGCGGGACGATGTGGCGTGGGTCAAACCTAGATCATGAGCGTGTCAGTACAGACGACCACGATTCAGCCCGTCATTCGGGTCACAGCCTTGAAGAAGCAGTACCGTAAACACATAGCCGTCCAAGGCATCGATCTGTCGATTCGTCAAGGGGAGATTTATGGCTTGATCGGACCCGATGGGGCGGGCAAAAGCAGTTTGATGAAGGTGATCGCCGGGGTGCTGTCCTATGAGGCTGGAACGGTCGAGGTCTTCGGGGTCAAGGTCGACTCTGAACCGGCTGCCGAACTGATCAAACCCCGCATAGGCTTTCTACCGCAAGGGCTTGGCCTCAATCTGTACCCCGAGCTTTCCGTTGAGGAAAATGTCGACTTTTTTGCACGACTACGGCTCGTGCCCGAACGAGATCTTACTGTTCGCAAAGCCCGCCTCCTGGCCATGACCCGCCTCGATCGCTTTTGCGATCGTCCCATGAAACACCTTTCCGGCGGTATGAAACAGAAGCTCGGACTGATTTGCACGCTGATACACGAGCCGGAGCTGGCGATTCTTGACGAACCCACCACAGGGGTCGATCCGGTGTCCCGAAGAGACTTCTGGGCCATTTTGACCGAACTGGTGCAGGAACGCGGAATGACTGCACTAGTGTCCACCGCCTACATGGACGAAGCGTCGCGGTTCCATCGGCTGTCGTTTTTGTCGAATGGACGTGTCCTGGCGTCGGGCATGCCGTCTGACGTGCAGTCACTGGTGAGAGGTAGCGTGGTGACCTTTCGGGCCTCGCCACAGATTGAAGCACTGAGCAGACTCAGAAAAGTATTTTCCCAGGTGGAGGCCAGGGGACCATTCATCCACGTCTTCATGGAAGAAGCTGAGCACACTGCGGCGAAGCAACGCATTGTGGCTGGTCTGGGCGACATCGAGGCGAGCGAGGTCTATGTACACGACCCGGAACTCGAAGATGTCTTCGTCGCGCTCTTGCTTCGTCAGGGCCATCCTAAAGAGACTGATGAGGTGTCTTCTCCCGTTACAGCCCGAATGAACTGGGATGGGCCGGCGATCGAAGCGAGAGGGCTTGTCCGCGAGTTTGAGTCCTTTCGGGCGGTTGATCAAATCAGTTTTCAGGTCAAACAAGGGGAGATCTTCGGGTTGTTGGGGGCCAACGGTGCGGGGAAAACAACGGTAATCAAAATGCTCACCGGCATTTTCCCGCCGACGGCAGGTGAAGGCTGGGTCGCGGGCGCGGACATGCGCCAAACCAGAGGTGTCATCAAGGAACGGATTGGCTATATGTCGCAAGCCTTTTCGCTCTATCTCGATCTCACAGTTGTCGAGAACATTCGGCTTTTTGCTGGCATCTACGGCCTGGACAGGCAAGAGACACGTGAACGGCTCGAGTGGATCATTCGCATGGCGAGGTTGTCAGGATACGAGTCCGTTCTAACGGGCCGTCTTCCGATGGGGGTGCGTCAGCGTCTTGCACTAGGCTGTGCGCTGGTGCATCACCCGCGCGTACTGTTCCTGGATGAGCCAACCTCCGGTGTGGATCCCCTTGGTCGCCGGCACTTTTGGGATATTTTGTCTCGACTCTCACGGGAGGAGAAAGTAGCGATTCTCATCACCACTCATTACATGAGCGAGGCCGAACATTGCGATCGCCTCGCGCTTATGTATGCAGGTAGGGTGGTGATCGAGGGTTCCCCGGGTGAAATGAAGCGCCAAGTAGAGCAGGAGGCTGGGCAGCTTTTGGAAGTCATTACCGATCAACCCAGTGAGGCGTTGGTCCGTTTGCAGCGGTCGGGCTTTCACGGGGCAGCCCTCTTCGGGACAAGGGTCCATTTCTTTAGCCGTGATCCGGTGCGGGACAGGGAGTGTGTCTCTCAGGTACTGAGCGGCGTGACGATCAAATCGGTGACAGTGCGTCCGCTCAGTCTCGAGGATGTCTTTGTGTACAAAGTGATGGCCCTGGAAGAGCAGGAACGACTATCTAGGAAATAGCGTATGAATCTGCGCCGAATTGCCGCAGTGGCCTCCAAAGAATGGCGGGAGACCGTCCGGGACCGGATGTTTTTTCTTCTGGCCTTCCTCCTACCAATATTATGGATGCTGGTTTTTGGCTATGGGCTTGTGCTGGACGTGGAGAACATTCCCTTCGCGACGGTAGATCGAGATCATAGTACCCTGAGCCGCGATTATTTGTATCGGTTTTCTGAATCGCGCTATTTCAGTTTTCAGGGCGATCTCGCGAGTGAGAAAGATGCCGATGCCCTGCTCCAGAGCGGCAAGATCAGAGCCGCCATTATTGTTCCAGAGAAATTCGAGGAGCGTCTGCTAGCGGGGCAACCGGTCGGCATTCAGACCTTGATTGATGGAACATTTCCGCTTCGGACGGACATCACCAAAGGATATGTGATTGCCATCAACAACGCCTTCAGCGAAGAGCAGCTCGTTGACTTCTTCTCCCGACGGAACGGAATTTCCCGCTCTCAAGCGGAGGTTCGTATACGGCCTATCAAGCTGGAGGTGCGCTATCTCTACAACGAAGAGGTTCGGAGCACCTGGTCTATGGTGCCGGCACTCGTGATGTTTATCTTGATGCTCTCGTCTCCAATGCTGACCGCGCTGGGGATCGTTCGAGAAAAAGAAACTGGCTCCATCTACAACATTTATAGCTCAACGGTGACTCGAATTGAATTTCTCGTCGGCAAGTTGCTTCCCTATATACTGATTTCTTGGGTAAACGCCCTGGTGCTGTGGGTAATGGGCACTGTATGGTTCGGCGTACCTTTTAAGGGCAACCTGCTATTCTTTCTTGCAGCCTCGTTGGTGTTCGTGATGTGCAGCACTGGTATTGGCTTGCTCGTCTCGCTGTTGGTCCGTACGCAGATAGCCGCCCTCCTCATTACGATGATCGTGGGCATTCTCCCTACCATCCTATACTCCGGCCTGATGGTTCCTGTCTCGTCCCTGAGTGCTGGATCGCAGTTTCAGGCGCACCTGTTCCCGGGCATGTACTATACCAACATCGTCCGCGGAGCATATCTGAAAGGGGTGGGTCCTGAGGTGTTATGGGTGGATGTGCTCGCCTTGGCTGTGTATGCCGCAGTCTTGTGGATTGTCGGCTACCGGCTCTTTTCGAAGCGGCCACAATCATGAAGTCTGAGCCGGAATCCAATTCACCGCTTGCCATCATGTGGTGGCGTCGCGTGATAGTCATGACTCGGAAGGAGCTGCTTCAGTTGTTTCGGGACGTGCCGATCATCCTGTTCCTCGTCTACTCCTTCACGCTCGCGATCTACATCACAGGGAACGGGCTCCGGTCACAACTACACAATGCGAGTTTGGCCGTCTACGACGCCGACCACAGCTTCTCATCGCGTGAACTCATCCATGCATTCCAAGCTCCCTTTTTTCGCTTGGAAGGGGAGATTGGAGACCCTCAGGAAGGCCTTCGCCGGCTGGATCGGGGCAAGGCGATGGCGATCCTAGAGATCCCGCCACGTTTTCACGAACAGCTCGTGGCAGGAGAACCCACGGCGGTGCAACTGCTCGTGGACACGACTAACTCGCCGCAAGGTCTATCCGCCGCTAATTATGCCGCGCGGATCGTTGGGAGATTTGGACAGGAGATTGCGCTGGCGAGAGTCGGGAATTCAGAGGAGTCGTCACAGAACTTACCGGTCATAACGAGCGAACATCGGGTCTGGTACAATCCGAATCAGAATGAAGCCTGGTTCGAGTCCATTTCACATCTCCTTCGGCAGATCACAATCTTTGCAATTCTGCTTCCCGCGGCCGCTTTGGTTCGGGAGAAAGAGCGGGGCACGGTGGAACAATTATTGGTCGCGCCATTGACGCCATTGCAGATCATGTTGCCTAAGGTACTGTCGACGACGGTAGTGATTCTCTGCGCCGCGGCGGTCGGTCTATTCGGGATCATGCAGCCGGTGTTCGGGGTGCCGATCAACGGAAGCATCGGATTGTTTTTCAGCCTCCTGGCCCTGTTCGTCTTTACCACTGCCGGCATGGGGTTGGCTGCCGCGACGCTGGCGAGAAATCAAGCGCAAGTTGGTTTGATGACGCTCTTGGTGGTCGGTCCGATATTGCTGCTGTCAGGTCTCATGGCGCCGATGGAGGCGATGCCGGAATGGGTGCGTTACCTCATGGGGGTATCCCCCCTGAGTTATTTTATCGAAATTACGCACGGCATTCTTTTGAAGGGCTCTGGCTTGAGCATCTTATGGGGCTCAATGCTCAAGATGGCATTGCTAGGCGCAGCGTTGTTCGGCTTTGGCATGTGGCGTTTCCGGAGACAATTTGAGTGAGACGAGGAAACGCTGGTTATAAATGCAAAATGGACATTACCCTTTTGTCTATGAATGCCTAGGGGAAAGAGTCCCGCGGTCGCTGCTCGACAGATGTTGCGAGAGCTCGTGTCTCGGGTGCGTGGATCGGCTGGGGCCTTGATTCTTTCGTCAGACGGGCGGTTTACCATCCGTCACTCCACCCCGCGCATGATTGGCGGATACTGGACTGGACGCGGGACTCCGGTAGTCAAGGATTCTTTCCGCTAGAACGGTTCAATGGACTGATGAGTGCCTTTTGTGTGTGACCGCATATCCTCCGTCAGTGTGATGTCTTAGAGGGGACTGACTGGAGTTAACCACCCATCTGAGGGGATTGTGGGGAAAATTGAGATGGGCATAGAATCAGCGCCGCCCCTGGGACGGCGTGACTGTGCGGGATCAAGCGGCCGGTAATGTCGGCTCGCTAGAGAGTTGGAAGATTCAGATCGGCCAGCACATCTTCGAATCCCCCGGCAAGCCCATAGAGATGACGGATCGCCCCAGCCGGCTTCTTGACTCAAACCTTTGCTGTGGATCGATCAGACTGCACATTATGACCCGCCGCACCGCGAAATCAGGAAATTAAAGTCAAGTTGCGCCACGGAATCGAATGGCGTTTAGTAGCGCGGTAGAAGCGGAAGCAGCAGGGGATCGGCTAGCTGGGAATTGTCCTTGAGGAGGTTTTATGGAATCAGAAGTTGAAAGGCCCTCAATTTGGGACATTCGCAATGGTCTCTTGTCCTGCATCGATCATGCGGAAGAGTATGCACTCAGGCACCCTGAACATGCCGAGGCCGTTACCCGCCTCGTGCAAGAACTTCGGAGGATAAAAAAGGAGTTGATGAGTTCATTTAAGCCAAATGTCCGCCCTGCACCACGGCAGGACCTCCTATACGGACTAACTAATATGAGAGTGTTTGCGGAGGTTATGCGGGAACGTGATCCTGAAAACAGCGACGCCCTCACTAGGGTCGTGGATGATCTGATCCATGCGCAAGCAGAGTTTCTTGGGAAAGTCCGCCCGTTGGCGGAGACGATCCAAGATCAATAATGTAATGCCTCTTAAGTCAACATCCTCCGCAGCGTCCAACCCGGTCCAACCAACACTTACACTTCTCCGCTGCTTCCCTAGTCGCCCAGAGAGAGAAGTCTACTGCGCTACGGCATAATATCGATCAACACACACAGGCAGGCCTCTATCAGTAATGGCACCCTCATTCGTTGATGATTGTCTTTTATCAGGTCGAACTAATGCAAAACGGTACGCTAATAGCCATGCCGTACAACACATAAATGCTCTCTGCTGTGTGTTTCTGCCTATGTACCCCCCTTTTGAACTACTTCCTTAGAGTCTATCGGCTTCATCGAACCATCGCTAACCTCATCTCAGTAGACTCAGCCACTATGTCGCTACACCAAAGGAGAACAATATGGAGATTGCCCATGACGAGGGGGTAATGCTGGAAGAGCGGTCGGTCGTAACAGAGGGGATGGTCCCGGTCTGCTGGCCCGTCAGCTACGGGTCGTTAAGCAGCCGGCACTTTCTCAGCAAGGGAATGATTCTCAATGTGACGGGATCAGGGTGCCATGTCGCTGGTACGATGTCCGTAGAGGTCGGAATGCGGCTGCATCTGTGGGGCGGTCCCCCAGCGAAGCCAGGACTGTTTGATATGAGAGTCACGGTTGTCTGGGTCAAGGGGCACGAGTTCGGGTTGGACTTCCCATCTTTGGGAATAGATGACCAGCAGCGACTCATGGAACTTCTGGCGGAGGCATGCCGTCAGTCGTTAGGCGGTGGACGGTGTGCCACGGAAGCTAATCGATCCGAGAGTGCTGCTGCTTGATGAGCTCGAACGCCTGTAGTGTGACAAACTTGCGAAGGCTCTGGAGAAGCGAAAGGTTGGACAACATGAGCAAGGAAAACACAGCCCACGTCGACGCGAACCTGGAAGTCATACGGGAATATTTGATGGGGCGATTTAAAGGATTTGAGATTACCGAACAGCAGGATCGTCCACGTACATACTCGTTTACTGCGACGAAATCTTCTGAAGAACGATACCAAGTTAAGGTTTCGTGGCCGCAACTTTCAGATTGCGGCAACACTCCTGAAAACACGAAGAGGCGGCTGGTCACCGATGACGTAGCCGGGAGGATGAAAGGCACGTCTCAGGGGGAATATTTCTCATGGGTGAAGCGTTAGGATGAATGGGAGAATGGAAAGGAAGGAAACTGAATGAGAGGTGAAACCGGTTCCTATCTTAGTTAATATTCCTATTGTCTCCCATTCACACAGGGTTCATCATCCGCACTTCCCGCCGACACTTTGATGTACGGTGGCCTCATGAATCTCTCTCCTAGAATCTCTTCCCCGTTCACAACCATCCTCCTGATTGATGACAACGATAAGGACCGGACATACTATGCGGAGCGGATTCGAATCGGGATACCCGATTGTATCGTCCTTGAGGCCAAAGACGGCCGATCGGGATTAGCACTCTACCGATCTCAAAGAATCGATTGCATCATCACCGAAGTCTATTTACCCGATATGTCCGGCTATGAATTGCTGATCGAAGTGGTCCCACGGGCGAACAAGCCAACCATCGCAGTCATCATACTGACACGGGCAGTTTGGAGAACTTTCTATGATCTGGCCATTCAACATGGGGCTCAAGCCTTCATCGTGAAACGGTTCACGTCTGGGGATGACCTGGTGCAAGTGATCCCGACGGCCATTGCCTGGGTAGGGCCGAATGAGAAGGATCGGCAACAGGACGACCAGATTTCCACCTAGCGCACACGAAGTCGGCATAAGGGCGATTAGATTTAAGTCCCTTGAGATTCTTAGGCCGGCTTGGATAAGTGAACTCACATCTTATGAAGATTTAAGTTTCCGATGGAAACATCTCGTCCAACACTCGGCATTTCATTTCCTCCGCCACTTCCTGCTCATCCTCCGACAGCTCAGAAGAGTTCATCAGAGCTTCGGATACCCGGAAGTAGTCACTGACACTTTGCCGGTCAGTAAACATTCCATCCTGGTCTTCCCACATGAACAGGCACAGCGGATCGCTACAGGCCCACATATCCTTAGGTAATTCGGTGACTTTGAAGTTCACGGCAGAAATACGCCAGACTCGGAGGGATTTCACATCTGCGCAGTGACATTTTGGACAAGTTGGCCGTGACATATATGCACTCTGCCAGCTTACTAGCCAATCGTTCCTAGAAAGTTCCCTGGAGAGTTGTAGGATTCTCCCTTGCGCCTCGTTCCACGACATGGGGTGATGAGGTGGGCGCGATCGGTCGCGCCTTGAGTTCGTGAGTCGGCGCGAGCCCTCGCGTCCGAACGTCCGATTTTTCACATAAATCGACAGCGTGATTTGAAAGAATCATGACATTTCAATGGGTTATGACTAATCGGTTTAGTTCAGGATAGAACGGCACAACCTGTGCTTTACCTGAAACATTATAAGAACAACGTGACGCCTCACTGTGGGGATCATTCTTGTTCTAGAAAGGAAACTACCATGACGATCGAACAAGTAGTATTGATGAATGGAGCGCAGTACATCTGGGTCCTTGGACTCCTTGGATTCCTGGCCCTGGCCTGGGCTCAATTGGAGAGAGAGAAAGCGAATTGACCCAGGATTCAATATTGCGCACCTTGGCTAAGTCCTAATTTGATCTGGAAGGGAGAACTACCATGACGATGGTAAACGCGGTTTTAATGAATGGCGTGCTGTACCTGGGTTTGCTTGGTGTCCTGGGCCTGGCATGGGGACACTTACAGAGGAACCGTTAGAGATCCACTGAGGAGATTTCGATACGTCGAGAGAATGCCAAAGGGCCTCGGGTACGAGGCCCTTTCTTTTTATTAAGCCGTAGGGGTCCTTCAGGTATGGGTGGTCAGTATGATGGTGATAGTTTTGTGGTCTGAGGGTCTGGCTCTTCCGCTTCGATCAATGCCTTTCTTCTCAATCGCATATATTCCTTCAGCTCCTCATCGGTGAGCTTCGAGAGATCGAACCGGGATCGCTAATTAGCAGAGATATTGTCACCCGGTACAGCTACTCCGAAGGGCCCCCCAGGGCTGTTCCTTCTTTCTCACCATCACCTACATTCTTTGCCTTGCTATATTACTTTCTTTCCCTGAGATAAGTGCATGACAGCGGTTTCTGCGTGTTTCGTGGCTACGTCAGCATGACCCGCCTTCCCATGCTCAATGGCTTCTTTCAGATGGGAGATCCCTTTCTCCACATACGGATTATCCGTGCCTCCTTTCAAAGCATGCTGCAGCGCGTTTTCCACATGTTCCAGGAGTGCCTTAGCATCACCATCTTTACCATGGAACACTGCTACTTCCGCGTGCTCGATGGCGTCCTTGAGATTCTGCTCTTCTTGAAGCACAACGTCACGCCGCGCTCCTCCCCCCGCGCCGAATACCGATTGCAAAGGCAGCACTGTGGTGGCGACCAAGGCTAGAACTCCGACCAGCGTGACAGCTTGTTGCATTGTAAATCGTCTCATCGGCATTCTCCCTTTCTCAAAAGAAGTGAAAAGACCAGCGGCCTCGGCAAAGTCTACGCCTAAATCTACCGAAAAGCTCTAGATACCCCACAGGCTCTAGTAAATGGTACTGATCACCACATAATTTCCGTCCCGTCCCCCATACCCGTGCAGGGATTGAAGCATTCTACACCGACCCCAGACAACCGAAAACTTAAGTAGGTGCATGCAGGAGCCGCTTGCGCCTTCCTTTACATTATTCCTACAATGCGCGGCGGTAAGTATGTCAAAGAGAAGAGCTGTCAGATGCGATTGACCTTGCTGTTCATCTCCCTATTCTTCTTATCGCAGACTGTCCAGGCCGACGATTTAGAGGCTATCTACAAAAGACTCGTACTGGCTCGCTCATTGAAATGTACCTTTCGCGTAGGCCTGCAAGCGGACTGGAGAAGTGGGAGGCTCAAAACCTCTCCAATCTCTTCTGAAGAGTTGGTTCTTCACTTCGATGTAATAGACGTGAAGAAAGGCACTGCGCGTCTGATTGCCAATATAGGGGCCTCTAATGTCGGTGTCATGCTTACGCCTTCCCATCTGTCCTTTATGGAGAAGACAGACATTGGCAACCTGAACTTCACAACAGTCTTTGCGTACTACGAGAAGGGTACTCAGAACTTCGTTTCGGTGACATCGCGCCACGGGACGATGCTAGATATGCCACTTCCGAGCCAGCATCACGGGTCGTGTCAAGTATGGGAATAGATTAATCCAAGCCGTAATGCCGCTCCATGCCATCACATCCATCTTGACACGTTCCCCAAGGTGGGCTTAGGCTCGCGCCGCCGTCAGCGACTTTCGTAAAATGTGCATCCCTGAGAGTAAATTCCACAATGCCACTCTCGCCTGAGGCACGCAAACAAGTCGGAGGAAAGGTACGCCCAGAAAGACGCCTGAGGCTTGTGCGGGCACTCCTTGTCGTGTTCGGGTTGGTGGTAATTGTGATTTCAGTGTTCGTTGCCCAGCAATCCTCTGAAAAGCAAGCAGCGAACGAGAACGCGCGGCTGTTCTATGAGATCTGTAAAGGAAAGTTGAAACAAGCCAAGGAACTCGATGTGCTATCCGACCTCAAAGCCAAAGGATCAAGCATAAAGGTAACTGTTGGTCCTGCTTTTTTTACTGTGCCGATGGACACTCAACAGGAGTTTGCAAGGACAGTAAACTGCTTCTTGGTCAAGGGCGCAGGCACAGGTGTATCGTTTGATCTGCTCCACTGGCAGACCGGAAAGAGGGTCGCTAGCTGGAACGGAGACCGTTTGGACGTGGACTGAATGAACTGGTCCTTGCGCTTTCCACCGCAACCCATCTAAAAGGTGGCGAAGATGGTTGGGCAGCGTGCCAAGACTTAAGTTTCCCACTACTCGCCGCCTGCGGAAAACCTCTCTTCCAAAATCCGGTGGGTCATCTCCTCCACTACTTCTTGCTCATCCTCTGATAGCTCAGAGGAGTTCAACAGGGCTTCGCATGCACGGATGTATTCGCTGACACATTCACGATAAGGCATGTGGACCACTCTGACAGCTTCAGCGACCAAAGCAGCCTGGGAGATTCCCTGGCCCATTGCCTGTGTAGGCAAATAGAGACCTTGACATAGAGCTGACGGAGCCCGCGACCGCCGACGACAGGCAGTTAGACATGTTATCAGCCTGTGTGAGGCTCACCCCCATGGAGGGTTGACATGGCAGAGGCGCGAATATGTCCTCAGTGTGGGAGAATGACGCTCCACAGGTTCACCGTTCATTCTATTAAGAGTACGGCTCGGGGTGTCGAAAAACTCAATGGGGAAACGTATTGGAAGTGTGTAACCCCTGGGTGCGACCATAAGGAAGAAGAACTTACCTGACCGTTTCACTCCCTTCGTTTCGTGATTGTGGATCAGCAAGCAGGTTATCAATCTGGTGCGTCATTCAATGATGGACCGAAGTCAGCACCGACCACACTTACTCAGGTTATAGACGCTTTCAAGGCATGAGAAAGTAGAGTGTTAGCACATCTCCCTGCTAGGGTTCTTCCCAGATTCAAGCCTCTGATCGATCTTGTACAAGAATGTTGTCCCAACCAGGGTGTAAGTTGACATCACCCGAGTTGCGACACAGGGAGGGTTATCGGGTTCGTGGTAGCTCCCGGGTAACCCTCTCTTTTTTTGCTCAGGGTTTCCCCTAGCTCCAACACTAACTGTAGTATCAGACAATGATCACGTCCTACCTGGGTTGCTCACGACCGCCCGGGGCTAGAGACGGGAGGGTTATCGGGAACCATGCCCCGGTAACCCTCTTTTATTTCCGACCTTGGCCCCTCCCGACCATACAGGCACTAGGGAGTACCCTAGTTTCTCCTGCTGTCAAACCAGCGGTATAATTACTTACATATGGATCTACGTCGAGCCGTCCATGAGTTGGTATCCAAATGTAGAGTTATCGGCGTACGATTTCGTACGAATGAACAAGAGGCGATAAAAGAGGTTGATCTTGTGATGCTCCGGGCACAGTTGTTCCTCCTCGACTGTGCCGCAGCTAATCTCCAAGAGTTGAAACGACTACGGAGGACCGACCCAGACCTCAACGTCTCTGGAGAACCGTAGCGCCCTAGATGTTCAGGATCTAATATGTACGTTCCTAAGCCACTACTCCTATGTGGCCGCGTAAACCCCTTCTCCGTACGCTCTTAAAACCATTCCACCATGCAAACCCTATTGGCCGTCATCACCGGAGGTTTCGTGCGGAGTCACCGCGGGGTGAGGATGGGAATTAAATTGACACGGACAAGCTTGCGCCGAGCATCCTAAAAACACATTAACGCTCAACCAGGCAGATATCTCCAAACGAGGATGATGTCCAATGAAGATCTGGGGCGCTCATGTCGTCTTTCATAGGCTGTTGAGAACCAGATCAGTTTCGTCTGTCTGTGCAGTCCTACTCTGCAAGCGAACCGAGGACGCGCCAATATACGCAGGTTATTGGGGACTGATTGGCGGCACGCTTGACGATGGTGAAGAGCCAGCCTCGGGGGCGTTAAGAGAGGTGGAAGAGGAACTGGGTATCCCGCGAACCGAGCTTACGCTGCAATTCCTTTGCGATGTTCGAGTCCAGCGCAATGCGGACCCATGTGAGATCGGAGCTCGCTACTTCGCCGCCCCGCTTGACCGTAGTATGGACAAGCTGACATTGACGTACAACTCTGCAGAGCGGAAGGTGGAAGGTGAAGGACTGGGTTGGTTTACAGCCGAGCAGATCCACCATATGTGGCTTATTCCTGAGGACCGAGTCGCAGTGGAAAAGTTCTTTGAGCAAAATGGGCTCTAACAAGCCGCTTCAGGGAATGAGCCCCTGAGCCGCGAAAATGTCTGAATGGTGAGATCAACCTGCTCTGTTTCCTCCCGGGAAAGGCTTTCAGACGTTTCTGGCCCCCTGTTCTGGCGCGGGAAGGGCACGTCATAGCCTTGTCGGCTATTGGTCAAGTAAGTGGTCTAAAGTGATCAGGTGTATAGAGCCTTTCCTTGGTAGGATAATTCCGGCGGTCAGGTAGCCTTGCTGTCCCTGGAAGTATGTCGTGCTCAGAAATATCTTGCCCTCGTCTTGGCTCTTGCGCATACAAGCTGCAGCGAGAACAATGCAGGGTCACCGCAAACCTCCTCGAGCAGCCCTCCGCCCATTTCTGATCCGCTGCCCTCAGGCCCGTCACGGTGCTCTATGGCTGAGTGTGATGCCATGAAACTTCATGGGTTGGTATTACTGTGCTGGATGCTCACCCTGATTTGTCCGAGACCTTCCATTGCCCAAACTATGCCTCAAGATGCCCATAAAACCCCCGATGGTGGATGGGAATGTAACTCAGGCTATCGACAGGTAGGGAAGATGTGTCAAAGGGTTGAGAAGATTCCGCCAAACGCAAGGGAGGATATTTTCGGGGATGGCTGGACTTGTAATAGAGGGTACAAACGTATGGGTAGTAGCTGCCTGCCTATGACTGAGAAAGAACGGAGGCGGCAAAACGAACAAGACAAGGCGAGAGTTGACCAACTGAAGCAGAGCCAAGGGCGAAGCATGGTGTCTGGAAACCATTGCGATACCGATTCTACCTCAGGAGCAAATGTGTGCGTCACTGTTCAAGGTACAAATTTTGACTGCTCTGAGTCATTCGGCAATGGCGACCATGATAGCTGTCATGTTGAAATAACCGTTTCTGTAGAAACCGATTACCGTGATGAAAAGTACATTGATGGCACAGTTCAGTGCGAGGCGACAGTAGCTACCACTGATGCAAGAGGACACGAATCCATGATATCGAACGATGAGAACACGAGCGTTTCACTGTATGGGAATGAATCTACCTATCGTTCCATTGACATAGCATTTTCATTTTTACGCTCTGAGGAGATTCGAAAGGTTCAAATCAGTGATCTCAGCTGCCGAATCAAGGGCCCGGATACCACACTTCTCCGTCCTAAGAGATGCCGCAATTGCCAAGGCCTATCCCAATATCAAGCGCCGTAGATTATCTGTGAGGAACTCATCGAACCCGGTGAACCTGGCGGGATAAATTCAACGGTATGTTCAGGGCTTGCCACACGCCACCTTCCACATGGTCTCACCGAGAGTACC